>WNFV01022503.1_pt1 | contig 15424 bp, 14 predicted proteins | sample 5400101 | NCBI WGS metagenome assembly WNFV01 (sample SAMN13153361, study PRJNA577476) | soil metagenome | isolation source: 115 cm soil or saprolite under grassland replicate 1 | place: USA:California | collected 2016-06-15 | reverse complement strand
GCTTGTCTTTCTCGCAACCAAAATTTTCGAGATCAAAATTTGATCCTAGTGTAGAGGGATCGTTAATAACGGCAAGTTAACTGTTAACACTGAATGTCAGTAAGTGTATGAAAATAAAGAGAGACGGAATTATCACTATGGACACGCGGGGTTGGCCGTAGCCTTTATCGCGTCACGAATCATCATCAGCCTGCTTTATCAGGTCAGCGCGACCGACCCGTTGACGTATATGGTCGTGCCGTTGCCGCTCGCGGCCGTGGTGTTTGTGGCCTGCTACATTCCGGCGCGGCGGGCGATGAAGGTCGATCCGATGACGGCGTTGCGAGCTGAATGACAGGTGAATTCCTCAACGCTCTGTGGTACAAGAGCGTGAAGGAGGGCAAAATGACTTCGGTATTCTCCAAGGCAAGACCGTTCTTTTCACTCCTGCTGCTTCTCTGCATGCTGGGATCGCCGAGAACATCTACTCTACAGGCGCAGAAGGATGCATTGACGGCGCGAGTGGATCAGGTGTTTGCGAATTGGGACAAGCCAGACTCGCCGGGCTGCGCGCTGGCAGTCATCAAGGATGGGAAGATCATTTACCAGCGCGGTTACGGAATGGCGGACCTGGAGCACGACATTCCGATTTCTCCGGCGTCGGCTTTTTATATTGGATCGGTGTCCAAGCAGTTCACGGCCTTTGCGGTCGCGCTGCTAGCGCAGCAGGGGAAACTCGCCCTGGACGATGACGTGAGGAAATATCTGCCCGAACTACCTGATTACGAGACACCGATCACGATCCGGCATTTGATCCATCACACCAGCGGGCTGCGCGACTACAACACGCTGGTGGCGCTTGCGGGCAGGCGCAACGATGAAGCTTTCGACAACCAGGTGATTCTGGAGATCGCGGCGCGCCAGAAAGAGCTGAACTTCAAGCCGGGCGCGCAGTTCCTTTATTCGAACACCGGCTACGCCATGCTGGCGTTGATTGTCGAACGGGTGAGCGGCCAGCGCTTCGGAGCCTTCGCCGAGGCGAGCATCTTCAAACCGCTCGGGATGACCGACACGCATTTCCACGAAGACCTGACTCGCATCGTCAAGCATCGCGCCGACGGTTATGCGCCCAATCCGGGCGGAGGCTTCCGTCTCGATACGCCGTACAACGAACGCGCCGGAGCGGGCGGCGTGTATACGACCGTCGGTGATCTTTTGAAGTGGGATCAGAATTTCTACGACGGGCGCGTCGGCGGGATGCAATTGATCAATCAGATGTACACACGTGGGAAACTCAGCAGTGGTCAGGAACTCGATTATGCTTTCGCTTTGAATGTGAGGCTGTCCAAAGGACTAAAGGTCGTCGAGCATGGCGGCGCGCTGGGCGGGTATCGGGCGGCGCTGACTCGTTTCCCCGATCAGCGTTTCTCTGTCGCTTGCCTGTGCAATCTGGGCACGATCAATCCGGACCGCCTCGTCAATCAGGTCGCTGAAATATTTCTCGCCGATCAATTCAAGGATGTGGCCGCTTCAGCGCAGGCAGAATCGAAGATTGAAACGGCCGCGCCGGGAAAATTCATTGATCTGCCGGAGACGGAGCTAAGAGAGAAAGCCGGAGCCTATCGTGACCCTCTCACTGGCGCAGTGTGGCGCCTCTCCTTGCAGGCTGGGGGATTAGCGACGAATGCCTTCGGGCCTCCCGTGCAATTGGCTCCGCTGAGCGCGACGCGCTTTCGCTCTGTCGCCGCGCCGGTCGAGATGGAGATCGAATTTCACAGACCGCAGTCGCAACAGCCGTGGGCGATGCGAGTCAGGGTCGAAGGCCAGCCGCCGTCCGAATATGAATCTGTCCCGCTGGCGTCGCCTACCCCAACACAGTTGGCGGAGTATGCGGGAAATTATTTCAGCGAAGAACTGAACGTGACATACGCGCTGAAGCTCGAAGGAAACAAATTGTATTATCAGCGGGCGCGAGCGCCACAGACGATCCTGTCGCCGATGATCAAAGATACATTCGCGGCAGGTCCTCTCCAATTCAATTTTCTTCGCGACCACCAACAGCGCGTCTCCGGCTTCACGATCGACGCCGGGCGGGTGAGAAATCTGCGTTTCGTTAAGAAGACCAATTAGCGGCTTATTTATTCCATTACCCGTACATCCGGGCTGAAGTTTGTGGAAGGTCGTGCGCCGCAGTTTCGTTGACTGGGGCGTTCGCTCCCCTAACCGGCAGGCTCAATTCCACCGTCGTGCCGACGCCAGACGCGCTGCGAATGTCGAATTTTGCCGCGTCGCTGTAGTGGCGTTTGATCCGCTGCTCGACATTCCGAAGCCCGATGCCGCGCGCCCGCCCGCGCGCCAAATCCCGCTCGCTCGCGCCGACGCCCGTGTCCCGCACCCTGATTCGCAGCGTTTGCTCGGCGGCTGCAGTGGCGAACGTCTGATCGCCGGCGCCGCGCGCCAGTCGCGCCAAGATCACAACCTCGCCTCCCGCGCGGCAGGGCGCCACGCCGTGTTTGATGCCGAACGACCAACTCAAAATCAAAGACACGTTCACGGACGTTTGATCCGCCCGAACGACGGCCGACCTGCTGGAGGATCTGTTCGCTGGACGTCTCGAATTGATCGGCGCAGGCAACGAGGGCAAGGTGTTGCGGGACGCTTTGGCGCAAAGCCGGGTCTCCGATTTGACATTGCTCGATGACTGCGATCCGCTGAAAGTGGAGGCGCTCAGGCGGCTTCACTATGTACAGGCGGTCTTTGATGAGCGTCCACGCTTTCGCACACAAGAGACGCTCTCGCCGATCATCGAGCGGATCAGCGAACAGATCAAAGATGAAAATCCGCCGGCGTGAGGGAGACTCCGGCGACTTGATCGAAACACAGTCAGCGCTCGATCACGAGAGCCAGGCGACGACGCGCGCCTACGTCCATACAGTTGCCGTGAAGAAGGATAAACACAGCAACCGTATCGCCCGCCGTATCGGACAGCGGAGGTGTGACTTAGCAGATAAAGTGGCACTGAAGAACACATAACCTGCCACTCCTTTACATGCCTTATACCGATGCTAGGTCGTGAGAAGCGTACAGAAGAAGTCGAAATTTGCTTGAGTGCTGATAATTTCTCTTCAAAATCGTCTTCTGGATAGTGCCACTTTATTTGTTACTGAGTGCCAAGTTATCTGTTAAGGACTTCGAAATCGATTTCTCTTTGGACTCTGGCGCCGACCAGGAGACAAACGACAAAGCAGGCGTCTGAGGCCACATCATTCATAATGTGAGGTTGCCACAAGAGATGTCACGATCCTACATTGGCCACTTTGCTCAGCAAATCGAAATGGGCGATGCTGTAAATCAAGCTAGTGACGTCGGATAATAATTGCATAGCTGGGAGGAATCGATCATGAAGGCAATACAGATTCAATCACATGGTGATTTAGAAGTTCTCAGGGTCAGGACCTTGCCGGATCCAGACCCAGGCGCTGGTGAGCTGCTTGTACGCATAAAGGCGTCGGCGGTCAATCCGTTGGATGGCATCATTCGGATAGGCGAGTTCCCAATTGCAAAGGAACCTCCGCTGATTCTAGGCGAAGAGGCGGCCGGCATCGTTGAACGGAATGGAGACGGGTTCAAAGCAGGAGAGCGAGTCATTGTGTACGGTGGAGGCTTGGGTGTGTTTCGCGACGGGACTTGGGCCGAGGTGGTTGCAGTGCCCGCTTCCTCGATACGGCGATTGCCGAACGGCATTTCGTTCGAGGAGGGGGCGGCGTTGACCAATGTCGGCGTGACTGCTTACGGCGCACTCCGTACGGCTGGATTGAGAGCTGACGAGACGCTGGTCGTCCTTGGAGCGACCGGTGGAGTCGGCTCTGCCGGCGTCCAGATCGGGAAGGCGATCGGCGCGCGTGTCATTGCAGTAGTATCCACCGCGGGGAAGGCGGCGAGGCTTCAAACCATGGGGGCAGATCATGTCGTGGCGCTGTCTGAAGGCCCACTAGCCGAGCAAGCGCATAAGCTGACAGATGGGAAAGGGGTGGATGTGGTTCTCGACACTGTAGGAGGCGATCTCACAGGCCAGGCGCTATCCAGCCTCGCGTCGTTCGGGCGACTAGTTCACCTCGGATACAGCGCGGGAACGACATTGAAAATCGACTCACTTGATCTTATCTCGAAGCCGTCCACGATCATCGGGTTCAACATTTTTCTGATGCCGGAGGAGCGCTCGGCGAAGGACATAGATGAAGTGATAGCTCTAGCCGCGCAGGCGAAATACCGGGCAGTAGTGGACAAGACGTTTCCTATGTCTGAGGTCGCTGAAGCGACCCGATACTTGGATGGGAGAAAGGCTGTTGGAAAGGTCGTCCTTACCTTTTAGGACGCGGATTTCACTAACGTCTGAGGCATGCGCGCCCACGGTCGCAAGGCGATTGAGGAGTTTCTGACGCAGTCACGCAGTGTGTGCGAACTGGAAGGGCTGTTTAAGAAATGATCAAAATATGGTCGAAAAATTAGCCTTCTGACCAGGTTATGATCGAATACGCGACCAGGTTGTAACTTTTCAGATTAAATGCCGAAGCGCTCATCAGGAAAACTGATAGGGCAGAGAAGCAACTGATTTGCAGCCAGTCAAATACCAGTTCATTGATTGCCGGCGATTTTTCATATCATTTGCTGGAGCGGCCAATGTATCCGAACTTATGTTGAATTTCCGTATTTTTGCCGCACAAATTTCTGTGCGCCAGACTTGCCATTGCTGCAACTTAGACGCCGAGCTGATCGACTTCATCAAAAGATATGAAAAACTTCGGCATTTGATCTGAAAAACTACACGAAGAAACGGCTGGCTCACCTTGAAACACACGGCCCGACGCAGTTCGCGTTTACGTTCAGGAGAGTCTTCCCGCCCGACGAGGAGTTCCAGAAAAAGATTGCCTGGTCATCCTTCTATCACACGGAAACTGACTTGCGATAGCGGGCAGGAGTGATTCCAATCGTGCGTACGAAAGCGCGCCTCATCAAATCCGCGCTTCCGAAACCGCAACTCGCCGCAATCTGATCAGTACTTTTCTCGGTTTGAGCGAGCTGGCGTCGCGCCGCCTCGACGCGCAATTGCGCAACGTAGCGCGAAGGAGCGCTGCCTACTTCGCGGGTGAACACGCGTTCGAAGTTTCGGACACTCATGGCGACGCGTTCGGCCAGTAATTGCACGGAGAGTTCTCGGCTCAGATTGTCTGCAATCCAGATCTGCAGCTCCTGAATCGATTTCATTTCAGACGCCTGTGACGCCAGTGAGACGCTTAGTTGCTGTTGGCCGCCATGCCGCCTGAGAAACAAGACCAGTTCGCGCGCCACCGCTTGCGCGATCACGCCGCCGCAATCCTCCTCGACCCACGCGAGCGCGAGGTCAATGCCCGCCGAGATGCCGGCCGAGGTGTAGATGTTTCCGTCCTTGACCCAGATCGGATCCGTTTCCACCCGCACTTTAGGGTAGCGTTTAGCCAGCTCGCGACCGAATTTCCAATGAGTGGTAGCTCGCTTACCGTTGAGCAGGCCGGCTTCAGCCAAAAGAAATGAGCCTACGCAAACACCTCCAAGGCGGCGAATCGCGGGAGCGATGTTCCTCATCCACGCCGATAAAGCCGGATCACGGACCAGCCGCGTTCCGACACCACAAACCAGCAGAACAGAATCGATTTTCCCCGTTACATCTTGAAGCCGGCTCTGCGCCAGGAACGAAAGTATGCCTCCCTCTCCTTCAACTGTCAGTTCCTTCGCATTGGTTACGATCTCGATTGAATAGACCTTTTTTCCTGACAGGCGGTTGGCCGCGCTGAGAACCTGCGCCGGGCCAACCAGGTCGAGTTCCTCAACCGGCGGCACGACGACGACGACGATTCGCCGCTTCAATAGGCGGTGTCCCTGGGCGCCTTCTTTGCGAGTTTTGTTCACCATTTCTCCGGAGACTATGCAACGCAATTGGCTGAGCCGACAAGCCGGGCGCCGAGCTTTAGGCATGAATCGTCTGGAATTTGGCGCAAAACACCGGCGGAGAACCTCTAAAATCGCCGGGCGCTGAAGAAGGAGGGTCATCATGTTCAGCAATCATCGGCTGTTGAAAATCGTCTGGCTGTGTTTCGTTTCGGCGTGGATCCTACTCGCCACCCCGATGGCCAAGGCGCAGTCTTCGCGCGCGAAGTCGGCGGCTTCTTATTTTGCGCGGGGCAGCGAGTGGCATGCGCGCGGCGAATTCGACCGAGCCATCGCCGATTACGACATCGCCGTCACGTTCGATCCGCGATTCGCCAGGGCTTATTACGCGCGCGCCCGCGCCCGTCTCGCCAAAGGAGAGGTCGAAGCGACGCTTGACGATCTCAATCGCGCCATCGAACTCGACCCGCGCCAGGCCGCCGTTTATAACGATCGCGGCTACGTATTTTCAGAGATCGGCGAGCAAGAGGCCGCGCTCGCCGATTTCAACCAAGCGCTCGAACTCGATCCGCGCTTCGCTCGCGCCTACAACAATCGCGCCTTCGCCAGAATTCATCAGCGCGACTACAGGGCGGCCATCGCTGATTATGATCGCGCCATCGAGTGCGATAAAAAGTACGCCAGCGCTTATAACAACCGCGGGTATGCCCGCGTGGCGATTGGAGACGAGAAAGGCGCGCTCTCAGACTTCAATCGCGCCGTCAAACTCGATCCGCGGTGCGCTTCGGCGTATGAAAATCGCGGCAATCTGCGTTTTGCGCGAGGCGATTTCGACGGCGCGATCGCCGACCACACTCGCGCCATCGAATTGAACCCTCGCCTCGCGGAGAGCTACAACAATCGCGCGAACGCCCGCTATGCAAAGGGCGATTACGACGCCGCCCTCGCCGATTACAACCAGGCGCTCGCGCTCAATCCGCGCTACGCGGAGGTCTACGCTAACCGCGGGATGCTCCACTTGCGGTTGGGTCGGAGGGCCGAGGCCGACGCCGATTTCGCGCGGTGCGTCGCGCTCAAACCGGATATGAGATCTTCGCTAGAACAACGCATCAATCAGTTGCAAGGGCAACTTCAGATTCAAACAAGGATACCTGGTCATTAGAGATGTTGTTGCAAGACTTACGTTATGGCGCGCGAATGTTGTTGAAGAATCCAGCCTTCACTCTGATTGCCGTCATCACACTGGCGCTCGGCATCGGCGCGAACACGGCGATCTTCAGTCTGGTCAATGGCATCCTGCTGCGCCAGCTTCCCTTCCGGCAGCCGGAGCAGTTGGTGTGGGTCTCCTTGCGCCGTCCCCAATCCGGCCAATACTCGTTCACGCTCCCGGATTTCATTGACTATCGGGATCAGAACCGGAGCCTGGCCGGGATCGCCGCCGTCGCCAGTTGGAGCGCCAATCTCACCGATCGTGGCGATCCTGAGCGCTTGCAAGGGCTGCGGATTTCAGCCAATGCTTTTCAGATGCTGGGCGTCGAGGCCGTCGCCGGTCGCGTTTTGCTGCCCGACGATGACATGCCGGGACAGGAGCGCGTGGTGGTTTTGACTTATGCCCTCTGGCGCCGGCGCTTCGGCGCCGATCCGCAAATGGTGGGCCAGACGCTGACACTCAATGGCGCCGGCTACACCGTCGTGGGCGTCTTGCCGCCGCAGTTTTTCTTTCCGGTCAGGGAGGCGGAGCTGGCGAATCCGCTGGCTCCTGAGGCCGACCCGTTGCGGGGCGTGCGCACGTCGGTTAATTTCCTGCGCGCGCTGGCGCGATTGAAGCCGGGTGTCACACGCGAGCAGGCCGAAGCGGACTTGACCGCAGTGGCTCAGCGGCTCCGGGAACAATATCCTGTCGCCAATGCGCAAAAGCTGGGCGTGACACTCAGCCCGCTGCATGAAGAGGTTGTCGCCAACTTCAGCCTCGCGTTATGGGTGCTGCTTGGAGCGGTCGGCGTGGTGTTGCTGATGACCTGCGTCAATCTGGCGAACCTGATCCTGGTTCGGGCTGCGTCGCGGAGCAAAGAGATGGCCATCCGCGCGGCGCTGGGCGCGACGCGCCGGCAGTCGGTTCAGCAACTTGCGACTGAGAGCCTGTTGCTCGCCGGCTTGGGGGGCGGGGCCGGGCTGCTGCTGGCCCGCTATGGCATTGACTTGCTGCTCACGCTCAGCCCGGCGAGCTTGCCGCGCGTCGCCGAGGTCGGCGTGGACTTTCGCGTGCTGTGCTTCACGCTCGCGCTTTCGCTCCTAGCCGGAGTGATCTTCGGTCTGGCCCCGGCCTGGCAATCTACGCGCGTGAACCTCAACCAGGAACTCAAAGAGAGCGGGCGGGAGGCGTCCTTGCTCGTCAAAAGCTTTCTCCGTCTGCAAGCGGTCAACCCCGGCTTTGATGCGGGGAACACGCTTGTCATCCAACTCTCGCTGCCGAAGGCTCAATATCCCAACCGCGCCGCCGCGACCGCGTTTTATGAAAAGCTGATGCGCGAACGTTGAGTATGACGCGGCTCGGCGAGGCGCTGCTTGAGCCGTCCGCCCCGCCGGTCAAACCCCTCTTCATCTACGGGAGCAATCCGCTCGCCAGCGTTCCGCAGCAGGCCAAGGTTCGCCGAGGGTTGGCTCGCCCTGATCTCTTCACGGTCGTGGTCGAACATTTTCTGACCGACACGGCCGAGTTTGCCGACATCGTCCTGCCGGCGACCATGCAGTTTGAGCACACCGATCTGCTTATCGCGTATGGACACCTTTATGTCTTGTGGAACGAACCCGCCGTCGCTCCGCCCGGAGAATGCCTGCCGGCGACCGAAATCTTCCGCCGGTTGGCGCGGGCGATGCGACTGGACATTCCCTGTCTCTATGACAGTGATGAGGAGATCGCCCGCCAAATCCTCGATACAGGCCATCCATCGCTGGAAGGGATTACGCTTGAGGCGTTGAAGGAACCTGGTTGGATGCGCCTGAATTACCCTGACCCATTCGCGCCGTTCGCGCACGGATTCCCCACTCCATCCGGCAAGCTGGAGTTTTTTTCGGAACGCATGGCCGAGGCGGGGTTGGCTCCTTTAGCCGGCTACACACCTCCTTACGAGGCGGCGCAGCGCGACGCGCCGCTCGCAGGCCGGTACCCGCTGGCGCTGATTGCCGCCGCGAATCATTACTTTATCAATTCCGTGTTTGCGAACGTTCCGGCGCAGATGAAACGCGCGGGTCCGCCAACAATCCGCATCCATCCAGATGATGCGGCGCCGCGGCGGATCGAGGCGGGAGACGAAGTCCGCGTATTCAACGACCGCGGCTCGTTTATCGCAGTGGCCGAGGTCACGGATGGCGTCCGTCGGGGCGTGGTCGCCAGCACGAAGGGAAGATGGCCACGCCATATGACGGGCGGCGCCACGGTCAACGCCACCGTTGACGAACGATACTCAGACCTGGGCGGCGGGGCCGTCTTTCACGATAACCGCGTAGAGGTTGAAAAAGTCTCGGGCTGAGATGGGATCGCAAGCAGCCTGGGGTAACACGGCAAAGGGCCGCAGATCAATGTATACATCAAGGGGAAAGATCATGAAACATCGTTGGCTTGGGATTGTTTGCGCAGCGCTTCCCATGCTCCTCGTCGCACAAATTGGACGGGGGCAAGAGGCGCAGACCGGACGGAGTCCAGAGGCGCAAACCGGGCGTGGGCCGTATGCGCGCATCGCGTTCTTGCGTCCTCACGACGGGCGCACTGTCGACTTCGAAGCCGGATACATCCGACACCTCGAGTGGCACAAGCGGGCCGGGGACACTTGGGTCTGGTATGGTTGGAACATCTGGGCCGGTGAACGACAGCGGTGGTTCGTCTACGCGACGTTTGGACATTCGGCCGCCAGCCTGGACAACCCGGCCCCCCCGGCGGAGGACGAGCGCGACAACCTTCTCAACGTCGCGCCACATTGCGAGTTTACTGGGAACGCGATCTACGAATACCTGCCGGAGCTCTCGCGTGGGACGGGCGCTCCGCAGCCGACCTCCAGGCTTGAGTTCACGACTGTGGGCCTCATGCCCGGCGCGGCAAAGGCTTTCGAGGAAGCCCTCAGCGCGAGCCAATCAACACTTCAAGGTGAGACGCTCTGGTATCGAATGGTGGCGGGCGGCGCCGCTCCACGCTATGTCCGGCTGCGTCCTCGGACCAGCCTGTCGGCGATTCTCGACGGAAGGAGTGAACAGGCGTTCCCTGACGCGGCCAACCAATTGATCGCGAGGATGACTGTCGAGATCCTGACTCTGCGACCGACAATGAGTCTCGGTCTGGAGGCGACGGCTCGCCAGTAAAGAGATTGATTCATCTATCACAAGGGCGCGCTGCGGCTTGAGGAATACTTTTACGGCTACGACCGCGACCGGCCGCACCAGATGCGCTCCCTCACGAAGAGCGTGATCTCGCTGCTCGCGGGAGCAGCCGTAGACAAAGGGTTGCTCCGCGCCGACGAGCCCGTGCTTGGGAAACTCGGCTGCAAGGTTTACGAGAATCCGGATCCACGCAAGGCGCGAGTGACGCTCCTTGACCTCCTGAGCAACCAGTCGGGACTTGCCTGTAACGACTATGACGGGGCCTCGCCCGGCAACGAGGTGAAGTTGTACGAGAAGCCGGACTGGGCTAAGGCGTTTGTCGATCTGCCCGTGGTGGCCGATCCGGGCACGGTCGGGCGCTACTGCTCAGGCGGAATCATCACGGCCGGCCGGATCATCGAACGCGTGACGGTCAAGCCTCTGCCCGACTTTGCGCAAGAGGCGCTGTTCGCCCCTCTCGGCATTCAACGAACCGGCTGGAAGTGGGACTTCAGACTCGATCGCAGCCAGCGCAACGAGTTCGGACAGATCTACCTCAGGCCCCGAGACATGCTGAAACTCGGAATCCTCATACAGCAACGCGGGGAGTGGGAGGGCCGCCGCGTCGTGTCCGCGTCATGGATCGAGAAGGCGGTCGCGCCTCAGTCGCGTATCGGCGACAGCGACTACGGTCTGGGGATCTGGCGCCGTGCACCCATCGCGAACATGGGTGACATATTTGACGGATCAGCTCTGGAAGCCGTCCACGACACCTAATGTTGCTGATGAAACGAAAGCTAAGATTGTGAACGATCTTACGCGCTATGCATTGACATTCTAGGTCTCTGCGGCCTACCTTACGCCTAGAATTTCTAAGTGTGACCAATAAGCGACGCGGATTTGGAGGTGAAGTTTGACCCAACCGAAGGCGGATCTCCTGCAGGGTACGCTCGACATACTCATCCTCAAGGCCCTCAGCTTAGGGCCGCTCCACGGCTACGGCATCATCCAGCGCATTCGGCAGTTGTCCGACGAACTGCTAGAGGTCGAGCAAGGCTCTCTCTACCCGGCAGTCTACCGGATCGAGCAGCGCGGCTGGATCAGTTCCAAGTGGGGAGTGACCGAGACCGGCCGCCGGGCCAAGTTCTACACGCTGACGAAGGCGGGGAGTAAGCGACTTACCGTTGAGGAAGAGAGTTGGGACCGGCTCGCCCTGGCCATTGCGAAGGTCAGAAAAGCAGTCTGAGGAGGCTGATGATGGAATGGTTCAATATTATCAGGTCGCGGCTACGCGCCCTATTTCGGCGCGAAAGCGTCTTGCGGGATATTGAAGAAGAATTGCGCATTCACGTCGAGATGGAGACGGAGATAAATATCAAGCGAGGTATGCCGCCAGACGAGGCGCGAGCCGTCGCTCTGAAAAGTTTCGGCCACCCGGGCCGGAACACTGAACGCGGCTATGACATTCGCGGCGGGGGATGGCTGGAGGCGCTTTGGCAAGACCTGCGGTACGGCGCGCGCATGCTATTCAAACAACCCGGCTTTACCGCAATTGCAGCGCTCACGCTCGGCTTGGGCATTGGAGCCAACATCACCATCTTTAGCGTGGTCAATGCCGTTTTGCTGCGTCCGCTGCCTTACCCAGACGCTGATCGCCTGGTCTTTCTCTGGTCGGAAGCGCCTGCGCAGAATATCCGCGAGCGGGCTTCCGCTTACGCCAATGTGGCGGATTGGCGGGAGCAGAACAAATCGTTTGAAGACATCGCCGCCTCCGATCCGACTGTGGTGACTTTGACGGGCGCGGCTGAGCCGGAACAGGTCATGAGTGTGCGCGCCTCGGCAAATCTTTTCCCACTCTTGGGCGTGGCGCCAATGCTGGGCCGCACTTTCACGGCGGACGAAGAGCAACAGCAGGCGCGGGTCGTGGTCTTGAGCCACGGCTTATGGCGCCGCCGGTTTGGCGCGTCGCCAAACGTCCTGGGACAAACGCTCGAAATTGACGGCGTCAGCTCGCAGGTGATCGGAGTGATGCCGGAGCGCTTTCGCTCCGGTAAAGAGACTCCCATCTGGGAGCCGCATACGCTATTTCCCGATTGGGAGGCGCAAAAGGCGCAGCGCGGCACTGGCTCGTGGCAGGTGGTCGGACGACTCAAGCCGCAGGTCTCGCTCGCACAAGCGCAGGTGGAAATGAGCGCCATTGCCCAGCGACTGGAGCAAGCTTTTCCGGTCGCCAACAAAGGCCTGGGAGTCAATTTAGTTCCACTCCAGCTTCATTACACTGGCAGCAATGTGCGCTTAGCCCTCTGGATGTTATTTGGCGCAGTTGCTTTGGTGCTGCTCATTGCCTGCACGAATGTCGCTAATTTGATGCTGGCGCGCGGTATTACGCGAGAACGCGAGATGGCCATTCGCATAGCGCTCGGCGCAGGCCGGATACGGCTCATGCGACAAATGCTCACGGAAAGCGCGCTGCTATCGCTGCTCGGCGGGGCGGTCGGTCTTTTAATAGCAAGTTGGGGCATCCGGGCTATCCTTAGCTTCAGCCCGCCGAACATTCGCAATCTGGACAGCGTCACGATTGATACACGAGTGCTGGCCTTCACTACCGTTGTTGCATTACTGACCAGCCTGCTTTTCGGCCTGGCGCCGGCTTTGAAGATTTCGCAGGCTCAGCCCGGCGCGGCGCTGAAAGAGGGCCGGAGCGCAGGCGGCGGCGTCAGTGGCCGCCGCCTGCGCTCCCTACTGCTCATCACTGAATTCAGCTTGACGGTGTTGCTGCTGGCAGGCGCGGGCCTGCTCCTGCGCAGCTTCAGCAAGCTGCAAGCGGTTGACCCTGGGTTTGATCCAGCACGGGTGCTGCATATGCAGCTTACCCCTGCGCGCAATGGCACTGCCGATCAATGGCGCGTCTTTTATCAACAGGTGAGCGAACGTATCGCGGCGCTGCCGGGCGTTGAGGCTGCCGGGCTAACCGAGGAGATCTTCAGAAGCGGTAATCCTGACGGGCTGATTACCATTGAAGGTGGCTCACCAGATAGTTCGGCAACGGCACGCATCCCCTTTAGTGAAGATGTGATCAGCGAGGGTTTCTTTCAAACCCTGCGCGTGCCCTTGCGCAAGGGGCGCTTCTTTAACGCGCAGGACAATCAAGCTGCGGTTCGGGTAACCATCATCAATGAAACGATGGCACGCCGTTTCTGGCCGGGCGAGGATGCGTTGGGTAAGCGCTTCAAACTAGGTCCAGCACAATCAACGAATCCGTGGTTGACCGTAGTTGGAGTCGTGGGGGATATGCGCCGCCAGAGTCTGGAACGGCAACCCATCGCGCAAATTTTCCAGCCCTACCTGCAAAGCTCGGCGCGCAGATTGATTTTATTGATCCGCACCACGGGGGAGCCGATCCATCTCGCGCCGGTCGTGCGCAGTGAGATTCGCGCGCTTGATAAAACTGTCTTGGTCAACGGCATCGCTACGTTGGAAAGCCAGCTTGATCAGCGGGTGGCTGAACGACGCTTTCAAACCTGGCTGCTCGCATTGTTTTCCGCGCTAGCGCTGCTGCTGGCCGCGGTCGGCATCTACGGCCTGATGTCTTACACCGTTACCCAGAGCACGCGCGAGTTCGGCATTCGCATGGCTTTGGGCGCACAGCCGCGCGACCTGGTTAGATTGGTCATCGGGCACGGGTTGGTGTTGAGCGCGACCGGCGTCGTGATCGGTTTGGTGGCCGCCTTCGCGCTGACGCGTGTGTTGGCCGGGTTGTTGTTTGGTGTGACGACCACTGACCCCACAACATTTCTTGTGGCCCCTTTGGTGTTGCTGCTGGTTGCCTTGCTGGCCTGCTTCGCACGAATGACTGCGACCCGTTCCTCCGAAATGACTCTCGCAGTCAAGGATGGAGGACGAAGACCGAGAGGTCTTTGATAACTTGAGCTTTGTGCAGGTGAGATTCCTGTCCCTCAAATGCAGAGGTGATGCGCTTTCCCCACGGTAGCGACTGACCATCAATCCGTGAAGCGGGAAAGGAAGGCGGTAACTTCGAACCCAACGGGGAATCCCGTCGAGCAGAGTTGCGTATGGGTAGGAAAACGAACTCACGTCCGAATCGTCGTCAGTCGTCACCAGCCTACGTGGGTTATCGGCTGGGTCCAAAATGGACACGGTGAAAGGCCGGACAGCTTTATTCCTGATCCGGGAGGCATTCCAAAAGTAACCCGGCGAACAGTGAGACCCTAAGCGCAACGTCAAACGAGGCTCAGGAACGGAGTAGTGCGCCGCGTCGTCGGCAAGTAGAAGCGCAGCAAGTGCTGCCAGGAGTATTGGAGTCTCCTGTACGCGCCGTGCTTAGCCACGCCAGTAATGGCTCGTAGACTCCGAAAGGAGGTGGTGAACATAGCATGCACGGAAAAGGCGAATGACGCCGAAGTTAGCAAGGCTAGAGGTTCGTCAGCGTTAGGCGTGTATGGTGAAGGCTGAACTGCTTGAATCCCAGTTCCAACGATGTCTTTCCTCGTGGGAGCGAAACTAACTGAAACGCTCTCTCAGGGAGTAGGTGAGGACAGTTACTCCGCCTCGCCTATCCAATCTCTCTGACGTGCCCTTAATGAAAGGGATGATGGAACCAATGGGACACCTGGAGCACGCCGCTATCTTTGATTTGCCGACCCCGTCGAATGTAAGGATTTTGAGAGCCGTGCCGCGGCGATTGCGAAAGACAAAAAGAGTCCCGTAATAAAGCTCGGCGTCGAATTGAGCGCGGCACAGGCCGATGAGCCCATCGATTCCCTTGCGTTATCCCTAGTTGCTGGTCAAAACTCTAACGCGCTCAGCTATCTAACTTCAGTTATATACTAACGACGTTTGATTATGATACCGGACACCGGGTTCGGGTTACTATCAAGCGGAAGCTGCGCGGCATCTATTCGGATGCGCTGCGCGCGGCTTTTTGTTCAGGTGAGTTTGCCGCTTTGAGGGTATCCCGATGAGATTGATGAAGAACGCTTAGATTGATGAAGAACGCCGTATATCCCGAGATGAGAGTAATGAGAAAGCCGCAGTTTTGGCTGCGGCTCTCATCGGTCTACCACCTGCTACGGCGCTCAGGTCGCTCTCCAGCGTGGCCCTATCCTCCGAGCAGGCGGGATGACTCTATCAAAACCAAGAATATGGGACA
>WNFV01005432.1_pt1 | contig 15424 bp, 10 predicted proteins | sample 5400101 | NCBI WGS metagenome assembly WNFV01 (sample SAMN13153361, study PRJNA577476) | soil metagenome | isolation source: 115 cm soil or saprolite under grassland replicate 1 | place: USA:California | collected 2016-06-15 | reverse complement strand
GAGGCCGGGCTCGATGCGCTCGGTCGCAATGGACGCAAAGCCCAGACGCGCGTAGTTTCTCGGCGCGCAGTCGGCAAATGAGTCGGTAGCGAAAAACACGTCTCCCGGCTCGATCAAAACGCCATGGCGCTCCGCAGCGGCTGCGAGCGCCCGCGTATCGACGCCGTCGGGAAATCTGAGCCAGAACGACGACGCGCCGGCCACGGTCCGGAACGCGACGTCCGGCAGGTGTCTCGCCAGCGCCGAAGCAACCGCCGGCGCGCGCTCGGCGTACGTCTGCTTGAGGCGGCGGAGCAGCGCGTCGTGATAGCCCATCGCCAGGAACAGCCCGACCGAGCGCTCGTTGTTCGCCGCCGGGTGGCGCAGCATCAGCCGCCGCAGCGCACGCAGCTCGCGGATGAGCTCGCGGCTGGCGACGATGTATCCCAGGCGAATGCCCGGCGCCAGCGTTTTCGACAGGCTGCTGACATAGAGCACGCGACCCGTCCGATCAAGGCTTTTCAGCGCCGGTTGTACGCGGCCTTCGAACCCCAGCTCGATCTCGTAGTCGTCCTCGATCAATACGCGGTCGCGCCGCTCCGCCCAGTCGAGCAGCGCCTCGCGCCGTTCGAGCGGCATTGTCACATTCGTCGGGCATTGATGCGAGGGCGTGACGTAGACGTATTCGCAGGCGTCAAGGCCCGCCGAGAGCGCCAGCCCGTCGGTGTCCAGCGGCAGTGCGACAACGCTGGGCGAACGCGAAGCGAAGATGTTGCGCGCATCGGGATAACCCGGATCCTCGACGCCGACCGTCGTCGCGGTGCCGACCAGGAGCGTCGCGAGCAGAAACAGCGCATGTTGCGCGCCTACCGTGATCAGGATCTCGTCCGGGGCCGCCCAGACGCCGCGCCGGCCGAGAAGCCGCGTCTGGATCTGCTCGATCAACAACATGTCGTCGCCGTCGATCAGATCGCCGGCCCAGCCGCGGACCTCGACCGTCGACAACGCCTGCATGCTGCATTCCCGCCAGCCGGCGACGGGCATCTGCGCGGGATCGAACTGGCCGTAGATGAACGGATACGGATATTTCTGCCAGTCCTTGGGCTTGACGATGTTGCGCTGGCGCGAGACGGAGAAGCGCATCCTCGGTTCCCAAGCGGCCGCCGAGGGAGCGTCCGGCGCTGCCGGCCGGGGACGCGGCGCCGCGCGGCCGGCGAGGATTTCGGCGTTGACGAAGTGGCCGCTGCGGCTCTTGGTGCGGAGATACCCTTCATTGACGAGCAGCTCGTAGGCGAGCGCGACCGTATTGCGCGCCACACCGAGCTGTTGCGCCAGCACCCGCGTCGAGGGCAGCGGCACGCCGACCGGGATATGCCCGTCGAGGATCGCCGCGACCAGCATTTCGCGAATCTGCGCCTGCAGGCTCAACTGGCTCTTGAAGCTGAGCTGGATCAGCTGGTTCCACATCGGGGCTTGAGAGCGCGGCATGCGAATGGGACGGGGTGGCTCGGGCGAGGGAGAATCGACCGTTCCGATATCGGTGCATGATGCCGCATGCGCGTCCGACTCGGCAAATCGCCCGCCTGGCCCACCGCTGCGCCGACAACTGGCTCTAGCCGCGACAGCGCATTGGGGCTACAAAGGAGCTGTCCCGCGGCCGAGTTCTCGGCCGCCCCGGCTCTTGCCGCATGAGGAGATCACGATGGGCCACGCCGAATTCACGCTTCGCGACCAGCTGCAACCACGCCGGATCTCGCTCGACGAGTACTGGATGCCGTTCACGCCCAACCGCGACTTCAAGGCCGACCCCAAGATGGTCGTGCGGGCCGAAGGCATGTACTACTGGAACGATCGCGGCGAGAAGCTTATCGACGCCTCGTCGGGCCTGTTCTGTGTAAACGCGGGTCACGGCCGAAAGGAGATTGCCGACGCGGTGCACCGGCAGCTCATCGAGCTCGACTTCATCGCGCCGTTCCTGCGCGGGCATCCGAAGAGCTTCGAGCTCGCCGAGCGGCTCGCCGAGCTGACCCCTGGCGATTTGAACCGCATCTTCTTCGTCAACTCCGGGTCGGAAGCGGTGGACACGGCAATGAAGGTCGCACTGGCCTACCATCAGGCGCGTGGCCAGGGCGGCCGCAACATGTTCGTCTCGCGCGAGCGCGCGTATCACGGCGTCAACTTTGGCGGCGTGGCGCTCTCCGGCATCGTCAGCAACCGGCGCAAGTTCGGGCCGACCCTGCCGGGCATCGCGCACATGCGTCACACGCACCTCAAGGAAAATTATTTCACGAGAGGCGAAGCGGCCCAAGGCGCGGAGCTCGCCGACGATCTGCAGCGCTTCGTCGCGCTCTACGGCGCGGAGAATATCGCCGCCTGCTTCATCGAGCCGATCGCGGGATCGACGGGCTGCCTCGTACCTCCCAGGGGCTACTTGAAGCGCGTGCGCGAGATCTGCGACCAGCACGGCATCCTGCTCGTCTTCGACGAAGTGATCTGCGGCTTCGGCCGCACCGGGAAGGCGTTCGCGGCGCAGAGCTTCGGCGTCACGCCGGATGTCATGACCATGGCCAAGGGCCTCACCAACGGCGCGCAGCCGATGGGTGCGGTCGCGATCAGCGAGCGCATTCACGATACGATCGTCGCCGCGGCGCAGGAGGGCGCGATCGAGTTCTTTCACGGCTACACGTACTCGGGGCATCCCGCGCCCTGCGCGGCGGCGTTGGCGACGCTCGACATCTACCGCAGTGAGGGATTGTTCGAGCGCGGCGCGGCGTTGTCTCCCTATTTCCTCGACGGCCTGTGGTCGCTCAAGGACCTGCCCGCGGTCGCCGATCTGCGCGGCTACGGCATGCTGGCGGCGATCGAGCTGCACCCCGCAGGCGGCCCGGGCGCGCGCGGCCATCTGCTGCAGAAGAAGCTGTTCGACAATGGCCTGCACCTCAAGACGACGGGCGACTCGGCAATCGTCGCACCGCCGTTGATCGCGGAAAAGCAGCATGTCGACAGGATCGTCGAATGCTTGCGCAAGACTCTGGCAGCCGTCTAGCATCACCGGCCCGGAAACACTGGATCAACCGATGGAGGGAGCATGAAACGCTTGCTGGCAGGGCTGATGTTCGTCGCGGCAACGATAATGGCCGCAGCGCCGGCGTGGGCGCAGAAGACCGTGACCTTCGCCTATCAGGACATGATGAATCCATGGCGCTGGGTGCAGCAGAGCCAGGAAATCGAAAAGGCGACCGGCTTCAAGATCAACTGGCGCCAGTTCGGCGGCGGGGGCGACGTGATCCGGGCGATGGCATCCGGCGATGTTCAGCTGGGCGAGGCGGGTTCGTCACCGATCGCGACCGCGATTAGCCAGGGGCTCGACGTCGAGTTATTCTGGATCCTCGAGGACATCGCGGCAGCTGAGGCGCTGGTCGTGCGCAACGGCAGCGGCATCAATACGATGGCCGATCTGAAGGGTAAGAAACTCGCCACGCCGTTCGTGTCGACGTCGCACTTCCATCTGCTCTACGCGATGGAGCTCGCTGGGCTTAAACCTACCGATGCACAGGTCCTCAACATGCGGCCGCCGGAAATTGCCGCCGCTTGGGGGCGCGGCGATATCGACGGTGCATTCGTGTGGGATCCGGCGCTCGCCAACGTCAAGAAGACGGGCAAGGTACTCGTCACATCCGGTGAGCTCTGTAAGAAGGGCAAGTGCACGTTTGACGGATTGATCGTCTCGAAAAAGTTCGCCAGGGATAATCCGGACTTCATGTTGGCTCTGGTCCGGGCGATTGCGAAGGCCGACGCTGAGTACCGCGCGAATCCGAAAACATGGACGGCGGACAAGGCTAAGGTCGCGGCGGTCGCGAAATGGTCCGGGGGCAAGCCGGAGGATGTCGCCGATGCGATGTCGCTTTACGGCTTTCCCAGCCTGCAGGAGCAGGCCTCGCCGGCATGGCTGGGTGGCGGCCCGAACGGAGGCGCAGCGAAGGCGCTGACCGACACTGCGAAGTTCCTGAAGGAGCAGGGACGCATCCAGGCTCTCGTTCCAGACTACAGCAAGTCGGTAAACCCCGAGTTCGTCCAGAAGGCGATGAAGTAGCTCTTGCCCGAAACGTCTCCTTTCATCTCTGCGGCGGCGCACAGTGCGCCGCCGTTTTTCTGTCAGAATGGGGTAACGCCCGCGTCGGCCAAGGGACCTTCACTTGCCCCAACTCGACATCCGCCATCTCGGCGTCCGTTACGCGACCAAGACCGGCACGGTCGAGGCGCTCTCCGACGTCAACCTGGCCATGCAGGCCGGCGAATTCGTCGTCGCCATCGGCGCCTCGGGTTGCGGCAAGACGACGCTGCTCAACTGCATCGCGGGCTTCCTCCCCGCCACCGCAGGCACGATCGAGCTCGACAGCAGGCCCGTTACCGGCCCGGGCGCCGATCGCGGCGTCGTGTTCCAGAAGCATGCACTCATGCCCTGGCTCAACGTCATCGACAATGTCGAATTCGGCTTGCGCATGCGCGGCGTCGACGCTGTCCCGCGGCGCCAGGTGGCGCTGGAGAAGCTCAAGCTCGTCGGCCTCGAGGATTTCGCCGAGCGTGCGATCTACGAGCTCTCCGGCGGGATGCAGCAGCGCGTCGGCATCGCCCGCGCGCTGGCGTCAGACCCCGAGCTGATGCTGATGGACGAGCCGCTGGGCGCGCTCGACGCGTTCACGCGCGAATCGATGCAGGAGCTAATCCTCGAGGTCTGGCATCGCACCGGCAAGATGGTCTTCTTCATCACCCACTCGGTCGAGGAGGCGTTGTTCCTCGCGACGCATCTGGTCGTCATGACGCCGCGTCCGGGCCGCATCTCGCACGAATACCGCATCGACTTCGGACGACGCTTTATCGACACGCGCAACGCCCGGGCGATCAAGTCGGCGCCGGATTTCATCGCCGTGCGCGAGGAGGTGCTGGCGGTCATACAGCATCGCGAAATGGGGTCAGATACGACTTCCCCATCCTCCCTCGAATCGTCCGGCGCAAAGCAGGGAAGTCGTGTCTGACCCCCCGGAGGACTAAAGTCGTGTCTGACCCCACAGGCAACGTCGACGCATGACGACGGCCGAAGAAGCCGGCGCCGGCAACGGACCGCCCAAGACGTCGAGGTTTGCGACTCTGGGCGAGGGCGCGAGCACGGCGATCAGCGTGCTGACGATGCTCGCCATCGTCGCGCTGTGGTGGCTCGCCAGCCATTTCCGCTGGCTGCCGCCGCTCTTTCTGCCGACGCCGGAAACCGTGTTTGAGCGCTTGTACGAATCGGCGTTCGGCAAGCTGACCGATGCGCCGCTGGCGGAGCACTTCGGCTGGTCGATGTTCCGCGTCTTCACCGCCTTTGTCGCGGCCTGCGTCACCGCGATCCCGATCGGCATCGCGATGGGCGTCTCGCGCATCGCGCGCGGCATCTTCGACCCGCCGATCGAGTTCTACCGGCCGCTGCCGCCACTCGCGTACCTGCCGCTGATCGTCATCTGGTTCGGCATCGACGAGCTGTCCAAGGTGCTGTTGATCTACCTTGCGTGCTTCGCCCCACTGGCGATGAGCGCGCGCGCCGGCGTGCGCTCGGTAGCGCAGGAGCAGGTCCACGCCGCGTATTCCATGGGGGCGTCGAAATGGCAGGTGATCCGGCACGTCATCGTCCCGGCAGCAATGCCCGAGATCCTGACCGCGATGCGCATCGCGATCGGCTTTGGCTGGACGACGCTGGTCGCCGCCGAAATGGTCGCAGCCACCAAGGGTCTGGGGCAGATGGTGCTCAATGCTTCGAATTTCCTGCGCACCGACATCGTCATCATGGGCATCGTGGTCATCGGCGCGGTCGCTTACCTCTTCGACCTGCTGATGCGCTACGTCGAGCACCTCGTAGTGCCGTGGAAGGGGAAGGTGTGAGCAGCGAGCGGGGGTCGAGCGTCCGCGAGTAGCGGCGCGAGCCCGCAGCGAGGGGCCCCACGCGCAGAGCGCGTGGGGATCGCGCGAGGCGAGTCGCCGCTGTGACCGACTCTCAGCGCAGCGTTCTCGATTCGCGCCCAAGGAGGTCACTTCGGCGGCCGACACATGACGCTGCGTAATCGCTCGACCGGACAAGGAGGCCGCGGTCTGAAGGTCCCGCGCGGGGGCATTTTCAACGGTTAGCGACTCCTCGGAGCGCAAGCGCGCCGGGGCGGAACGCGCCGGAGGACGACGGCTGCCCGCCGCCGTGTGCCGGTCATCGGCGCAGGGTTGACAGCCCCGCCTCCATTTGCCACGCTGCCTGCATGGTCGCGCGCCCGCACTTCCAAAGACTCGTCGATCGGGTCCGGAACCTGTCGCCTCTGCCCGCCGCGGTGGTCTACCCCTGCGACAGCGATTCGCTACAGATCGCGCTTTCGGGCCGGTTTGCGGGTTATCTGGCGCCGGTGCTGGTCGGACCGGAAAAACGTGTTGCCGACGCCGCCGCGCTGGCGGGACTCGATCTTTCCCGAATCGACCTCATCGACACTCCGGACGAACCCTTTGCGGCAGCACAACGCGCCGTAGCGCTGGCCAAGAACGGCGAGGTCCGCGCGCTCATCAAGGGCAGCCTTTATCCCGACGACCTCATGCGCGCGGTGGCCGCGCCGGAGTCCGGGCTCCGCGGCGAGCGGCGGCTGACACACGCGTTCTTCATCGACGTGCCCGGCTACCCGCGCGCGTTCGTGCTCTCCGATGCGGTGCTGAACATCGCGCCGACTCTCGCCGCCAAGCGCGACATCGTCCAGAACGCGATCCATTTTGCGCACGCGCTGGGCATCACGGCACCACAGGTCGCGGTCTTGAGCGCGGTCGAGGGCGTGACGCCGGCGCTGCCGGCGACCGGCGATGCCGCAGCGCTCACCAAGATGGCGGCGCAAGGCATGATCACGGGCGGAGTCGTCGACGGGCCGCTGACCGCGGACAGCGCGATTTCGGCTGCCGCGGCGCGCGCCAACGGTGTCGAGTCGAAAGTCGCCGGCAACGCGGATGTGCTCATCGTGCCCGGACTCGAGGCCGGCGCGCTGCTGCTGCGAGCGATTACCGGCATGTTCGGGGCGCTCGCGGCCGGTGTGACGCTGGGCGCGACGGTCCCCGTCGTTTTGTCGAGCCGCGGCGAATCGATGGAAGTCCGCATGGCCGCGTGCGTGCTGGCGTCGCTGGTCGCCGCGCACGTGCCGCGCGTCGCCGCGGGCGCGGCCGAGCAAAGGCCCCAGCCGGCCGCCGCCGTCGTCGGCGTCGCTGCCTAGATAGGCCGGGCGCCGCTGCTCGCCCGCATCGACGAAGTATTCCCGCTCTGTCCCTCAAGCCGGGCCGAGCGGGGCGTTCAATGCCCCGCGAGGTCGTTCCACTGCGGCAGCAGCACCATGCTGTTGGGGTTGAAGCCCTTCATCTTGAGCGTGTCCATGCTGCCGACCACGGCTTCGGTATTCAGATCGACGATGGTTACCGAGCCATCGCTCATTCCCGGAAGGTTGAGGAGAGCGTTCTGCACGAAGGCGTAGCGCCAGTCCTTGGTGAAGGCAACGTGGTGCGCGCCCTCGGCCGTGGCGATCGATTTGACGAGCTTCGGCTGCGACGGCCCGGCGCTCAGGTCGAAGATGTGAAGGTGTCCGGGCTTCGCGCTAGTGACGTACATGCGGTCCGCTTTCTTGTTGAAGTAGATCTCCAACGGAACGCCCGCGTTCTGCGCGGAGAAGTCATAGGCCTGCGCGACATCGAAATCCTTTTTCGCCGGATTCCACGTAGCCGTCCATAGCGTGCCGCCGTACATGTTGGTGACGTAGGCCACCGGCGGATTCGCGCCTGGAACGAAGAGGATCTCCACCGGCGCCTCTCCCGACGGCGACGGCTTCTTCGAGACCTTGTAGGTGCCGAGCACCTTTCCGGTGCTCGCTTCCACCGCACTGATCACTTCCCCGGCGTCGCCGAGGTCCGAAGCGCGCACCGTGCTCGTCAGCAGGATCCGGTCGATGCCGTTGTGGATCGCAATGCCATGGGGATAGGGCGCGGCCACCTTTACGCTGCTCAAGGGCTTGTCCGCGACGGCGTCGCCGACGATCATCATCTGCGTGCCCATGCAGCTCAGGTACCACTTCTTGTTGTCTTCGGAAAATACGACGTCTTCGCCGACATTGCAGCCCGGGACTTCGATCACTTTGATGGTGTAGGGCTGCTTCTTCATGTCGATCATGCGCAGCTCGCTCTTGCCGAGCGCGGTGACATAGGCCTTGCTCTGGTCGCGGTTGTAGAAGATGTGATGCGCCACGAGGTCGGCGGGAAGCGGCATGTCCTGCACGATCTGCCCGTATGTCTTCGATTTCGGGTCGACGTCGATGACGGCGATGCCTTCCTTGCGCTCGCCCGTGGCTACCGGCGTCTTGAGGACCTTCAGCGATTCCGGCGACTTCGTCTCATAATTGAGCATCGCGTGAATCTGGCCGAACGCCAATCCGGGCAGGATCAGAAGGACCGCGGCCGCGCACCGTTGCAATTCGAAAGTGAGTCTCATGATCGTCCTCCAGGAAAATTCGGCCGCCCAAGCAAGCGGCGGCGAGAGATGTAGACTATGAACCTCCGCGGGCGCGAGCGCAAATGGCCCGGAGCCGCGATGCGCGACCTCGCGTTTGCCGGTTTTGAAACCATTCGGCTCGTCCGGGGCGAGAAGGCGACGCTACGCTTGACTTCAGACGAGCCGATGACGGTTCACGTGCACGGATACGACATCGAAACGCCTTTGATTCCGGGAATGACTGCGACCATCGCGATCGCAGCGCGTTTCGCCGGCCGATTTCCGGTCACCGCACATATCCACGATTCATCCACGAGCAAGGCCTCGACGCAGAAACACCATCGCGAGCCGACCCTGTTCTACCTCGAAGTCCTTCCGGAGTGACGTCCCGCGCCGCGAATGCTCGCAGGCCGCATTCGCGGCAGGTCGCCTTCTCGGGATTCGCAGCCGCGGCAGCGGCGATTTCTGCTTCGGCGCAGGCGCACGGTTTCGGGCAGCGCTACGACCTGCCGATTCCTCTCTCGCTCTACATCGGGGGGGCGGCGATCACGGTCGCCATCTCCTGCGTGATGCTGGTCGTCTTCGTGCGCGCGGCCCCGGCGGGCGGCATCGCGGCGGTCCTCGATCTGCGGCGGTCGACCTCGGGCCGTGCGCTCGTTGCACCGCCGGTCCTTGCGGGGTTGCGAATCGTCGGGGTCGCGCTCTATGTTCTTGTTGTCGTCGCGGGCCTCTTCGGAAACCAGAGCCCTCTCAAGAACATCACGCCCGTCACGATCTGGGCGCTCTGGTGGGTAGGCATGGGATACGTTTCGGCGCTATTCGGCGACGTGTGGAAGCTCGTGAACCCGATCGATTCGATCTTCATGGCGGTCGAGCGGCTGCATTCGCGTTGGCGTCCCGGAAAATCCTTCGGCCCGGCCTGGATCCTTGCCGAATGGATGGGTGCGTGGCCCGCCGTCGGACTCTTTCTCATCTTCCTTTGGATGGAAATAGCGTGGCAAGAGAGCGATCACCCTGCCCGCCTTGCGGCCGCGATCCTCGGATATTCTGCCCTGACGTGGACCGGGATGTTCGCTTTCGGCCGGTCGCGCTGGCTTGATGCCGGGGAGGTCTTCAACCGCGTCTTCGGAGTCCTTGCGCGCTTCGCTCCCACGCGGATTCGCATCGAGAATGGACGCGTGGCCGAATTGCAATTGCGCCCCTATGCGGTCGGCCTCCTCGCGCGCGAGCCGGTCGGCCCTTCCGAGATCGCTTTGATCCTTGTCATGCTCGCGGCGGTCAGCTTCGACGGTTTCATGGAGACGCCCGCATGGGCCGCGATCGCCGATACCTTCGCTTCGATGACGGCCCGTGATGCGGCCGAGCCGGATTTTCATGTCGCGATGCAGACGCTGGGCTTGCTGGCCGCGTCACTTCTGTTTTTCGCGATCTACGGAATCTTCTGCGGCCTCATCGCGTGGTGCGGCCGCTCGAGCGGATCGCGCGATGAGGGCGTATCTGCGAAGCGGGTCGCTGGGCTTTTCGTGTTCACGTTGGTGCCGATCGCCATCGCCTACCAGGTCGCCCACTATTTCTCCTTCCTGGCCATGGCCGGCCAATACTTCATCGCGCTCGCCTCCGATCCGCTCGGCCTGGGCTGGAACCTCTTCGGGACCGCGAATCGTTTCATCGGCCCGGGTCTCGTCGACGCGCGGCTCGTCTGGTACGTGTCGGTAGCCGCGATCGTGACGGGCCACGTGGCCGCGCTCTACCTCGCCCACTTGCTTTCGTTGCGGGAATTCGCCGGGCGCCGCGCCGCGGTGCGCAGCCAATGGCCGATGCTCGCGCTCATGGTCGGCTACACGATGCTGAGCCTCTGGATCATCGCCCAGCCGATCGTGACGAGCCGGTTCGGCTGATCGGTGCCACGCGGCGCTACGTCAACGCTTCGCTCTTAGGGAACCTCTGAACAAGTCCCACGTGAGCCGCGTTTCTGGCGCAATGGCCTCAGATGCTAGGCGTCGCGGCGCAGCGAATAGTTCGTCCTATTCGCAAGCCGCGCAACAACGCAGATGAGGCCATTGCGCCAGAAACCCGGAGGGACGGCGGCTTTCCGGGCGATCTGCTTTGTCGCGCCGCTCGCCCATGGGGGCCTACCATGAGCTTCGCGTCGCTTCGCGCATCTCATCCCGGAAAGCCGCCGTCGCGGCCACGCGGGACTTGTTCAGAGGTTCCTTAGTCGGCCGCCGATCCCGCTTCGCGCAGAGCACGCCAGACCCGCTCGGACGTCAGCGGCATTTGCAGCGCTCGTGCGCGGCTTCCCAAGCCGCCGCGCGCGAGCGCGTCGATCACAGCATTGACCACCGCGGGTGTCGCCCCGATCGTCCCGAGCTCGCCGACGCCCTTCACGCCCATCGCATTGTTCAGGCATGGCGTCGACTCGTCCATCGTCATCGCGAAATGCCGGATCATTTTGGAGTGCGGGATCGCGTAGTCGAGAAAGCTCGCCGTCAGCGCCTGACCGGATTCGCGGTCGTAGACGAAGCGCTCGCACAGCGCCTGGCCGATGCCCTGCGCCGCGCCGCCCTCGAGTTGCCCGATGACGATCATCGGATTGACGACGCGGCCGACATCGTTGACCGACCAGTACGCAGCCACCTCGACTGCGCCGGTGTCCGGGTCGACTTCGACTTCGCAGATATGGCAGCCGTTGGGCCACGTCGGACCGGCGACGGAGCTCGTCGAGTCGAGGACGATCTGCCGCGACGGCTGTCTGCGCGCGAGGTCGAACAAGCCGATCGATCGGTCGGTTCCCGCAATGCTGAAGACGCCGTCGGCATATTCGATGTCGGCAACCGCCGCCTCGAGCTCGGCGCCCGCCAACTGCTGCGCCTTGTCGACCGTCCGCTCGGCGGCGACACGCACCGCGGAGCCGCCGACGAACAGCGAACGCGAGCCGGCGCTGCCGAATCCGGTGCCGCGGTCGGTGTCGCCTTGCACGATCTTGATCTTGCCGATCGGCACGCCGAAGACGTCGACGGCCACTTGCGCAAACGTCGTCTCGAGCCCCTGACCCATTCCTTGCAGCGCGTTGAAGATCTCGATCTCTCCTTCGCTGCTCACGGTGACGGTGACGCGTTCCTCGAAGACGTCGGCGCCGGTCCATTCGAGGAACGTCGCCATGCCTCGGCCGCGCAAGCGGCCGCGCCTTTTCGCGTCGGCGGCGCGCGCGGCAAAACCGTCCCACTCGGCGAGCGCAATCGCCTTGTTCATCACCAGCTCGAACTGTCCGCTGTCGTAGGTCTTGTGCATGGCGTTCTTGTACGGCATCTGCTCGGGGCGGATCATGTTGCGCCGGCGGAGCTCTGCCGGATCGATGCCAGTCTTGCGCGCGGCCGCGTCCATCAGACGCTCGATGATGTAGATCGCTTCGGGTCGGCCCGCGCCGCGGTACGCGCTCGTCGGCGCGGTATGCGTGAGCACCCCCTGGATCCGGATATCGATAGTGCCGATGTCGTAGATGCTGGTCGACACCCAGGGTCCGATCATCAGCTGGATGACCACACCCGCGGGCGTGGCGTACGCGCCGAGGTTCGCAAGCGAGGAAACGCGCAGCGCGAGGATGCGTCCGGAGGCGTCCAGCGCAAGCTCGGCCTTGCTCGTCAGGTCGCGCCCATGGGTCGCCGCCAGGAATTCCTCGATGCGCTCCGCGCACCACTTGAGCGGGCGCTTGAGCTCGCGCGCGCAGAACGCGAGCACGACATCTTCCGGATAGAGGCTCGTCTTCATGCCGAAGCCGCCGCCGACGTCGCCGACCAGCACGCGCAGCTTTTCCGGCGGTATTCCGAGCACCTCGTTGCACAAGTCGTCGCGCAGTCCCGTCGGGCACTGGCAACTCACCCGCAGGGTGATGCGATCGGTCGCGGCGTCGTAACTCGCCAGAACGGCGCGCGGCTCGATCGGGCACGGTGCGACCCGCTGATTGACGAGATCCAGCGACACGACATGCGCGGCCTTGTCGAATGCGGCCGCAGCAGCGGCCGCGCTGCCGTGACGAATCTCGGCCGCGATGTTGCCCGTCGCCAGCGGCCATACCAGCGGCGCACCCTCGGCGATGGCATCGACCGTGTCTGCGACCGTCGGCAGTGTTTCGTAACGGACGTCGATGGCCTCCGCCGCCTCACGCGCCTGTTCGGCGCTCTCTGCTATCACTGCGGCGACGGCTTCGCCGACGAAGCGGACCGTGCCGACCGCGAGCGCATGCCGCGGGGGCGAAGCGCTCGGCGAGCCGTCCGCGCGCTTGAAGTCCGCCGACGACGGCAGCGGCTTCACCTGCGCGCCAACGAGATCGTCGCCGGTGACGATCGCGAGCACAGCCGGCAACGCTGCGGCGGCGGTCTTGTCGATGCCGAGGATCCGCGCGTGCGGGTACGGCGATCTTAAGAAACAAACCTGCGCCTGGTCCGGCGAGGATACGTCGTCGGCAAAGATTCCCGTTCCGGTTAGAAGCCGGTCGTCCTCGACGCGGAGCACCGACTGTCCGCTGCCAAACCGCCCGTATTTAGAGGCTTTCACCCGCAGTCACCTTCGCAAGCTTACGACCCATCGACGTCTCTACCGGGGGCCTGACGCAGTCGATGAAATAGCGGAGCTTCCCGCCATCGTTTTCCTCGACGAGACCATGAATGTCGGTGTCGAATCCGGGGAATTGCTGGTTGAAGCTGCGCGCGAACTGCAGGAACTGCACGATCGTGCGGTTGAACCGCTCGCCGGGAATCAGCAGCGGAATGCCTGGTGGGTACGGCGTCAAGAGGACGCTGGTCACGCGGCCTTCGAGCTGATCGATCTCGACGCGATCGATCTCGCGGTGCGCCATGCAGGCAAAGGCATCCGAGGGCTTCATCGCCGGCTGCATATCGGACAGATACATTACCGTCGTCACGCGCGCGACGTCGTTCGCCTTGTACATGTCGTGGATCTGCCGGCACAGGTCGCGCAGGCCAACGCGCTCGTAGGAGGGCTGCTGCGCGCAGAACTCGGGAAGGATCTTCCACAGCGGCTGGTTCTTGTCATAGTCGTCCTTGAATTGCTGCAACGCAGTCACCAGCGTGTTCCACCGACCCTTGGTGATGCCGATGGTGAACATGATGAAGAACGAGTACAGCCCGGTCTTCTCGACGATGACTCCGTGCTCGGCCAGGTACTTGGTGACGATCGACGCCGGGATGCCGGTCTTGGCGAATTTTCCCGAGACGTCGAGCCCCGGCGTGATCACGGTCGCCTTGATCGGGTCGAGCATGTTGAAACCCGGCGCGAGGTTGCCGAACCCGTGCCATTTCTCATTCGCCTTCAGCATCCAGTCGTCGCGCTTGCCCATGCCCTCGGCTGCGAGTTTCTCTGGCCCCCAGACCTTAAACCACCAATCCTTGCCCCATTCGTCGTCGACCTTGCGCATCGCGCGGCGGAAGTCGAGCGCCTCGGTGATCGACTCCTCGACCAGCGCCGTGCCGCCCGGCGGCTCCATCATCGCCGCGGACACGTCGCACGACGCGATGATCGCGTATTGCGGCGACGTCGAGGTATGCATCAGGTAAGCCTCGTTGAAAATGTGCCGGTCGAGCTTGCGGGTCTCGCTTTCCTGGACGAGGATCTGCGACGCCTGCGAGATGCCAGCCAGCAGCTTGTGCGTCGAGTGTGTGGCGAAGATCATCGAGTCCTTGCTGCGAGGCCGGTCCTTGCCGATCGCGTGCATGTCCCGGTAAAACTCGTGGAACGCCGCATGCGGCAGCCATGCCTCGTCGAAGTGCAAAGTCTCGATGGTACCGTTCAGCGTTTGCTTGAGCATCTCGACGTTGTAAACCACGCCGTCGTACGTGCTCTGCGTTATCGTTAGGATGCGCGGCTTCTTGTTCTTGGCCGCGCGCGCGAACGGGTTGGCTTCGATCCGCCGCCGGATGCTTTCGGGTTTGAACTCGTCGAGTGGAATGGGGCCGATGATGCCGAGATGATTGCGCGTGGGCATCAGGAATACGGGAATCGCACCGGTCATCGTGATTGCGTGCAGGATCGACACGTGGCAGTTTCGATCGACGACCACGATGTCGTCCGGCGCGACGTTGGCGTGCCAGACCATCTTGTTCGACGTCGACGTGCCGTTGGTGACGAAAAAGCAATGATCGGCATTGAAGATCCGCGCCGCGTTGCGCTCGGCCTTGCCCACGGGGCCGGTGTGGTCGAGCAGCTGGCCCAGCTCGTCGACCGCGTTGCAGACGTCGGCGCGAAGCATGTTCTCGCCGAAAAACTGGTGGAACATCTGGCCGACGGGGCTCTTGAGGAATGCGACCCCCCCTGAATGTCCCGGGCAGTGCCATGAGTACGAGCCGTCCTGCGCGTAATCGACCAACGCGCGGAAGAACGGCGGCGCGAGCGAGTCGAGATACGCCTTCACCTCGCGGATAATATGGCGCGCGACGAACTCCGGCGTGTCCTCGAAGGTGTGAATGAAACCGTGCAGCTCGCGCAGGATGTCGTTCGGGATATGCCGCGAGGTTCTCGTCTCGCCGTACAGATAGATCGGAATTTCGGCGTTCTTGAACCGGATTTCCTCGATGAAGGCGCGCACCTTGAGCACTGCAGGGTCGAGCTCGGGCCCCGGCGTGAACTCCTCGTCGTCGATCGACAGGATGAACGCCGACGCGCGGCTCTGCTGCTGCGCGAACTGCGACAGGTCGCCGTAGCTCGTCACGCCCAGCACTTCCATCCCCTCCTTCTCAATCGCGTCGGCGAGCGCGCGAATGCCGAGCCCCGAGGTGTTCTCCGAGCGGAAGTCTTCGTCGATGATAACGATGGGGAAGCGGAATTTCATGGCGAGCCGGGGCGAATCGAAGGCGCGAATTATGGGACGATTCGCCCGCGATGGCTACGAAAAAGTAGGGT
>WNFV01005431.1_pt1 | contig 15424 bp, 16 predicted proteins | sample 5400101 | NCBI WGS metagenome assembly WNFV01 (sample SAMN13153361, study PRJNA577476) | soil metagenome | isolation source: 115 cm soil or saprolite under grassland replicate 1 | place: USA:California | collected 2016-06-15 | reverse complement strand
CCTTCAAGGCCGGCAATCTCGGCACCAAGACGATCGGCAAGGACGGGGAGGTCCTCCTGGGCCCACCGCAGGTGTTCGACAAGTCCAACATCGACCAGTTCGACTTCTGAGCCGCGTCGCGGGGTGTGGCCTCCGGACCGGGCCACAACCCCGGGGACGTCCAGTCGAGGTGACAGAGTGATGCAGCGAGTGTGCTTCCTGCTCCAGGTCCGCCGGGACCGGGTCGCCGAGTACCGGGAACGGCACCGGACGGTGTGGCCGGAGATGCGGGAAGCGCTGCAGGCGGCAGGCTGGCGCGACTACTCGTTGTTCCTTCGGGAGGACGGGCTGCTCGTCGGCTACCTGGAGTGCGAGGACTTCGCCGCCGCTCGCGCCGCGATGGACGCCACGGCGGTCAACCAGCGCTGGCAGGCTGAGATGGGGGATCTGTTCGAGGACCTGGACGGCCAGCGTCCCGACGAGCGGATGCGGCCGCTGGAGGAGGTCTTCCACCTGCCATGATCAGACCGGTGCGACAGCAAGCAGGAAGCAGGTAGGCATCATGACGAGCATCAAGGAGGCGTTGCGGCAGCAGCGGATCGAGCTGCCGTCGTGGGCGTTCGGCAACACCGGCACCCGCTTCAAGGTCTTCACCCAGCCGGGCGTCCCCCGCGGCGCCGAGGAGAAGATCGCCGACGCCGCGCAGGTCCACGCCGTCACCGGTGTGGCGCCGAGCGTGGCGCTGCACATCCCCTGGGACGCCGTCGACGACTACGCCGACCTGGCCAAGCACGCCAGTGATCTGGGCGTGCAGGTCGGCACGATCAACGCCAACGTGTTCCAGGACGACGACTACAAGCTCGGCAGCATCTGCAACCCGGACCCGCGGGTGCGCCGCAAGGCGCTCGACCACCTGCTGGAGTGCGTGGACGTGATGGACGCCACCGGCTCGCGGGACCTGAAGCTGTGGTTCGCCGACGGCACCAACTACCCGGGTCAGGACTCGATCCGCGCGCGCCAGGAGCGGCTGGCTGAGGCGCTGGCGGCGGTCTACCGGCGCCTCGGTTCCGAGCAGCGGCTGCTGCTGGAGTACAAGCTGTTCGAGCCGGCCTTCTACCACACCGACGTGCCGGACTGGGGCACGTCGCTGGTGCACTGCCTGGAGCTGGGCGAGCGGGCGCTGGTGGTGGTGGACACCGGCCATCACGCGCCGGGGACCAACATCGAGATGATCGTGGCGATGCTGCTGCGGGCGGGCAGGCTCGGCGGGTTCGATTTCAACTCCCGCTTCTACGCCGACGACGACCTGATGGTCGGCGCGGCCGACCCGTTCCAGCTGTTCCGGATCATGCACGAGGTGGTGGCCGGCGGCGGCTACGCGCCAGAGGCTGGGATCGCGTTCATGCTGGACCAGTGCCACAACATCGAGCCCAAGATCCCCGGGCAGATCCGCTCGGTGATGAACGTGCAGGAGGCCACCGCCAAGGCGCTGCTGGTCGACGCCGCCGCGCTGGAGCGCGCGCAGCGGGCCGGGGACGTGCTGGGGGCGAACGCGGTGCTGATGGACGCCTACTCCAGCGACGTGCGCCCCCTGCTGGGCGAGTTGCGCACCGAGCTGGGCCTGGACCCCGACCCGCTGGCCGCCTACGCCCGCTCCGGCTACGGCGAGCGGATCGCCGCCGAGCGGGTCGGCGGCACCCAGGCCAGCTGGGGAGCCTGACCCGATGACCGCCCCCGAGGTGCGGGACCTGCTGGAGCGTTCCCACCGGCTCGGCTCGGACCCGCGCAACACCAACTGGGCCGGCGGCAACGCGTCGGCCAAGGGACGTGTCGACGACCCGGTCAGCGGGCACCCGGTGGAGCTGCTGTGGGTCAAGGGCTCCGGCGGGGACCTCGGCACCCTCACCGAGTCGGGCCTGGCGGCGCTGCGGCTGGACCGGCTGCGCTCGCTCGTGGACGTCTACCCAGGTGTCGAGCGCGAGGACGAGATGGTGGCCGCACTCGACTTCTGCCTGCACGGCAAGGGCGGCGCGGCGCCCTCGATCGACACCGCCATGCACGCCCTGGTCGACGCGGCGCACGTCGACCACCTGCACCCCGACGCCTGCATCGCGCTGGCCACGGCCGCCGACGGGGAGGCGCTGACCAAGGCGTGCTTCGGCGATCGGGTCACCTGGGTGCCGTGGCGGCGGCCCGGCTTCCAGCTCGGCCTGGACATCGCCGCGATCCAGCAGGCCAATCCCGGGGCCATCGGGGTGGTGCTGGGCGGCCACGGGATCACGGCGTGGGGCCCGACGTCCGGGGAGTGCGAGGCCCGCTCGCTGGAGATCATCCGCGCCGCGGAGCGGTTCATCGCCGAACGCGGCCGCCCCGACCCGTTCGGCCCGGTGATCGACGGGTTCGGGCCCCTGCCAGAGGCCGGGCGGCACGCGCGGGCCGCCGCCCTGTTCCCGGTCCTGCGCGGCCTGGCCTCCACCGACCGGCGGGTGGTCGGGCACTACAGCGACGCGGACGTGGTGCTCGACTTCGTCTCGCGGTCAAGGCACCCCGCGCTGGCGGCGCTCGGCACCTCGTGCCCTGACCACTTCCTGCGCACCAAGGTGCGCCCGCTGCTGCTCGACCTGCCGCCGACCGCGCCGCTGGAGCGGGTCGTCGAGCGGCTGCGGGAGCTGCACGCCGCCTACCGGCAGGACTACCAGGCCTACTACCGGCGCCACGCGACCCCTGACAGCCCGGCCATGCGCGGCGCCGACCCGGCCATCGTGCTGGTGCCGGGGGTGGGGATGTTCTCGTTCGGCGCGGACAGGCAGACCGCGCGGGTGGCCGGCGAGTTCTACGTCAACGCGATCAACGCGATGCGCGGCGCCGAGGCGCTGTCGACCTACGCGCCGATCCCCGAGTCGGAGAAGTTCCGCATCGAGTACTGGGCACTGGAGGAGGCCAAGCTGCGGCGCAGGCCCGCACCCAGGCCGCTGGCCGCGCGGGTCGCCCTGGTGACCGGCGCAGGCTCCGGCATCGGCAGGGCCGTCGCCGAGCGGCTGGCGACCGAGGGCGCCTGCGTGGTGGTCGCCGACCTCGACGGCTCCAGCGCCATGACGGTGGCCGATGAGCTCGGCGGCGCCGACGTGGCCGTCGCGGCGGCCGCCGACGTCAGCGACGAGCGGCAGGTCGCCCAGGCGTTCCAGCGGGCGGCGCTCGCCTTCGGCGGGGTCGACCTGGTGGTCAACAACGCCGGGCTGTCGATCTCCAGGCCGCTGCTGGAGACCACCACAGATGACTGGGACCTGCAGCACGACGTCATGGCCAAGGGCTCGTTCCTGGTGTCGAGGGAGGCGGCCCGGGCCATGATCGCCCAGTGGCTGGGCGGCGACATCGTCTACATCGTGAGCAAGAACAGCGTGGTCGACGGCCCGGACAACCTCGCCTACGGGGCGGCAAAGGCCGACCAGGCCCACCAGGTCCGCCTGCTGGCGGCCGAGCTCGGCGGCCACGGTATCCGCGTCAACGGCGTCAACCCCGACGCGGTCGTCCGGGGCTCGGGGATCTTCGCCAAGGGCTGGGGTGCGCAGCGGGCGGCCGTCCACGGCGTCCCGGAGGAGGAGCTCGGCGCCTTCTACGCCAGGCGCACCCTGCTGGGGCGCGAGGTGCTGCCGGAGCACGTGGCGGCCGCTGTGTTCGCGCTGGTCGGCGGTGACCTGCCGCTCACCACCGGCCTGCACGTGCCTGTGGACGCCGGCGTCGCCGCGGCCTTCCCGCGATGACCCGGACGGAGGCCGGCTACGCCGCCGTGGACCTCGGCGCCTCCGGCGGGCGGGTGATGGTCGCCCGGGTGGGGTCGTCGCGGCTGGAGCTGTCCGAGGCGCACCGCTTCGGCAACGAGCCCGTGCGCCTGCCGGACGGGCTGCACTGGGACATCCTGCGGCTGTACCAGGATGTCCTGCACGGGCTCAGGCACGCCGGCAAGGGTGCCGCGGGGATCGTGAGCGTGGGCGTGGACTCCTGGGGGGTCGACTACGGGCTGCTGGACGAATCGGGCGCGCTGCTCGGCAACCCCTACCACTACCGGGACCGCCGCACCGACGGGGTCGCGGACAAGGTCCACGCCGAGCTCCCGCGCGAGGAGCTGTACGCCATCACCGGGGTGCAGTACCTGCCGTTCAACACCGTCTACCAGCTCGCCGCCGCCCAGGGCACGCCGCAGCTGCAGGCGGCGCGCAGGCTGCTGCTCATCCCGGACCTGCTGGGCTACTGGCTGGCGGGCGGCGAGCTGTTCGCCGAGGCGACGAATGCGTCCACCACGGGGCTGCTGGATCTCCCGACGGGGGAGTGGTCGCAGCGGATCCTGCGGGCGCTGAGGATCCGCGCGGAGCTGCTCGCGGCGCCGCGGCGGCCCGGCGAGGTGATCTGCCCGCTGCGCTCCGACGTCATCGGCGAGACCGGGCTGCCGCCGTCCGCGGTGCTCACCGCCGTCGGCTCGCACGACACCGCCTCGGCGGTCGTCGGCGTCCCAGCCGAGGGGGAGCGCTTCGCGTACATCTCCTGCGGCACCTGGTCACTGGTCGGGGTGGAGCTGGAGCGTCCGGTGCTGACCGAGGAGAGCCGCCAGGCCAACTTCACCAATGAGGGCGGTGTCGACGGGCGCGTCCGCTACCTGCGCAACGTCATGGGCCTGTGGCTGCTGCAGGAATCGCTGCGGGTCTGGGAGCGCGCCGGGCTGCCGGCGGACCTGCCCTCGCTGCTCGGCGCCGCCGGCGCGCTGCCGGCCGGCGGGCCGGTCATCGACCCGGACGACCCGGCGCTGCTTGGTCCAGGCGACATGCCGGCAAGGATCCGCGCGGCCTGCCGCGAAAGCGACCAGCCGGAGCCCGCCGGCCAGGCCGAGCTGGTGCGCTGCATCCTCGACAGCCTGGCCGGCGCCTTCGCGCGCACTCTGCGGGACGCCGAGCGGCTGTCGGGCCGGCGGATAGACGTGGTGCACCTGGTCGGCGGGGGAGCGCGCAACCGGCTGCTCTGCGAGCTGACCACGGCCGCGTGCGGGCTGCCGGTGCTCGCGGGGCCGGTCGAGGCGACCGCGCTCGGCAACGTCCTGGTCCAGGCCCGCGCGCACGGGTCGATCCATGGCGACCTCGACAGCCTGCGCGCGCTGGTGCGCGCGACCCAGGAGATCCGCCGCCACGACCCGCGCGGCAGAGCCACGCGCAAGAGGGCCCGCCAGGCCCCACGGAGTTAGGCCGCCGCAGCGCAGCGCTCCCGCTGACCGACGCTGACCTGCCTGGCTACCGGAGGCGGTCGTCGCGCTCCGCGCGGATGCCCGGGCTGCTCCCGGTCGCTGGCTCGTCGTCGTCCTCCTCGCCGGCGAGCTCCTCCTCCGGCGTGATGCCGGCATCGTCGAGCACTTCGAACGGATGGCTGGCCGACGCCAGCCCGACCGCGCCGTCGGCCGCATCGACCGTGCCCCGCTCGGCCGACGCCGCCTCCTCAACGGTCAGCTCGGCCAGCGGGTCGGCCTCCAGCCGCTCGTCGGGGATCGGCCGGCCGCTGCGGACCGACCGGCCGTAGCTGCCGGCGGCCAGCCGCGTCTCGGCCCGCTCCAGCGCCGCCCACCGCTCGCGTAGGAGCTCGTCGATGGCCGAGCCGGTCTGTCCGGCGTCGCGCCGGTCGGCGTCGTCGACCTCGTCGCCCAGGTCGGGCGCGTCGGGTCCGCGTGAACCGGTCGCCAGCAGCCGCCCGAGCCGGGCTCGCTCCCCGGCCAGCAGCGTCCGTGCGTGCGCCTGATCCATCCTCGCCTCCCCTCCTCGGGATCCCGGTGAAGCATGCATCCTCCCAGGGTGCCGCATCGCGGGCTCGGCGAGCCCGAGGGAGCTGGCTACGCCACCGCGGCACGGCTACAGGAGCCGGTGCTGGTAGGCGTACGCCGTGGCCGCGGCACGCGAGGACACGCCCAGCTTGGCGAAGATGTTGCGCACGTGCCGGTGGACCGTCTTCTCGGCCAGGACCAGGTCGGCGTGGGCATCCGCCCACGCGCGCTTTCGGCCAGCCTCGCGGCCGCGCGCAAGCTCCTTGTCCCCGCCCACGGTGCTCTCGCCTCCCTGCTGGCTCCTGGTCCGCGGGGCAGCCAGGGGCGGCCCGCGACCATACGCCGGACCAAGCGCCACGGCAGCACCCACCGGGCTAGAATCGGGTGGGCCAAGGGGGTTGTCCCATGCCTTCATCGGCTACCTGGACCGGATGGCGTGGAGCTGGCCCACGTCAAGGAGCGTCTCCTGGCGCTGCTCGATCTCACCGCCGGCCAGGTCGTGCTCGACGTCGGCTGCGGCACCGGCGACCAGGCCGTCGGGTCGGGTCGTGGTGCTCGAGCCCGACTGGGAGACGATGGTCGTCGACCACCCGGACCACGCGCTGACCCGGCGCATCCTCGACGCCCGATCCGCGAAGCTGGCGAACCCGCGCGCCGGCCGCCAGCTGCTCCGGCTGCTCTCCTCCGCCGGCCTCACGGGGATCACGGTCCTGCCGGTGACGGTCGTCTCGGTCGGGGCGAGCCGGGTGCGGGGCGGAGGGATCGGCGCCATCCCTTATGCGATACGATGCCCGCCAGTCTTCACGCATGGGAACCGCGGACCCTGGGCCGCAACCCGCTGGCCCGTCGTCGCCTCGATGGGGGAGTCATGGCTGACGCTGCGACGCTCATCAACGCGATCGGCGGGTTGCTGTGGCCGCTCGTCGCCATCGTGGTCCTGATCGTCCTCCTACCGACGCTCCGCACGGTCTTCCGCACGCGGCCCTTCACAGTGAAGGTCGGGTCCTTCGAGCTGTCGGCGCAGGCGGCGACGGACAACCTGGCGAAGCAGATCGAGGACCTCCAGAAGCAGCTGAACGCCTTGGTTCGTCCGGAGACCGACGAGACCGAGACCGAGCACGAGCGGTCTGGAGCGACCGAGCGGCCTGCTCCGGTGCTCGTCCGGAGCGTCCTGTGGGTGGATGACAAGCCGGACAACAACGCATTCGAGATCGGGCGGCTCCAGGACGCGGGCGTTGCCGTCCAGACGGTGACCTCGACGCAGCACGCCCTGGAGCTCCTCCGCCCGAGTCCGGGAGCGTACCAGGCGCTCATCTCAGACATGGGCCGGCGTGAGGGACTGCGATTCTCTCCGACGGCAGGCATCAAGGCCATCGAGCTGGCGAGGCAGGCCGGATTCCAGGGCCGCGCGGTCGTGTACACGACGCCTGACGCCGCCAGGCAGTGGCACGATGCGCTCGCCGGGCTCGACGCCGTCGCCACCGCGTCCCCCACGGAGCTGTACCGGCTCTTGGGCCTCGACTGACAGACCCAGTCGGGCCTCGTTCACGGGCCGGTCGTGTCGGATTCCCTCGCCATGTCGACGATGTTGCCAGGCTCGAATTGGATCATGAGGCCAGCCACCGCGGCGCGCCGGCTCTTCTCGCCGAGGTTCGGCGACAGCAGGGCCTCCTCGCCGAATGCGCCGATTTCCTGGACTGCCCAGGCGGTGCGGTAGTACGAGAGCAGCCGGCGATCGGGCGTCGCCTCGCCATACCCCTGGAAGAAGCAATCCGTGTCGCGTGGCCGCACCAGGCCGTGACCGATGCCGCGCACGACGAACATCAGGTCGCGCTCCTTTGGCGCCAGGACCGCCGCGTCCCAGTCCACGATCCACAGCCGCCGCTCGGCGTCGACCAGCACGTTCCAGGTGTGCAGGTCGGCGTGACACAGCACCTGCGGGAACGACGAGCGGGCAAGCTGCCGCCCCAGCTCGTCCGCATGCTGGACCAGGGCGTGAATGACGCCCCGCCGAGCCCGCCAGAACGCGGCCAGCTCCCGTGCCACCGGGTCGTCCGGGGCGGCGCCGGTCAGCAGCGCGTCCAGCTCGGGGACGAGCTCGCGCCTGCTCGGTCGGAAGGCCTCCCGGCCGACGAGCCGGGTCAGCTCCGGTGTCAGCGGGACGGCATGGATCTGCCTTAGCGCCGGCTTCCGCGCAGCGATCGTGACCCTTGGCGGTCTGGCCGACTGCGCCTGGCGGAGCGCTGGGATGGCACTTGAGCTTGGCGTTCGTCGTGCAGGCAGCAGGAGCCTCCGTCATTGTGAGGGCTGGATAAGCTGCTGCAAGCTCCGATCTCCTGGCTGCTTCCAAACGGTGCCCGCTGGGCAAGGAGACTGCGGACGCTGACCTGTCCGGCGAGAGAACCCGCTGTGATCAGGAACAACGTCGCCCGCATCGATTCCGACGCGCCACGGGCGCAGCGTCCTGCCTTGTGACAGCGGACGTGGTAGAACGAGCATATGGCAGCGAAACCAGCCCCACGTCCGGGCGGGGAGGTGTTTGCCAGCCCGGCAAGTGTGAACCAGCGGCGCTACGAGGCGATCCGCGCCTACCTGTACGAGGGCGCCTCCCTGGCCCAGGCCGCTGCCCGGTTCGGCTACACCCGCTCGGCGCTGGCCTCCCTGGTCCGCGACTGGCGCGCCGGCAAGCTCACCTTGTTCGCCGAGCCGGGCAGGCCCGGCCGCAAGAGCGCGCCGAAGAAGGACGCCGCCCGCGCCCGGGTGGTCCAACTGCGCCGGCAGGGCCTGTCGGTCTACGAGATCTCCGCCCGGCTGGCGAGGGAGGCAAGGCCACTGAACCGCACCGGGGTCGGCCAGATCCTGGCCGAGGAGGGCTTCGGCCGGCTGCTGCGCCACCCCGAGCCGGAGGCCAGCGCCAGCCCGGCCACGCCGGGCCGCGACACCACCCTCCCCCCGGCCAAGGTCATCGACTTCGCCGCCTTCCCCGAGCGCGCCGACACCCGGCTGGCCGGGCTGCTCCTGGCCGTCCCAGACCTGGTCGCCTTGGACCTGCCGGCCCTGGCGCGGGCGGCAGGCTACCCCGGCACCCGCGTCATCCCCGCAGTGTCATGGCTGCTGAGCCTGCTCGCGCTCAAGCTCACCGGCACCCGGCGGGTCTCCCACGTCGACGACCTGCTCGACGACCCGGCCGCCGCCCTGCTCGCCGGCCTGGCGATCCTACCCAAGAAGTCCGCGCTGACCAGCTACTCCTACCGGCTGACGCATGACCACCAGCGGGCGTTCCTGGCCGCTCTGGACGCCAAGCTGATCGCCGCCGGGCTCGCCGGAAGCGGCGAGGGGATCTTCGACCTGGACTTCCACGCCGTCATGCACTGGGGAGCTGACCCCGTGATGGAAAAGCACTACGTCCCCACCCGCTCCCAGCGCGCCCGGTCGGTGCTGACGTTCTTCGCCCAGGACTCCGGGACGCACAACTTGGTCTACGCCAACGCCGACCTGTCCAAGGCCACCCAGGCCCGAGAAGTGATCGCGTTCTGCGACCACTGGAAGCAGGCATCAGGAACCGACCCGAAGATGCTGGTCATGGACCAGAAGGTCACCACCCAGGCCGTGCTCGGCGAACTCGACACCCGCGGCGTGAAGTTCCTCACCCTGCGGATGCGCTCGCCCGCCCTCACCCGCCACATCAACAGCCTGCACCCAGCCGACTTCAAGACGATCACCTTGGACCGGCCAGGACCGCACAACAAGCCCAAGGTCCACCAGGACAAGGCCGTCACGCTGACCAGCTACCCCGCCACCGTCCGCCAGCTCATCGTCACCGGCCTGGGCCGCGACGCCCCCACCGTGATCATCACCAACGACAATCAGGCCACCATCCGGAACCTGATCAGCCAGTACGCCCGCCGCATGACCATCGAGCAGCGCCTGGCCGAGATCATCCGCGCCTTCTGCGCCGACGCCCTATCCAGCACCGTCAACCTCAACGTCGACCTCGACATCACGCTCTGCGTCCTGGCCCAGGCCCTGCTCGCCGCGTTCCGCGCCCGACTCGGCACCGGCTACGCCACCGCCACCCCCGACACCCTCCAGCGCCGCTTCCTCGACAGCTCAGGAACCATCACCACCAGCGGGGACACCATCATCGTCCGGATCGACCGACGCGCCTACTCACCCGTCCTACGCCAGGCCAGCCTCCCCGCCGACACCACCGTCCCCTGGTGGCACGGCCGCCGCCTGCACTTCGAGTTCAGCTAGCCAGGGTCGAAGAAGCTGCGTGGAAATCCGCGCTAGGCGGTGAACTCTGTTCCCGCGCCTCGGGAACCGCCAACGCGAGGCTGCGGTGCGGCCGTTGCTCGTTGCAGTGGCGATCTACCAGCGCCGCGACGGGTGGGAGGTCCGCGTCTATGCGGGCGTCGATCCGCTCACTGGCAAGCCACACAGGATAAGCCGTCAGATCAGGGGTAGTCGCAGACAGGCCGAGCGCGAGGAAACCAGGCTCAAGGCCGAGGTGATGGCCGGGCGCCACCGGGGCACGGCCGCCAAGACCTTCGGCGAGCTGGTCGAGATCTATCTGGCGAGCACAACGGCAAGCCGATCGGACGAGCTGGCGGCTGACGCCTACGTGTTCAGCGTGGACGAGGCCGGGCGGCGACCGCTCCGGTTCGGTGACCTGGCCCGGAGGCTCGGTCACGGCTACACGCTGTACGGGTTTCCGGCACTTCATGGCCACCCAGCTCGGCGCGGTGGCCACCACCGCGACCATCCGCGAGCGTATGGGCCACGGCAGCCTCGCCGTGACCGGGATCTACGTGCACCAGGTCAGCGAGGCCGACCGGGCGGCGGCGCGCCACATGGCCGACCTACTCGATAGAAGGAACAATAAGAATTAGGGCCGAGGCTGGCCCTATCCGCTCGGTGCCGGACTGTGCGCAAAGGAAGGGACAGGAATACCGGGCATGCTGTCATCGACGCGCCTGGTACCAAGGCACAGCAATGGGGCGGTAGCCCCCGGAAAGCGCCTGCGGTGGTGTTCCTCACCGGCCAGTACGGGCTGCCGCCCCGCCCCTGTCGCCTGGATATGATCTTGATCGCAGTAGTCAAGATCTTGCGACTTCGCAACCGTACTCATGCCCACCCGTTGCAGTCAACATTGCGTTGCAAAGAAAGCGTCACGAGTTGCCAGTGGGATTCGGCAAACGAGTTTCTTGACTACTGCGATTCTGATCGATGCTCGCTACCTTCTCGGGACAGCTGTGTGATGCCACCCGGGTCCCGGGCGGGCTGTCAAGGTCGTTCGTCCGTGGGGCGCTCCACCTTGACAGCCGGGCATCGGTGCCCCATCTGCGCCACGATACCCGGAGCGAGCATGTTGGCCGGTATGCCGGGGGAGGAAGGGTCCTCCCCCGGTGCCCCCTCCTCGTCTGGTGGCTGCGGACCCATCCGTTCCTTCTGCGGCGCCGAATGCCCTGCGGGTCCTACGAAGGTCTGCGCCGCCACCGCCGCCGAGGAGGTGATTTCATGAGCCGCCTGCGAATCGTGCTGCTGAGCATGGCCGTCGCTGCCCTGCTGCTGGTCGCCACCGCCAGCTCCGCCCTGGCCGGCATCAGCCTTAACGCAATCGACTGAGCGCCCTGACCTCGTGGCCCGCCGAGGGGACGACCGTTCCCTCGGGCGGGCTACGGAGTGCTCGCCGCGTGGTGCGGGCCGGGGAGCTGTCAGGTCGTCCGCTGGTGACGGGCGGAACGTCATGTAGAGGCCGGGTCGCTGCTCTGGTGTCCGTTCGTACTTGTGTTCGGCCCGACTTTCGGGATGCGGACATCTGGTGCGGAACGGGTCGTCACACTTTTTGCTGTCGCGCAGTCCTCGGCCTGAATTGGTCCAGCGAAATGAGATCGCCGTCGTAGACGGAGGCGCACCGTAGGTGCACAGATTGCACGGCGCGCATCGCGGCCGATCCTCGAAACAGCAGACGGGAATGCTGGAGGGTATTGCGCTCGGGTGTGACGTTTCGCCCGTCACGCACTCGGGGTCGAGCGGTCACGTACGGATCGTCACGGTCGGGCGGATCGTGTGACGATCCGATGGTCACGCAGTCACGAAGTGATGTGACGATCCGTTAATGACGGGGGGAGAAGAGGCCAGCAGCACCGAGGGTGTGACGTTCGGGTCGGTGCTGCTGGCCAGCCCTACAGGCCGCACTTGTCGCGGAGCCGTGGTGCCCTCGCCAGCCCACCGCCCTCGCCCGCGCGGCCGGCTCACGCCAGGCCGGCTACGTGGTGATCGGCTCGCCAACGCCATGCCCGATCAGGTCGACCGGCGTCCCGGTGTCGGGCTTGGGGAGGTTCTGGTGCACGATCAGCGTCGCCGACCGAAGCCCGGCCTGCCTGGGCCGGAAGGTCACCTGGACAGCGCAGACATCATCGCGCGCCAGCGGCCTCCCAACGCAGTTCATACCAGCGACGGTCGTGCCAGTGACATTCGTGCCAGTGACGGTCGTGCCAGTGACGGTCGTGAACTCATCGGCTGCCGGTCCGACAATCTCGAAGGACGTTACAAGCAGGGATTCGGAGCCGGTGCTCCTGATCGTGACCACCGGGCACTCCGTCCCTTGGCCGCCGACCACTGTGTCCGGGCAGAGGTCCGTCCGCTCAGGGTTGGTGCTGATGTGGGGACCCGACAGCGGCTCGGTCGTTGTCGTGGTCGCTGTTGTTGATGGGGTCAGCTCCGGCGGCACGAACGTCGCGGGACGATTCGAGTTTGTGAGCGTCCACAGGAGGCCCAACTCGGGCAGGCTAATGCCGGTCACGGCGAGCGCGAAGGCCAGTCCCGCCCCGCCCACCAGGCGCCACCACTGCCCGCGGCCCCGCGTCTGAATGACAGTGGCGACCACGCTGGCCAACGCAGCGGCGCCCATCGCACCGAGCCACGATTGACCAAGCCGATCCACATGCAGGCCCGACAGGACAAGGGCGGTCACGGCCGCGGCGACGGTGCTCCATGCCAGCTGTGCCGGTGCCAAGGGCAGGGGGATGGGCCATCTGCCGGCTGGGTGCCAGCGCGGCTGGCTTTGAAGCACAGGCGTGTCCTCGGCAGCGGAGCGGGACAGGACCTCGACCGGCGGGGCGCCCTCTGGCGGTCGGAGCAAGGCCAGGCGGCGCGCCGGCGTCTCCAACCCGTCCAGATAGACCAGGTCAATCCTGCCGACCCGCACAACGTCGCCAGACCGCAGTGCCCTTGGATCTCCAAGGACCGGCTCGGCCAACGGGACCAGCGTGAACGGTGAGCCGGCGCTTGTCCTCGCGGCCTCGGCGGCGGATCTCGGCGGGGTCGAACGCGCCACATCCAGCGCTTCCTGCCCAATAGCCGGCGGCTTCCTCGGGCGCCAGCTCGGTCGGCTCCGCCGTCGGGCGGATCGAGGCATCTACCCATCTACCTCTCTACCTCAACCCGGCGCCGATCGTGGACCGGTCCCGCTCACATGGACCGGTGGCCGCCGGCGGGTCGGAGGCTTCTGCGCGCCGCCGGGCCGCACGCAGCAGCAGCCAGCTCACGAAGGCGCCGCCCGGCTTGATCGCCAGCCAGTAGCGGCTGAAGCGCCGGCGCGCGCCCCCGTCCAGGGCCAGCGTGCGGTGCTCGAGGACGGCCGTCGTGCGGTGCGCCCCGATCGGCTGGGCGCGCATGCTCATCGCCAGCTTCTCGAAGCCGGGCTCGGCGAAGGCGCGAAAGGCCGCTGGGCCGTCCAGTGGGACGAGCGCCTGGTCCAGTGGGTCGTGAAGGCGCCCGATCGAGCCGATGACCACCTCCTCGTCGGCGTGCTCGGCAAGCACGATCGACCCGCCTTCATTCAGGATCAGCGACAGGAACGGACGATCGCCGACGGGGCCGCCCGGCCCCGCTGGGGCGCTGGAGGCGTGGCCGGTGAGCCGGCCTGGCAGGTACCGCAGCTCCCCGACGGCCCAGGCGACCGGCATGTCGCGCAGCGTCACCTCCTGCAGCGCCTGGAAGACGCGCTGCGGCGGTGCGGCCACGTCCACGGCGATCGTGTCGCGGAACTGGGCGCCGGGGACGAGCTCGTCGAGCATCCGGCTCGGTTGGATGTGTCGTCGCCACGGGCGCCGCCAGCCAACGAAGGCCAGGCCGACGCCCACGCCGAGCAGCATGGGACGTGACCAGCGAATCACCGTGACCCCTCCCCCTGATCACCCCAGCGCCGCTGCCGATAGCGTGACCAGCCTGTCGTGTCAGCGCGGCGGGTTCCAGAGGCGGGGGTCCCGCGACGTCAGGGGCGAAGGCCCCCGCCTCTGGCGGCGGGACGCCGGGCGGCGCCGAGGATGTGCGGCGCCGTGGGCGACGGGGGGCCGCCGTCGGGGAAGCGGAACCGCTCGCAGCGGTCGATCTCGAAGCCGGCGGCAGCGATCGCCTGGAGGGTGTCGCGGCTGGCGTGGCAGCCGCCGACGAACAGCGGCCAGACAGGGTCGAGCAGTCGCTGCAGGCGGGCCAGCCCGGGGGTGTCCGCGCGGACGTGCTCGAAGAAGCGCAGCTCGCCACCAGGGCGGATGACCCGGAACAGCTCGGCCAGGGCGCGGGACTGGTCGGGGACCGAGCAAAGCACCAGCGAGGCGACGCCAGCGTCGAAGGCCCCGTCCCCGGCTGGGAGCCGATCGGCCGCGCCGTCGACCACCCGGACCGGCACGGACGCCTGCCCGGCGGCGGCGACGGCGAGGTCGCGCAGGTAGGGTTCTGGCTCGAGCGCGACGACCTCGGCGACGGCCTCGGGGTAGTGGCGGAAGTTGAGGCCGTTGCCGGCGCCGACCTCGATCACGTGACCGTGCAGCCCGGCGAGGAGTCGCCGGCGGTGGTCGGCGGTGCCGCGCTCCTCCATGGTCCTGCTGATACGGGCGTAGACGCGGGCGAAGATCGGGTGGCGGACGGACCTGGCTGGCGGTTGGGCGGTCACGGGCGGCCCCTCGAGTTGCGCTGCACGGTGCGGCAGCCGATGTTCATCGCAGTGTAGTTATCAAGTAATCGCTTGAATATTCGAGTAAGACAGATGACGCGCCCGGTCGCGGAGCACGCCGCTGGCCACCTTCCGGGGGCGGTGTCGGTCCCGCTGGCCGAGCTGCGCCGGCGCCTCGCCGAGCTGCCTCGCGACCAGGAGATCGTGGCCTACTGCCGCGGCCCCTACTGTGCGTTCGCCCACGAGGCGGTGCGCCTGCTCAGCCAGGAGGGCTTCACCGCCAGGCGCCTCGAGGACGGCCTCCCCCTGCTCGGCCTGGGCGAGCGATCTGGACGGTCGCCGCTCTGACCGCGGCCTCCGGGCTGGTCGTCGCGACGCGGATGTACGAGACCCACCCTCACGGCGGCGCCAGCGCGTGACGCGTGACCTGACCCCGCGCCGAGCAGGCGGGGAAAATCGCTTGTGCCTGGTCGCCGGTGCCGTCACAGTCCTGCTGACCGTTGTCGTCGACCGGCTCATGGCAGCCGGGGAGCTCGAGGAGGTGCCACATGGCCATGCCCGTCCGGAGGGCTCGCCATCGCCCTCCCGCGCATCTCCCCGACCGCTGACGAAAGCGACACGGACGGCTCCGGGGGATGCGATCCCCACAAGGAGCACACGTGCGCAATCGCGATATCGAGCAACACCTC
>WNFV01006788.1_pt1 | contig 15429 bp, 11 predicted proteins | sample 5400101 | NCBI WGS metagenome assembly WNFV01 (sample SAMN13153361, study PRJNA577476) | soil metagenome | isolation source: 115 cm soil or saprolite under grassland replicate 1 | place: USA:California | collected 2016-06-15 | reverse complement strand
GTCACCGAGGAGGTCTGGTCGTGGTGGCGGGAGGGCTCGGTGCATCTGGCCTCCTGGCCGCGGGTCGACGAGCTGGCCGAGGCGGCGAAGGGTGACCCCGGCCTGCTGACCACCGCGGCCTCGGTGCTCGCCGAGGTCCGCAAGGCGAAGTCGGTCGAGAAGCGGTCGCTGCGGACCGAGGTCCGGCGGCTCGTGGTCGAGGACATCGCCGAGCAGCTGGAGGCGTTGCGGGCGGCAGAGACCGACCTGTGCCAGGCGGGCGTCGTACTCGATCTCGAGCTGCGCGACGCCGGCGAGCGCTCGGTGACGATCGAACTGGTTCCGGCCACCGAGTGACCGAACGCCCCTCCGCCCGGGTGGCGTTGTACGACGACGCGGAGCTGTTCGCCGGCCAGGCCGCGGACCCGCCCAGTCGCCGTACAGGTTGTCGAAGCTGCGGTTCTCCTGGTAGATGACAACGATCTTTTCGATCTGGCCTCTGCCGTCGGGCTTGCCCCCGGCCGCGGCGGTGGGCAGTCCCGCGAGCAGCAGCGCCGGTACGGCGACGGCGGTACGACGGATGGATGCGAGCTTCGTCGATGCCTCCACGCCGGTAGTCCGGAACCGTGGCGATGTATCTCGGCCGAGCCCGATGTTACGCCGGTCAGCCGGCGGCGCGGGCTGCCTGACGCTCTCGGAGCCGCTCGCGCTGCTCGACGAACCGGCTCGCCTGCGCGTCCAGCCCGGCCATGAACTCGCCGAGCTCGTCGCGTGCCCGGGCTCCGTCGCCGGACAGGTCGTCGCGGTCGAACACCTTCCACATCCGCAGGATCGGCGCGACCACCTCGTCGTGGTGCAGCCGCAGGTCGTAGATACCGGCCTTGGCGATCGTCACCGAGTTGCGCGCGAAGCCCTCCATCGTCGCCCCGGGCATCGAGAAGTTCGCGACCTCGTTGGTCACTGCCCGCATGGTCTCGTTCGGCGCCGCCTCGAAAGCGGCCGCGACCAGGTTCCGGTAGAAGATCATGTGCAGGTTCTCGTCCGTCGCGATCCGGGCCAGCAGCTGGTCGGCGATCGGGCAGCCGGTGGCCTTGCCCGTGTTGCGGTGCGACACCCGGGTGGCCAGCTCCTGGAAGCTGACGTAGGCGACTGCCTCGAGCATGTTCTTGTCCACCTGGTGCCCGGCGGTCATGTGCGCCATCCGTGCGTTCTCCAGCTCGACCGGGTCGACTCCGCGCGTCACGACCAGGTAGTCGCGCAGCGCGATCCCGTGCCGGCCCTCCTCCGCGGTCCAGCGGCCGACCCAGGTGCCCCACGGTCCGTCGAGGCCGAACTGGACGGCGATCTCCCGGTGGTACGACGGCAGGTTGTCCTCGGTGAGCAGGTTGGTGATCATCGCGACCTTCGCGACCGGGTCCAGCCGGGACTGCTCCGGCGACCAGTCCTCACCACCGAGGAAGGCGAAGTCGCGGCCCTCACTCCACGGCACGTAGTCGTGCGGGTTCCAGTCCTTCGCGATCGCCAGGTGCCGGTCGAGGTTCTGCTCGACCACAGGCTCCAGCTCGTGCAGCAGATTCGTCGCGAGCTTGTCGGACATGGTGACTCCTCCTCGGGGCGGACACCCACCACCCTACGGCACCGTAGGTTACGGTGCCGTAGGTACGGTGCGTCAGGCGTGGTGGGCGGCCGTGTTGTCGCGCCGTCGCTGCAGACCTGCGGCGATGGCCAGGCCGGCGCCGGCGAGGGTGATCCCGCCCAGCGCGCCGGCCGCGGCGGAGGTCAGCTCGAACCCGCCATCGACGGGCTTTGGGTTCACCACGACAGGCCCGTCGGGGCGCTCCGGCTGGTCCTGGGCGTTGGCAGGCGTGGCGATGGTCAGGGCCGCCAGGCAGGCTCCTGCGCCGACTGTGAGCCCGGCCAGCTTCCTGGTGCGGCTGATGATCTTCGTTCCGTGTGCGGACATGACTCCTGCTCCTTCGTTCCCCGGGTCCGGCGGGATCTGCCTCTGTGGCGATCCGGGTGCGCCTGACGGCCGGTGATCCCTGTGTCGCACCGCGCGGTATCGCGCCGGCATGCGCCGGTGTCGCCGCGGTATCGCGGCCCTTGACCGCCCCTGCCGGCGGGTCGAGAGTCGAGGAGTGGGTATTGCCGTTCTCGGCCCGCTCACGATCGAGGGGGAGCAGAAGGTTCTCGGACGACGTGATCGCGTCGTGCTCGCAGCTTTGGTCGTGCACCCGGGTGAAGTGGTCAGTGCTGAGGCACTGGCCGACGTGTTGTGGGGCGAGCAGTTGCCGCCGTCCTGGTCGAAGATCGTGCAGGGCTGCGTGGTCCGGCTCCGCAAGCTGCTCGGCACGCACGCGATCGAGACCTCGCCACTGGGATATCGGCTGGCGGTGCCGCTGGACGAGATCGACGCTCAGCGGTTCGAACGAGCGGTCGGCCGTGCACGCGAGTTGCTCGCGTCCGATGACACCGAACGGGCGGCGCTGGTCCTCGCCGATGCCTTGAGTCTGTGGCGGGGCCGGCCGTTGACCGAGCTGGACGGGTGGGACCCCGCCCGGATCGAGGCGGCCCGGCTCACCGAGCTGCGGCACGCAGCCGAGGAGCTGTACGTCGAGTCCGCCCTGCGGGCGGGCCAGCACGACAAGGTCCTGGGAAAGGCGCAGTCACTTGTCGCGGAGGCCCCGCTGCGCGAGCGCCGTTGGATCCTGCTGGCCACGGCTCAGTACCAGGCGGGCCGTCAGGGCGAGGCGCTGAAGACCGTCCGCCGGCTCCGTGCCGTGCTGGATCGTGAGCTCGGCGTCGACCCTCGCCCGGAACTGGACGCGCTGGAGCAGGCGATGCTGCGGCAGGACCCGTCGCTCGTGGTGGCCGGCGCACCGCCGGAGCCGAGCCCGGTGTGCCCGTATCCCGGTCTGAGGTCGTACGACCTGGACGACGCCGACGGCTTCTTCGGCCGCGACGCCGACGTCGCCGCCTGCCTGCGGAAGCTGTCCGAAACCTCGGTGCTCGCGGTCGTCGGCCCGTCGGGTTGCGGCAAGTCCTCGCTCGTACGGGCAGGCGTCGCGGCGAGCCTGCGCCGTGACGGCCGGCAGGTGGCGGTGATGACCCCGGGCGTGCACCCGGTTGCCGCCCTGGCCGCCGCGATGCCCGGCAAGGGCCCGTCGCCGGCGCTGCTGGTGGACCAGTGCGAGGAGGTCTTCTCGCTGTGCCAGGACCCCGCCGAGCGCGACGCCTTCCTCGCCACCCTGACCGCCCACGTGGCGGTGGCCCCGCTGATCTTGTCGTTCCGTGCCGATCGGCTGGCCGACATCTCGTCGCACCCGGGCTTCGCCCGGGCGGTCGAGCCGGGTCTGTACCTGCTGGCCGGCATGGCCGAAGCCGATCTGCGTGCCGCGATCGAGGAGCCGGCCCGGCTGGCGTCGCTGGTGGTGGAACCCGGTCTGGTCGATCTTCTGGTGAACGAGGTCGCCGACGAGCCCGGCGCGCTGCCGTTGATGTCGCACGCGCTCGCCGAGACCTGGCAGCGCCGCGAGGGCCGCACCCTCACCGTCGCCGGCTACAGCGCCACCGGCGGGATCCGGGGTGCGGTCGCGCAGTCGGCCGAGCAAGCCTACGAGCGGATCCCGCTGGAGCAGCGCACCGTGCTGCGCGACCTGCTGCTCCGCCTTGTCACTCCGGGCCCCGAGGGAGAGCCGGTCCGCAGCCGGCTGCCCAGACGACTGGTGGTCACCAGCCCTGAGAACGACGCGATGATCGACCTGCTGGTCGGCTCCCGGCTGGTGACTAGCGACGACGGCGTCGTCGAGCTCGCGCACGAGGCGCTGGCGCGGGCGTGGCCGCGGCTGCGCGACTGGCTCGACGAGGACCTCGAAGGCCAGCGCATCCTCCACCACCTGGCGATCGTCGCCGACTCGTGGAACACCCTCGACCGCCCCGACAGCGAGCTCTACCGCGGCGTACGGCTCGCGAAAGCCCTCGACTGGCAACAGACCAGCGGACCCACTCTCACGGATACCGAACGGGAGTTCCTTGCCGCGAGCAAGCGCCTGTCGGAGGCCGAGCTGCACGCCGCAGAGGACCGCGCCCGGCACCAGCTCCGGGTCAACCGGCGACTTCGCGCCGCCCTGACCACCGCCGCGGTCCTGCTCGTGGGTGCCCTGATCGCCGGGCTCGTCGCCGTCCGCCAGGCGGAACGCGCCGACCGGCAAGCCTCTGCCGCCACATCGGCGGCGGTCGCCGCCGATGCAGGACGGGCCGGTGCCAAGGCCGTCGTCACCGACGACATCGACGCGGCGATGCTGCTCGCCGTGGCCGGCGTCCGTCTCAACGAGACCCCTGAGTCCCGGGCCAACCTGCTCGCCGTGTTAGCCAAGCACTCCCAACTCGTCCACTCGGTCGAGACGAGGAAGCTCGACGTCGCCGGCCTGCAGGTGAGCCCGGACGGGAGGACGGTTGCCCTGTACGACGTGAGCGGCAACGCCTTGCTGTACGACCCGACGACCGGTGAGCTGAAAGCCGAACTCCGGCCCGAGCGCCAGGCGGGCATACCGACCGGGGACGGTTGGGGCGCCGTCTTCAGTCCGGACGGCCGGCGCCTGGCCGTCGGGATGTCTTCGCAGACGACCCGACCGGCGCGACTGCTCGACTCGAAGACGCTCCAACCGGTGCCCGCAGTGCAGCAACTGCCTCCCTACGAGCGACCGGCACGCGCCACGCACGTCGGCTACAGCCGGGACGGTCGATCCCTTGCCGCAGTGCTTCACGAGGACGGCACGTTGTCGGCGGACCGGACGACGGTGCTCGTCTGGGACGTCCGGCGCGGCGTGCGGCCGTCGGTCCGGAGAAAGTTCCAGCTACCCGCCGACGTCGCCGAAGGCGGGATCACACTGAGCCCCGGCGGCGACCGGCTGTACACGAGCAGCCCGCTGGCGGCGTACGAGGTGGCGACCGGCCGGCACATCTATACGAACAAGGATCTGTCCTACCTCGGGGTCGACATCACCCCGGACGGCAAGCTGCTCGCGCTCGGAGGCGACTTCTCCGGCCCGGAGGAGGATCCCGGTGACGTCCTGCTGGTCAGCGCCGCTTCAGGGGAGGGCGGGCGTCGGCTGCATGGCCACGGCGAGGAGGTCTCGAAGGCACGGCTCTCCCACGACGGGAGCCGGCTCGTGGTGACAACTCTGGACACACGAGCGAGCGTCTGGGACGTCCGAGAGGGCAAGGTGGTCGAGGAGCTGCAGCTCGGCGAGACCGGCGTCGAAGGCTTCGGCTTCAGCCCTGACGGCGCGACGCTGTACACGGCGAACGACGGATCGCTGCGCACCTGGGACCTCAGCGGCAAGCACCGCTATATCGCGCAGGTCAGAGAATCGACCGGTGCCAGCTACGGCTGCATCTTGCCGGCTCCTGGCGGCAGGACGGTCTTCCGCCAGGGTAAGCCAGGGATCTGGTTCATCGACGTCGGAACCGGCAAGCCCACCGAACCGGTCCCCTCCGGCCCGGGCGAGTGGTACATGACCGATACGGGGAACTGCGTCAACTGGCACCCCGGCGGTGACAGGGCAGCGACGGTGAAGGCCGGCAAGATCAGGGTGTGGGACACGCAAGCCGGCCAGATCGCGATGACGCGGAACGTGCCCGGCGCCAAGGTCCTGGATCTCGACTACAGCGGCGGGGATGGTAGCAGGATCGTCATCGGCCGGGAGTCCGGACTGGCCACGATGCTGGACTCGGGCACCCTCGAGCAGGTGGGCAAGTCCGTTCAGGTGGACGGTCCGATCACCTGGTTGTCCGCAAGCCCTGACAACCGCCATGCTTCGGTCCTCATCCAGGCCCTCGACGTCCACCCCGAGGTGCCGTCCGCAAGATGGGCATTGCTGGACTTCGAGGCGGGCACGGTGATCCGCTCGGGCAGCCTCGACGGACTGCGCCACCCCGAGGTCATGGCCTTCTCGCCGGACGGACGGCACGTCGCCGTCGCCAGCGGCGAGGGCGCTGTGTTCGTGCTCGACGCCGAGACTGGGACCTCCGCTCGCCCGCCGGCGAAGGTGCACCGTGGTTCGAACAACCTCGCCTATTCGGCGGACGGCTCTCTCCTGGTGGCGCCGGGTGCCGACGGCTCGGTGAGCCTGTACGCCGGTGCCACCGGAGTTCCGCTCGGCACCGTCGTTCCGAGCCGGGCCGTGTCCACCGCGGAGTTCCGGTCCGACGGCCGCACCGTGCTGATCACGTCGTACGACAGCACGATCTCGACCTGGGACACCAGTGTCGGGTATGCCGTCGGTTTCGCGTGCCAGGCAGCCGGCCGGGACCTGACGGTCGACGAGTGGCAGGAGAACTTCCCCGATCGGCCATATCGCAAGGTCTGTTCCTGACGACGGTGCGCCATCGACGTGCGGCAGGCCCTAGGGTGGGCCGATGGTCCGGGACGAATACCCGCACTTCCTGCCGATCGCCACGCGGTGGAAGGACAACGACGTTTATGGCCACGTGAACAACGTGGAGTACTACTCGTTCTTCGACACGGTGATCAACGAGTACCTGATCCGTGCCGGTGGCCTGGACATCCACGCCGGCGAAGTGATCGGGCTGTGTGTCGAGTCGCGGTGCACGTTCAAGCAGTCGCTGTCCTTCCCGGACACCGTCGACGCGGGGTTGCGGGTGAGCAAGCTCGGCACGTCGAGCGTGCACTACGAGATCGGGCTGTTCCGCTCCGGCGCGCAGGGCGCGGCCGCCACCGGCCGGTTCGTGCACGTCTTCGTGGGCCGGGAGGACCGGCGCCCGGTCCCGATCCCGGACCCGATCCGGACGGCGCTCGCCGCGCTCACCGTCGTACGAGACTCCTGACCCCCGACCCCGTCAGCCGCGCCCGCGACCGTCGGGGCGCCGGGCGGTTGACGGGCGGTTCGGCAGGGTAGCGCCGGGCTCGGACTGGGCGCCGGGACGCTGTGAACCAGGAGCCGGCTGGGTCCCGCCGAACGCGGCCCGGGCGCTGCGGAACAGGTCGGACTGCTCCTCCCGCCGCGGCGTGGGCGCGGCGTCGGCCGTGGTCCCGAACCGTTCCAGCAGCTCGGCGTGCGCGGCCCGGCCGACAGCGGCCGCGCCGTGACCCGCGGCCATGACCGTCAGCCGGCGCTCCTCCGAGGACTGCCCGGCCGGGCGCAACTGGGAGAACTGCGACCGCACCGCGGCCTCGACCCGCCCCCGGGCCTCGTCGTACGCCGGTGCCGGCACGGTCCAGCGCAGGTCGCCCAGCATCAGGTCCGCCGCGACGCCGTACTCGGTCCCGGGCGCGCTCAGCGCGAGCGCGCCGAGCACGGCGTCGCGGTCCCGGCCGGTGTGCCGGCTGACGTCGCCGGCCAGGATGCCGGCCGCGCCGGTGTAGTGGGCCGTGGACCGGCGCTCGCGCGCCCGGACCTGGTGGATGCCGGGCTCGTCCAGGCCGAGGCCGTCGATGTACGGGTCCACGTGCGCCGCCACCCACGCGTGCCCGGCGCCGATCCGCAGCACGGCGTCCGGCCGGTCGCGGGCGCCGGCCGCATCCGCGCGCCGGTCGGCGAGCTCGGCGGGCTGCTCGGGCGGCAGCGCCTGGGAGAGCGCCCGCACGTTCGCGGTCAGCAGCATCTGGTACGCCGCCCGCGCCCGGGTGAGCGTCGCCGCATCCCGCCGCTGCCGCGGATCGCGCGGCCGGCACGCCTCCCAGATCGGCCGGGTGACCTGCGGTCCGCTCAGCCGCAGCGTGCCGTCCGGCGTCAGCGACGTCGCCTCGGCGTCCACCACGATGCCCTCCGGCAGCACGCCGAAGGTCTCCTCCCAGCTGCCGTTCCACAGCGAGTACCCGCCGCTGAGCGACGCGGCCACAGCGGCCTGCCGGCGCATCACGTCGCCGTACCGCTCGATGGCCCGCGGGTCGTGCTGAACCGGAGGCCGCTGGTCGCTCATGGGGCGAACCTTAGGCTGCCGGAGGCTCAGCGGATCCCCAATCATCGGGCCGTTCTGACCCGGCGTGTCGGCACTCATCGGGCCCTTCTGACCACCTGCCGCACCGACGACGGGTACGACGTCATGTCGCGCTGTTCAACCGCGAACCAGCGGGGTCACAAGGGACCGATGAACGGCGACACGCCGGGTCAGAACGGCCCGACGATCGGAACTAGTTGCCGTACTCGCGGTGCAGGTCGTTGATCTCGCGCACCGCGGCGTCGACGGCCATGGTGCCGGCGGCGGCCGACGCGGTCATGATGCCCTGCTCGTTGACCCCGGTGGTGTCCTCGGTGGCCATGACGAACAGCGGCGCCTGCAGCGCGGCCACCACCCGCGCCGTCGCCGCGGGCCGGTCGGCCGGGGGTACGACGTTCGCCAGGCCGCTGGACAGCAGCAGCAGGTTCGCGGCCTCCGGCGCCTTCCCGGCGGGCGCGGCGCCGTTGAGGCGGCGCAGCACCTCGTCGCCGGTCAGCCCCGTCCACCGGCCCACACCCTGGGTGAGCGTGTCGGCCGCCGGGACGTACGCCGGGTAGCTGACCGGCACCGTCACCTCGCCGATCCCCGGCGCGACCTCGGCCATCCCGAGCGCCGCGATGTACTCGTCCAGGTGCCGGGCGGTCCACAGCTCGGTGACGCCCATCTCGAGCAGCCGCACCGCCGGGTCGGCGAACGCCTCGCGGGACGCGCCGTACGACGTGCCGCCGGCGCTGAGCAGGTGGGAGTTCTGGTGGCACATCTCGGCCAGCGCGTAGCGGTACCGCCGCAGCGCGGCCGGGTCGTGCCGAGTGCCCGGCTGCTCCGTGAGCTCGCGCAGCGGTCCGGTCACGTGCGTCTCGTCGTACATCAGGCTGCCGTCCGACGGCGCGAGTCCGAGCACCGGCGCGGGGTTCTCGCGGAGGGGCGGGCCGGCGAGCAGCCGCAGCGTCTCGTTCATCCGGAGCACGGACAGCCGGTCGAGCTCGTCGGCCGTGCTGTCGGCGATCGCGGCGATCCGCAGCATCGCGTCCTCGAGGCGGTCGACCACGCCGTCGGTGTACGGCGGGCCGGTCGCGAGCGTGACCTCGGTGTTGGCGAGCGCCCGCGCGTCCGGTCCGCTGAGTGGCGCCGGGCCGGTGGTCTGCTCCGTCATCACTCGCCGCGCTCGGGTGTGGTTCGCTCGGCCGCGTTGCCGCCGGTCCGGGTGTCGCCGCGCGAGCCGAACTGGTCGGCGCCGAGGGTCGTCGCGCCGGACATCGGGGCGACGCCGCTCTGGGCCAGGCTCATCGCGTGCTGCGCGGACCCGGGAGCGGCCACCTGCTGCCCCGGGCCGGGCTTCGGCGGATGCTGTCCCTGCTGCCAGCCTTGCGGGTGCTGTCCACCCTGGCCCTGTTGCCACTGCCCTTGTTGCCACTGGCCCTGTTGCCAGCCGGCGCCCTGCCGCGAGCCGTACTGGGTGGCCTGGTGCTGGGCCTGCGCGAGCTGCGCGGCCTGGGCCTGGCGCTGGGCGAGCTCGGCACGCAGCTGGTTCACCGTGTCGCGGCCGGCCTGGGCCGACGCCTGGCCTGCCGCGAGCGACCCCAGGTTCACCTGCTGCGGCGTGCCCTGCAGGGACGGCAGGTGGTTGAAGTTGCTCTGCATCGCGTGCTGGATCCGCAGCCGGGCGGCGTTGTGCTCGGACACCGGAAGCTGGTGCTGCAGACCGCTCGACTGGAACACCATGTCCGCCGCGACCGGCCACTTGGCGCGCACCGACTCGTTGTTGAGCCGCCGCATCACCTCATCGCCGCCGAGGCCGGTGTCGTTGCCGAGCTCGTTGCACAGCGCCGTCGCCGCCGGGGTGTACTGCGGGTACGCGTCGCGGCTGACGACGCCGCTGATCCCCGGCGCGTCCTGCTCGAGGTTCATCGCGGCGATGTAGTCGTTGACGTGCGCCCGCGACCAGGCCTCGGTGAGGCCCTCCTCGAGTGCCTTGTTGTGGTCGATGGCGTAGTACGGCGCTGAGTGGACGTAGTCGTCACCGCGGGCGGTCAGCATGTGCGAGTTCTCGTGCAGCATCGACTGAACGGCCTGCCGGTACCACTGCAGCGTCGCCGGGTCGCGCTGCTGCCCCGAGTACGCGGCAAGGTTCCGCATCGCGTCCGCGACGTTGCCCTGGTCGTACGCGATCGTGCCGTCCCACGCGGCGTGGCTGCCCTGGCCGGTCGGCTTGTCGACGGTCGTTCCGTTGTACGCCGACTGGCCGGCGCCGGTGACCTGGAGCGCCGCCACCGCCTGCCGGGACATGATCGCGTCGTACCGCTGCTGCCAGTCCGGGTGGAACCACGGCGGTCCGGGTGGTGGGGTAACGGTCATGACGGCCTCCGCAGCGCCGAGGCGTTCATCGCGAGCTGCTCGGCCTGCTGCGCGACGACGATGCGCTCGGCGGGGTCGGTGACATCGGCGGCGATCCGCTGGATCTCCGCGATCCCGGCCTCCAGGCGGGCGAGCCGCTCCTCGACGGTGCCGGACGGGTCGGAGGCGCGGGCCGCGGCCGACATCGCCTCGGCCTGCGCCGGGCTCACCTCCGGCGGGCTCGTGTGCGCCGCCGCGAGGAGCTCGCGCAGCCGCTCGAGATCGGCCTGCGCGCGCTCGCGGTCCGCCGCGTCCAGCGACACGGTCAGCCCGTCGAGTCGCGCGATCTCAGCACGCAGTCCGGCCAGGTCCAGCCGCGCCGCGAGCACCGCCTGGTGCACAGCGTCGTACTCGCTCCGGAACTCGTCGTACGCCACTGCTGATGCCCTCCCGCAGCTCGGACCGTGTCGACCGACTGTAGTCAACCGCCGGTTCAAAGCTGCCGGCCATGGCCACGTAATTCATGCTCGCGTCGTACGCCGGGTCGAACATCGCCAAGAACTCGTCGTACCTCATCGCGCCCCTCGGTCGCCGACCATCGACCCTGCTGCGCGCGAGGGTCACCGGGTTTCGCATGCCGGCGCGTCCCGGGCGTGGCGAAGGGTCGGTGCGCGGGGTGCGCACCGACCCTTCGTGGACGTCGTACGACGGACTAGCGGTCGATCTCGCCCTTGATGAACTTCTCGACCAGGTCGCGGCAGACGTCGTCGGCGTACTGCTCCGGCGGCGACTTCATGAAGTACGACGAGGCGGACAGGATCGGGCCGCCGATGCCGCGGTCCTTGGCGATCTTGGCCGCGCGGATCGCGTCGATGATGATGCCGGCCGAGTTCGGGGAGTCCCAGACCTCGAGCTTGTACTCTAGGGACAGCGGGACGTCACCGAAGTTACGGCCCTCCAGCCGGATGAACGCCCACTTGCGGTCGTCCAGCCAGGCCACGTAGTCGGACGGGCCGATGTGCACGTTGCGCTCGTCGATCTCCTCGCGCAGCTGGGAGGTCACCGACTGGGTCTTGGAGATCTTCTTCGACTCCAGGCGCTCGCGCTCGAGCATGTTCTTGAAGTCCATGTTGCCGCCGACGTTCAGCTGGTAGGTCCGGTCGACGGTCACGCCGCGGTCCTCGAACAGCTTCGCCAGCACGCGGTGCGTGATGGTGGCGCCGATCTGCGACTTGATGTCGTCGCCGACGATCGGCACGCCGGCCGCGGTGAACTTGTCCGCCCATTCCTTGGTGCCCGCGATGAACACCGGCAGCGCGTTGACGAACGCGACGCCCGCGTCGATCGCGCACTGGGCGTAGAACTTGGCCGCCTGCTCCGAGCCCACCGGCAGGTAGCAGACCAGCACGTCGACGTTCGCCGCCTTGATCGCGGCGACCACGTCGACCGGCTCCTCGCCGGACTCGTCGATGGTCTCGCGGTAGTACTTGCCGAGGCCGTCGAGGGTGTGGCCGCGCTGCACGGTGATACCGGTCGGGGGCACGTCGCAGATCTTGATGGTGTTGTTCTCGGACGCGCCGATGGCGTCGGCGAGGTCGAGGCCGACCTTCTTCGCGTCCACGTCGAACGCGGCCACGAACTCGACGTCGCGCACGTGGTAGTCACCGAACCGGGCGTGCATCAGGCCGGGAACGCGCTCGTTGTCGGCGGCGTCACGGTAGTAGTGCACGCCCTGCACCAGCGACGAGGCACAGTTGCCGACGCCGACGATGCCAACTCTGACCGAAGCCATGGGATCTCCTTGGTTGACGGGATGGGGGATGTTGCGTGGGGGTCTATTGGTCCGTCGTACGGCGGTCGGCCGGCGGCGGTTCGTCTCGTGCCGACTGGGTACGGCGTTCGCCGTCGATCAGCTCGTTGAGCCAGCGGACCTCGCGCTCGGCGGACTCGAGGCCGTGTCGTTGCAGCTCGAGGGTGTACGCGTCCATCCGCTCGGCGGTGCGGCTCATCGCCGCCCGGACGTTCGCGAGCCGCTCCTCCATCCGGGCCCGGCGGCCCTCGAGGATGCGCAGCCGGGTGGCCGGGTCGGTCTTGGCGAAGAACGAGAACCGCACGCCGAAGGTGTCGTCCTCCCAGGCCGAGGGACCGGACTCGTGCATCGCCTCGGCGAAGTAGTCCTTGCCGTCGGCGGTGATGGCGTACACGATCTTCGGCCGGCGCCCGGTGCGGGAGGTGGCCGTCTCCTCGGTGATCAGGCCCTTGCGCAGCATCGTCTTCAGGCACGGGTAGAGCGAGCCGAACGACAGCACCCGGCCCCAGCCGAACTGGGCGTTGACGCGCTTGCGCAGCTCGTACCCGTGCATGGGTGACTCGTGCAGCAGGCCGAGGACGGCGAGCTCGAGGACCGCGCTGCGCGTACTCAACGTCCACCTCCCGGTCAGCTGCTGTTTGTCCCAACATGATGTATCGGTTCGATACATCGCTTAGCCACTGTAGGCCTGTGTGCTGCTGTGGGACAACTCCGGACAAACCGGCCCACTTGCCTGGAGCTTGTTACGTCAGCCGCGATTCGCCGTTACAAAGGTGCACAGCTTGTGATGGCGCGAAGACGGAGGGTTATGGCCGACGCTCAGGCGAAGCACTCGAAGTGGGTCGCCGACCGGGGGGAAGGGCGCCTGGCGCGAGTTGCGCTGCGGTGCACGGAATCGATCGGACGTTGGCTGCCGGACGCCTTCGGACTGGTCGTGCTGCTGACGTTCGCGGTGCTGGTGGCCGGGCTCTTCGCGGGGGAGCCGCTGCTGCGCCGGCCGGACTACCCGGCGGCGGTCACGGGCCTCGGCCTTGTCGACGCCTGGGGCAAGGGCTTCTGGGGCCTCACCACGTTCACGTTGCAGGTGGTGATGGTGGTCGCCGGTGGGTACGCCGTGGTCACCAGCCGGCCGGTCGCCGGCCTGATCGCCCGGCTGGCCCAGGTGCCGCGCACGCCGCGCGGCGCGGTGGTCTTCGTCGCGGTCGCCGCGCTGGCCTCGTCGTACCTGAGCTGGGCCGCGACGCGGACCGGCCGAGCGGGCTGGTGCCGCTGGCGGACACCCGACTGTCCTGGCACGGGGTGCTGGCGACGCTGGTCGTGTTCGGCGTCGCGGTCGGCGCCGCGTGGCTGCTCGCCCCCGGCGGCGCGAACGCGCGGACCGCGGCCGACCTGGGTATCGACCTGCGGCCGCTGGTGGGCCGCGGGTCGCAGCACAACGGGGACACCCGGGTGGACCGGCGCCCGGCCCGGCCGGGGGACTGGCTGGAGTACTCGCCCGTGCCGGGGCTGCTGGTCGTCGTACTCGGTGTGTTGTATCTGGCGCGGCACGGTGGCGGGTCGCTGACGCTGAACACGGTGAACCTGGCGATGTTCGGGCTCGCGCTACTGCTGCACTGGCGGCCGTGGCGGATGGTGCGCGCGGTCCGCGAGGGCGCCGCCGCGGTCGGTGGCGTGCTGCTGCTCTTCCCCCTGTACGGCGGGATCGGCGGGATGGTGCTGTACACCGGGCTGGCTTCGCGGCTGAGTAGTTGCTTGCTGGATGCCGGGGGACAGGTCGGGTTCGCGCCGATGGTCGCGGTGTTCTCGTGCGTGCTCGGGGTGCTGGTGCCGGGCGGCGGGTCGTCGTGGGCGTCGTACGTCTTCGACGCGGCGAACCGGTTCGGCGCCGATGCCGGGTGGGCGGCGGTCGCGCACGACCTGGGCGTGTTCTCCGCGTTCCTGGTCCAGCCGTTCTGGATGCTGCCGGCGCTTGCGCTGCTCGGCCTGAAGGCGCGGGATGTGATGGGCTTCACGGTCGCGGTGTCCGGGGCATGCCTCGCGGCGACGCTGGTTGTCGTCACCCTGCTGGCTCCGCACGTGACGGGTTGATGCCGAGAGACTCAAGGTTCTCACAAGGATTCCTGTTCAATTACCTCTTATGAGAAGCCTGCGCTTCTCCCGCTGCTGCGCTCGCAGGCTCAGGGGAGCTTGCTGGCGCAGCTGTAGCTTCATCCCGACCAGGAGTACTCCCTGTCCGGCTCACCGAGGCGGGCGGCTGGCGCGGTCACATATCGGATTCGAGGTGGCTATCCACAGATTGGATGCCGGCACCTGGACGCATGCCACGGATGACCCGTTCCTCAAGCACGTTCGATCGCAACCACTGGTGGAGATCGACATATCGAGGGAGAACTCGTGAAGCGCTGGCAGAGAAGGTCGTCGACAACATGCCGGTCTGGACATGACGGCTGTGGTCGCCCGCACGCGACGGGCTGATGCCGCGCTTCGGTGACGCCCGTACCCTGTTGGGGTTCATGCAGCCTGATCCTCGAGGACACACACCGTGAGTGAAGGTCACCGGAACCCGATGCCGGACGACGATGACGACCGCCCGAAGGCCCACTGGGCCCTGAGGGTGCTCGGCTGGGTCACCGCCCTCGGTTGCCTGGGAGTGATCGCGGCCGCCGCGACCTTCTTCATCGGCTACAAGCTGACCGACATCCCGGACCCCAACACCGACTTCCAGATGAACACGACGTTGGTGTACTACAGCGACGGGCAGACCCCGCTGGGGAAGTTCTCCGAGCAGAACCGTCTGTCGGTTCCGCTCAGTTCCATCCCGAAGTACGTCCGCGACGCCCACATCGCCGCCGAGGACCGCACCTTCTGGACGAACCCCGGTATCGAGCCGAGCGGCATGGCACGCGCGGTCTGGAACATCTCCCGCGGCCAGGAACTGCAGGGCGGGTCGACCATCACGCAGCAGTACGTGAAGCTGATGTACCTGAACCAGGAGCGGACGGTCACCCGGAAGTTCAAGGAGCTGTTCATCGCGATAAAGCTGAGCCGCTCCGACGACAAGTCCAGGATCCTCGAGGACTACCTGAACACCATCTACTACGGCCGGGGCGCATACGGAGTCCGCGCCGCCGAGCTTGCCTTCTTCGGCACGGACGACGTCAGCAAGCTGACGGTCGGCCAGTCCGCGTTCCTGGCCTCGATCCTGAACAACCCGACGCTGTTCAACGCGGACAACCCGGCGAATCACCAGCGGATCCTCGAGCGGTACCGGTACGTACTCGACGGCATGCGCCAGATGGGCACGATCACGGCCGCGCAGGAGGCGAAACTGCGCGTCAAGTACC
>WNFV01011199.1_pt1 | contig 15441 bp, 11 predicted proteins | sample 5400101 | NCBI WGS metagenome assembly WNFV01 (sample SAMN13153361, study PRJNA577476) | soil metagenome | isolation source: 115 cm soil or saprolite under grassland replicate 1 | place: USA:California | collected 2016-06-15 | reverse complement strand
GCGGGGCAGGGATTGTGTGTCTTCTATGTCGTACATGCACGAAGCAGGTTTTTCACAGCAGGCGCAGCGGACATTAGCCGGTGGTGGAGCGCGAGCGTAACCACCGGAAACGCCGCAACAGGAGCCCGCGCCCTGGAAGGGCGCCGGACCAGGATTGGCTCTTGCTACGCGCCCCAGTCCGGCGCCCCTGCCGGGACGCAAAATCGGTTATGTCCAACTCCGGTGGTTACGCTCGCGCTCCACCACCGGCTAATATCCATCGTCCCTCCGGGACGAAAATGCATCGCTTGACTTGTGGGGAAACCAATGGCGTGAGCGACCTGAGCATCGATCAATAGGCCCATCGATAGATGCTCAGGTCGCTCACGCTCCCCGTACTGTACCGGAGGTCGCGCCACTTTCCCGTTCATGCATTTGTAAATCGCCCTAGCGGCTGAACGTTGCGTTCGGCAGTTGGCCGAAGCGATATGGCTATTTCAGAATGTCCTTTTCGAGAATGCGCTCCAGGCTGCGCTCGGCCAGGGCGGCAATGGTCAGCGAGGGATTGACGATGCCAGTTGAGCCGGGAATGAAAGCGCCGTCCACAACATAAAGCCCACGGCGCCGCCTGACTCGTCCGTACTGGTCGCAGACTGTCCCCAGGGTCGCTCCGCCCAGTGGATGAGCCGCCAGAGTGGGCGCATAGAGGAGCGTCTGAGGTCGGAACTCGCCGTCCGCATTTTTCTCGTTAAGAACATTCAGCATCTTCTGAGAACCCGTCAGGAAATCTGACAATCGAGGGTCGGTGAGAGGTGGCCATCTCAAGTTAGTATTACCCGTCGCCGGATCATCTTTCTTCGCGATCGCGCCTGCAACACCCTTTCCGAACTCGCCTTTCAGCGAGATTTGCATCGTAAATACGACATCCATCACGAAGGCTATCGCCTGATCCGAGAAGAAACGAATCTTCCCTCCCAGCACGTGGTCAACGCGATTGCCAAGGTCAGCGCCGTTTACACGCGCGACCAGAATAAGTGGCATCAGTTCAAATTGCATTCTTCCGTGCGATATTGCCGAACTTCAATGGATGATCCGCTACAAGGCGGCCAGGGCAGGTGTGGAGGTCGTGGTAGTTTCGCCTCGGTACACATCTCAGACCTGTTCGCGATGTTTGCATCTGGGTGTCCGTCCTAGTCAATCGAATTTCCAAGCGGAGCGACGGTTGATCCTAGTCCGGCTTTTCAAAGCCGGGTGGCAGTCGCATAGTGGTTTTAGTCGCGGCAACGACGGTTGACACCGATCTGCAAAATCAACCGCCGCTGCCGCGACTCACGGACGGATGCGCTGATGGTCCCGGCTTTGAAAAGCCGGGCTAAGCTCACACGGTCGCTGCCGCGACCAGGAAAAAGGTGGTTGCGCTATTTATTCAAAGACCATTAACGCACGGTAGCAGCGCGGTTCATAATTCCGTCGCTGACGCGACTGGGAGAGGCTTTCATCTCCGGACCGTGCGTTAAAACGCACGGCTAAAGTCATCAGGTCGCTCCGCGACCAAAGTGGCATCCCCAAGTGAAAAGATTTGGGTAATGACAAGCCTTGAAACTTCCGGCTCGCGAGTTTAGATTGTCGCGTCAATATTCCCCGAATCCCAACTCCGATCATGAAGAGAATCATCGTCGGCACGGCCGGCCACATCGATCACGGCAAGACTTCGCTCGTCAAGGCGTTGACGGGAGTTGACGCCGACCGTCTAAAAGAAGAGAAGGAGCGGGGCATCACGATCGACATCGGCTTCGCCGACCTGACCGTCGGCGACGTTCATTTCGGATTCGTTGACGTGCCGGGCCATGAGCGGTTCGTCAAAAACATGCTGGCCGGGGCGCACGGCATCGACCTGGTGACGCTGGTGGTGGCCGCAGACGAGAGCGTGATGCCGCAGACGCGCGAGCATTTCGACATCTGCCGGCTGCTCGAAGTCAAATCGGGACTGGTCGTGATCACGAAGGCAGATCTGGTCGACGAGGAGTTGCTGCAATTGGTCGAGGCCGAGGTCGCCGATTTCGTCGCCGGATCGTTTCTCGAAGGCGCGCCGGTGTTGCGCGTCAGCTCGCGCACTGGAGCGGGCGTTGACGAATTGAAGAAGACCCTCAGCCGACTGGCCGCGAAAGCGCGGGTGCGCGACGAGAACGCCGTGGCCCGATTGCCGATTGACCGGGCCTTCACGATCAAGGGGTTCGGGACGGTCGTCACCGGAACTCTGATCGCGGGGAGAATCCGCGCCGGCGACGAGCTTGAGATTCTGCCTCCCGTCTCTTCATCAGGCCCGGCGCCGGGCCGCCGCGCGCGGGCGCGCGGATTACAGGTTCACGGAAAGTCCACGCAAGAAGCCCTCGCCGGCGAACGCGTCGCGGTCAACCTGCAAGGGATCGATCTCGCCGAAGTCGAGCGCGGGCAGACGCTCGCGCCGGCAGGACGATTGCGGACGAGTTCGATGCTGGACGCGCGGCTGCGATTGCTCGATTCGGCGCCGCGGGGCTTGCGCGCCCGCTCGCGCGTGCGGTTGCACATAGGCGCGGCGGAGGTCCTGGCGAGAGTAGTTCCGCTAGGCCGAATGGAGTTGACGCCCGGCGCGTCGTGTTTCGCGCAATTGCGTTTGGAGACGCCGACGCTGGCGATGCCCGGCGATCATTTCATCGTCCGCGCCTACTCGCCGGTGGTCACGATCGGCGGCGGCGTGGTCATCGACGCGCTGCCGAGCAAGCACCGTTTGCGCGAAGCCGCGCAGGCCGCGTCCTGGCTGGAAAAGCTCGAAGCGGCGGACGAGGCCGAAAGGATCGCGCTGCTGGTCGAGATGGCCGGCGAGCGCGGCATGGATCAGGACGAGATCGCCGCGCGCAGCGGTTCTTCCGATGAGGTGATCAAACGCGCCGCCGAAGCGATTACGAAAACCCGCCGCGCCGTGACGGCTTCGCAAAACCCCAAAACCGGCCTTACGCCGCTCGTCGCCCGCCAGGCGTTCGAAGAGTTGGCCGGGCGCGTGCGGGCGGCGCTCAAAGAATTCCACCGCAAATCGCCGCTCGAATCGGGAATGGGGCGCGAAGAGATACGCGAAAAAATCTTCGCGCATTTGCCGCCGGACATTTTCCGCGCCGTGATCGCGAACCTCGTCGAACGCAACGAAGTCGTGGCCGAGAAGGATCTGCTGAGACTATCGTCGCACCGCGTAGCGCTCTCGGCGGAGGAACAGGCCGCGAAAGACCGCCTGGCCGCGCTCTTCGCCGAAGCCGGTTTGCAGCCGATGCCGCTGGAAGATGCGATCGCGCAATCCGGCGTCGACGCCGCGCGGGCGCAGAGGTTCGCGCAGATGTTGATCAACAGCGGCGAACTGGTTCGCGTCGCCGGCCTGGTCTTTCATCGCAGCGCCCTCGACGGTTTACGCGAGACGCTGCGGAAATTCAAGGCCGAACACGGCCCGAAGCTGGACGTAACCGCCTTCAAAGATTTGACGGGCGTCTCGCGCAAGTACGCGATCCCGCTGCTCGAATACCTCGACCTCCAACGCGTGACGCGCCGCTCGGGCGACGTCCGCGAGATATTGTGAATAGCCACAGAGGCACAGAGACACAGAGATGGAAAGACAAGGAGACAAGGGGACAAGGGGACAAGGGGAGACAAGGAGAATCTTCTCCTCTTCCCCTTGTCCCCTTGTCCCCTTGTCCCCTTGTCCCCTTGTCCCCTTGTCTCCTTGTCTCCTTGTCCCTTCTGGGGCTCTGTGGCGATTCGTTAAATCAACATCGCCTTCACTTCCAGATACTCTTCCAGGCCGTACTTGCCCAGTTCGCGCCCGTTCCCCGATTGTTTGTAGCCGCCGAACGGCGCCAAAGGGTTGAATTTGCCGCCGTTGATCTCGACCTGGCCCGCGCGCAGACGGCGCGCCACGCGCTTGGCGCGTTCCGGATCGCCCGACCAGACGCCTCCGGCCAAACCATAGATGGTGTCGTTGGCGATCCGCACCGCGTCGTCTTCGTCCTCATACGGGATGATCGAAAGCACCGGGCCGAAGATCTCTTCCTGCGCGATGGTCATCTTGTTATTGACGTCGGCGAAGACGGTCGGGCGCACGAAATAGCCCTTCGATATCCCTTCGGGCATTTCGGGTCCGCCGGTGACAAGTTTCGCGCCTTCTTCAATGCCTTTCTTGATGTAGTTGACGACGCGTTCGCGCTGGGCGGCGGAGACCAGCGGGCCGAGCTTCGCCTTGCCTTCGCGCGGGTCGCCGACGGTAAAACTCTCAGCGGCCTTCTTCGCGACTTCGACCGCCTCGTCGTAGCGCGAGCGGGGCGCGAGCATACGCGTCAGCGCCGAGCAGGTTTGTCCCGAATTGAAATAACAATTGCCTACGCCGCTCTTGACGGCCTTCTCGAAGTCGGCGTCGTCGAGGATGATGTTAGCCGATTTGCCGCCGAGTTCGAGCGCGACGCGTTTGACCGTCTTCGCCGCCAACTCGCTGACGCGCTTGCCGGCGCGCGTCGAGCCGGTGAACGAAACCATGTCGACGTCGGGATGCGACGCCATCGCCTCGCCGACTACCGGGCCGTAACCCGTGACCAGATTGAAGACGCCCGCGGGCAACCCCACATCGTCGCAGATTTCCGCGAGAATGAACGCGGTGAGCGGGGCGACTTCGCTCGGTTTCAAAACTATCGCGCAGCCGGCGGCCAGCGCGGGCGCGACTTTGCACACCACCTGATGCAGCGGGAAGTTCCACGGCGTAATGCAGCCGACCACTCCCACAGGCTCTTTGACGACCACCGCGGCGCCGATCCGCTCTTCGAATTCGAACTCGCCGAGCATCTTCGCGTACGAACCCATCACCGCCGCTGGCATCCCGGCCTGCACGGCGGTCGCGAGCGGCAGCGGCATGCCGACCTCGCTGGCGATGACCGCGGCGATCTCGTCTTTGCGCATGTTCAGGCGGTCTGAGATCAGTTGTAGATATCTCGCGCGCTCTTCAGTCGTCGACGTTGACCACTTCTCGAACGCGGCTCTCGCGGCAGCGACGGCGGCGTCGACGTCTTCGGAAGAGCCCTCGGGCACGCGGCCCATCACCTCTTCGGTTGTGGAGTTGATGACGTCAATCATTCCCGCGCCGTTGGGTTTTACCCATTGGCCGTTGATGTAAAGTTTGTCGTGAACTTTGATTTCAGGCTTCGCAGTGGCTTCCATCTTAATCTCCTTGGTAAGAGTTATCATTCCCAATTGTACAGCCCTAGAAGGAGAAGCAGTATCGGCAAGCGTTCGCGCGCTTGTCAAGACGGCGGACTTGTGCGACCTTTGCGCCCTCGCAATGAACCCTATCGACAATCGAAGCAACCAAGGAGAGTCACTAACAATGAGCGCAACCACGAGTCTGCAAGGCAAAGTCGCCGTCGTCACCGGCGGGGGACGCGGCATCGGCAAGGCCATCACGCATCGTCTGGCCGAGGCCGGCGCGAACGTAGTCATCGCCAGCCGCAAGATGGAGAACCTCCAGGCGACCGCTCAGGAGTTCTCACAGCTGCCCGGCAAAGTCAATCCGGTCGAATGTCACGTCGGGCGCGCCGACCAACTGCAAGCCCTCATCGGCGAGACCGAGAAGGTCTTCGGCCCGGTGGACATTCTGGTCAACAACAGCGCGACCAACATCGGGCAGGGGCCGGCGCTGGAGGTGACCGACGAGATGTTCGCGAAGATGTTCGAGATCAACATCGTCTCGGCGCTGCGGCTGATCCGGCTGGCGGTCCCGAAGATGATCGAGCGCAAATCGGGCGGCTCGATCATCAACATCGCCTCGATCGCCGGTTTGCGTCCGCAACACGGCGGACTACTCTACAGCGCGACCAAAGCCGCGCTGATCATGATGACGCGCAGTTGGGCGATTGAATTCGGCCGTCACAATATACGCGTCAACGCCATCGCGCCCGGATTGATCGAGACCGACTTCAGCGAATATTTCTGGAAGAATGAAAGCTATGTCAAGCAGCTCGAAGCCAGACAGCCGCTCCCCCGCGTCGGCCGGCCGGACGAAATCGGCGGAATGGCGTTGTACCTGGCTTCGGACGAATCCTCGTTCGTGACCGGACAGGTGTTCGTCGTTGACGGCGGGGCGACCGCGATCTAAATCGCGTCATAAAACCGCCAAGACGCCAAGGCAGCCAAGAAAGAAATAGAAGAGGCCATTTTGTCTTTTTCTTCTCTTGGCGGCCTTGGCGTCTTGGCGATTGATTTCAATTATCCTGTGAATTCCCAACGACAAAAGACGGGGCGTTTGCGGCGAACCCTGGGCGCGATGGCGATGGACGTGACTCCGCTCAGGGTTTCGCGCGATTACCGGCTGCTTTACACTGGGCAGTTCGTCTCGGCGTTAGGCTCGGCCATCAGTTACGTCGTCTTGCCCTGGCAGATGTACCAACTGACAAAATCGACCTTTGCGGTCGGGATGTTGGGCGTGGCCGAGTTTGTTCCGATGTTCCTGATGGCTTTCGTGGGCGGGGCGATGGCCGATTACATTGATCGGCGGCGGCTGGTTATACTGGCCGAGGCGGTGATGGCGGTTCTGTGCGGCGCGCTCGTCTTCAATTCGCTACTACCGCAGCCGCGCGTATGGGCGCTGATTCTGATGGCTTCACTCTTCGCCGCTTGCAATTCAGTACATCGCCCGGCGATAGAGGCGCTCACCCCTCGCATCGTCCCGCCCGAATTGATGCCGTCGGTTTCGGCGTTGCGCGCATTCGGTCACAGCGCCCCGTTCATAGCCGGAGCGTCGCTCGCGGGCGTGGTCGCGGCGACGCTTGGGGCGGCCGTCGGTTACGCGTTCGACGCCGCGACTTTCATCGCCTCGCTCGTAATGCTCTCTCTGATGCGCGCCGTCCCCCCGCCCGAGGCCGCCGACCGCCCGAGTCTACGCTCGATCAAAGACGGCCTGCTTTACGCGCGCGGCCGGCAGGAATTGCTCGGAACTTACCTGATTGACATCATCGCAATCTTCTTCGGGATGCCGATGGCGTTGTTTCCGGCGATCGCCGAACGCCTGGGCGCCGCCTCGGTCGGATTGCTTTATGCGATGCCTGCCGTAGGAGCGATGTTGGCGACGCTGACTTCTAGGTGGACGGGGAAGGTGAATAGACACGGCCGGGCCGTAACGCTTTCAGTAGTGGCCTGGGGATTGGCGATCGTCGGCTTCGGTTTTGCGACAAAACTGTGGGTGGCGCTGCTCTGTCTGGTCGCGGCCTTCGCCGCCGATATGGTGAGCGGGATGTTTCGAATGACGATCTGGAATCAAACCATTCCCGATCATCTGCGCGGCCGATTGGCGAGCATTGAAATGATCAGCTACATGACCGGCCCGTATCTGGGCAACGCCGAAGCCGGATTGGTGGCCAGCCTGTTCGGATTGCGCGCCTCCGTCGTTTCGGGCGGCCTGATGTGCGTAATCGGCGCCGGCGTACTGGTTCTGTTTTTGCCAGGATTTATTCGGTACGACGGCCGCGAAGGGGTGAAGCGCAAAGAGGCCGAAGAGGCTGAACGCGCAGCCTCCGCCACATCAGCCATGTGACCTTTATCACTACGCCCTTGTGACTGTTCTCGTAACCGCCCGGCGGGGATTCGGCTAAAGTGCACGCGTGATGACGGAGAGTAAATGGGGCAAGAATATAAGGGGCTATTCTTCGATTGGATACCATTTACGCTTCGCCCCCTCCGCGTCCGGGCAGCTCGCGGGCGCGGAGTGGATATTTAAAACTCAGCAAGAACAGACACCAGAATGATCAGACCCGCGAGGGATGATCTAATGCTCCCGCCGAACGTATCGCGTTTCAACGGTATTTAAGTCCTCAGCCATTACCTCACCCCATCAGCCACGCGGGAAAAATTACATCTGAGACAGCAGGAACCACTGATTTTCATAGACGCCACGGATTGTTACGGACAATCGGAATGAGATATTGGTCAACGAAGTGACCTTTATCACAACGCCCTTGTGACTGTTCTCGTAACCGCCCGGCGGGGATTGCGGCTAAAGTGCACGCGTGATGACGGAGAGTAAATGGGGCAAGAATATAAGGGGCTATTCTTCGTTTGGAATCCATTTACGCTTCGCCCCATCCGCGTCCGAGCAGCTCGCGGGCGCGGAGTGGATATTTAAAACTCAGCAAGCACAGACACCAGAATGATCAGACCCGCAAGGGATGATCGAATGCTCCCGCCGAACGTATCGCGTTTCAACGGTATTTAAGTCCTCAGCCATTTCCTCACGCCATCAGCCAGGCGAGAAAAATTCCATCTGCTCACTCAATAACAGCCAGCACATCTCCCGCATTCACCGTCTGCCCCTCAGAGACTTTGATCTCAGCGATCTTGCCCGCCTTCGGGGATTGGACTTCGTTCTGCATCTTCATCGCTTCGACGACCAGCACGCCCTGGCGCGCGGCCACTTCGTCTCCTGCATTGAGCAGCACGCGGACGACTTTGCCGGGCATCGGCGCCAAGAGCTTGACCTGCCCGCTTGCCGCTGCGGCGCCCGCCTGCCCGCGCAGATGTTTTTTATCGCGCGCGGCGACGGGAATTCGTTTGCCGTTGACGACCACTTCGACGGCGCCGCCCGGCGATTCTTCCAGGGCGCAGCGGAAGACGCGGTCATTGATGATGACGGTAAACATTCCAGGCTCAGGCTCGCTGACCTGCGCCTCCCGCGTCGCGCCGCCGAAACTCAATTGAGCCGCGCCCTCGGCCAGGGTGAATTCCCCCTCGATCATTTGTCCGTCAATTTCGAGTTCGATTTTCATTTAAACAAGTCGCCATACCGCAGAGCCTCGCCTCTCTGCCAGGGGCGGTATTCGTTGCAGAAGTCTATGCGCTCGCCGAGCGTCGGGTGACTAGCCTGCCACAGTTTGACCAGGACGTTCGGGCGCGGGACGCCCAGGTTCTCCTGCTGCAATTTGACGAAGGCCGTCGCCGCCGCACGGTTGTTCCGCGTGATCTCGAGGCCGAACCGGTCGGCCTCGTGTTCATTGTGGCGCGAGAAGGCCAGTGCGGCGGGCGCGATGATCAGGAAATAGGCGCTGAAGAGCAGTATGATCAGCGGCAATGACGCTACGTCTGACAACTCGGTGAATCCGAAGCGGCGATGGAATTTGTCGATCAGCCAACCGGCGGTCCGGTGAATCGCGTAGAGCGTGACGATGATCAACAGCGAAAAGAATAGTATCGACTTCCAGACATGCCCCAGCACGTAATGCCCCATCTCGTGCCCCATCACGAAGAGCAGTTCGTCTTCGTCGAGTTTCGCGATGATCGTGTCCCACAAAACTATACGCTTGGTGGCGCCGAAGCCGGTGACATAGGCGTTGAGCGCCTTGGTATCTTCGCTCTTCGCGACTTCATAGACGCGACCGCCTTCGATGCCGGCGCGCTCGGCGAGTTGAAGAATCTTCCCCTCAATCTCCTTGTTCTTCATCGGTCCGAATTTATTGAAGAGCGGATCGATCCAGATCGGCTGGACCAGGATCGCCAGGATGAGGAAGGGAATCGCCAGCAGCCCGGTGTAAAGCCACCACCGGCGCGGACTCTTTTTGAGTAGCAGATAAAGAATCCATAGGAACAAAAATCCGGCGACAACGCCGAGCATCAATCCTTTGATCTCATCCCCGAACCATTTGCCGAACATCTGGTTCGACAGGCCATAAGCATGCTGACGCACATAGCCCTGGTAGTAGCTCAGCGGAAGATCAATCGCGAAGTTGATGAACAGGAATATGGCGAAGTAGAGGCCAACGATGAAGTAAAGTGTTCTGCCAATCCATGCGAAAGGGGCAACTATTACCTCTGGATAAAAAAGTGTATCGATTTTGGAGATTACGGAGAACCACTTCTGTCCAAATTGACGCGCCCAATCGCGAATGCGCGCGGAGAATCCCGTGAACAGGAACAGCGCGGGGATCAGCAACCCCCAGACGACGTTCACGATCCACAACAGGATGCCGCTGCGGTAATACGACACCGCCTTCTCGCTCGGTTCGGGAACCGGGACCGGGGCGGTGGATGATTGCGCGGAGGCTTGTTGAGAATCCGGCGTCGCGGTTGGCTGTTGCGCTGAAGCGGCGGACGTAAGTAAGAGACAAAATGTAATGATCAAAAGCAGGGCGCGCATGGTTCTCTCCTCCGAAAAATGTACCGTAGGTTGTCCAACCTGCGGAGGCTTGATTAGTGAGGCATTCAGTTGTCATCAAGCGGCTTGGGTACGAAGCCTCCGCAGGTTGGACAACCTACGGTACATCGCTCGCCGCCTTTTCATTGTTTCAGGGCATCGCAGCGCGATATGAAGGCTCCTCCGAAAAAGATTGGGAGTGGGCTAAAAGCAGCTAAAGTTTGCGCTGACAAACGTGTTTATCTGTGATTAAATACGCCTGCGAAAAATCGCCGGTGGTAAGTTACCATCGAAAGCAGATCAATCCGGCGTCAGACTTGGCGGGGCAGACTTTAGAACGTGGCAAAGGCCGAAACCAAGTCGCCGCGTCAATCAAAGAACAAAACTGCGATAGGCAAATCAACAAAATCTATCGCGATAAGATGGTGGCGTATTTGTCATCATTTTATGGAACGGATGGGAAATAACTCCCCACTCCCGATCTTTTCATCTTCTGCGGTTGTTCAATGTCGCGATTCTGCCGGCCAATTTCCACTTGCTCGCGCGCTCGGCGGGCGCGACTGACGCCTTCGCCTTCGATTGTTTCGTGAAATTGATTGCGGCGACGATAGCGGCGGCGACGCGCGCGTCGCCGCCGTCATTCTGCGCCGCCTCCCCGGCTTTTCGTCTTTCGAGAAATCTGGCGATGTAGCCAGTATCGATCTCGCCGCGCGCGAACTCTTCGTCGTCGAGGACCGAGAGAAAGAAGGGGATCGTGGTGCGGATGCCGCCGACGAAGTATTCGCCGAGCGCGCGCTTCATTCGCGCTATGGCCTCGTCGCGCGTCGCGCCCCAGGCGACGAGCTTCGAGATCATCGGGTCGTAAAAGATCGGGACCTCCCACCCTTCGTAAACGCCGCTGTCGTCGCGCACGCCGGGGCCGGAAGGGACTCTCAACCGGGTGATTCTGCCGGGCGAGGGCAGGAAATTTTGATCGGGGTCCTCGGCGTAGACGCGGCATTCGATGGCCGAGCCTTTCCATCGCACGTCCTTCTGTTTGATCGTCAGCCTGCGGCCTGCGGCGATGCGAATCTGTTCCCGCGCGATGTCGACGCCGGTGACCGCCTCGGTCACCGGATGTTCGACTTGCAACCGCGTGTTCATCTCCAGGAAATAGAAATTCCTCTGCGCGTCGACCAGGAATTCGATCGTGCCGGCGCTGTGGTAGTTGGCCGCGCGGGCGATCTTGACCGCCGCCTCGCCCATTCGCGCGCGCAGGTCGGGGTCGTTGAAACTCGCCGGGCATTCTTCGATCACCTTCTGGTGGCGTCGCTGGACGGAGCATTCGCGTTCGCCCATGTGGATGACATTGCCGTATTCGTCGCCCAGTATCTGAATCTCGATATGACGCGGGCGTTCGATGAATTTCTCGATATAGACCGAAGGGTCGCCGAACGCCGACTGGGCTTCGGCGGAGGCCATGGAGAAGGCCGGGCCCATCTCTTCGTCCGAGCAAACGACGCGCATACCTTTACCGCCGCCGCCCGCCGAAGCTTTGAGCATCACCGGGTAGCCGGTCTCAGCGGCGAACTTTCTGGCCACTACCTCATCGGCCAGCGGTTCGGTCGAGCCGGGGACGATCGGCGCGCCCGCCTTGACGGCGGCCACGCGGGCGTTGGTCTTGTCGCCCATCAGCTCAATTGATTCCGGGGAAGGGCCGATGAATTTGATTCCGGCGTCGCGGACGGCGCGCGCGAACCATTCGCGCTCCGAGAGGAAGCCATAGCCGGGGTGAATAGCCTCCGCGCCCGATTTGAGAGCCGCCTCGATGATCTTTTCGCCGGCCAGATAACTTTGCGACGCGGGAGATTCGCCGATGAAGTAGGCCTCGTCGGCCAAGCGGACGTGCAACGCCTGGCGGTCGGCCTCGGAGTAGACTACGACCGGCGCGACCCCCAAGTCGCGGCAGGCGCGAATCAACCGCACCGCGATTTCACCTCGATTGGCGATCAGGATTTTGCTAAACATAATTCAGTGGGCAGTGGGTAGTGGGTAGTGGGCAGTGGATAGTGGATAGTGGATAGTGGATAGTGGATAGTGGATAGGCGATACTTATAAAACTTCCACATAAGACTTCCGTCAACCGCCCACTGCCCACTGCCCACTATACACTGCCCACTACCCACTACCCACTGCCCACTATACACTGCCCACTGCTCACTTTTACGGCACAATCGAAAGTCCCGGCTGCTTAGGATCGAACCGGACGAGGACGCGCGCGCCGGGCGTGTAGGCGTCTTTGCGGGACAATTGTTCGCCGGATAACCTCTGGGAAGTTTCGTAATCGACGTTCGCGACCTTGTAGCGATAAAAGATGATCAGACCGGATTCGTCCTGTTGAAAGTCCAGAATATGACCGTCGGCGACGCGGCCGAATCGAGAGAGCCATTTGTAATATTCAGCCACCGGGTCACGGCCTACCAAACGGTAAAGCATACGAGTGAACACGCTGTGATTTAAGCGCATAGGGGTGTTGGTCAATCGGGGTAAATTCAACGAAAACGGCCCCAAGTCGGGCATGATGAGGGCAACTTGAGGCCGCGTGACAACAGGGATTATGTTCAAAAATCGGTCAATCGGGGCGGCTCTGTTCGATCGGAACAATCTATCGTCGCGCCCGACCCTGATTCGGCTCAACCGCATCCGGGTCGTCCTGTGATTCGACGATCACGCCGTCAATCATGGTGATGTCATCTTCGGTCCCGAACATGCCATCGGGCCCGGCGGAGACGAGTTTGTAGTCGCTTAAGCTGATCGCCGAACCTTTTGACGCGATGACGCCGACCGGCTTGTATTCGAAATTGAGTTCCCAGTAATCCGACTGCGGAGTCCCGCTGGCGCTGACGCGCGAAAGATCGGTCAACTCGCCAGGATAGGCGCCGTATTCTTTGTAATACCTTTGCAGCCCCCTCGCGTGCAACTCATACATCAACGCGCGTGTGGCGGCTATGCGCTTGGCGCGGCGTGTGGCGATCCAGCGCGGAATCGAGGAGACGCTCACGGCGCTGAAGACGACCAGCAGGCCGATCGAAAGACAGTAAGAAGCCCGCGCGACCCTGACTCCTCCGAACGAGGCGGAGTCGGATTTGATCAAACGCAGCGCGCGCCGGGCCAGCCAGATTCCGGCGAGCGAAAGCGGGATGGCTGCGATCGAGAAGTCGAATGCCAGGCGGTACGCGTCGAAAGCGAAGATGCGGTAGTAGGGCAAATGGGAGTCGGCTTCGAGCAGTTTTTTGGTCAGCTCGTATCCGTCGCCCAGCATCCAAACCAGCAACACGCGCCCGACCTTCGCGTCATCTTTGAGCGCCCAGATCAGAAGAAAGGCGATTATGACCATGACGCCACAGGCCAAGGCGGCGAAAGACGGCCCGAGTTTCGGCATCAGCACGTCGGGCCTGGCGAGGGGAGGGCCGACCTGCTTCGCGCCGCAGGAGGCGCATTCGGAAGAACTGATTTCACGACTCTCCCCGCAACAGGGACAGATCATTGAATCACACAGGGACTTTTTTTTCATAGTCAGGGTTTATGAAATCCAAAGCAACGGGCGATCTCATATTCCATATTTCATATGCCATATGAGATATGGAATATGAAATATGGAATATGAGATATGCTAAACGGGGTCATGGCCCAGGCGCAGATTTTTCGCCTCCTTTTTTTCTTGAGACTTATTTTCTTGGGCCCCGATCGGGGACAGATCGGGGGCGGACTCCATCTCGCGGATCGCGCGCCGGGTGTGATAGAGCCTGTGGCAGAAAGTCCAGTAAGAAAGGACGGCCATCAGCCATATCGTGGCCGGCATTTTATTGAGCAACGGATGGTTCGATTCGGGCCAGACGGTGAGCGAGCCTATGATCAGCAGGACGACACGCTCGGGGCGCCGCAAAAATCCTACGTCGCATTTCGGGATCAGCGATTCAGCCCGAGCGCTCGTGTAGCTCACCATGACCGAGCCGATCAACGCCGCTCCGGTCAAAGCCACATAAAGAGTGCTGTGGTATTCGCTGTCGCGGGCGTAGAAGATAATGATCCCGAGAAAGACGACCATGTCGGACAGCCTGTCGAGGCTCGAATCGAGAAATGCTCCGAACTTGGTCACCCGGCCAGTGAGCCGCGCCACACGCCCGTCCAGCATGTCGAAGATGTTGGCGAAGATCATCACCAAGCCGGCGGAAAAGAACCGCCCCGTCCCGTAAAGAAGCGCGGCGAACACGCTAATGCCCAATCCGATCACCGAAAGTAGGTTCGGATTCGGGTCGAGGCGCGCAATCTGGCGGACGATGCCGTTAAGTATGCGCTGGCAAACGGCGCGGACTTCAGTCTGCGCTTGCGGCGCCCTCATGAATGGCGCAGACTGAAGCCCGCGCCACGGTAATTACGGGCATCCCGGGTTCACGGAACAAGCTATGCGTATGACAAAACTCATTTTCGCTATCTCTCTCCACCTGGCGGCCGCGACCTTCGGCGCGGCTGAAATCAGGGCCCAGCAAGTCCCTGACCCCGATTTCAAACCGCCGATTGAAAAACCGGCGTACGCCGAAGGCAAAGGCCCGGTCGTTATGATCGACGAAGCCCATTTCAATTTCCACACCGCGTCGGGCCGCTACCGAAGTTTCGCCGACCTGCTACGGCGTGACGGTTATGTCGTGCAGGCGTCGAAAGAGAAGTTTGGCAAGGAGTCGCTGAAGGCCGGGAAAATACTGGTCATCGCCAACGCGCTCAGCAAGCGCAACGCGATTAATTGGAATCCCCCATTCGACCCGTCGTTCACCGACGAAGAGGTCGCCGCTGTGCGCGAGTGGGTGAATCAGGGCGGGGCCTTAATGATGATGGTCGATCATTCCCCGATGCCGGCCACGGCGGGCAAACTCGCTGAGGCTTTCGGCGTGCGGTTCCACAACGGCTACGCCGTAGACCCGCAAGCGCCGCCGGGGCCGCTCCTTTACACGCGCGCCGACAAATCGCTTGCCGATCACCCGATCACGCGAGGCCGTTCTGAGAAGGAGCGGGTTGATTCGGTGGCGACGTTCACCGGCTCCGCGTTTCAGGTCGACGGCGGCGACCCGGTCCTGACTTTTCTCGGCTCTGAAGCGATTTCTTATACGCCGAAGGCTTTCGGCCGCCCGCCCAACGCAGACACGCCGCGCGTTCCGATCAAAGGCTGGCATCAGGGCGTAGTAATGAACGTCGGCAAGGGGCGCGTCGCGATCTTCGGCGAAGCCGCGATGTTTTCGGCGCAA
>WNFV01014862.1_pt1 | contig 15448 bp, 11 predicted proteins | sample 5400101 | NCBI WGS metagenome assembly WNFV01 (sample SAMN13153361, study PRJNA577476) | soil metagenome | isolation source: 115 cm soil or saprolite under grassland replicate 1 | place: USA:California | collected 2016-06-15 | reverse complement strand
GGGCGCGGCAGTGGGCGCCTCGGCGGGCGCTCCCGCAGGTGCGGCGGTCGGGGCGGCGGCTGGCTGTGCTGAGCCGCCACAGGCGGCCAGCAGCGCGCTCAAGCTGGTGGCGCCCAGGCCTAGCCGGAGGCCGATTTTGAGAACCTCACGGCGGCTGAGGCCACGGCGGGTCAATTCGCGTGCAAGCTCTTCCTCGTGTGAGTGTGCCATGTAACCCTCCAAATCGTTGCCGGTCGCGCGCCGGCTCTACAGAGCATCTACCGTGATGGCCTGACGGAGTAGTCGACTCCTGCATACCTCCTTTCTGAACTCGTGCTCGCTCCCACGGATTCTCACCTTGTGTCTGGTAATTTCGCCCGGCCGGGCGAAATTACCAGACACAAAAGTACCATTTTGGGGCGCAACGAGATAACGAACACCAGCGCGTCGTGAAACACCTGATTCGGACGTTAGCGCCTGCTGGCGAGATCGGATAGCTGTCTTGCGATGAATGTTATCGATAACATTACTATAGCATAGAGTCTTGTCAATTGTCAATACTTGGTTTACAAGATCATACTTACTAGTTGACATGACCGATTACAATGGTGTATGCTATGAAACAACAAAGTGCTCAACCTCAATCTGGATTGTGATACGCATAACATTCGCATGGATGAAACACCTACAGACGTGACGATTCAGGATGTGGCCGCGCGCGCCAGCGTATCGGCTATGACTGTCTCGCGCGTGCTCAACCAGCCCGCGCGCGTTGCCCCGGCCACGCGCCAGCGGGTCGAACAGGCCATCCGCGAGCTTGGCTTTGTGCCGAATGCGCTGGCGCGTCAGCTGCTGCGTGGGCGCACGCACACACTTGCGCTGTTGGTCAGCGACATTGGCAACCCGTTCTTCACCCAGATCGCCCGTGGTGTCGAGGATGTGGCCCAGCGCAACGGCTACACTGTGATCTTCGGCAACAGCGATGAGTCGGTCGAGAAAGAGCGCCAGTACCTGCACGCGCTGCTGGGCCGGCGCATCGACGGCCTGCTGATCGCCCCGGCCGGCAATGGCTCGCGCCCAATGCTCGATCTGCTGGTGCAGCGCGGGACACCGTTTGTGCTGCTCGACCGCGCGATCGACGGCGTGCCGGCTGATGTGGTGATCGGTGATAATATTGGCGGATCGCGCAAGCTGACCGAGCACCTGATCGGCCTGGGCCACCGCCGGATCGCGCTGGTCAATGGCGATCCGGAAGTTCCAACCGCGCGCGACCGGCGGCGCGGCTACCTGGACACGCTGCGCGATCATGGCATCGAGATGCGGCCCGAGCTGATTATCGATGGCGTGTATCGGCGCGACAGCGGCACACGCGCCGCGCGGCAGTTGCTGGCGCTGCCGGATGCTCAGCGGCCAACCGCGATCTTCGCCGCCAACAATTTCCTGGCCGTTGGGGTGATCGAGGCGCTGCGCGCGGCCCAGGTGATCATCCCGCGCGACATTGCGGTGGTCTGCTTCGACGATATCGAGATAGCCGCCGCGCTCGACCCATTCCTGACGGTGATGGCGCAGCCGGCCCGCACGTTCGGCACGATCGGCGCGCAATTTCTGCTGGAGCGGCTCGAACCATCGCTATCGGGCGCCGCCGGCCCACGCGCCGCAGTTGCGCCGCGCCGGGTGGTGCTGCCGCCCGAGCTGATCGTGCGTGTCTCGTGCGGGGCACAGCTTGACATGGCGCGGCGGTCGGTCGAGCTGTTGGAGCAACCGGGAAACTGACGTGCCTAGTGGGACAGGGTGGTCGCTCCCGCAGCGCCGACAGTGATTCATCAATGTGGCACTGCCGGCCATTGCAATCATCGCGGGCGGGATCACCCCGCCCTTACGCGCGATGATTGCAATGCAGCCATGGATTGACTGCATCACTCGTCACTGGTCACTCTCAACTCACAAAGGAGGTCTTCAATGACAGCTGGCTCGCTTCCACGTGTTCCATTCGGCCCAACCAACCTGCGCGTCACGCCGCTGTGTGTCGGCTGCGCGCCGCTCGGCGATATGCCCGAGACGTTTGCCTACAGCGTGCCGGAGGATTCGGCGCTGGCGACGCTGCGGGCGGCCTTCGGCGGCCCGATCAATTTCATCGACACCGCCGCAGCCTATGGCGATGGCGAGAGCGAGCGCCGGATCGGGCTGGCGCTGCGCGAGCTGGGCGGCCTGCCGGCGGGCTATGTGCTGGCCAGCAAGGCCGATCGCAACCTCCAGACCGGTGACTTCAGCGGCGACCAGATCAAGCGCTCGGTCGAGAGCAGCCTGCGCCGGCTCGGGCTGGATCGCATCCAGATCATGTACATCCACGACCCCGAGCACACCACCTTCGAGAATGTCATGGGCCCCGGCGGCGCGCTGGAGGTGCTGCAACGCTTCCAGGATGAAGGCACGATCGGCCATCTCGGCATCTCCGGCGGGCCGGTCGATATGCTGATCCGCTACGTCGAGACCGGCGCGTTCGCCGCGCTGGAGACCCACAATCGCTACACGTTGCTCAACCGCTCGGCCGCGCCGCTGCTCGATATCGCGGCGCGGCGCGGCATGGCGGTGATCAACGCCGCGCCGTATGGCAGCGGTATGCTGGCCAAAGGGCCGGATGCCTACGCGCGCTATGCCTACCAGGATGCGCCGGCCGAGATGGTCGATCGCACCCGGCGCATGGCGGCTGTATGCGCCGAGTACGGCGTGCCGCTGCCCGCCGCCGCGCTTCAGTTCTCGATGCGCGACCCGCGCATTACCTCGACTGTGGTCGGCATGAGCCGCGCCGAGCGGATCGCGCAGACGGTCGAGCTGTCTCAGCATCGCATTCCCGATGAGCTCTGGCCACGGCTCGACGCGATCGGCTTCGATATCGCCGACCCCGAGGCGCATCGATTCGCATAATCGCTGATTACCCGAAAGCTCTAGAATTACAGCGCAATGCTCTGCCAGATAGTATCCTGAGTAGACCGTAGGTCGTATCGAAGGGTGCGGGTTCGCTGGCGCCGCACCCTTCGATACGCGGTTCCGTGCCGCTGCGGCGACACTCCACCGCGGGGTGCCCTCTGGGCCCAGGATGCTGTGTGGTAGGATTCTGTGCTGGCATAAGATTTCATTTGGAAACGTGCAATCGCACGATTTACCTCAGCCTTGATAGTGAGCCAGCAGCGTCGCGCATTCGGCCGATGCCTCGCGCAGCGCTGCGGCCACATCCGTGCGGCCCTGCACAGCATCCCAGGTCATGCGGCTGAGCACCTCGTTGATCGCTGGGTACTCGGGGATGCCGGGCATCGTGTCGCTGCCTTGATGCACTGTCTCCAGCTCCTCGTAGTACTGGAACTGCGCGCGCACCTCCGGGTCGTTCCAGGTCGAGAGGCGTACGCCGGTGCCGCCCGCCAGCGAGGTGACCTTGTCCATCGCCGGGCCGGCGGTCTCGCGAAGGAACTGCCAGGCCAGATCGGGCTGCCGGCTGCCGGCGCAGATCGCCATCACCCAGTAGACATTCAAGCTGGCGTGGCGACCATCTGGCCCTTCGCCGCGCGGTATGCGCGTGCAGCGAGTCTTGCCGATGATCGTGCTCGGCGGCAGCTGCGCCACCGCCATAAACCCCGACCAGTTCAGCATCATGGCACCCTCGCCTGCGGCATAGGCCACGCCGGCGGCCACGCTATCGTACTCCAGCGCGCGCGGCGGCGTGACATTGTGTTTCGTCAGCAGATCGACATAGAACTGGAGCGCCTCATGGCCGGCTGGGCTGTCGAAGGCCGGGCGCAGCCGCTCATCCAATAATTGGCCGCCGCGACTCCAGAGGTGAATCAGGAAATCGTACACATTGTTGTGGCCGTCGTTCAGCCCGGCCACCACCGTGCCATACAGCCCGTCGTCCGGCCGGGTGAAGAAGCGCGCCACATCCAGAAACTCGCTCCAGGTCTCGGGCGGGCGCAGCGGGTAGCCGAGCAGGCGCTGGAAGCGCACCTGCTCGGCCGGGTTGCCGAACAGGTCGGTGCGGTAGTGAAATATCTCGGGGCCATCGTGATAGGGCAGGCCGTAGATCGCGCCCTGGGCATCGCGCTGCAAGCCAAGCACCGAATCGCTCCAGCCGCCAGGCCAGCCCTCAGGCGGGTCGCTCGCCAGGTACGTGTCGATCGAGCGCAGCCCCTTGCGGCGGATCAGGTCGGGCAGCCAGTCAGTCAGCGTCAGCATCACGTCGTAGCGGCCATCGGTCGCGCCGCCCTGCTCGACCATCTCGGCGTAGATCTCCTCGGGTCCGCCGTGGCTCAGCTCGAAGCCGACATCCGGGCGCAGCGCGCTGAAATGCGCCGTCTGCGCGGCGATTGCGCGCTCGAAGCCATCGAAGGTTCGATATTTGATCTTGAGTGTTGGCATCGGGTACTCCTGGAAAACAATGAAAGCGCATTGTCATGTTGAGCGGCACGTCTGTATTTCTGCAATTCGTTGTTCGTAGCTCTTCCCTATGCTATACTTCTTGGAGACGCACAATGTGTTGACTCCTTCGTGCTACTGTGAGCGTTGCTCATAAGGAGACATTTTATGACGACATTATTGCAACAAGCAATTGCGGCTATCGAACAGCTTCCAACCCCTCAGCAAGACGCGATAGCGCGTCGGATTCTTGCTGATTTGGCAGATGATGCTGCCTGGGACGCACAATTTCGCGCAACGACAGATGACCAGTGGGATCGGTTAGCCGCATTAGTCCGCCGCGATATTGCTTCTGGTCAGACCAGCCCGCTGGAAGAACTCTTTCCTCCAGATGATGTAAACGCATGAGGTCACGCATTACAAAGGACTTCCGCACGCTGCTTGACCGTATGCCAGTACACGTACAAGAACAAGCGGTGCGTGCGTACAGAATCTGGCAGGCCGATCCCTATCATCCTAGTTTAGAATTCAAGCGCGTCAATCAGCGCCAACCAATTTATTCGGTACGGAATGGTACTTCCTATTTATGTGCTTCGGTTGTTCTTGCGCCCGGCCGGGCGCAAGAACAACCGAAGCACAAGCCGAAGACGAGTGCCGCCTCAACTTTGAACTTTTAACTTTTAACTCTTAATTCCTCCGGCCGAATCGAACGGTGCTCCTGCGCCGAGCGATAGGCAGCGTGGACGACGCGCAGTGTGCCCAGGTTATCGGCGACATCGGTGATCGGCGTGCCGTCGCGCTGGATCGCGTCCATCAGCGAGGCGATCGGGCCGATGAAGGCATCGGGAATCCATAGCCCTTCCAGCTTGATATCGAACCATGTATCCGGCGCGAGGCGGGTCGAGTGGACTTGCAACGTGTCCGGACGGCCATTCGGGTAGTTGTAGAGCAGGCCGATCGTGCCTTTGATCAGGCCCTCGCTGCCGAGAAAGCGGAAGGTGGCGTAGCTGTCGCCGCTGTGATCGTGATGGTTGGCCGCCACCAGCGCCTGCAAGCCTGAGTCGTAGTCGAGCACCGTCACAGTCTTGGTCTCGCCGGTCTCGGGCTGGCCGGGGTAGCGCGCGTGGCGGCTGGTGACCCAGGCCGGGTCGCCGAACAGGTAGCGCAGGCTGTCGAGGTAGTGGATGCTGTGATACATAATCTCGAGGCGCGGCGCGACCTTGAGCCAGGGCCACATATGCCAGGGCGTGGTGACCGAGACCTGGATTTGCGCGTCGGTCGGCTGGCCGATTATGCCGTGCGATATCAGGTCTTTGGCGGCGGCGACGCCGGCGCTCCAGCGCATCTGCTGGTTGACCGCTACCTTGCGGCCAAACTGCCGCGCGGCAGCCGCAATCGCCACTGCATCGGGCAGCTCTTCGGCCAGCGGCTTCTGGCAGAGCAGGTGCTTGCCGGCGGCCAGGGCACGCTCGGCGATCGCGCGCTGATGCTCGGCCGGCACGGCGATATCCACGATCTCGATCCGCTCGTCGGCCAGCAGCGCGTCAAGCGATTCGTAGACGGTTGGGATGCCATGATCGGTGGCGGTCTTGCGGGCCGTCTCGGCATTCAGATCGTAGCAGGCCAGCACCCGCAGCCCGTGCGCGGCGTAGGCCGGAAGGTGGGCGTAGTTCACAATCCCGCCGCAGCCAACGATGCCGATGCCGTAGTCGGCCTTGGCTGGCAGCTGCGGGCGGTAATTCAGCTCAAGCGTTGGGATCGTCACCATTGGCTACCTCCCTCTGGACGAATGACGTGTAGAGACGCAAAATCTTGCGTCTCTACACGTCATTCGTCGCGGCGCTGCACCAGGTAGAGATGCTCGCAGACCAGCACGGTCTGATCGTGCTGGTTGAGCACCTCGATCTTCTCGGCCACGATCCCGCTCTCGGCCCGCTTGGGGTGATCGCGCTTGTCGGCGATCGTGGCGGTGACGCGGATGGTATCGCCGATGAAGACCGGCCGGATGAAGCGCAGCCGATCGTAGCCATACGACATCGCGCGCGGGTTGATCGCCCCGGCGGTCATGCCGATCGCCACGCTGAAGATTAGCGTGCCGTGGGCGATGCGCTGGCCGAAATCCTGGGTTTTACACCATTCGGCGTCCATATGGTGCGGGAAGAAGTCGCCGGTCTGCCCAGCGTGCAGCACAATGTCGGTTTCGGTAATCGTGCGGCCGAGCGTTCGGCGAGTGAAGCCGATCGTGTAGTCTTCGAAGAATTGATCTTGGAACATGGCGTTCCCTTTTTGGATATGTTTCAAATGATTATCGTTTATAGCCCAAACTCGCGCGCGATCTCTTGGTTGTGCTCGCCGACCTTGGGCGCGCCGAGCGGCGATATCAGCCGCGCGCCGTCGATGCGGATGGGGCAGCGGATGGTCTCCAGCGTGGCGCCGTTGGGGCGGCGCACGGTCTGGGTCATCCGCAGCACCTGGAAGGCTTCGTGCTCGATCAGCCGCGGCCAGGTCAGCACATCGGCGCACCAGTAGTCGGCGGCTTCAAGCTGGCGCAGCCAGTCGGCGGTTGGCCGCGCGCGCAGGTGTTGCGCCAGGTGTTCTTTGATCTCATCGCGCTGCGTGAACCATGTCCGCGGGTCGCCGTATGCCAGCAGCGGCGCGCACCCCAGCAGCTCGCCGAGCTGCGTCACCGAGCCCATCGCCAGTGCCAGGAAGCCGTCGGCGGTGGCGTAGATGCCATAGGGTGCGCCGAGATACGCGTTCGCGTTGTTGATCCGGCTGCGCTGCGGCAGCTTGCCGCCATCATTGAGGTAGGTGGTCAGCACCTCGAACTGGAGGTCGAGCACCGACTCGAGCAGACTGACCTCGACCAGCCCGCCGCGCCCGGTGATGCCGCGTCGTACCAGGCATGCCAGGATGCCCTGCGCCAGATGCGCGCCGGCCAGCATGTCGGCCACCGAGAGGCCGAATGGCGTGGGCGGCTGGTCGGCGTTGCCATTCAGCCAGGCCAGGCCTGAGACCGACTGCGCCAGCAGATCCTGGCCGGGCTTGTCGCGCCAGGGCCCTTCCAGCCCGTAGCCGCTGACGGTGGCATACACCAGCCGTGGGTTGAGCGCGCGCACTACCGGGTAATCCAGGCCAATCCGCTCCATAACGCCGGGCCGAAAGTTCTGGATCAGCACATCGGCGCGCGCGATCAGCTGCGTCACACGCGCCAGATCAGCCGGATCTTTCAGGTTGGCGGCGAAGCCGCGCTTATTGCGATTGATTGAGTGAAACAGGGTGCTGTCCCCATCGAGCGCCAGGTTGCTGATGTACAGCTGTCGTCCCAACTCGCCCGCGCCAGGGCGCTCGACCTTGATCACCTGCGCGCCCAGGTCGGCCAGGCGCAGCGCGCACGATGGGCCGGCCAGGAACTGGCTGAAGTCGAGCACCACCAGACCGTCGAGTGGTAGAGTTATCTCCATGGATAGAACCCATTTTCTTTTTGCGCGCAGGTAGCGTTGGACGACCGGGCCGGCGTGATCCTGAAACGCGATGTAGCCAAGGTAGCGCGGGCGCAGGTAGGCGTCGTCGAGCGTTGGCAGCGTGTCAAGGAAGAAATTGCCGGTGGCCTGATTCAGCGTCGGGTCGAGCCATGCCTGGCGGTGGCCGGGCTGGCCGCCGCTGACCGTATACATCCCACGCTGGCAGGCTGGGCTAGCCACAAACTGCGCGTATTCGAGCGCCGGCTGTATATGCCGGCAGCTGGCCGAGATCGCCAGCCCGGTTCCACCCAGCGTCGATCGCAGCGGCCGGCCGTTGAGGCGCACGAGCCCACCGAAGCGCAGCGGCCGCGTGGTATACTCCGGGCGGGCATAGTTCGAGTAGCCATAGGCGAACGGGCAGTAGACCAGATCATCGCCGCCGGTGAGCGCCTCGTAGGTGGCGATTGGGTTGCGATGGAGGCAGGCCGGCGCGCACAGGCTCACCAGCTCGCGCAGCATTTCCAGCGCAGCCACGCCTACATCCGGGCCTACTACCTGCTCGGCGTTGCCGAAGGGCGGCTCGCCCATCCCGATGCAGAGCATATAGAAGTTCATCAGGCTGTCGATCGGAATCGCCGGCAGCGCCACCAAACCGCGCCGCGCCAGCGCCAGCAGGTCGTCCCACGTGGCGGGCGGCTGCGTCGCGTAGTGCTCCAGCAGATCGGGCCGATACGCGCTGACCGGCGTGGCGGCATCGATCGCCAGCGCCCACTGGTGCCCGCCGAGCGCGTAGCTGGCGTGCGATGCGCCGACACTGTTGGCGGCCTGGTCGGCCAGGAATGCCGCGGGCAGCAACTCATCCAGCGCGAGTAGCGTCGGGTGCGTGGCCGCGTAGCCGGCGAACGGGTGATCGATAATCAGCAGATCGAAGCGCTCGGCCAGCCGCTCGATCGGCGCGTCGGCGAATTCTTGCAGCGAGCGCTTATGCCACTCGATCGTGACATCGGGGTGCAGCTCGCTGAAGCGCTGCGCAGTCGCCACCAGCGGCAGAAAGCCGCGCGTGTGATTCCATGTAATTCCGGTGAGTGTGATCATAGATCTCATTCTTATGAACTTTCAAAATTTAATCGGGGTATGTCGCATCGGCACCCGCGCGGGGCTAAAGCCGCCACGCTATCCAGCAACGCCCGCTGAAGCGGGCTACCCGATGATTTGCGCAAGATTCATTAGAAGAAGACACGCGCTTGGGTCGTCTTCCTCTGCTTGTGTCTCTTTTTCGCCCCGGCGGGGCGAAAAAGAGACACAAAAAAGAAGGCAAGTACCATGCTGCCGCAGGCAAGTCGACATGCGAGGATATATTAAAGATTGTGGTATGATTTACTAGTGAACAGTATATGAGCAGGCAAATCAAATGTCAAGCATCAATCTGAACGACGCCGCGCCGCCCGCGCCGAGCTACCACGTGCCGGCGCTAGAAAAAGGGCTTGATATTCTGGAGTGTCTGGCAGCGCAGGGCGTACCACTGACCCAGGCGCAGATCGCGCGCGCGATCGGGCGGAGCGCGAACGAGCTGTTTCGCATGCTGACGACCCTGGAGCGGCGTGGCTACATCCAGCGCGACCCGCTGACGGGCGCGTATGGGCTGACCTTGCGGCTATTCGAGCTGAGCCACACGCACTCGCCGCTCCAGGGGCTGCTGCGCGCCGCGGCGGCGCCCATGCGCGCGCTGACGGAGACCATTCGCGAGTCGTGTCACCTGAGCGTGATCGAGCGCGAGCATCTGGTGGTGCTGGTGCAGGAGGAGAGCCCGACCCGCGTGCGGCTCTCCGTGGAGATCGGCGGCGCCTTCCCGCTGCTGCACACTGTCTCGGGCCGCGTGCTGCTGGCGTATCTGGATGAGCCGGCGCGCGCGGATCTGCTCGCGCGCGAGGGCGAGCTCGCGCGCCTGCCCGCCGCCGAGCAGATCGCGCTGCACGAGCGGCTGCGGCTGATTCGCATGCGCGGCTACGACACGTCGCTCAGCGAGACGACCGACGGGGTGAGCGACCTGGCGGTGCTGGTGGGCACGGCGACCTCGCGCGTCCAGGCGGCGCTGACGGTCGCCTCGCTCACTCGCCAGCGTGCTACATTTGTCGACGATACGCTGCCGGCCCTAAAGCGCTGCGCGGAGGCGATCGGGCAGTCCGCTGGCATTATGTAGCCTGCCCTTCGACCCTTCGACACGCCCTTCGACTAGCTCAGGGGGTGCCTCAGGGCGGCAAGCTCAGGGAGCCGGCAGCAAGGTACTTTTCTTTTTGTTCTCGGTTTTGCTTCGCCCGGTCGGGCGAAGCAAAACCGAGAACAACCATAATGATAAAGTACCACTGCACATCACCACTGGCAGGCGCAAGCCCTTTCAGAAGCGCAGCGCGCCTACATCGGAAGCGGCGAGCGCGGCGGACAGCTGACCGCATTGGTCAGCGGGTGCTTCTCGCGCATGATCGCCAGCAGCCGCTGGTAGAAGGCGTAGTTGGGATCGCTCATGTCGCGCGGCTGCTCGGCGTCGATCTGCATCTGGCGCAGCCGCTCGGCCTGACGGCGCTGGCGCTCGCGCACACCGCGCTCGCGATAGTCGGCATTGTCCACGCCAGCGTGCTCGGCCAGCGCCGGTAGCCAATGGTGCGCGTACTGCACGTGCGCGCTCTCGTCGATGATATCGAACAGCATCATCTCGGCCGACTCGAGGTCGCCGCCGGTCTTGAAATCTTCGTAGGCCTCGCGCTTGACCGTGAAGTGCCCAGTCTCGGCGACCATGCCGATCTCGAACACCACATCGTAGAGCTGCCTGGGGGTCAGTGGTTCGAGCTGGCCCATGGCCGGCTGAGCGCCGGGCGTATCGAGTTGAGGCGCGGCCGGCGGCATATCCTGCGGGTCGAGCAGACCCGCATCGTAGGGCCGGAAGCCGATCTCGCGCAGCGTGATGCCGAAATCCAGCAGCCGCGAGTAGCCCGAGTCGCCGTGGCGCGACTCATCCCATAGATGGCGCGCGATGTCCTGGTGAAAGGCCCAGGGCATATATGGGCTGTCGTAGATCCAGCGCAGCTGATCGATCGCCAGGTTCATCTCGCGCATGTAGCCATAGCACCAGAACAGCCGGCGCGTCTCCACGCTGGTTGTGAAATCAACGCTGACGAACGGCATGAAATCGTGCTCCGGCCGCGAGCCGACTGGGTAGGCGGGCCGCGCCGGCAGCCGGAAGCTGGTGTTGACTCCCGCAGGCGCGGCGGGCGGCCCCTCTACTGGCAGCGGGCGCAACAGCTGCTCGCAGGCCGCCAACTCGCGCTCGATCGCCGCGCGGTAGGCCGGGCTGGTGGCGTGCGGGTAGCGCCGGCGGTAGTCGCGTAGCCACAGCCGCTGCTGCTCCTTGACGCTCACAATCTCGTGCAGCATCGCCACCGTCGGCGCATCGTGGATCGGGTGGGCGTGCTGAATGTAGTGCAGGTAGGCGCCAGTCAGCGCGCCAGCCAGCAGTTGGTAGATGCCATCCACCGCATCCTGGTGCGAAGGCGCCAGCAGTGCGGTGTTCGCCAGCGCCTCCAGCCGCCGCGAGACCGGCCGGTCGAGGTTGTGAACGCTGCCAGGGAACTGCGTCAGCCGTTCGCGCAGGCGCCGCACGCACTCGGCCTGTTCCCAGATCTGGCGATGCACCACGACCTTGTCCTCCCACTCGGCGATGTAGCGCCCCCAGCCGGCGATCAGACGCTGGAGCGCGCGCTCCAGGTACTCCCAATCGCTCAGCAATGCGACGGTGGTGGGCTTGCCGCCGCTGCTGGCTTCCACCAGCACCGCGCGCGTGGCCGGCGCTGGAATCGGCTCGGCCATGGCGGGATCGAATGTTGTCATAGGTTTGCTCCTGTACGGATTTCTTATCCTTTGTGTATCTTTTTTCGCCCCGGCGGGCGAAAAAAGATACACAAAAAACATAACGTACCATGCTGCCGCAGGCGATCACTGTCGTTCAGGATATCAGGGCTCACACGCTATTGATGATACGACCGAATCCCACGCCAGTGCTATACTGAAATCAGTCGCCGTTGTATCCGATCCCGATTATAACAATATCTGAAGAATGCAAGAGCAAGCTGCCGGCGGCTTGGCATACTATAGGAGGAAACAATGGCTCAACCAACGATCCGTTTTTCAGTCATTGGGCTCAATCACAACCATATCTACGGCCAGGCCAACCTGCTGCTGCGCGCCGGCGCCGAGCTGGTCGATTTCTTCGCGGTGGAGCCCGACCTGGCGGCCGATTTCGCGCGCGCCTACCCGCAGGCCCGCCAGGCCGGCAGCGCCGAAGAGATCTTGGAAGACCCATCCATTCAGCTAATCGTCAGCGCGGCCATCCCCTGCGATCGCGCGCCGATCGGCATTGCGGCGATGCGGCACGACAAGGATTTCATGAGCGACAAGCCCGGCTTCACCACGCTGGATCAGCTGGCGGAGGCGCGCCGGGTGCAGGCCGAGACCGGGCGGATCTACTCGATCTGCTTCAGCGAGCGCTTCGAGAACGCCGCCACAGTGCGGGCCGGCGAGCTGGTGGCGGCCGGGGCGATCGGCCGTGTGCTGCAGACGGTCGGCCTGGGGCCGCATCGCGCGAACCTGCCCAGCCGGCCGGAGTGGTTCTTCCAGCGCGAGCGCTACGGCGGCATTATCACCGACATCGCCGCGCATCAGGTCGACCAATTTCTGTTCTTCACCGGCTCGACCAGCGCCGAGGTGGTGGCGGCGCAGGTGGCCAACTACCAGCACCCCCAGCAGCTTGGGCTGGAAGATTTCGGCGACCTGCTGCTGCGCGGCGATGGCGGTACCGGCTACATTCGCGTGGATTGGTTTACGCCGAATGGGCTGGAGAGCTGGGGCGACACCCGCCTGACGATCCTCGGCAGCGAGGGCTATATCGAGGTGCGCAAAAACTGCGATATCGCCGGGCGGCCGGGCGCCAATCACCTGTTCCTGGTCGATCAAGCCGGCACGCGCTATATCGACTGCGCCGACGTGCAGCTGCCGTATGGCCGCCAGCTGGCCGCCGATATTCTCAACCGCACCGCTACGGCCATGCCGCAGGCGCACTGCTTCCTGGCATCCGAGCTGGCGCTACAGGCAGAGGCCGGCGCGCGGCGGCTGGGATATCTTCAAGTTGCCGCGGGCTAAATGCCCAGGTAGTCTACCCTCTTCTGGACTGTTCAAGAGCTGTTGCTGACCGTCGTCGCCCCAGAAGCCATCAAGATGAAGTAGGGAGACGACCGGAAAACGCGCCTCCGTTTAATGTTCTACGCGGCTTGCTGGGCAACGAAACGTTGAAGAAATAACGGTCTGGTATGAGAGTTGCCCAGATGGCACTACCCCGATTGTACTTGCGCGAATACCGTTATCATTTTGCAGACAGCGCATCATGTCCCTTCTGAGCAAATAGAGAACGCCCAGAGTTCCAAGCTCAGCTGGAATTTCGTTCGGGTCTCGAAAGAAGATGCTTAGGTTGTTGTCAATGGGGTTGATCATATGCGTCCGCACTTTAATTTGCGGTGAGCCAGATCGCTACATTCTATCACGAATGACCACCCGGCCAGCGCTAGGACGCCCCTGTCGCTTTACGCGCGATTTTCTCCGGCACGATAGCCGATGCCCCTGGTAGGTAAGCCAGGGGCGTCGTTGTGTGTCGCTGCGAATCTTCATCTGCGACTCATACTTACGGGGTACAATAATAATCATGTTATGTCAAACACCGCGCGCAAACGGCAGGCGGAGGCAGGCAGATGTCTCCAATCCGCTTTCAAGTCGGCGATCGCGTCAAGGCCCGAAACTCCCGATTGGTGCCGGCCGGCACGCGCGGCACGGTTCAGCACACATTGCGCTCGGTCCCCGACATGTACTATGTCCAGTTTGAGGGCCTAGCTCGGCCCCACCTGACGTACGCGCGTGACCTGGAGCGCATCGAGGATGCGATGATCGTCTCATGCGCAACGCTCCACGCCGCCGCGCAGGTGCTCGACACACTTATCCGGGCGAACCTGCGGCTGGGCCGCGATTTCCACAGCGCGCCGCTGAACGGCGGCGCGCCCATTCGCATTACTCTCCTGGTAGAACTGCCGGCCGACGTGCTGCGCCAGATCCGTGCTATCCCCGATACCACGATCGCGTGAGCGCGCCCCTGGTGATGAGCCAGGGGCACCGTTGTTCTTTTCTGCAAAGGGGGTAGGCGCGAGGGGTAACCACTATACACTTGTAATATAATGCGAGTAGATCCCTATCTACAGCACTGGAGATCTGTATGCCTCCTCGGTCTCTAGAATTACTTGAGCAGCTCCTCAGCGGGCATCACATGAGCCCAGCTGAGCTGGATGATCTCGTTGCAAACCCAGTTAAAGAAGATCTCTATATCGAATATAAGCACGGAAACGAGCTACTCAAGAAGGACGCCCCTGATACGATTCGGCAGCATATGAGTGGGTTTGCAAACAGTGCAGGTGGGGTGCTGATTATTGGCGTGGATGCGCCTCACGCAACCCCTACGGATGTCACCGGTTGCCAGGGGCACAAGAAGGGCGACCTCGCCGAATGGGCCGCTCGCTGTCTAAACCCAATTGCGAGTTCCTTCTCCCCTATCCCGCGCTTTCACGTAGTCCCTCACCCGAAGGGGGATGTGCTCGTAGGCGTAACTCAACGATCGCTTGGGCTGGTCTCTCTGAGAGAGGCCGAAAGCATCGTGTATTACTTTCGACTCCACGACCAAACGTTAAAGGCACCTGATTACCTGATGGCCGATCTCTTGCTGGGGCGACGGCAACAACCAATCTTATATATCTCTGATCATCAACTGGTCAACCCTCACAGAGAGTTCGATAATTCCATCGGTGCAACGGACTTTCAATTTGAGCTTCGGCTTAACTTCGAAAACATGAGCATTGTTTGGGCTGAGGATTGTCGATGGGGAATCATCGCGTGGGTGCAGCAGACCAGCTATCATGGGATGCAAATGAGCGAGCCCAGTAGCCACTTACTATCATTTCTTGAAGTACGCGATGTACCAGATTTGGGCGACCCACGATCTTCACAACTGCGGCACATTCGCGGCATTGTCCACATCGAAGAACCATTTGAAGCGGATACTCGAAGTATCGCGCTCTCGCTTCCACTGCATATTCATAACCAGTCGCATACATATATCTGGAGAGCAGCATTATATGTGACGGCGAAAAATAGCCTGCCTATCTGGCATCAAATTAATATTGCTGTGGATAAATTGATGGACACGCAGGTTCCGATCACGTCTATTAGCAAAGTGATCAGACTAACCACGGAACGGCCCGTTGTTGCCTGGGAAGAAACCCAGCCCTAATTTCGCGCCGCACACGGAGGTTGCTGTCAACTTCAGCTCTCGAACCTGCCCCTCAGCCGCGCCCAGCAGCACCGCCAGCCACGCGCGGAAACCGGCGCCGGCCGCAGCTCTCACCGCGATCGGCGCCGATCAGCTCGCAGAAACCGGCGCAAAACGGCTCAGGCCGTCTCGCGCGCTTCGGATTACCCCTTGATCGCCTGATGCTCGCCGCGATAGAGCCGCTGCG
>WNFV01005422.1_pt1 | contig 15450 bp, 13 predicted proteins | sample 5400101 | NCBI WGS metagenome assembly WNFV01 (sample SAMN13153361, study PRJNA577476) | soil metagenome | isolation source: 115 cm soil or saprolite under grassland replicate 1 | place: USA:California | collected 2016-06-15 | reverse complement strand
ACCCGACGATCAGGACGTCGAACCCGACCCGCGGCCGACCGAGGAGCCGGACCTGGGCGAGCGCCAGGCGGGCCGCCGCGCCGGACCCCGCGCCGAACTTGTGCTCCGACCGCCCCCAGACGTCGACGTGATGCTCGACCACCTCCACCCCCGCGCCACGCAGGCACGAGATCACCTGGGCGTTGCGCGGGTACTCGCGCTCGTAGGTCCCGAAGTAGAGGACGCGCACTCTCACGCTCCTGGCCGGTGGCGGCACGATGCTCTCCGGGGCCGTGCTATTTGCACTGTCCCCTCCGGCCTCGCACCGGCAGCGGCGCCCCAGGAGCGTGAGAGAGCACCGGCTCAGATACCTACGACAGGACTTCGTCGACGTTCCGGTCGGCGCGCTCTGCGCGGCCGAAGCGCTCCTCGTGCTGGCTCGTGATCATCTCGCCGAGCAGGCCGAGCGAGAAGAACTGCATCCCGACCACGACGAGGAGGACGCCGAGCGTGAGCAGCGGCCGGTGCCCGATCGCGTGCCCCATCGCCTTGACCACCGTCAAGTAGGCGAGCACGGCGATCCCCGCGAAGCTCAGCAGCAGCCCGAGCCCGCCGAACAGGTGCAGCGGCCGAGTCCGGTAACGGCCGATGAACGTCACGGTCAGCAGGTCGAAGAACCCGCGGAGGTAGCGCTCGATCCCGTAGCGGGAGCGACCGTGCTCGCGCGGACGATGGTTGACCGGCAGCTCCGCCACGCGGAAGCCGCGGTAGTGGGCGAGCACAGGGATGAACCGGTGCAGCTCGCCGTAGATCGAGAGTCCCTTGACCACCTCGGCTCGGTACGCCTTCAGACCGCAGTTCATGTCGTGGAGCCGCACCCCCGAGACCCACCCGGTCACGCGGTTGAAGATCCGCGAGGGGATCCGGCGGCTGAGCGGGTCGCGCCGTCTCGCCTTCCAGCCCGAGACGAGGTCGAACCCCTCCTCGAGCTTCGCCAGCAGGCGCGGGATCTCCTGCGGGTCGTCCTGGAGGTCGCCGTCGATCGTGACCACGACGTCTCCGTCCGCCTGGGCGAAGCCGGCCGAGAGCGCCGCCGCCTTGCCGAAGTTCCGCCGCAGCCTGACGACTCGGACGTTCTGGGTGACCGCGTGCAGCCGGGTCAGGGCGCCAAACGTCCCGTCGCCGGAGCCGTCGTCGACGAACACCGCCTCCCACTCCTCCCCCACCGGCTCGAGCGCCGCTCGCAGCTCGTCGTAGAGAAGCGCGACGCTCCGCTCCTCGTTTCGGACCGGGATCACGACCGAGATCACGGCGCAACCGTACCCGGGGCCGTCGTTCCCGGCTCGGTCGTCGCGGCGGGTGCCGTCGTCGTGGGCGGCGGCTCGGTCGTGGGCGGCGGCTCGGTGGTGCCGGGCTGCGTGGTCGTCACGGGCTCGGTGGTCGTCACGGGCCCGGTCGTGGTCGGTGCCGTCGTCGTGCGCGGGGCCGTCGTCGTCTCCGGCTCGGTGGTCGACGGCGTCGTCTCGGGCTCGGTTGTCGTGTCCGGCTCGGTCGTGGTCGTCTCGGTCGACTGGGCCGTCGTCGTCGGGACGCTAGGCAGTGACGGCTGGGAGATCGTGGGAACCGTCTCGGGCCCGCCGGACCCGCTGTCGCGCGTCCAAACGACGGCCAGGCCGATGCCGCCGGCGAGCAGGAGCGGCACGGCCGCTCCCAGGACGAACCCCTTCTGCACCCGCCGAGGACGAGGTCGCGCTCGTGGGATCACCAGCGTGGGCTCGCCGTCGAGCGGCAAGTCGCTTGGCGTCCCGGTCGCTTCCTGGCCGCCAAGCTGGGCGACGAGGGCCGCTCCGTCGGAGGGACGGGCGGCCGGGTCCTTGGCCAGAGCCGCGAGCGTCAGCGCGGCGAGGCCCGCAGGCGCGTCCGGTCGGTGCTCGGAGACGGGCGGCGGCGGCTCGGTGCGATGCCTCAGCGCCAGGTCGACGGCGCTCCCGGACTCGAACGGGAGCCGGCCCGTCAGCATCTGGAAGAGGATGACGCCGAACGAGTAGACGTCGCTCGCGGGCGTCACGGGCTCACTGCCGGCCTGCTCGGGCGAGATGTAGGCCGCAGTTCCCAGCACGGTTCCGCTCTCGGTGAGCGAGTCGGTGCCGGACATCCGGACGATCCCGAAGTCGGCGATCTTCGCGCGCCCCTCGCCGTCGAAGAGGACGTTGCCCGGCTTGAGGTCGCGGTGGACGAGACCCCTCGAGTGCGCGTGCGCAAGGCCCTCGGCGATCTCCGCGGCGATGCGCCGAGTGTCCTCGTCAGGCAGCGGGCGACCCGCGCTCAGCCGGTCTCCGAGCGATCCGCCCGCCAGATGCTCGAGGACGATGAACGGTCCGCGCCGGGTCTCGCCGAAGTCGAACAGCCGGCAGACGTGCGGGTGCGACAGCGCGGCTACGGCGCGCGCCTCTCGGCGAAAGCGCTCGCGGTCGGCGTCGGGCCTGAGGATCTTCAACGCGACGTTCCGCTCCAGCTCGGTGTCCTCCGCGAGCCAGACCGACGCCATCGCGCCCGAGCCCAGGAGCTGCACGAGGCGATAGCGCCCCGCGATCACGTCTTCCGTCACGCGAGTAGCTTATGCGCGAGCCATGGGAGATCTGCTCGCGTTCGAGGATGCGCTCCGCCTGATCCTGGAGCGCGTAGAGCCGCTTTCGTCCGCCTCGATCCCGCTCGACGAAGCTGCCGGCCGCGTGCTCGCCGAGCCGGCCGTCGCCGCGGTCGACCTGCCGCCGTTCGCGAGCTCGGCGATGGACGGCTTCGCGGTTCGCGCGTCGGACACGCCGGGGACGTTGCCGATCGTCGCGCGCGTCGCCGCCGGACGCCCGGCGCCCCGGGCGCTCGAGCCGGGCGAGGCGATGGCGATCGCCACCGGCGGGGTCGTCCCGGACGGAGCGGACGCGGTCGTTCCGATCGAGATCGTCAACGCGACAGGCGACAGGCTGGAGGTACCCGATCCTATATCTGCCGGCGCGAACGTGAGGCCTCGCGGCGGGGACGTGCGCGCCGGCGACGCCATGCTCGAAGCCGGCACCCGGCTGGGGGCCATTCAGGTCGGCGCGCTGGCGGCGGCCGGCGTGGCGCAACCGGTCTGCTCGCGCAGGCCGCGAGTGGCGGTGCTCACCACCGGGACCGAGTTGCGCGCTCCCGGCGAGCCGCTTGGACCGGGCGAGATCTACGAGTCGAACGGCGCGATCCTCGCGGCCCAGTTGGCTACGGCCGGTGCGGAGGTGGTGCGGCTCGCACCCGTAGCGGATGACGAGCAAGCCCATCGCGAGGCGATCGCGCGCGGGCTCGAGGCCGACGTCCTCGTGACCTCGGGAGGAGTCTCCGTGGGCCAGCACGACCTCGTCCGCGAGGTCGAGAGGGAGCTCGGCGTCGAGGAAGTCTTCTGGCGCGTGGCCGTCAAGCCGGGGAAGCCGGTGTCGTTCGGCGTGCGCGGGAGGACGCTCGTCTTCGGGCTACCCGGGAACCCCGTCTCGACGCTCGTCACCTTCGAGCTGTTCGTGCGCCCCGCGGTGCTGGCGCTTCAGGGCGTGTCCGACCCGGGCCCCGTCTTCCGGATCGGGAAGCTCGCTGAGGCCCGCCGCCGGAACGCGGCGCGTGACGAGCTCGTGCGCGCCCGCGCTGTCCGCGACGGCGACGAGCTGCGTCTCGAGCCGCTCGGCGGCCAGGAGTCGCACATGATCGTCAGGGCGGCGGGCGCGACCGCGCTCGTCTTCGTGCCGCGCGGCGAGGGCGAGCTCCCCGCGGGATCAGCCGCCCGATACCTCGAGCTTTAACCGACCGCGCGCCGCCGCGCCTCGGCCTCCTGCCGCCGAGCGCGCGAAGCCAGCAGGGCTCGCCGGGCAAGGCTCCGAATCGGCCCGAGCCGCGCTCGCTCGTGGCGTTCGGGATAGGGGGCGTACCTCCCGACGGTCAGCGCAGCGAGCTGCCCGCTGCAGGCGGCCCACGCGGCGACGATCGGCACGACGATCAGCGGAACGTAGCCGACGGTGACGAGCTCGACGAGGTACCAGGGAGTGTCGAGCCCGAAGCCGAAGCGGGTGCCGAACGACCAAAGGAACAGCAGCGGTCCCGCGAAGCCGCCGAGGAACACGCCGAACCGCCAGAGACGACTCCGTGACGCCACCTGCGGCAGCCAGAGCCAGACGTGCACCGACGGCAGGACGATGACGAGCGCGAACGGGTTCGTGGCGAAGACGAGGAGCGCCACGACGGCGAGCGCGAGCAGGCCGGCTGTGTGGCCGGCGAGCTCCTCCTCGGCGGCGATCTCGCGGCGCGGAAGCAGGCGGTCGCGGGACACGATCCAGGCAAGTCCCGCGAGCACGAAGAGGACGGTGAGGGCGAGGACCGGCCAATCGCCTGCGGCCGCGGTGTGCGGGCCGGGTGGCCGCGACGCCCCGTCCGGGAATGCGCCGAGCGCCGCGAACGCGAGGAAGAGCCCGGCTGTGAACAGCCAGAAGACGAGCCGGCTCCGCAGGCTGCGAAACGCCGGCACGAGCCGGATCCCACGCCGGCGGCAGCGGGCGAAGAGATCGACGGCGGCGACGAGGAAGGGCGCGAGCATCGCCGCGAGGACGATCTCGATCGCCCAGCCGCGGACGAACCGCTCACCGAGGAAGACGTAGCTGGTCGTGCCCTGGGAGAGCTCGAGGCCCTGGTCGAGCGAACCGAGCAGCTGCTGGGTCGCCGAGCCGATCTGCGCGAGGGTGCGGGGCTCGAGCGACCGGTCCGTGAAGGGCTCCGGCGGCCGGCTGCCCGCGGCGGTGATCGTGATCGCCGGAATCCCGTGCGCGACGTACGGCGCCTGCTCGTAGAAGCTGAACGGGAAGGCCAGGTCGAGCAGCTGGGCGAGCGCCGACGGGCGGCCCGGCTCGGTCCTGGTCTGCTCGAGCAGCCGCCGAGCGGCCGTGCGCACGAGCGTGGCGGCCGGTGAGCGAGGGCGATCGCCCGCCAGCTCGATGCGAGGCCGGCCGCGGCCGCCGATCGCGTCGAGGTTGACGACGGCGACGATGCGGCCCCGCTCGCGCCAGCTCGTGGCGATGTGCTCGGCGCCGAGGCCGCCGTAGATGCCGCCGTCCGTCGAGATGAACGCGAGCGTGTGCTCGATCGCGCGATGCTCGGAGACGGACCCGGGGATTGCGTAGAGCCTCGCCAGCTCGAGCAGAGCCGCGGTGCCGGAGGCGTTGTCGTCGAGCCCGGGACTGATCCCGACGTTGTCGCGGTGCGCCGTCACGACGATCATCGCGCGCGACCGGCCACTCGCAACTGCGATCACGTTCCGGAGGGTGACGCGGCCCTTGCCGGGCACCGTGGCCGTGAAGCTCTCCGTCGTCGTGTCGAGGCCGAAGCCGGCGAACCGGTCCCGGACCCACCGAGCCGCCTGGATCGAGCCGACCGTCTGGGGCGAGCGGTCGGCGCTCACCCTCACGAGCTCGTCGGCGAGCTCGCGGGCGACCGTATCGTCGAACGCCGCGGCGACGAGCGGAGCGGGCAGCGCGGGCGGGCGCGCGATGCTGAACGCGGCGAGGAGCAGCGGCAGCCCGACGAGCAGCCACGTGCCGCGGTAGAGACGAGCGTTGATCGGCAGCTCGACCGAGCCACGCCGCCGGCGGGAGTGAGGGGGCCGGGACGCGGCCATCCGCTGGCTATAGTAGGCCGACCTGACGGCAGGCGCCGCTAACCAATGAGCGTAGGCTCGACGGAGCTCACCAATAGCGAAGGCGCCGGCTCCGCCGGTGCCGGAGCGGAGCGATGAGCGTAGGCTCGACGGAGCTCACCAATAGCGAAGGCGCCGGCTCCGCCGGTGCCGGAGCGGAGCGATGAGCGTAGGCTCGACGGAGCTCACCAATAGCGGAGGCGCCGGCTTCGCCGGTGCCGGAGTGGAGCGATGAGCGATTCCGCGACCATCCTTCTCGTCGACGACGAGGAGGCCGTTCAGAAGCTCCTCACCTACCCACTCGAGCGCGACGGGTACACGGTCGTCCAGGCGCGTGACGGCGAGGAGGCGCTCGACCGCTTTGCCGATCGGTCGATCGATCTCGTCGTCCTCGACCTGATGCTGCCGAAGGTCGACGGCCTCGAGGTCTGCCGGCGCCTGCGGGCGCGGAGCATGGTGCCGATCATCATGCTGACGGCCCGCGACGACGAGCTCGACAAGGTCGTCGGCCTGGAGCTAGGCGCCGACGACTACATCACGAAGCCCTTCTCGATCCGCGAGTTCCGCAGCCGTGTGCGGGCGCTGCTCCGGCGCGTCGCCGCCCAGCGCGCCGAGCCTCCCGACGCCGCCGTGATCGAGCGGGCGGACGTGCGGATCGACCCCTCCAAGCGCACCGTCGACGTCCGCGGCGAGCCGGTGCAGCTGACGTACGTCGAGTTCGAGATCCTGCGCACGCTCGCGTCGCACCCGGGCCATGTCTATACGCGGCGGATGCTGCTCGAGTCGCTCTGGGGCGACGCCGACTATCGCGACCAGCGCACGATCGACGTCCACGTGCGGCATATCCGCGAGAAGATCGAGCAGGAGCCGCGCGAGCCCGAGCTGATCCTCACGGTCCGCGGGGTCGGCTACCGCTTCCGCGACCGATGACAGCGGCTCGATGACACCCTTCCGCACGGTCGGCGGGCGGCTCAGCTTCGCGTCGCTGCTGCTGGTCGCGGGCGCGCTGGCGATCGTGTACCTGATCGTCGTCCCGTCGCTTCGCCGCTCGCTCGTCGACGACCGCCTCGACGAGCTCGAGCAGAACGCGAACACCGTCGCGATCCAGATCGCCTCCCAGCCGAGAGCCGAATGGCCCTTCACCGTCTTGTCCTCGGCGCCGCTGATGAACGCTCGCGTCACGGTGCTCGAGCTCGAGGCCCCCGACAGCGTCCAGCCCGTGGCCGACTCCGGCGTCTTCAGGGACATCGTCGACGATCCGGTCGCGCTCCAGGCGGCGAGGACGTTCCGCATCGTGCGCGCGACCGTCGCGCGCCGGGACCGGAGCTACGCGGAGGTCGCAGTGCCGCTCACGGCCGAGGGGCCCGTGATCCTGCTGTCGGCTGACCTCTCCGACCGGCTCGCGAACATCAAGGTCGTCGAGCGCCGTCTCTCGATCGCCGCCCTGATCGCAATCGCGATCTCGATGCTCGTCGGCTACCTCGCCGCTCGCGTCTTCGCCCGCCGGATCCGGCGCCTGGAGCGCGCGGTCGACCGGCTTGCCCGAGGTGAGTTCGACGAGCCGGTCGTCGACCAAGCTGCGGACGAGCTGGGTCGGCTTGCCGAGGCTGTCGACCGGATGCGCCGCCAGCTCGCGGGACTCGACCGAGCGAGAGGAGAGTTCATCGCGAACGCGTCCCACGAGCTGCGCACTCCGCTCTTCTCGCTCTCGGGGTTTCTCGAGCTCCTGAGCGACGAGGAGCTCGACGAGGAGACGCGGCGCGAGTTCGTGCAGACGATGCGCGAGCAGGTCAGCCGCCTGACGCGGCTCGCGACCGATCTCCTCGACCTCTCGCGGCTGGACGCGGGCGAGGTGCGGCTCGACGCCGCGGAGCTGGACCTGTCGCTGCTGGCCGCGGCGCTCGTGGCCGAGTTCGGCCCGGTCGCCCAGCTGGAAGGGAGGATTCTCGAGGCCGAGCCGGACGGCGAGGTCGCGGCAATCGGCGACGAAGAACGTGTCCTCCAGATCGGCCGGCTGCTGATCGAGAATGCGATCCGGCATACCCCGGCCGGCACGCGCATCGCCGTCCGGGCCGGGAGCGACGGGATCGCCGGGCGGCTGTCGGTCGAGAACGACGGCCCCGAGATTCCGCCTGAGCATGCGAGGCAGATCTTCGAGCGCTTCTACCGGGTCGAGGGCTCGCGCGCTTCCGGCAGCGGCCTCGGTCTTGCGATCGCCAAGGAGCTTGCCGAGCTGATGGGGGGGCGAATCCAGCTCGATTCGGGGCCCGGGAAGACGATCTTCTCGCTCGTTCTGCCGGCGCCGGCAGGCGCCCGGCAGCAGGCGCCCGTTTTCACGTGAAAACGGCGCGGGCTCGGACAGACGCCTGATCCGCGCGCGGCTGGGTACGCTGAACCCATGCGAGCGAACGCCGTCGCCGCGCTCGCGCTCGTCGCCTCGGCTCTCGGTGCGGCCGGCGCGCTTGCGCTCGCGAAGGGATCGGGCTGGCTCGACGACCGGGCGACGACGACTGTTGTCGTCAGCAATCCGGATCCCGCGCCCTCGACACCGGCCACGGAGGTCTCGAGGCCGCTGCCTAGCGGCACGTTCGACCCCGCGCGGATCTATCACGAGCGTGCTCCAGGCGTCGTCACGCTCTACGCCTATTTCGCGCACAGCGGCGGCGCGCGCGCGGCGCAGGGATCGGGCTTCGTCGTCTCCAAGGACGGGCTCGTGCTCACGAGCGCGCACGTGATCACCGACGCTGGGATCGCGTCGACGATCCACCAGGCGCGCGACGTCTACGTCGAGTTCTCCGACGGCGACCGCGTGCCCGCGAAGGTCGTCGGCTACGACCCGTTCGACGACGTCGGCGTCGTGCGGGTCAGTCCTGGCGCCCATTCCGTGGCACCGGTCCCGCTCGGCGACTCGTCGCGAGTCGTCGTCGGCGAGCCGGTCGCCGCAATCGGCAGCCCATTCGACAACGAGAGCTCGCTGACGGTCGGCATCGTCTCGGCGACCCGGCGGACGATCGACTCGCTGACCTCGCAGTTCAACCTCGTCGATGCGATCCAGACCGACGCGCCGATCAACAAGGGCAACTCCGGCGGGCCGCTGTTCAACGCGCGGGGTGAGGTGATCGGGATCAACGCCCAGATCCGAAGCGACAACGGCGAGGGCTTCGAGGGCGTCGGCTTCGCCGTCCCGATCAACTCTGCGAAGCGATCGCTCCGGCAGCTCGTGGCGACCGGGCGAGTCGCGTACGCGTTCGTCGGGATCTCGACCGACGACCTGACGCCGAGCATCGCGAAGCGCCTCGGCTACACGACCCTCCGCGGCGCGCTCATCGAGGAGGTCGAGCGAGGCTCCGCGGCCGACCGTGCCGGACTGCGCGCAGGCAAGAAGGAGATCCGGCTCAACGGGTTGGTCGTCCGAGCGGGCGGCGACGTCATCGTCGCGATCGACGGAACGCTGGTCCGCCGCGCGAGCGACGTCATCCGCATCGTCGCGCAGCGCCTCCTACCGGGCGAGATCGTGCGGTTCGAGATCATGCGCGGCGGCCGGCGCCTGGTCGTCCCGGTGAAGCTGACCGAGCGCAAACCCTAGAGTCCGAGCCGCCCGCCGAGGTTTGGCTTCCTCCGAGGCCCGGGTATCTGGCCTCGGTGGCCGCGGGTTTCGATGCGGAGCTCGACACCGCGCATTCGATTCGCTTGACCATCCCGGGCCAGCCTCAGTACGTTCGGCTCGGCAGGCTTGCGCTCTCGGGCCTCGCGCGTTCGCATTCGCTGTCGCCGGAGGATCTCGGCGATCTCAAGCTCGCGCTGACAGAGGCGTATTCCTTGCGCCGAGCCTCGCCGGAGAGCGACGCGACGGTCGAGATCCACTACGAGCTTCACGAAGATCGGCTCGTCGTCGAGCTCACCGACGAAGGCGAGGGGTTCGTCGTTGAGGAGGTGCCTCCCCTGTCGGAGCCGGCCGTGGGCCTGGCGATCATCCGCGCTCTCGCCGACGAGCTCGAGGTCGGCCCGCGCGTCGACGGCGACGGGTCGCGTTTGCGGTTCGTGAAGCGGTTCAGGTAGTCGTACAGGCAACACGACCCGCTCGGCCCTGCCCCGTGCTCCATTCCGTCAACGCCGGACACAAGTCGCTCGCCGACTACGCCTCGCTAGTCGGTCGTTCCGTCATGGACGAGATCCGGCAGCTCGCCGAGCCTCTGCAGGGTAAGCGGGTCCTCCATCTCTCCGCGACCGCGTTCGGTGGCGGGGTGGCGGAGATCAACTACACGCTGGTTCCGCTGATGATCGACGCGGGGCTCGAGGTCGAGTGGCGGATCATCCGCGGCGCCGAAGAGTTCTTCAACGTCACGAAGGCGATCCACAACGCTATCCAGGGCAACCCGCGCGGGCTCGACGAGGACGACCAGGCGATCTTCACGCGCTACCAGGCCTTGAACGCGCGGGAGCTGGAGGACGACTACGACTTCGTGATCGTCCACGACCCCCAGCCGGTTGGAGTGATCGACTACTTCCCCGAGTCGAAGGCGCACTGGATCTGGCGGGGCCACATCGACTTCTCGACGCCGAACGAGCAGGTGCTCGAGGTCCTGCTTCCCTCGATCGCACGCTACGAGGCGGCGATCTTCCACATGCCGGAGTACGTGCCGAGGGCGAACGGGCTGCCGCCTGCGTTCATCTGGCCGCCCGCCATCGACCCGCTCGCTCCGAAGAACATGGCCCTGTCGGTGGAGGACGCCGAGTACATCGTCGACCAGTTCGGCATCGACGTCTCGCGGCCGCTGATCACGCAGGTGTCGCGCTTCGACCCGTGGAAGGACCCGCTCGGCGTGATCGACGCCTACCGCGAGGTGACGAAGGACTTTCCCGACATCCAGCTTGCGCTCGTCGGCTCGATGGCGCACGACGATCCCGAGGGCTGGTCGTTCTACGACCAGACCGTCTCGTACTCGGAGGGCGATCCGGACATCCACATCCTCTCGAACCTCAACAACGTCGGCGCGGTCGAGGTCAACGCCTTCCAGGTCGCCTCGGCGGCGGTGCTCCAGAAGTCGATCCGCGAGGGCTTCGGGTTGACGGTGACCGAGGGGCTGTGGAAGGCGAGGCCGACGGTGGCGGGTCGGGTGGGCGGGATCGTCGTCCAGATCCAGGACGGTGAGACGGGCTGGCTCGTCGACTCGTCCCGCGAGGCGGCGGAGGCCGTCAAGGAGATCCTCGGCGACCCGGTCGCGGCGAGACAGCGGGCGCTGCGCGGCAAGGAGTACGTTCGCGGGCATTTCCTGACGCCTCGGCTGCTACGCGACTGGCTGAGGCTCTTCAACCGGCTCGAGGGGGACGACGAGGCGGGCGCCGAGCTCGTCACCGTGGCCGCCGGCCGGGATTAGGGGCAACCCGGATAGGCTTGGGCGATGGGGGCCGCTCGCCGCAAGCTGATCGTGGTCTCGAACCGCGGGCCGGTGACGTTCGGGCGCGACGCGGCGGACGAGCGGACAGCGCGGCGCGGCGGGGGCGGTCTGGTGACCGCGCTCCGCAGCCTCGTCTCTCACCACGACGTCACCTGGATCGCGAGCGCGATCAGCCTGGAGGATCGCGCCGTCGCCCAGGAGGCCGGCGGTGGCGCGTTCGACGAGATCGCCCGCGACGGCTCGGCGTATCGCTTCAGGCTGGTCGAGCACGACGAGCGAGCGTACGACTGGTTCTACAACGTCGTCTCGAATCCGACGTTGTGGTTCGTCCAGCACTGCCTCTGGGAGCTGGCCCACTCGCCGCAGGTCGATCAGGGTCTCCACAACGCCTGGCACGAGGGCTACGTCCCGGTCAACCGCGCCTTCGCCGAGGCTGTCCTGGACGAGCTGGTGCGTGAGCCCGACGCGGCGGTCTTCTTCCACGACTACCACCTCTATCTAGCCCCGCGGATCGTGCGACGACAGGCGCCCGAGGCGACGCTCGCACACTTCATCCACATTCCGTGGGCGCAGTCGGACTACTGGCGCATCCTTCCCGAGCCGATGCGGCGGGCGATTCACGACGGCGTGCTCGCGAACGACGTCGTCGGCGTGCACACGAGCCGCTGGAAGCTGAACCTCCTGCGCGCGTGCGACGACGTGCTTGGCGCCCAGGTGGACTACGAGGAGGGGATCGTCGAACACGCGGGTCGTCGCGTGCTCGTTTGCAGCAGGCCGATCTCGGTCGACACGAGCGAGTTCGACGAGCTCAAGGGGGACCCGACCGTGCGCGAGAAGGAGCGCGAGATCGAAGCCAGGCGCCCGGAGAAGCTCATCCTTCGAGTCGACCGCACCGACCCCTCGAAGAACGTCGTTCGCGGCTTCCGGGCCTTCGCGCTGTACCTGGAGGCGCACCCCGAGATGCACGGCCGCGTCGGCATGCTCGCGCTGCTCGACCCGTCGAGGCAGGAGATTCCCGAGTACTCCGAGTACATCGGCGCGATCCAGCGCGAGGCGCGTGTCGTCAACGATCGCTTCCAGCGCGAGGACTGGACGCCGATCGATCTGCAGGTGAACGACGACTTTCTGCAGGCGGTCGCCGCCTACAAGCAGTTCGACGTGCTGCTCGTGAACGCGATCTTCGACGGGCTCAACCTCGTCGCCAAGGAGGCGCCGCTCGTGAACGAGCGCGACGGCGTGCTCATCCTGTCGGAGAACGCAGGCGCTCACGAGGAGCTGGGAGAGTGGGCGTTGACGGTGAACCCGTTCGACGTGACCGGCCAGGCTGACGCGATTCATGAAGCGATCTCGATGCCACTCGAGGAGCGGCGTGCCCGCCGCGCCGCGATCGAGGCGCACGTGCGCGACCACGACCTCGCGGCCTGGATCGAGTCTCAGCTCGCCGACCTCGACCGGGTCGGCGCACCCGCCCACTAGTGCTTCGCCCAGCGGCGTCGGTGGAATTCTGGGCCGCCAGCACCAAGCCAGGGGACGCACTCGACCGCGGCCCAGGCTGAATTGCCTGGGTCGTGGTCGAGGGTGGTTCATGGCGCCGTGTCATCGCGGGCCAGAAGCCGGTGACGCCGCTGGGCGAGCCACTAAGATCACGGCGATGGCCGCTGAGTCGCAGCTCGTGGACGCGGGCGCGCTCGAGGTGCGCAACCCGGCGACGCTCGAGCCGGTCGGATCGGTGCCGGTCGCCGCACCCGAGGCGGTCCAGGAAGCGGTCAACGAAGCTCGGCTCGCGCAGGAGCGATGGGCGGGCTCGGGCTTCGGCGAGCGCCGCGCGCTGCTCGGCCGGGTCGCCGAGTCGCTGCTCGATCGCCTGGACGAGGTTGCTGCCACGATCACCGCGGAGACCGCGAAGCCGGTCGTCGAGTCGCTCACGACCGACCTGCTCGTGTCGCTCGAGTCGCTTGTCTGGACTGCCGCCAACGCCGAGCGCGTGCTGCGGCCGGAGCGGGCACGGCCGACGAACCCGCTGCTCCGCTTCAAGCAGGGCTGGCTCCTCCACGAGCCGCTCGGGGTGGTCGGCGTGATCTCGCCCTGGAACTACCCGCTCGCGATCCCGTTGTCGCAGACCGCGGCAGCGGTCGCCGCGGGCAATGCCGTCGTCCTGAAGCCCTCGGAGCTGACGCCGCTGACGACGGATTGGATCGAACGTACGTTCGCCGAGGCGGGCGCGCCGGCAGGTCTCGTCCGTGTCGTGCACGGTGGCGGTGACACAGGGGCCGCGCTCGTCCGCGCGCGAGGGATCGGCAAGATCGTCTTCACCGGCTCGGTGGGCGTGGGTAGGCAAGTCGCAGCCGCGGCCGCCGAGCGTCTCGTCCCCGTCACGCTCGAGCTCGGCGGCAAGGACCCGATGCTCGTGTTCGAGGACGCCGATCTCGTGCGGGCAGTCTCCGGCGCGCTCTGGGGGTCATTCCTCAACTGCGGCCAGACATGCGCCGGCGTCGAGCGGATCTACGTCGAGCGGGATCTGTACGAGGCGTTCGTCGAGGAGCTCGCACGGCGCGCGCGTGAGCTGACCCTCGGCGCCGGCGACGCTCCCGGTGTCGATCTCGGGCCGCTGATCGCAGAGCGTCAACGGGCTCGCGTCGAGGAGCTCGTCAGGGACGCGGTCGACCGTGGGGCGACTGTGCGCACGGGCGGGAGACGCGCCGAGCTCGAGCTGCCGGGGTGGTTCTACGAGCCGACGGTGCTGACGGACGTGCCCCACGGCGCGCGCATCGAGACGGAGGAGATCTTCGGCCCCGTCGTGACCGTCTCGCGCTTCGAGGGCGACGAGGCGGCGGTGCGACTCGCGAACGACTCGCCGTTCGGCCTCGGCGCGAGCGTTTGGACACGGGACACCCAACGCGCCCGGCGGATCGCCCGCGAGCTCGAGGCCGGGATGGTGTGGACGAACGACGTCGCGTACTCCTACGGGTCGTGCCAGGCGTCGTGGGGAGGCCGGAAGCAGTCGGGCTACGGGACGACACACTCGAAGCACGGGCTGTACGAGCTCTCACGGGTGAAGTACGTCGACGCCGACTCGGGGCGCGTCGGCGTGCCGTGGTGGTTCCCCTACGACGAGCGCGTCGCCGAGGGCTTCAAGGGCACGATCGGCGCGCTCTACGGGCGCGGCCTCGACGCCAAGCTCGGCGCCCTCTGGCGACATCGGCGCGGTGTGGGTCACCTGGCGCGGCGGTACTTCCGATGAATGAGCTCTCGCATGTCGATGAGACCGGCGCCCTTCGGATGGTCGACGTGGGCGCCAAACCGCTGTCGCGGCGGCGGGCGGTGGCGCGGGCGGTCGTCGAGATGGCGCCCGAGACGGCCCGCCGGCTCCGCGAGCTCCCGAAGGGTGACGCGCTGACGACGGCGCAGCTCGCCGGGATCATGGCGGCGAAGCGAACGGCCGAGCTGATCCCGCTCTGCCATCCGCTGCCCATATCGCACGTCGACGTGACCGTCGACGTGCGAGAGGAGTCCGTAGCTATCACCGGGACTGTGGAGACGACCGCGCAGACAGGGGTCGAGATGGAGGCTCTGACCGCGGTGACCGTTGCCGCCCTCACGGTCTACGACATGGCTAAGGCGGTCGACAAGGAGATGCGAATCACGGACGTCGTGCTCGTCGAGAAGTCGAAGGAGCCAGTCTGAAGGCCGCCGTGCTCACGGTCTCGGACGGCGTCTCCGAGGGGACGCGCGAGGACCTGAGCGGCGCGGCGCTTGCGGGGCTCCTCGACGGCGACGGCTACGAGGTCGAGCGCCACGTCGTTGCAGACGATCGGGATTCGATCGCCGCGACGCTCGAGCGGCTCGTCGCCGGCTGCGACCTCGTCCTCACGACCGGCGGCACCGGCTTCGGGCCGCGCGACGTCACGCCCGAGGCGACCCGCCAGGTGCTCGACCGCGAGGCACCGGGGCTCGCCGAGGCGATTCGCGCCGACGCGCGGGCCAAGACGCCGCACGGGATGCTCTCGCGCGGTCTTGCCGGGATCGCCAGGCGGTGCGTGATCGTCAACCTGCCGGGCTCGCCGGGCGGTGCCCGCGACGGCTACGCAACGATCCGCGACGCGCTGCCGCACGCCGTCAGGCTGCTCGCGGGCGAGACTACCGCCCACCGGCAGACATGAGCGCATACGCAGCGCGGTTCGCTCGGCTCGTCAAGATCGAGCACACGGTCTTCGCGCTGCCGTTCGCCTACGTCGGCGCGTTCCTCGCCGTCGACGACGTGCCGAGCGCGCATGATCTCTTCTGGATCACGGTCGCGATGGTCGGGGCGCGGTCGCTCGCGATGGCGCTCAACCGGCTGATCGACGCGCAGATCGACGCGCGGAATCCGCG
>WNFV01012109.1_pt1 | contig 15459 bp, 12 predicted proteins | sample 5400101 | NCBI WGS metagenome assembly WNFV01 (sample SAMN13153361, study PRJNA577476) | soil metagenome | isolation source: 115 cm soil or saprolite under grassland replicate 1 | place: USA:California | collected 2016-06-15 | reverse complement strand
AAGAAGGATGCCATCCTGTTCTTTCGTTATCCGCTCAACGCGCTGTTCCGGGTGATCGAGCCGATCGCGTGGCTCACGCCAGTCTACTTTCTTGGCCGCAGCTTCGCCGGGAAGGGTGGCAACGCCGGCTTCGCGGCCTATACCGGCACGGTCGATTATATGTCCTTTGTGCTGGTGGGCACTGTGCTGGCGAGCTATATCGCGGCGGTGTTCTGGGGCATGGGTTTCGCGCTCAAGACTGAGATGGACTCGGGCGTGCTGGAGAGCAACTGGCTCACGCCGATCCCACGCCCGCTGATGCTGGTGGGGCAGACGCTGGCGAGCCTGGCGATCACCACGGTGAATTGCGCCGGGATGTTGCTGCTGGCCTGGCTGCTGTTCGGGTTCCAGGCGAGCGGCAACCTGCTGGCGGCCGCGCTGACGCTTCTGCCAATGCTGGTGGCGCTGTATGGCTTCGGCTTCGCGTTCGCCAGCCTGGTGCTGCTGATGAAGGATGCCAACACGCTGGTCGATGTCTCGAATTTTCTGGTCTCGATGCTGTCGGGCAGCCAGTTCCCGGTCAGCGTGCTGCCGCGGCTGCTGCTACCGCTTTCGCTGGCGCTGCCGCTGACCTATGGCTTCGATTCGGTGCGGGCCTACCTGCTGGGCACCACCACATTGCTGCCGCTCGGGTACGAGCTGGCGATTCTAGTGCTGTTTATGTGCGTCATGATTCCGATGGGCTATCTGATCTTCATGCGCGTCGAGCGCCACTGCCGGACACTGGGCACGCTGAGCCAACACTAGAGCGCTTCGCGCTGGGGATGGGAGTTGGGGGTTGGGGCTGCAACACGTTACGCAGTTGACATTTGAGAAGCAGTTTTGCCTGCCCCCTTCGGCAAGCCCTTCGACAGGCTCAGGGGGCACCTCAGGACGTAGCTTCGTCAAGCTCAGGATTCCGGCAGCAATATACTTCACCTTTACAGACTGTTTTTCGTTTTTGGCTCGCAGAGCGAAAAACGAAAAACAAAAAGAAGGAAAGTACCGCTGCTAATGACCACATCTGGGTACGGTGTAAGTCCTACTATGGCAATAGCAAAAAGGAGAACAATCATGGACGAGGAACGCTTCAGAATCATGCAGATGCTGGCCGATGGGACAATTACTACCGACGAAGCCGATCTGCTGCTGGAGGCGTTAGAGGCCGCACCGGCAGAGCCAGCCGCAGCGACCGGCCAGACGCAGCGTATCGCGCCGCCGTGGCGTGAGATGCCCAAACAGCCGGCCAGGACGTTTGCAAACCTTACGCTTGATCAGCTGATCGAGCTGCGTACCCACGGCGTCGATCCTGAGTTTATCCAGAGCATTCGCGAGGCTGGCCTGACGGATCTGACCTTCGAGCAACTCCTAGAGGCAGGTATTCATGGAATCGATCCGGCATTCATCCGCGAGATGCGCGCCGCTGATCTCGGCGATCTGTCGTTCGAGCAGCTGGTCGAGGCCAGCATTCACGGCGTCCGTCCCGACTTCATCCGCGAGATGCGCGCGGCCGGGCTGGGCGATCTGTCGTTCGAGCAGCTGGTCGAACTCGGCATTCATGGGGTCTCAGCCGATTTCATCCGCGAAATGCGCGCGGCGGGCGGAAGCGACCTTTCAATCGACAAACTTGTGGAGTTGCGCATCCATGGCGTCGATCCCGATTTCATCCGCAAGATGCGCCAGGTGGGCGCATAACGAGGTTAACTGATGCTTGCAACCTTACGACAACGCAAATTGCAATATCTAGAAATAAGGAGAACACAATGTACCCACTACTTACCACCTGCCCGGTCTGCGGCGGCCCGCTGCATGCTGTGCGGCTATCGTGCGGCGAGTGTCACAGCAGCCTCGAGGGCGAGTTCACGCTTGGCTGGCTGGGCCGGCTATCGCGTGAGCAGCTTGAGTTCGTTGAGCTGATGGTCAAAAATCGCGGTAATATCAATGGTGTGGCTGGCGAGCTGAAGATCGCCTACAACACCGCCCGCAGCCGGCTGGACGATATTGTCGAGGCGCTGGGCTATTCCGCGCCACCTGAGGCGAACGGACGCACCGACCGCCGCGGCGTGCTGGATCGCCTGGCTGCCAAGGAGATCTCGGTTGAGGACGCGATGAAGCTGCTGCGCGGGTAGGATACAGGGTATAGGATACAGGGTACAGGAAGACTTTCGATTGCGATCTGTTGCCTGTGGCCTATGGCCTGTTCCCTAACGGAGGGGAGTATGTCCATCTCAGAAGAGCGTCTACGCATCCTGAAGCTGATCGAGAGCGGCCAGGTGAGCGCCGAGGAGGGCGGCCAGCTGATCGAGGCGCTGGCCGTGAACCAGGAGCGCGACCGCCCGCGCGGCGCGGTGCAGCCACGCGTGCTGCGCGTGCGCGTGACCGATGTGAGCAGCCGCCGCCAGAAGATCAATGTCACCATCCCAGTCAGCCTGGTTGGGATCGGGCTGAAGCTGGGCGCGAAATTGGCCCGGCGGATGGAGAGCGCGAATGCCGATCAGATCATGCGCGCGATCGAGGGCGGCTCGCTCGGCCGGATCTTCGAGATGCAAGATCTGGACGAAGGCGAGCGGGTCGAGATTTTTGTCGAATAGCACGACTTACGCGGTGGGGTTTGGGGCGGTGCAACCGCCCCGAGAAACTTCTTTTCGCTCTTATTGAGCGACGAAGTCGCTCAATAAGAGCGAATGAAAGGTTTCTTGGAGGGACTACGTCCCTCCAAACCTCCCTGGAAACGCCAACTGTGTAAGTCCTGTCAATAACAGAATGGAGCGAATAATGGCGACACAAACATTTCCAGCAGGCGCGGCGCCGCGGATCGTGCTGAACGGCTGTTCGGGCGATCTGGAGATCGAAGCATGGGACGAGCGCGCGATCGAGGTCGAGACCGATGGGTCGGTAAGCCGGATCGGCCAGAATGACGAGGCGCTGGTGATCGAGAATGTGGATGATGACCTGCGGCTGCGTGTGCCGGCCGATGCCGAGGTGCTGATCGATGAGGTCGGTGGCGATCTGACAGCGCGTGGCTTTCGGGCGCTGACACTCGGCGATGCCGGCGGCGATGTCGAGATTGAGGGCATCGACGGGCCGGTGCGGCTCGAGAACGTCGGCGGCGATCTCGATGTTCGCGCCGTCGCGTCGCTGACGATCGTGGGCCAGCCGGGCGGCGATGTCGAGCTGCATGGTGTCGGCGTGGTGGAGGTCGAGGAGGTCGGCGGCGACCTCCAGGTTGTCGACAGCCAGTCGGTCATGGTGAATAATGTCGGCGGCGATTGCTCAATCGGCGCGACCGAAGCTGTGCGCTACGGCAACGTCGGCGGCGATCTACAGATCGAGGGCAATGCGGGCACGGTTGTGGCCGGCGGCAGCGCGGGCGGCGATGTGGTGATCAAGGCCGCCGCCCGCGCGCAGATCGGCGATGCCGGCGGCGACTGTATGATTCATTCAGTCGCGGGCGACGTGAGCCTGGGCAGCGTCGGCGGTGATTGTGTGATCACCGCCGTCGACGGCGCGGTGCGGCTTGGCAATGTCGGCGGCGACGCCACTGTTCGCGCGCAGGGCGCCGATGTGCAGATCGGCAATATCGGCGGCGATCTACACCTGGCCTCGGCCTTCCCGCCCGGCAGCTCCACACGCGTCACCGTTGGCGGCGATGCGGTGATCGAGCTACCACGCGAGCCGAACCTGACTCTGCGCGCGACTGTCGGCGGCGATGTCGGCGGCGAGCGGATCGTCTCGACCGGCGGCGGCATGTTCTCCGCGGTCTATGGCGAGGGCGCGGCGCGGCTGGATATGCTGGTCGGCGGCGATCTGCGCCTGAGCGGCGGTGGCGCCCCGCGCAGCTCGACCTCATCGTGGTCGAGCTGGGCCGAGTTCGGCGAGGAGATGGGCCGGCTGGGCGAGGAGCTGGGCCGCGAGTTCAGCCACATGGGCGAGCAGCGGGGCCGTGACCTTTCGGGTGCGTTTGGCCCGCACGGCCGGCATGGTAGCGACAAGTGGGCGCGCAAGCTACAGAAGCAGGTCGAGGCTAATGTGCGCCGGGCCGAGGCCAACGCGCGCCGGGCCGAGGAGCACGCCCACCACAACGAAGCGCGTGCCCGGCATGCGGGCAATGCGGCCGGCCGCGTGCATGTGCGGATCAACGATCGCGAGTGGCGCTTCGACCCCGAGCGGCTGGAGCGGCTGAAGCAGCAGGCCTCCGATGCGGCGCGCTCGGGCATCAGCGGTGCGATCGAGGCGATGGAGCGCGCTCTGGCTGGCCTGGGTGTGCCACCGGTGCCGCCGGTGCCGCCTGTTGCGCCGGTGCCGCCAGTGCCGCCGCGCGCGCCGTCCACCGGAGCGACGATCAAGATCGATGTCGCGCCGCCCGCTACCGCCGGCGCCGATGAGGAACAGCCCGCAGCCGGCGCGGCCGACCCGCCGCGCAATCTTGAGGAGGAGCGCGCCGCCATTCTGCAGATGGTGGCCGAGGGGCGGATCTCGCCCGAGGAGGGCGATATGCTGCTGGATGCGCTGGGGTAATCCGGCGAGTTAACGTGAAAAGAGAACCGCTGAACCACTGAACTGCTCGCTGAACGAGCGAATCACCATTTTCATCCATCAGTGTGCGGCGCAGCCGCATGGACATCTAGCACCGTAACGCGCGAGCGCGACCCAAAGGGATGGGCTGCGCTCACGCGTTACGGTGCATCTGCAATTTGCAATTTGCAATTGCACTAGTTCGTCTGGAAGAACTCGATAGTTTCCCCGTTCGGGCCGTTGAAAAAAGCGATCGTGGCAGGGATCGGGCCGAGCTGCACATCTTTTGGCTCAGTCTTGATCGTATAACCGGCCTGGCGCACATGTTCGATCGCCTGGCGTGTGTCGGTGGTAGCCAAGGCGACATGCGTGAGCAGATTCGCGTTGACCGGCTGATCATCTGCGCCAGGCAGCGGCGCAAATAGCTCTATGTAGCTGCCATCGCCAATGTCCAGCAGCAATATGCGACGCTCCGGTGTTCCAAACTCAGCCACGATCCGCATCCCCAGGATATCACGGTAGAGTCGCAGCGATGCATCCCAATCACGAGTTTGGAGAGCGATATGGTGTGCGCCGCAGCCAGGGATCTGGCGGTTGGTGGTGCCGATCGGCATGGTTCTTCCTTCGAGCTAGGGCCGCACAGCGGCATCGGCAATAAGAGCAGGGTCATCATCACATCCGGCAGCTATCAAGCCGTATGATAGCAGCTTGCATCCGGCAGTGCAAGCACAGCTGCGTTACAAACACGGCTGCCCTCGGCTACCCCGCACCCGATCGGAGTCCGCGGCCTATGCTTGCAGGATCTGGTCACGCTCCCGGCACAGGCGACTATCAGTCGGCTAATTGGGCGCCCAATCCAGCCCGCCATGATCGCCGAGCGGATCGATCAGCCGCGGATGCTGCCCATCGGCGTCGATCAGATAGATCCCGCCGGCGCCCATCATCACAATCTGCCGGCCATCGGGCGAGAAGACTGCCATCGGCGTATCTTCGCGCACGTGCGGCAGGCGGCGCAGGCCGGTTCCATCGACGTTGACCACCCATAGATCCCACGGCGCGCCATGTGCCTCGGCCACTGCCGGCGCGAGCGAGTCCAGCAGCCCTTCCAGCGGCGTTCGGCTTTGCGTGCGGATGGGGTAGCCCTGCTCGTCGGTGAGAGGCCCGCCGATCGCCGCCACAATCATCCGCTTGCCGTCGCGCGAAAAGCGCGGCGCGTAGAAGGTGCTGAAGGAGCCTGCCGCAATCACCTCGCGATCGCTGCTGCCATCGGGCGCGGCCACGTGGAGCGCGAACGACGCGTTGTCGCGATCGAAGTGCAGGTACGCCATCAGCGTGCCGTCGCGCGTGATCGCCGGGTCGCGCGCATCGGCGATCACGGTGCGCCGTTCGAGTGTCGTCGCGTCCACACGAACGATCTCGAACAGCCAGTCGGAGACTAGCGCCTGCGCGCTGGATCGCAGCTCACTATAGCCGACATACAGCGCCCGGCCATCTGGCCCCCAGGCCGGCAGCGCCACCCAGCCGCGCGGCGGCTGCCAGAGCGTGCGCAGGTCGGTGCCATCGGCGTTCATCAGATAGAGCGTGGTGATAGATACTGGCAGCGTGGCGGTGATCGGCCCCGGCGAGCGCGCGATGAACGCGATGCGCCGGCCATCCGGCGCGACGGCGGGGTGCTCGGCGAAGACATCCGCGCCAAGGCGCGTCAGCTGGCGTGGTGGCCCGGCGCGGCCATCGCTGTGCCAGAGATTGCCCTGCCGTGCGAAGACCAGTGGCGGCAGCGGCTCGTACGTGCCTGGCGATCGGGCCGGCGCTGTGGGTGTCGGAGATGTTGGCTGGACAGCAGCCGTAGCGACAACCGGCTGAGCGAAGCTACGCAGGTATGCGACGATCTGCCAGATCCGCTGGTCGTCTAAACGATCGCCCCAGGCCGGCATTGCTGTGCCGGGGATGCCTTGTTTGATCCACAGGAACACCTGGCCATCGGTGTGTTTGCCGGGCGCCATGTGCTGCGTGAGATCGACCGGGCGTGGAATGAGGCCGGTGGCGAGCGGGCCATCGCCCTGGCCGGATGCGCCATGGCACACGGCGCAATGATCGGCGTACAGTCGCTGGCCGGCAGCGCGCGTCGGCGGATCGGCCGGGAGCGGGTTGAGCGGGCCGCCCACCTCGCCCGGCGCGGCGATCGGGAGCGCAAAGATCGCGCTCACCGTCGGCTGGCCCGCGCGCAGGAGCGTCGCAGCCACATTCCAGCGGCCAGCCATGCTAAAGAACGCGCCGCGCGCCTGGTAGCGCCCGCCGCCCAGCGGCTGAGCGTCGGCCTCAACTGCGCCCATATCCATCTCGGCCATCGTAAAGCGCAGCCGCACCGCGCGCAGGTCGGCCGGCCGGCCGGCGGCATCCGCCACACGCAGCTCGATCACGCGCGGGCCAAGCGCTTCCTGGTCGAGCCACAGCGTGACGCGTAGATCTTCGATTTGGGCGCTCTGCGTGACGCCAGTGGCAGGCAATGTTTCGTTACGGCCGGCAAACCATAGGATCAGCGCGGCGGCGGCGATGAAGAGTGCGGCGATCGCGGCGAGCGGCCATGCACGCATACATACCTCGATAGCCGTAGAAGCCCGTTGCGCGATTCTATCATACTCTACATTTGATCGCCAGGGGAACAATGAGGACTCACGCATCTCGCGGATTTCTTACTATTGTAGCTTCTTTTTTCACCCCGCGGGGTGAAAAAAGAAGCTACAATAGGACTTACGCAAGCGGGGGAAAGAAGAAATGACTACGCGCGCTTGCGCGAGCGCAGCAGCGCCGTGCCGGCCGCCAGCAGAAGCACAGCGCCCAGCACGAAGTAGCCGATCAGGTGCGGCGCGCTCTCGCCGGTTGTGGGCAGTGTGGTGGGTTTGGCCGCGCCCGCTGGTACCGCGGTCGGCTGCGGCGCCGCGCCGGCAGCAGGCACAGCCGTCGGCGCCTCGGTCGGCTCCGGCGCCTCGGTCGGCTGCACGCCGGGATCTTTATTCACACCGAACGTGAAACTGCCATCGGTATGACCATTGTCGTCGGTAGTGAGCGCGTTCCACTTCACCGTATAGATCCCGTCGCCCAGCCCGGCTTTGAGAGTTACGGTCTGCGTTTTGTGATCGAGATCGGTGCTATCAAGTCCGCCCTTGCCCACTTCGTTGCCTTGCTCATCGGTCACAGTCACATTGCTCTCATCCGATTTGGCGGAAATTTCCTCGCTGAAGACCAGCGTCACCTTCGCGGGCGCCTGCGTGAGCTTGGAGCCGGCGGCCGGGTCGGATGAGACCAGCTTGGCGTGCGCCGAGGCGATGCTGAACAGTGCCAGGCTCAGCAGCAGCGCGATCACGATTCCGATACTGATTCGCCGTTTCATCCAACGATCCTCCTATTATTTCCATGAACAGCGGCAGCACAATGCGCCGCTTAGTTCGTTTTTGGTGGGGACTGGGGGCGGCGAAGCCGCCCCCAGAGAAGGTATGTTGTTGATCGTGCTGGCGGCCGGGTGCCCTCTGGGCGCCGCCAGCACGATCAACAGGCAAAGCATCAGGAAGCGATGCACGCTTCCTTCGCTCACGCCACCGGCGCATGAAATGTGGCGATATACTCCTGCCCGCGCACCGTCGCGTGGATCTCGACGTTCCAATTCCCAACCATGGTGAACAGCACGCTGGCCTTGTAGCGCCCGGGCCCGGCTGCCACGGCGTCTGGCTCGTTTGGGCTGTGCCGCATCGTGGGCATCACCAGCGCCAGCCAGACCTCTGCCCCATCGACCGGCTGGCCGGCTCGATCGGTCAGCACAATCACCAGGTCTTGCTCGGCCAACAGCGGTGGTTTCTCGGGCGCCTCCAGCGCGATCGTCAGCTGACCCACCAGCTGCTTCTGCGTGACCAGTTTGCCCGCCGTGCTGCCGGCGCCGCCGCAGCCGCTTAGCCCGAGCAGTGCCAGCAACATGGCTAGGCCGAGCACGGCATGATGGAGGCCCTCACCCCCCGACCCCCTCTCCCGTCGCGACAGGAGAGGGGGAGTCGCGGCAGCGACGGGGGTGCGGGCCGCCCCAGCTCGAATAGCCATCCGCTGATCCTTACAAAGCATCGCTCGCCTCATCCTCACGCGTCATGGCGCCAGCGCCGCCGCGCGCACGATATCGAATTGAAAGGTATGTGTGACGTCGTCGAAGCCGGCGCGCCGGAGCACCACCTCGACATGCCAGCGCCCGCCCATCGATGTAAAGCTGCCGCGCGCGATGTAGCGCTCTTTATCGGTCGTCTGCGTATCGGCCTGGAGCTTGCCCATCGCCATACCCAGCATGTCGAAGCGCAGCAGCACCTTGGCCGGCGCCGCCTGCGCGCCCGGCCGCTTATCCATCACATCCACCGCCCACTCGTTGTCGCCGATCTGCGCCGGCGCCACCCGCAGCACCAGATCGACATTGCCATCCGACGCCGCCTGCGACAGTCCCAGCCGCTCGTGTGCCTCCCAGGCGGTCTTGCTGGGCGCCACACTAGTCATCGCGCCGACTGCCAGCAGCAGCAGCGCCCCGGCCAGCAGCTCGGCCCGCACGCTGCGGCCGAACGCGCGCGCCAGCCGATTACCGGCACGCTCGCCAACAGATCCAGGCGATTGATATGCAAGAAATAGCTGTAGATGCCCGTCAGCGTCAGCAGCGCGACACACGCCGCGGCCAGCCGCGAGAAGCGCGGGATCAGTATCGCCAGCGGCAGCGCTTGCTCGGGCGCGCGGCGGGCGGCCCGGATCGCCAGCAGCAATGGGATCAGCCCGCCCAGCCAGGCGATCATGGCAGCGACATGCAGGCAGTCCAGCGCGATCGCCAGCGCCGCGCCCTGCTGCTCGGCTGCGCCATGCGCGTTTAGGCTGAATGTCAATACGCTCGTGATCGCCAGCGCCAGCGCGATCCACCAGGGCCAGGCCGCGCCGCGCCCAGCTGGCGGCAGCCGCCAGGCCAGGGGGATGATCAGCAGTGTCAGCCCGCCACGGGCAAGAATGAGCTGGCCAGTGCGGCTGCCAAGCAGCCCCAGCACCGGCGCGCCCAGTGCCTGGGCCAGCGGCACACCCGCCGCCGTGGCGGCCTGGGTGAGCAGGAACAGCACGTTAGCGAGCAGAAACAGCGCCCCGCCGAGCACGATCAGCCGTCGCAGGGCGCGAGTCATCGCATCATCTGCCGCTGACCAAGGACCATCGACCAAGGACGAAGGATCGAGAAACGCTTCACCAGCCTCTGATGCATCTTTCGTCTTTGGTCTTTCGTCTTTGGTCACTCTCTGGTAGGCCGGCCGCCAGACCAGCAGCCCGAACGGTAGCCCGCCAAAGGCCAGCGCCGCAGCCAGCAGATTGAGCCAGCGCACGGCGGCGTCGAGCGGCGGCGGCACTTCGGTGGCCGGGTCGGGTGCGCCGAGCGCCGGGATTAGCGATGTCGCGGTGGCGGCGACGCCCACGCCGAACGGCACGCTGCCCTCGGTGACGTGGCCGTCGGCGGCCGAGCGCGAGCGCCAGAGCGCGGTATAGCTGTCCTTGGGCAGCTGGCCGAGTGTGAGGCGCATGATTGTCGGCGCGGCTTGGTCCACCTCACCCGGCCCTGGGTTGATCACCTGGTTCTTGCTGTTGTACAGCTGCACGCGGCTGAACGCCGGGTCCAGCTCCTCGCTGAACTCCAGCACCAGCTCTTTCGGCGCGGCCTCCAGCAGGGCGCCGGCAGCTGGCTCGGAGCGCACCAGGTTGGCGTGCGCCTCGGCGATGCGCGCTAGTAGGAGCAGCAGCAGCAGCGCCAGCAAGATCGATATCACCCGGCGAACCATGGTCATGGTCGCTTTCCTTCCAAGTTGGCACTTTAGGTCTTTTGTAGTTTTAGGAGAAACGCAGTCGGCACATTGTCGTGTTGAGCGCAGCTCCACTCCAACGTATGTCCTATTGCAGTTTCTTTTTTCACCTAGCAGGGTGAAAAAAGAAACTGCAAAGAGCAAAATCCGTGGGACGAGTAAACCCTATTCCTTGCGGCTCGGCGTTTGATAAGCTACGCCGGCCGTTTGGCATGGCCTGCGACCGGTGCCCCAACAGCGCCGCGTGCGCGCAAGCCCAGCACCCCCACAACAATGCCGGCCACGCCCAGCACCGCGCCGAGCACACCAACGATCAGCGCCGTCTGCGCGGCCCGCGCGGCTGCGGTGGCCTGCGCCTGCAGCTCGGCCGGTGTCGCCTCGACCACTGGGAAGGCCACCTCACTCTTAGCCTCGACCGAGCTGAACGTGTCCGGGCTGCTGGTCATCGAAACATCGACTGGCGTGCCTTTGATATCGCCCCAGATATGCCAGGTGTAGTCGCCCTTCTCCGAGGGCAGCACGTAAGCGGTGTAGGCGCCCTCGCGACCCCACTGCGGCTTGATCGTCAGCGCCTTCTTCGCGCTGCCGAAGATGATCTCGACCTTCAGCGTATCGGCCAGTCCATTGATGTTTTCTTTGGTCTTGGTGTTGGTGACAAACAAGTCGAGCCCGTTTGGCTCACTCTGATAGGCCGGTTCGTTATGGAAGCCGATCACAAGCGTATAGTCACCAACGGTTGTATGGCCATGCGCCGAGACGACCGACGCGGTGAACGGGATGAGCAGCGCGCCCAGCAGCAGCGCCAGCGCCATTCGTCGAAATACGCGAGGCATAGATGTGATTCCTTTCGTTATGTAAGCAAGCATTGAGAACGTATTGTCGTTATCGCTGTTTTCCGCCACGCCCTACCACGCCTCGGCGACACAAATGCATGTGCAACCGGGGGCAACAACGTTCAAAGGTGTTGTCCCATGTGGAGCGCTAATCGGAAACAGGGTCAGTCGACCGACCAACAGCTACGCAACGCACGCCCAACCAATGGTTGGAACGTACGCAAGCTGATGCTTGGCCGGTTAGATCAAGCTGCGAAAGGAATCGGCGGGCGCAATCGTGGGGGGTGTGAGATATGTGGAGGGTCGCCTGGGGGAGCCGCTGGACGTATGCTCACGAGCAACACAAATATGATCGACACCACCAGCGTTGGCAATAGGTCGTGAACTGGCGATGGCGGCACGTGGAACGGCACGCCATCGTGATTACCAGCGGCGCGCGGCATGAAACAGCTCGGCTCGCTGGCCGGCAATGGCGACGAAACGAAGGCCGCGCCTCTGGCGGTGGCCGCCTCAGCCGACATCGTGGTGTTTGATGGCGTGTGGTGCATATGCGCGTGCTGCGCGGCGAAGTAGCTGTGGTATGCGATCGGCAGCCAGATCTGGCAGTGGATGATGCACAGCAGCGGCTCGCCCAGGGCCAGCGTCAGCAGCGCAAGCAGGGCCACCGCCGCACGGGCACGGCGCAGCCGCGCGCGTAGCGCGCTATATGCGCGCCTGGCCCGGCGATAGTAGCTGCGAATTATCGTGCTGATCTGCACACGGCACCTACATCGTGATAACCATCACTGTTTTACTCGCATGCGAGCGATTTGTCAAGCAACTTCAGGCTGAGATCTGTTCACGAAGGATTCTTCCTTTTAGACAAGGTTCTTGCACACTTTACACTTCGCGGTGGGGGTCTGGGGGCGGCTTCGCCGCCCCCAGACCCCCACCCATTGCGATAGGCTATGCTACGTTACACTGCCGGGTTACGCCACACCAGCGTCCCGGTCGGGAAGGTCGTGACCTCGATTCGCCAGGGTGTAAGCTTCAGCACGCCATAGTTCGGCTGATCCGCGCTCTGAAAGATCGGCGCGGGATCGTAGCCCAGCGGCGGCGGCGCAGCTAGAAACAGCGACCAGATCCGCTGCTTGGTCTCCGGCGTGGTATCCCACTCGGCGTAGCAATCGGCATATACTGGCTTGGCGACATCGGCGACATAGGCCAGCGAGACATACGGACGCGCGGCCAGATGCTTGGCTTTGAACGACCCGACCCGCGTCGCAATCCATCCAGTCGATCCTTCCCAGATCGGGTGAAGAATGCGCGAGCGCGGCCGGCTGCGCGCGTCGAGCGTCGCTACATTGCACCAGACCATGCTGTGTGCGCGAGCCAGAAACTCGCCGCGCAGCTCATCAAATGTTGCAACGTCCATATGGACTCCTCTTGTATTACAGGACTTACGCGGTAGGCGTTTTTAGCCTTCGGCAGAGCTGTACTTTATCTTCTTTTTGTTGTTCGTTTTTTCGCTCTGCGAGCGAAAAACGAACAACAGATGAAATGGGAAGTACCATGCTGCCGCAGGCAAAGCGACGTTTGAAAGCGCGACCACGTAAGTCCCGTTGTATTACAGCTGCTATGTGAAATATAACACGATCATTACGTGAAATATATCACGATAGCTGAAGGTGCGTATCAGTCGAAAGAAGGATGCCGGCCAATCGGTTGCTGCGCTCGCTAGCACTGAGTATAGCAGGTTCGTTGTTCGTTGACCGTTATCCGCTGTCCGTTGTTCTCCGGTTCTATTTTCACACACGCTTGACCACGCGCCGCGCCTGCGGTAGACTACCATACGCGCATCAGAGAGGCAGCGGCAAATGGGCACACTGGACGGCAAGGTGGCGCTGGTCACCGGCGGCGGGCGCGGGATCGGCCGCGCGATCGCGCTGGCGTTGGCCGGAGCGGGCGCGGCGGTGATCGTCACTGGCCGCGATATCGGCAAGCTGGATGCCGTTCGCGCCGAGATCGCCGCGAGCGGCGGGCCGGCGCTGGCGCTGGCCTGCGATGTGGCAGATTCCGGCGCGGTCGCCGCAGCCTTCGCGCAGGCCCGCGCGGCGCTCGGCCCGATCGATATCCTGGTCAACAATGCCGGCATCACCGCCAGCGTCAAGTTCGCCGATACCGACGACGCCACCTGGGAGCGGATCATGCGCGTGAACGCCAGCGGGCCGTTCTTCTGTTGCCGCGCGGCCGTGCCCGATATGATCGAGCGCGGCGGGGGCCGCATCATCAATATCGCCTCGTACGCGGCCCTGAGCGGCATCCCATATTCCTCGGCCTATAGCGCATCCAAGCACGCCCTGCTGGGCCTAACCCGCTCGCTGGCGCTGGAGCTGGCGCGCTACGGCATCACCGCCAACGCGATCTGCCCCGGCTGGGTCGAGACCGATATGGTGCAAAACGCGGTCGCCAATATTGTGGCGAAGACCGGCCGCTCCGAGGATGCAGCGCGCGCGAGCATCCTGGCGCTCGCCGGCCAGCCGCGCATGATCGCGCCCGAGCAGGTGGCCGCGGTGGCGCTGCGCCTGGCCGGGCCAGCGGGTGCTGGCACAAGTGGGCAGGCGATTACGATCGAGTGACGAGCGACGAGTGACGAGTGACGAGAGATTATTACTCCTGTCTCCCGTCTCCTGTCTCCTGTAAGGGACTATGCCACAATATTTGATCACCGTGCGGTCGACGCGTGACCCAGATGCGCCCGCGCATCTGTATTTGCTCGAAGGCGAGCTTTCGCCCGACGACCTCCAGCGCCTGTGACAGAAGATAATTCGTCGTCGGTCGTCGGTAGTCGGTCGCCTGTCCTGCCCTTCGGCACGGCTCAGGGGAGCAGCGGCGTCGAAGGGTCGGTCGTCGAGGTGGCCTTCAAGCCCGGCGTGACCGACAACGAGGCCGAGAGCATCAAGGTCGGCGCGGCGCGCCTGGGCATCGGCGGGCTGCGTACGGTCAAAACCCTGCGGCGCTACCTGCGCGGCGGCGTGGATCAGCTCGATCCGGCGCTGGCCGGGCTGTACAACCCGCTGATCCAGACGATGCTGCTCACTCGTTCTCACGCGGCCACATCAATCGACGAGCGCACGGCCTTTTACAGCGAGCTGCTGCGCCCGCCCGCCGCCACCGCGCCCGTGATCGCGCGCGTGGCCCTGCTGGAGGCCGCCGAGGAAGAGCTGCTGCGGATCAGCCAGGCTGGCATTCTCTCCCTGGATCTGGACGAGATGCGTGCCATTCAGGCCTACTTCCGCCAGGAGGAGCGCGAGCCGACCGACGGCGAGCTTGAGACTCTGGCGCAGACGTGGAGCGAACACTGCTCGCATAAGACATTCAAGGCGAAGGTGCGCTACCGGGTCGACCAAAGACGAATGACGAATGACAAAAGCTGGCTTAAGCCAGCGGAACGCTATACCGCGTATCAGATGCTCCGTCAGGACTGTGAGATCGACAGCCTGATTAAAACATTCCTCATGGCAGCAACAGATCAGATAGTCCACGACCGCTCTTTCGTCGTTGGTCGCTCGCCCTTCGTCCTCTCCGCCTTCGTCGACAACGCCGGCATCGTGGCCTTCGGCGATGCGCACGAGGTCTCGATCAAAGTCGAGACCCACAATCATCCTTCGGCGCTGGAGCCATTCGGCGGGGCCAACACCGGCGTCGGCGGCGTGATCCGCGATGTGCTGGGCGTCTCGGCGCTGCCGATCGCCAACACCGATGTGCTATGCTTTGGGCCGCTGGATCTGCCCGAGACTGGCGCGGATGGCGCGGGTGGTACGGGCGCGGGCACCGCGCCCCTCCACCCGCGCCGCATCGCGGCCGGCGTGGTGGCAGGTGTGCGCGATTACGGCAACAAGCTCGGCATCCCCACCGTCAACGGCGCGGTGCTGTACGATCCCGGCTACACCGCCAACCCGCTGGTGTTCTGCGGCACGGTTGGGCTTGCGCCGCGCGGCAAGAACCCGCACAAGCTCCAGCCCGGCGATGCGGTGGTGGTGCTGGGCGGGCGCACCGGCCGCGATGGCATCCACGGCGCCACCTTCTCGTCGGCCGAGCTGACCCACACGACCGCCCTTGATGTGGGTAGCGCCGTACAGATTGGCGACCCGATCACCGAAAAGAAGGTGCTCGACGTGCTGCTGCAGGCGCGCGACGCCGGACTCTACAGCGCGATCACCGATTGCGGCGCCGGTGGGCTCTCCTCGGCGGTGGGTGAG
>WNFV01011968.1_pt1 | contig 15459 bp, 9 predicted proteins | sample 5400101 | NCBI WGS metagenome assembly WNFV01 (sample SAMN13153361, study PRJNA577476) | soil metagenome | isolation source: 115 cm soil or saprolite under grassland replicate 1 | place: USA:California | collected 2016-06-15 | reverse complement strand
AGCTTCCTCGTCAAATACCCCGAAGTCGCCGACACGCACTGGAAGATGCTCCGCCTCTCGCGGGCAATCCGCGCCGCCCTCGCTCAACGCCCCGATGACGCGCGGCTCGCCCGGGGCCAGGTCGCGCTCTGGCGCGGGCAGGCCAACGACGCGTACTGGCACGGCGTGTTCGGCGGCTGCTACCTTCCGCACCTGCGCCGAGCGGTGAAGACGGCTCTGCTGGAAGCCGAGCGGTCGCTGATCGAGGCGGGCGTCGCGCCCGGGCTCAGCTGGACGCGCGAGGACGGTAACGGCGACGGACGCGCGGAAGTGTACGTTCGGACGAGCGCGCTCGCCGTCACGCTGGAGCCCGACGCCGGGGGAATGATCACCGAGCTCGGCTACTTTCCGGCAGGACTCGACGTCGCCGACGTCCTGGCGCGTCGCTTCGAGACGTATCACGACCAGGTGCCGGCGCGCGCCGCCGCGGGCCCAGCAGCCGCGGCGAGGACGATCCACGAAGCCGCCACGGCCAAGGAAGCCGGGCTCGACGCCCTGCTCGCCTACGACGAGCTCCGGCGTGGGTCACTGATCGAAGGCTTCTTCGAGGACGACGCCACGCCGCTCGATCCCGTCGCCCCCTGGGCGCTCGCCCGCGCCGTGGTCGGCGGCGAGAGGCTGGACTGTGTCGTGCAGGCGGTGGCCGACGGCGTCGCCGTCGTGCTCGCGCGCGCGCCCACGCCGGAGGCGCCGCTCGCCGTCGAGAAGCGGGTGACGATCCGCGATGCGACGATCGAGGTCGGCTACCGCCTGCGGCCCGTCCCGGGGGGGCGGCTCACCGGACGCTGGGCGGTGCAGTGGAACCTGGCGCTCACAGCGGGGAATGCGCCGGACCGGTATCTCGACCTGGCCAACCGTCCCTCGCTCGGCAGCGCCGGCCGCGTGCAGGCCCTCTCCGCCGTGGCGCTGGTGGACGAGTGGGCGGGCGTCGAAGCCACGCTTCGGTGGAGCCCCGCGGCCGAGCTCGCCTGGGGTCCGGTCGAGACGGTGTCAGTCTCCGAAGCCGGCTTCGAGCGGATCTATCAAGGCACCGCGCTCCTGCTCGTCTGGCGTCTCGACGTCGGCCCCGACGACGAGCGCGAGCTCGTCGCGACACTGACGCTGGCCCGCCGATGACGCTCGACGACCCCGGCCTCTTCGAGCGCACGGACCCGCACCGGGCGCGCGACGCGCTGGCCGCGTTCCCCGCCCAGTGTCTCGCCGCGCTGGCTCTTCGCGCGGCGCCTCCGCTTTCGATCCCGCGCCCCGCGCTCGTGATCCTCGCCGGCATGGGTGGATCGGCCGCGGGGGCCGAGTTGATCGCCGGGTGCGCCGCCGATTGCCTCGAAATACCGATCGTCGTTCATCGCGGGTACGGTCTGCCTCCGACCGCCGGCAAGCACGCGCTCGTCGTCGCCTCGTCGTATTCCGGCGATACCGTGGAAGTGCTCTCGGCCGTCGAGGCGGCAGGAGAGCGGGCGGTACCCGTCGTGGTCCTCACCGCGGGCGGGCGGCTGGAGGAGCTGGCGACCCGGCGGGACCTGCCGCGGGTGAAGTTGCCGGCCGGGCTGATGCCGCGCATGGCGCTCGGATATTTGTTTTTCCCGGCGCTGCGAATCCTGGGCGACGTCGGGCTCGCGGTCGCGACCAACGCGGAGATCGCGGAAGCCCTCGAGGTCCTGACTGCGCTTGCCCAGGAGCTCGCGCCGATGCGGCCGGTCGCGCAGAACGAGGCCAAGCGGCTCGCGCTCGCCGTCGGCGAGCGGATGCCGGCGATCTACGGGGGTCCGGCGACCGGCGGCGTCGCCTACCGGTGGAAGACCGACGTGGAGGAGAACGCCAAGCGGTTCGCGATCGCGGGCGCCATTCCAGAAATGAACCACAACGAAGTCGAGGCGTGGCGCGCGCCGGCCGCGGCCGCGATGCACGCGGTCTTTCTCAGGGACCACGACGAGTCGTCGGAGATCGCGCGGCGCTTCGCCGTGCTCCGAGAGCTGATCGGCGAGGCCGCCGGCGAGGTCAGCGAGTGCTGGGCGCGGGGCGCGGGGCGGCCGGCGCGGCTCCTGGGGCTGGCCTACCTCGGGGCGTGGACGAGCTACTACCTCGCGGTCGGCCTGGGCATCGACCCCTGGCCGGTACCCGTGCTCGACGAGATGAAGCGCCGGCTGCGAGTCCCTTAGCCTCGCTGACGATTCGTGCTACAGTTGCGGCGTTTGCATCGCCGGCCGCGATGCGCTGGAGGATGTCGATGGTGCGCGACGAGTATCTCTTCACGTCGGAGTCGGTGACCGAGGGTCACCCCGACAAGATCGCCGACCAGATTTCCGACGCGGTGCTGGACGCGATCATCACCCAGGACCCGACCGGGCGCGTCGCCTGCGAGTCCCTGCTGACCACCGGGCTCGTGGTCGTGGCGGGCGAGATCACGACATCGTGTTACGTCGATATTCCGCGCATCGCGCGCGAGACGATCCGCGGGGTCGGCTACACGCGGGCGAAGTACGGCTTCGACTACGAGACGTGCGGCGTGATCGCGGCGATCGACGAGCAGTCGTCCGACATCGCGCAGGGCGTCGACAAGCTCGGCGCGGGCGACCAGGGTCTCATGTTCGGCTACGCGTGCACGGAGACGCCTGAGCTCATGCCCGTGCCGATCATGCTCGCACACAAGCTGGTGATGCGGCTCGCGGAACGGCGCAAGTCGGGAGCGCTCGACTACCTCCGTCCCGACGGGAAGTCACAGGTGACCGTTCGGTACGTCGACGGCGTCCCGCGCGCGGTCGAGACGGTCGTCGTCTCTACCCAGCACAGCCCCGACGTCGGCGCCGCGCGGATCCGCGAGGACGTCATCGAGCAGGTGATCGTCCCGACGGTCCCGGCCGAGCTCCTCGACCTCAACCGCTGCGTCATCCACGTGAACCCGACCGGGCGGTTCGTGACCGGGGGCCCGATGGGCGACACCGGGCTCACCGGGCGGAAGATCATCGTCGACACGTACGGCGGCTCTTGCCCGCACGGCGGGGGCGCGTTCTCGGGCAAGGACCCGACGAAGGTCGACCGCTCCGCCTGCTACATGGCGCGCCACGTGGCCAAGAACATCGTCGCCGCTGGCCTGGCCCAGCGGGCGCAAGTGCAGGTCGCCTACGCCATCGGCGTCGCCGAGCCCGTCTCGATCATGGTCGACACGTTCGGGACGGGCAAGGCGCCGGACCGGGTCCTCGAGGCGCTGGTCAGGCGTCACTTCGATTTCACGCCGGCCGGAATCATCAAGTATCTCGACCTGCGCCGGCCGATCTACAAGAAGACCGCCGCCTACGGCCACTTCGGGCGCTCGGAGCCCGAGTTCGCCTGGGAACGGACGAACCGCGTCAAGGACCTGCGCGACGACGCGGGAGTGTAGCTCGGCACATCGATGAGGCCGCGCGGGTCCCGACGTCCCGCGGGGGCGGGGGGCAGCCCACGGCACCGGGCAAAGGACGACACTCCATGATCGAGCACGACGTCAAGAACCTCTCGCTCGCCCCCGAGGGGCGCCTCAGGATCGAGTGGGCCGAGCAATCGATGCCGGTGCTGCGTCAGATCCGCGAGCGCTTCACCCGCGAGCAGCCGCTCAAGGGCATCCGGCTCGGCGCCTGCCTGCACGTGACCACGGAGACGGCGGTCCTCATGCTCACGCTCAAGGCCGCCGGAGCGCAGCTGGCGCTCTGCGCGTCCAACCCGCTGTCCACGCAGGACGACGCTGCGGCCGCGCTCGTTCGCGAGTACGACGTCCCGGTCTTCGCCCAGAAGGGCGAAGATCACGCCCGGTACTATCAGCACATCGCGGCCGTGCTCGCGACGCGACCCCAGCTCACGATGGACGACGGCGCCGATCTCATCTCCCAACTCCACGGCCCGCGGAAGGATCTCGCCGCCGAAGTGATCGGCGGGACGGAGGAGACGACCACGGGCGTGGTCCGGCTCCGGTCGATGGAGCGCGAGGGCGTCCTCGCGTTTCCCGTGATCGCGGTCAACGACGCGGACACCAAGCACCTCTTCGACAATCGCTACGGCACCGGCCAGTCCACGATCGACGGGATCCTCCGCGCGACCAACGTCCTGCTGGCCGGGCGCACGGTCGTCGTCGCCGGCTACGGGATGTGCGGCCGCGGCGTCGCCGCCCGCGCCAAGGGGCTCGGCGCCCATGTCATCGTGACGGAGATCGAGCCCCTGCGGGCGCTCGAGGCGGTCATGGACGGCTTCCCGGTGATGCCGATGACCGCGGCCGCGGCCCAGGGCGACGTGTTCGTGACGGTGACCGGCAACACCTCGGTGATGTCGAGCGATCACTTCGGCCGGCTGAAGGACGGCGCCATTCTGTGCAACTCGGGGCACTTCAACGTGGAGATCGACCTCGAGACGCTCGGCGCGATGGCGCGCAGCCGACGGAGCGTGCGTCCGTTCGTCGAAGAGTTCACGCTCGAGAGCGGTCGGCGGCTCTACGTTCTCGGTGAGGGGCGACTGATCAACCTCACGGCGGCGGAGGGGCATCCCGCCTCCGTGATGGACATGAGCTTCGCGAACCAGGCGCTGGCCGCCGAGTACATGGTCAAGCACGGGCGTACGCTGGCCCGGAAGGTGTTCGTCGTGCCGCGGGAGATCGATCTGGAGATCGCGCGGCTCAAGCTCACCTCGATGGGCGTCGAGATCGACCAGCTCACGGCCGCGCAACGCGACTACCTGGCGTCCTGGACGCACGGGACCTGACCGCGCCCCGCTGACATCCGTGAACCGCCCGCCGCCGGTCCTGCTGCTGCTCCTCGTGCTCCTGGTTCTCGGCCTGGTCGCCCAGGTCGTGCCGCTGTACACCGACTGGCTCTGGTTCGGCGAGGTCGGCTACACGAACGTCTTCCTGAAGACGCTCTCGCTCCGCGGCTCGCTCTTCGCCGCGCTGGCCATCGCCGTGCTCGTCTTCCTCTACGCCAACCTGACGTTCGCGGCCCGTACGGCGGCGCCCGACGTCATCTGGGAGCTCGAAGACCAGCTCGGGCTGCCCAGCCGCGTGATCATCGAGCCGCTGATCCGCCGCTTCCTGCCGATCGTGCTGGTGCTGATCGCGCTGGCCTCCGGAATGCGGGCCACCGTCCACTGGGAGACGGTGCTGGGCTACTTCAATGCGACGTCGTTCGGCGTCACCGATCCGCTCTTCGGCCGCGACCTCAGCTTCTTCGTCTTCGTCCTGCCGCTCTGGCAACTCGTGTACGGATGGGCCATCACCCTCGTCACCAGCACGATCGTGCTGACGCTCGCCGTCTACGTGCTCCAGCGGAGCCTCGTGCTGACGAGCCGCGGCCCACGGCTGGCGGCCGGTGCGCGCATGCACCTCCTCCTCCTCGGGGCCCTGGCCCTCGCCCTCAAAGCCGTCGGGTTCTGGCTCGATCGGTTCGAGCTGGTCTTCTCGCCGCGCGGCATCGTGTTCGGGGCCGCGTACACCGACATTTACGCGTCGCTGCCTGTGCTCGGGGCCCTCGCCGTGTTCGCGGTGCTCTGCGCCGTCGCGTGCGTCGCCCAGATCGCGCGGTCGGGCCTGCGGCTGGTCGCCGGCGGCCTGATCGCCCTGGCCCTGGTGTGGGTGGCGGGCCTCGGCGTCTACCCGGCGTTGCTGCAGCGTTTGCGGGTCACGCCCAACGAGCTCGCGGCCGAGCGCCCGTTCATCGAACACAACATCCGCATGACCCGCCAGGCGTACGGGCTCGACCACATCGTCGAGCGCGAATTCCCTGCCGACGAGACCCTGGACGCGCGGGCGCTCGAGCGCAACTCGGCGACGATCAAGAACATCCGCCTGTGGGACTACCGCCCCCTCCTGCGCACGTTCGCGCAGCTCCAGGAGATCCGGACCTACTACAAGTTCGTGGACGTGGACAACGACCGCTATGTCGTGAACGGCGAGTACCGCCAGCTCATGCTGTCGCCGCGCGAGCTCTCGTACCAGCACCTCCAGTCCCGGATCTGGATCAACGAGCACCTGACGTTCACGCACGGCTACGGCGCCGTGGTCGGGCCCGTCAACCGCATCACCGCCGAAGGGCTGCCGGAGTTCCTGGTCAAGGACATCCCGCCCCAGTCGACGGGCGGGTTCCCGAAGATCACGCGGCCGCAGATCTACTACGGAGAGGTGTCGAACGAGTACGTCCTGGTGAAAACGAAGTCGCAGGAGCTCGACTATCCCTCCGGCGACCAGAACGTCTACACGACCTACAGCGGCGCCGGCGGCATCCCGCTCTCGTCGTTCCTCCGCAAGGTCCTGTTCGCCGTGCGATTCGGTGAGATCAAGATGCTCCTGTCCAACGACCTCACCGACCAGAGCCGGATCATGATCCACCGAACGGTCGTCCAGCGCGTCCGGCAGATCGCCCCGTTTTTCAGATTTGACCGAGACCCGTACATGGTCGTCGACAACGACGGGCGCCTGATCTGGATGCTGGACGGCTACACGACGACCAACCGGTATCCCTACTCGGATCCGGTTCCCGGCGTCGGCAACTACATCCGGAACTCGGTGAAGGTCACGGTCGACGCCTACGACGGCACGGTAATCTTCTATCGTGCCGACGAGACCGACCCCATCGTCCGCGCGTACGGCAGCGCCTTTCCCGGGCTCCTCAAGCCGCTGGACAAGATGCCCGAGGGGCTCCGGCGCCACATCCGCTACCCCGAGGACTTCTTCGCCATCCAGGCGCGGAAGTACGCGACCTATCACATGCTCGATCCCCAGGTCTTCTACAACAAGGAAGACCTCTGGGCGGTGCCGCGACGGGCGATCGAGGGCCGCGACCGCGACATGGAGCCCTACTTCACGATCATGCGGCCGCCGGGTGAGCAGAAAGAGGAGTTCATCCTCCTCACCCTCTTCAATCCGGCGCGACGCGACAACATGATCGCGTGGATGGCCGCTCGCTCCGATCCGCCGAACTACGGCCGCCTGATCGTGTTCAACTTCCCCAAGCAGAAGCTCGTCTACGGACCGCGACAGATCGACGCGCGGATTGACCAGGATCCAGTGATCTCCCAGCAGCTCTCGCTCTGGAATCAGCGGGGCTCGACGGTGATCCGCGGCTCGCTGCTGGCGATCCCCATCGACCAGTCGCTGATCTACGTCCAGCCGCTCTACCTCGCCGCCTCCGAGCAGGGAGCGCTGCCCGAGCTGCGGCGGGTGATCGTCGCGTACGGTAACCAGATCGCGATGGAGCCGACGCTCGAGCAATCCCTCTCCCGCATCTTCGGCGGCCGCCAAGGCGCGACGGCCGCCGCGCCGCCGGCGGCCGGTGCGCCGAGCGACGCCGCCACCGGCGTGCGACAGCTCGTCCAGCGCGCCTGGGAGAGCTGGACGCGAGCGCAGGACGCGCTACGCCGCAGCGACTGGGCGGCCTACGGAGCCGAGCAGAAGCGCCTCGAAGAAGCGCTGCGCGGCCTCACGCAGTCGAAGTGAAGGACTGGCGATCAAGCTCTTCGACCAACCCTAGCGGCCTTATGCCGAACGTGCTCGTGACGACGCCCTTCGATGAGGCTCAGCTGGGCCGGCTGCGCCAGGTCTCGTCACGCCTCACCGTGACGCAAGGCGATCCGGAGACCGCCGACTACGCGCCCACGGACGTTCTCTACGCGGGAAGTCTCCCGCGCGATCCGTCCCGCGCGCCCAATCTCAAGTGGGTGCAGGTGCACATGGCCGGCGTGAACGCGCTCTACGATCACCCGATCTACGCGAACAGCACGATCGCGCTCACCACCGCGAGCGGCGTGCACGCGGCGACGGTCGCCGAGTACGCGATCACGGCCCTCCTGGGGCTCGCGCATCGCCTGCCGCGGATGGTGGAATGGCAGGGGAGGGGCACCTGGCCGCCCGACGAGCAGCGGTGGCCGCTGTTCGTGCCGACTGCGGTGCGGGGCGCGACTCTCGGCGTGATCGGCTACGGCAGCATCGGACGCGAGCTCGCTCGCATCGCCAGGACCGCCTTTGCGATGAGCGTGCTGGCGTGCAAGCGGGAGCCCGCGCGCCGCGCCGATCCCGGGTACTGCCCGCCCGGCACGGGCGATCCTGAAGGCGTCCTGCCGGACGAGTGGTTTTCGCCCGACCGCGTATCGGAGCTGCTCGCCCGATCAGACGTCGTCGTGATGTGCGCGCCGCTCACGCGCGAGACGCATCATATGATCGGCGCGCGAGAGCTTCGTGCCATGAAGCCGACTGCGTACTTGATCAACGTGGGGCGCGGCGCCAGCGTCGACGAGATGGCGCTCGCGCAGGCGCTGGCGGAGCGGCGCATCGCCGGCGCGGCGGTCGACGTCTTCGCGCAGGAGCCGCCGCCGGCCGGACACCCGCTGTACAAGGTCGACAACGTCATCGTCTCACCGCACGTCTCGGGCTTTGTCGCGAGCTACGACGACGACTGCTGCACCCTCTTCGTCGAGAACCTGCGGCGGTACCTGGACGGCGCGCCGCTCCTGAACCTGGTGGACCGCGCGAAGGGATACTAGCCCGCCACCGCGCCCCGCAGCGGCGGGCGGGGGACGGGGATCGGCGCGCCGCGGTCCCAGCCGCAGCAGACGGAGCCTCGCCTGCTCGATCATGAGCTCGCTTTTCGCGAGTCGGTGGTCGACCAGGTAATCGTTGTGAATGTTCGCCTTCGTGTAGTACCGCGTCTGGGGATCGCTGGTCGGCTCGAGGTATCCGCCCCAGGCGGCGAACGGGTCGCGCGCCTGCTCCCGCTCCTGCTCCGTCACCGGCCGGTCCAGCCGCCCGCGCATCATGATCTGGAGATTGTAGTTGTCGTCCAGGTCGGCGCCGGCCTTGCGGTACGCGTCGCCGCGGCGCAGGGCATCGTCCATGCTGCTCGCCCGAATCGCGTTCGTGCGCGCGACGATCAGGAAATCCGGGTTCCGCCGGGCCGCCACGGCCTCTTTGACCTTGGCCGCCATCAGCTCCAGCGGGATCATGTGCTCGATCCCGGCGTGATGGTGCTGGATCAGCGCGCGGAGTGACATGGGACGTTCCCCTTTCGCGCCACGGGGGCGGGACGGCGATGACTGTTCCCGCACCGAGCTGCCGCTCCGCCTCAGGTGCGAGCGCGGAGCAGGAGGGAAACGCCGATCCCCATGAAGATGACGTTCGCCGTCCACGCGGCAATCAGGGGCGGTAGGAGGTCGGCCCGTGCGAAGGCGAGCGCGACGTAGTGGACGACCAGATAGCCCGCCATGATGGCGAGCGCGAGACCGATCCCGTAGAGACGACCCCCGCGCGGCGACTGGAGCGCGAAGGGGATGGCGACGAGCACCATGACCAGGTTGACGAGCGGGAAGGACAGCTTGGCGTAGAGCTCGACGAGATGTTTGCGGACCTTGAAGCCGGCCGCCTCGAGCCGGGCGATGTAGTCCTTGAGCTCCCGGAAGCTCATCGCATTGACGGGCTTCTGGATGCGGATGAAGTCCTCCATCTCCTCCGTCAGGTCCAGCGCCGTCCGCAGAAATGGCACCGTCTGCACCGTGCCATCGGCGCCGATCTCCCGGTACGCGCCTTCGCTCAGCTCCCAGCCGGCCGGCGTCCAGTGCGCGCGCCGCGCGTCCAGCCGACCGACGAGCCGGAAGTCGCGGTCCACCTCGAGAATGGTCACCCCGAACATGTCGTTCGTCCCGGGGTAGAGCAGCTCGATGCGGTAGAAGCGCGAGTCGGAGCTGCGCACCCAGAGGCGCTGGCGCGACTGGAGATGACGGGGGGCCAGGCCGCGGATTTTGACCCGGTCAACTTCGTCCCCGCGCTCGTTGAGGGCGGGCAGCGCGAGCTCCTGAAAGAGCCCGGCCCCGATGGCGACGGCCAGCCCGAGGCCCAGGACCGGCGCGCTCACCCGGTAGAGGCTGATGCCGGCGGCCTTGAGCGCGGTCAGCTCGTGATTGCGGCTGAGCGTCAGGAAGCGGAAGATCGTCGCGACGAGCATGACCACCGGCAGGTAGGTATGTAGCCCCGCCGGCAGCCGGTAGACGAAGTGCTCCAGGATGTACACGAGGGGCGGCTTTATCCGGAGGTATCTGTCCAGGGTCTGCAGGAGATCGATCATGATGAACAGGGTCGCCGCCACTGCGAGTCCGACCCCCATGAACGCCAGGTACTCGCGCACGAGGTAGCGGTCGATGATGTGCGTCGAGTCGCGGGCCGCCCCTGGTCCAGGCCCCCGGACGCGCCTCACGCCGCGCTCGGGGACGGCGCGCCACAGGGCCTCAAGCGCGCGCCACACGAGCGGCATCGCGGGCCACTTCCACTCGCGCGCGGTCGCCACGAGGAACCCGAGGCCGACGACGCCGAACAGGACGTTTGGCGTCCAGATCGCGACGGCCGAGGGAATCTGGCCGCGGAGGGCAGCCCCCTCGAGCGACGTCATCACCAGATAGTAGGTGACCAGGATCACCAGGCTGCCGATGAACGCGATACTCCGGCCGCCGCGGTGGGAGCGGACCGCGAGCGGAAACCCGATGAGGCCGAAGACGATCGCCGCGAGCGGGAGCGCGTAGCGCTTGTGGCGCTCGATCTGAAATGGCCGTCGGCTGGTCGGATCGTGTCGATACTCGGCGATCTTCCGATCGAGCTCGCGCAGGGTGAGGTCCTTTTCCGGCTTCTCGACCCGCGGCGCCCCCTTCACCGGCGACGTCATGGACAGGCTCATATCGTAGATATCGAAGCGCGTATATCGATAGCGGGACGCGCCGCTCGCCCGCGCCGTCGGCGATGGCTGGTCCCTCGACGCGTCGACAGGCACGACGTCAGCCTCGTTCACGGCGCCGTTCACCAGGCGGAGCGTGATCCGCTGATTCGCCTCGTCGGTGAGCAGGCGGCCTTCGCGCGCGGTGATGATCCGCGAGAGCGTCGCGTCGCGCTCGTCGGAAACGATGAGCCCGCGCAGCGCGACCTGAGAGGTGCTGACGTCCTCGACGTAGATCGTCAGGTCACCGAACACCCCGAGGAACACGCGCTCCTGCAGGCCGCTCGCCGCTCGTGCCTGGAGGATCCGGAAGAGCTGGCGTTGGAACTCGAGGTTCGCCACGGGGTTCAGGGCGAGCGTGAGCCCGGCGGTGGCCAGCGCGACGACGATCGAGGCCAGCAGGACTGGACGGAAGAGCCGCAGCGCGCTGACGCCGGCGGCCCGGAAGGCGACGATCTCGAAGTCGCTCGCCAGCCGGCCGCCGGCGAGGAGCACCGCGGACAAGAGGGCCATCGGAAGCGTGTGAGCCAGGAACGACGGCAGCATGAAGACGAGCAGCTGGACGACGAGATGGAACGGCACCCCTTTCGTGATGACGAGGTCGGTCAGCTGGTAGATCCGGTCAATGACGAGAAAAAACGTGAGGAGCACGCAGCCGAACGCGAGCGGTGAGACGAGCTCGCGCACGATGTACCGATCGAGAACGAGAAGCCGCACGGGTCTGTTGTACCATAGCAGCGTGAGTCGCCTATCGGGGTGCCCGACGCGGATGCTGCTCGTCGGCCTCGCGATGCTCGGCGCCGCAGCGCTCGTGCCCGAGCGGCCGGACGCCGCCGATCCGCTCGACCGCCTCGACCAGTTCCGCCAGCTCGCGCGTTCGCACGCCTTGCTCGGGCACGGCGACGCGGCCGAGTCGCCCGACGCCTATCGCGACATGTACGCGCTCCTCGACGAGGAAATCGTCGAGAGCCTCGGGGCCGGCGGTCTCTACGCGTCGGCCGGCTTCCTTCAGGACAGGCTCGACGCGTTCGGCGAAGCGTGGGGCGCTGCCGCAGTCGACGTCCTGCGCGTCGGGCGGCTCGTGGTGGGCGCGTTCCAGATGAGCGATGCGTCCGACGTCAACTCCGTGCGGGTCTACGGGCGACTCGGCGGGGAGGCCGCGTTGCTGACGACGCTCTTCCGCGACGGCCGCCCGACCGTGTACCCGTGGTCTCCGGCGCCGAGCGGCGCCTCCCAGTTTATCGCCGCCTGGGAAGGTCCAGCGACGGGACAAGGGATCCGCCCGCTCCGCCTCGACCTCATCCGCCAGCAGGGCGACGGCGTTCGCGTCGTCTGGTCCACGACCGACCTGTTCCCCGACCGCCTGATGGCGCGCGCATATTCGGTGCGCGGGGAGGAGATTCGAGTGCGCTACGAGCTCCACTATCCGGGCTGGACGCCGGGGTGCGACGGACAGACCGAAGCCGAGGACGTGTTCCGATCCTCGCACGAGAGCGGAGCGCTCGTCCGGAAGGCCGGACGCCAGCTCAACGGCTGGCACCGCGAGCTCCGCACGACGGTCGCCCAGCTCTTCGACGCGCTCGAGTCGAGAGACGAGAGCAGCCTGGCGAAGCTGGTGCCCGACGTCCAGATCCGCCGGCGGCTTCCGGCCACGTTGCGCCCCGAGGCCGCATGCGACGCTGCCGACGGCACCGCCAACCCCCAGACGGTGTCGGTCGCCGCGACTGCAGAGCATACGCCTTGGGCGCTGATCTTCCAGCGCGGCGGCGCCCGGTGGCGCCTCGCGGCCGCCGCGCCGGTGCTCGAGTGACGTCTCGCCGATGAGCGCGACGACGAGCGAGATCTCCGACCGGTACGATCCCTCGGCCGTCGAGGAGCGCTGGTATCCGCGCTGGGAGGAACGGGGTTACTTCCGCGCCGATGCCGCGGCCACCGGCAAGCCGTTCTCGATCGCGATGCCGCCGCCCAACGTCACCGGGTCGCTCCACTGGGGTCATGCGCTGACCATGACGCTGCAGGACACGCTGACGCGCATGAAGCGAATGGACGGCTTCAATACCCTCTGGCTCCCCGGGACCGACCATGCGGCGATCGCCGTTCACGTGGTCCTCGAACGCCAGCTCGCGGCCGAGGGAAAGACGAAGGAAGACCTCGGCCGCGACGGTTTCCTCGCCCGCGCCTGGCGATGGAAGGAGGAGACCGGGGGCACGATCGTCCGGCAGCTCAGGCGTCTGGGCGCCTCGTGCGACTGGTCGCGCGAGCGCTTCACGATGGATCCCGGGCTGTCGCGCGCGGTCCGGGAATCGTTCGTCCGCCTCTGGCAAGAGGGGCTGATCTACCGAGACGATTACATCGTCAACTGGTGCCCGCGCTGCCAGACGGTGCTGTCCGACCTCGAGGTCGAGCGGGAGGAGCGCGACGCGGAGTTCGTCTACATCAAGTACGGTCCGGTCACCCTCGGGACGGTGCGGCCGGAGACGAAGCTCGGCGACACGGGTCTGGCCGTGCACCCCAAGGACAAGCGCTACAAGCATCTCGTGGGAACAACGCTCGAGGTCCCATCGGTGGACGGCACCATCTCGGTGAAGGTGGTCGCGGACGACGCCGTCGATCCGAAGTTCGGCACCGGCGTCATCAAGGTGACGCCGGGACACGACCCGGTGGACTTCGAGATCGGCCGGCGCCACAACCTTCCCATCAAGACCGTCATAGGCTTCGACGGTCGGATGACCGCCGAGGCCGGACGCTACGCCGGCCTGGACCGCTTCGAGTGCCGCAAGCGGATCGTCGAGGACATGAAGGCGCTCGGCCTGATCGAGCGGATCGAGCCCTACCGGCACGCCGTCGGCGTCTGCCATCGCTGCAAGACGGTGGTCGAGCCGCTCGTCTCCAAGCAGTGGTACGTGCAGACGAAGCCCCTCGCCGAGGCGGCGATCAAGGCCGTGCGCGAGGGGCGGATCAAGATCGTCCCGCGCAGCTGGACGAAGACCTATTACCACTGGATGGAGAACATCCGACCCTGGTGCATCTCGCGCCAGCTCTGGTGGGGCCATCGGATTCCCGCGTGGCACTGCGACGCCGACGGTTCCGTGCACGTGTCGCGCGACGACCTCCAGGCGTGCCCCCAGTGCGGCGGGCCGCTCCGGCAGGACCCCGATACGCTCGACACGTGGTTCTCCTCGGGACTCTGGCCGTTCTCGACGCTCGGCTGGCCCGACGACACGCTCGAGCTCAGAACCTACTATCCGACCTCGGTGCTCGTCACGGCACCGGACATCCTGTTCTTCTGGGTCGCCCGAATGGCGATGCTCGGCATCCACTTCACGCACGAGGCGCCCTTCCGCGACGTGTACCTCCACGCGATCGTGCGCGACGCCGAGGGACAGAAGATGTCGAAGTCCAAGGGCAACGTCACCGACCCGCTGGAGGTGATGGGGAAGTACGGCACCGACGCCTTCCGCTTCGCGCTCGCGGCGCTGGCGCAGGGCCGGGACATCCGGATCTCCGAAGACCGCATCGAGGGCTACCGGAACTTCGCCAACAAGATCTGGAACGCAGCGCGCCTCGTCCTGTCGAACCTGGATGGCTTCGACCCGGCGCTGGCCAAGAACACGCCGCCGGCACTCGCCGACGTGTGGATCGAGAGCCGGCTGGCGGCCACCATCGCGGAGGTCCGCACTGCGATCCGGCGGTACCGGTTCAGCGACGCCACCTCGTCCGTGTACCAGTTCCTCTGGCACGAGTTCTGCGACTGGTACCTCGAGATCGCCAAGCTGTCGCTCTACCGCGCCGAGAGCCCGGCGCGGCGCGCGCGCACCCAGGCGACGCTCGTTCGGGTCCTCGAGGCGACGCTCCGGCTCCTGCACCCGTTCATGCCGTTCATCACCGAAGAGCTCTGGCAGCGGCTGCCGCACAAGGGCGTGTCGATCATGATCGCGCCGTATCCGCGGGTGGCGAGGAAACAGCGCAACGCCGACGCCGAGCGACAGATGAGCGCGGTCATGGACCTCGTCACCGCGGTGCGCAACATCCGCGGCGAGATGCGGATCGCGCCCGGCGTCACGCTCGCGGCGACGCTCCGCCCCAGCCGGGACGGAGGCGAGCTCTTCATCGCGAACGGCGCCCTCATCGACACGCTGGCGCGCGCCCGGTTCGTCGTCGATCCCCGGGCGACGCGGCCGCGGAACTCGGCGATGGCGGTCATCGACGGCTCCGAGCTCTACGTGGATCTGGCGGGCGTCGTCGACCTCGCCGCCGAGCGCCAGCGCCTCGAGAAGGAGATCACGCGTGCCGCCGAGAGCGTCGAATTCCTCAAGGGCAAGCTGGCCCGGCCCGAGTTCGCCGAGCGGGCGCCCGCCGAGATCGTGGCCCGAGAGCGGGAGCGGCTCATCGAGCAAGAAGCGCTTCGCGAAAAGCTCCTGGCGAGCCTCGCCTGGGTCGATGATGGCTCACGATAGCGCCCCGGCCGCGATCGTCCGCCTCGATACCGTCGATTCCACCCAGTCGGTCGCCTTCGGGCTCGCAGAGCGCGGCGCCGCGGACCGCACCGTGGTGGTCGCCGATCAGCAATTGGCGGGCAGGGGCCGGCGGGGGCGCATCTGGCAAGCGCCGGCCGGAACGAGTCTCCTCGCCTCCATCATCGTCCGCTCCCGGCTTCCCCAGGCGCTCCTGCCGACCTTCTCGCCGATGACCGCGGTCGCCACGGCGGATGCGC
>WNFV01007793.1_pt1 | contig 15461 bp, 20 predicted proteins | sample 5400101 | NCBI WGS metagenome assembly WNFV01 (sample SAMN13153361, study PRJNA577476) | soil metagenome | isolation source: 115 cm soil or saprolite under grassland replicate 1 | place: USA:California | collected 2016-06-15 | reverse complement strand
CCTGCTGACCGGTCCTACGGGGACGGGCAAGACCACCACGATCGCCGCGGTTATCGGCCACATCAACCGGACCCGGCGGGCGCACATCGTGACCATCGAGGACCCCATCGAGGTGGTCCACGAGGACGACCTCTCGATCATCCAGCAGCGCGAGATCGGCCTCGACACCGAGTCGTATGCCAAAGCGCTCCGCCACGTCATCCGCCAGGATCCGGATGTCGTGTTCATTGGCGAGATCCGCGACCCCGAGTCGGCCCTGTCCGCCATCCAGGCGGCGGAGACCGGGCATCTGGTCATCTCCACGATGCACACGATCGACGCCACCGAGACGATCAATCGTCTCCTCGACCTGTTCCCCCCGCAGCAACAACGGGAGGTGCGCACGTCGTTCGCCGGCGCGCTTCGTGGCATCGTGTCGCAACGCCTCGTCCCCCGAGCCGACGGAAAGGGGCGGGTTCCCGCCGTGGAGGTCATGATCGCAACCGGCCGGGTCTACGAGAGGATCATCGACCCCGAGTCCACGATCCAGATCCGCGACGTCATCGCCGAGGGCACGTACTACGGCATGCAGACCTTCGACCAGGCCTTGGTGAAGATGGTGAAGGACGGCCTCATCGCCGAGGACGACGGACGTCGGGCCTCCACCACCCCGCACGACTTCAACCTCGCGCTCCGCGGTGTGATGACCCGGGGGACCCCGCAGCTGATCTAGGCCTCAGGTTCGCCCGCCGCGCGGCGCGCGGCGCGCTCGAACGGGTGGCGGCGGTACCCGAACGGCACAGCGAGCACGAGGTACGCGGGGATGAACAGCGGGCCCCACGCCATGTACTGGCGGACGTGGTGCCGCTCGTGCGTGAGGAGCGTCCCATCGAGCGGCACCGCCGACAGGATCACGAACCCAACGGTCATCGCGCTCCGGTGCATCCTCGACATCACCCAACTCAGGCCGCGAGGACCGCGATCGAACACGAGTGCTCCACCATGGATCCTGGGACGCTGGAACGTGACCAGGCCGAGGAGCACCCCGAGCACCGTGTTCGGTAACGTCCACACGAACCCGAGCGCCGTGGCCACGTGGCGCACGCTATCGCAGGGTGCCCGGCTGCCGGGGGTATCCTGACCGGGCCATGGCCCGTCCCACGCGCCCGGAGGAGGGCGCGCGCGTGGAGGTCCCTCCCGTCGCCACGGAACTCGGCGAGCGCTTCCGCATGGCCGGGCACGAGCTGTACCTGGTTGGCGGGGTCGTGCGGGACCTCGTCCTCGGCCGGACCAAGGAGGGCGCCGAGCTCGACCTGGCCACCGACGCGCCTCCCCGGGTGACCATCAAGCTGCTCCAGGGGTGGGCCGACAGCCGCAAGCTGGTCGGGGTCAGGTACGGCACGGTGGGCGCGCGGAAGGGCAACACGGTCCTGGAGATCACAACCTTCCGCGAGGAGGTCTACCCGGAGGACACGCGCAAGCCGGCGGTCACGTTCGCCCGCGACATCCGGACCGATCTGTCGCGCCGGGACTTCACCATCAACGCCATGGCCGTTCGCCTCCCAGAGGGGGAGTTCCTCGATCCGTTCGGCGGGGTGAAGGCGTTGGCAGCACGACGGCTCGATACGCCGCTCGACCCAGAGATCGCGTTCTCCGACGACCCCTTGCGGATGCTGCGGGCCGCCCGGTTCGTCTCCCAGCTCGACCTCACCCCCGCGCCGCGAGTGGTGCACGCCATCGAGCGGATGCGAGAACGGCTGGGCATCGTATCGGCCGAACGGATCGGCGACGAGCTCGCCAAGCTGCTCCTCACGCCGAAACCGTCGAAGGGGCTCGAGCTCATGGTGAACACCGGATTGGCCGACGAGTTCCTCCCCGAGCTTCCCGCGCTGCGGCTGGAGCAGGACCCCGTGCACCGGCACAAGGACGTGTTCCACCACACCCTCGCGGTCGTGGAGCGGACCGAGCCCGACGTGGAGCTGCGCCTCGCGGCGCTGCTGCACGACATCGGCAAGCCCCGAACCCGTCAGGTGACGCCGGAGGGCGTGCAGTTCCACCATCACGAGACCGTCGGCGCCCGGATGGCCGAGGAGCGTCTGCGCGCACTCCGGTACCCGAACACCGTGGTGGAGAACGTTCGGACGCTCGTCGAGCTGCACCTGCGGTTCCACGGGTACGGGGAGGGGTGGACCGACAGCGCCGTTCGCCGGTACGTGCGGGACGCCGGCCCGCTGCTCGACAAGCTGAACCAGCTGACGCGGGCCGACGTGACGACCGGGAACCGGTTCCGGGCCAAGCAGTTCCAGGCCCTCCAGGACGACCTGGAGGAACGGATCGCCCGGCTGGCCGAGCAGGAGAACCTGGAGGCCATGCGCCCGCCGCTCGACGGGAACGAGGTCATGGCCCACCTCGGCGTCGGCCCCGGTCCGATCGTGGGCGAGGCCCGCGACGAGCTGATGGAGATCCGCTTGGACCGGGGGCCCATCGAGAAGGAGGAGGCCTATCGCCTCCTCGACGAATGGGCGGCGAAGAAGGGGATCATCCGACCTAACCACGAAGGAACAACGTGATCTTTCCACCCGACGAGGGGACGTAGTACGCGAAGTCGTAGCCGAGGTCGGGGAGGTCGCTGACGAGCCACAGGTAGCGATCGTGGTCGAACCAATGGCAGTACGACTCGGCCGAAGGATCCGAGGTCACACGCACCAGGCCCGTCCCGTCGGACCGAATGGTGAAGATGTCCGAACGCACCTCGCCCTGGGCGAACCCATCGAAGCAGATCGCGGCCCCGTCCTCTGACCACTGGGGGCTGGTCGCCCAACGGACCGAACCGGGAGTCACGAGGAAGGGATGACCGCCGTGCGCGGGAACGATCCAGATGCTGCCGACTCCGCCTCTGGACTTGGTGAACGCGATGGCCGTTCCGTCGGGCGACCATGACGGCTCGGAGTCATCCGCCAGTGATCGGGCGGTCAGGTTCGACAGGTCGCCTCGGTTGACGTCCAGGGTCCAGATGTCGGCGTTGCCCGCGCGGAGGCTGGTGAAGGCGATCGTCGTCCCGTCGGGCGACCACGTCGGCGCGAAGTCGTTCCCCGGCTCGTCGGTGAGCTGGCGGATCGAGCTCGGGTCGTCCACACGCAGGACGTACACGTCGGGGTCACCGTCTCGCGTGCTGACGAAGGCGACCTGCGACCCGTCGGGGGAGAGCGCGGGACCGAGGTCGGACGCGGGGTCGACGGTCAACCTGGTCACATCACGCGCGCTCCCGCGCATGAGGTAGATCTCGGCATTGCCGTCGAGACCGCTCGCCGAGAAGGCGATCGTCGGGTGACCCGGAGGATCCTGAAGTGCGGGCAGCCGGATCCCTGGGACGTATCGCGAGCCCAGGATGGGGACCGCAAACGCGAGCAGGGTGAGGAACGCGGCTGCTTGGAGGCGCGTCGAGCGTGCGATCACGTTCGTGGGCTCGAGGAACCGAGCCAGGCGTTCGGTCAGCAGGCCGAGGAGGGGGGCCGCCGGCAGCCCGACCAGGAAGAACGCGAACATCGCGATCGTGGGGAACTTGACGAGCTGGAGCGCCACCGCGATGCCGGCTGCCCACGCGATGAAGCAACAGGCCGAGTTGATGATCCAACGCCAGGAAGAAGAGCCGATCGGGCGGAGGAGTCTTCGCGGAGAGATGGAACCGAACCCCGGACCGGACGGCCAAGCCATGCCGGGGACTCCTCCGCCTTCTCCACCAGCCATGGATGAAGGGTCGGCTCCCACGTGCTCTAGCCTGAGGTCAGGCCTCCCGCGTCCGCCGGCGGCCAGATGATGACGAAGGCCCGCCCGACCACGTTTCCTTCGGGGACGAACCCGATCACGCGCGAGTCGGAAGAGTTGCCGCGGTTGTCGCCCAGGACGAACAGCTCGCCCTGGGGGACAGTGACCGGCCCGTAGTCGCTCATCGAGCCCAGCGCCTCCTTCGTGAGGTACGGCTCGGTGATCGGATCGTCGTTCACCATGACCGTGTGACTACGAATGGCGATCGTGTCGCCGGGGAGTCCGATCACGCGCTTGATGAGGTCCTCGTTCTCAGGTTGCTGGAAGCCGAGTCCCTCTCCGAGCCAGTGGAACAGGGCCTCGACGGCGTTCCGATCGGGGAGCGCCGCCTCGTTCGGGTTCTGAAACACCACCACGTCGCCCCGATGCAGGTCGCCGAACCGGTAGGCCAGCTTGTTGACCAGGACCCGGTCGCCGGGCATCAACGTCGGCTCCATCGATGAGGACGGGATGAAGAACGCCTGCACAAGGAAGGTCTTGATGACCAGGGCGACGACGAGGGCCACCAGGACGAGGACGGGAACCTCGCGGAGGAACGAGTGCCGGCCCTCGTCTTCCTCCTCGAGCTCCCCGACCTCGGCGTCGTTCGATTGGGGATCCTGCGGGCTGTCTGGGGCCATGGGCTCCGTAAGGGTACCCGGGAAGGCGGAATGTCTCAGTCACTTGAAGCCGGAACTCGACGGCTTTCAGATCGCCTGGACCCGCACCTCGACTGCCTTGAACGAGGCCCACAGCCGCGTCCCCTCCCGGATGCTGAGCCGCTCGACCGATCCCAGGGTCACCTCGGCCACCAGCGGGGGGGACGCGTCGATGCGAACGCGCGCTCGCTCCCCCTCCACGCTGACGGAGGTCACGGAGCCCGTCAGCACGTTGCGGGCCGAGGCTCCTTCGGGTGGTCGGACGTGGAGCGAGACGTCGGCCGGACGAAGCAGGCCGATGACCGGTTCGAGCGCGCCGCCGATCCCCGGCGGCCAGGCCACGACGACGTCACCATCCGACGTGACGAGCCGGCCGGCTCCGGCCTCGAGTCGTTCGAGCCGTCCGGTGAACAGGTTCATGCCAACGAGCTCCGCCGCGTACGGCGTGCGCGGCGCCGCGCGAACCTCGCCCGGCGTCCCGATCTGCGTGACTCGTCCGTCCTCCACGAGCACCATCCGATCGGCCAAGCTCATGGCCTCCACCGGATCGTGCGTCACGAGGAGCCGAACCCCCGCGAACCCGATGAGCTCGCGCCGCACGAGCGCCCGCACCTGTGTGCGGGCCCGCACGTCGAGTGCCGCGAGCGGCTCGTCGAGCAGGAGGAGCCGAGGCTCGCGGATCAGGGCCCTAGCCAAAGCGACCCGTTGCGCCTCGCCGCCGGACAGGTCGGCGGGGCGGGCGCCGGCCCTCTCGGCCAGGCCCAGCCGTGCCAGGAGATCGGTGGCTCTGCTCCGGGCCTCGCGGCGCGCGACGCCGAGCGCCCGGAGCGGGAATGCCACGTTCTCGACGGCCGATAGGTGCGGGAAGAGCAGCCGGTCCTGAAACACCACCCCCACCGGCCGCCGCTCGGGAGGGACATGCCGGCCGGCGGTCACATCGTCCAGCGTCCGGCGGTCGAGAACGACGCGCCCGCCCGCCGGTGGGTTGAGGCCCGCCAACGCAGCGACGAGCGTGGACTTCCCTGCGCCGTTTGGGCCGAGCAGGGCGACGGTCTCACCTGCGGCGGCCTCGAACGCCGCGGCCACGGTGAAGTCGCCCCTGCGAGCCTCGACGTCGACGACCAGGCTCACCGGGCTGCCAGGAACCGCTCTCGGAGACCCACGATCACGGCGAGCGACACACCAACGAGCAGCAGTGAGAGCGCGATCGCCCCGTCCGGGTCCGTCTGGAGCCGTTCGAACACCGCCAGCGGCAGCGTCTGCGTCCGGCCTTGGAGGTTCCCTGCGAACGTGATGGTCGCGCCGAACTCGCCGAGCGCTCTGGCCCAGCACAGCACGAGCGCGGCAGCGATCTGCGGCGCCAGCATGGGAAGCGTCACCCGCCGGAGCACGTACCAGCGCGAGCCCCCGAGCGTCGCGGCCGCCTCCTCGAGTCGCGAGTCGAGTGAGCGAAGCCCGGCCTCGAGCACAAGCACCGCCAGTGGGAACGAGACGAACGCCGCCGCGAGCACTGCGGCCGATGTGGTGAACGTGAGCTGCACGCGCAAGACGTCGTACAGCGGAGCGCCGAGGAACCCGCGCCGGCCGAACGCCGCCAGCAGGGCGACGCCCCCCACCACCGGTGGCATCACCAGCGGCAGGATCACCAGCGCACGGAACACCCTTCGACCGGGGAAGGACGAGCGGGACAGTGCCCAGGCCATCGGGAACCCCAGAACGAGCGACAGCACGGCCGCCGACGTCGCCACCACGATCGATAGGCGAAGCGCCGTGAGCGAGGAGTCCGACGTGAGCACCTCGGCGGTCCTCGACCACGGTGTGCGCTGGATCAGCCCAGCGAGGGGGAGCGTGACGAACGCGATCCCCAGGATGGCCAGGACCACGAAGACCGCCGAGGTCGTCCGTTTCTTGGCGGCCATGTCAGGCGGGCGGAAGGAACCCGAACGTCCGCAGCGTGGCCTGCCCCGGTCCGGTCACGAAGCGGAGGAAGGCCCCGGCGACCGGCGCGCGGCCGGAACCATCGATCACCGCGATCGGGTACGTGGCGATGACGTTGACGTCGTCGGGGATGGAGATCTCCCGCACGCGGGCCGCGATGTCGGGGGTGACATCGGTCCGGTAGACGATGCCGGCGTCGGCCTCACCCAGGAGCACCTTCTGGACGACTCCCTTCACGTCCTCCTCGTTCGACACGAGGTTGGCCAATGCCCCCTTCTGGATGCCCGCGTTCGCCAGGACTCCCCGCGCGTAATCACCCGCGGGAACCCCGACGGCGGCCAGGACCAGCTTGACGCCGGGCCGAGCCAGGTCGTCGAGCGATCCGACATGGGCCGGGTTATCCGAAGGGACGATGACCGCCAGCTTGTTCCGGGCGAACTCGACCTGGTCCGTGACCCCGGGGCCGTCCGACCGGACCTGGTCCATGTATTTCGGGCTGGCCGGAGCGAAGACGTCGGCTGGCCCGCCTTCCAGGATCTGGGTGGCCAGCCCGTCCGACGGCCCGAAACTGAATCGAACCGTGACGTCCGGGTTGACCTGCTCGAAGTCTGCGCCGATCCTGGTGAAGGCTCCCGTGAGTGACGCAGCCGCGAGCACCGTGATCTCCGAGCGCTCGGAACCCGACCCGCCGCACCCAACGAGTAGGAACACAAGAGTGCCCATACCGGCGAGGGCACGCCTCATTCCCCTACCTCCACCATGACGTTCGTCGCCTTGACCGTGGCCACGGCGTGCATCCCGGGTTCGAGCTCCATCTCGTCCGCGGCTTCCCTGGTGATGAGGGCCAAGACTCGGTGGGGGCCGGCCAGGATCTCGACCGTCGCCGCTACGCCGTCCCTCTTCACCTCGGTGACGACGCCCGGGAACCGGTTACGGACGCTTCGAGCGGTGACCGTCGGCCGATCCCGGCGCTCCGTCAGGAGCCTGGCCACCTCCTCCGCGGGGACGAGGCGCTGGCCGCCGGTGGTCCGGGCGACCCGGACCTTCCCTTCGCGCTCCCACCGGCGAAGGGTCTCCACCCGGACCCCGAGGAGCGCGGCCGCCTCTCCGATCCGGTAGCTCTCGGCCATGACCCAAGCATAAAGGTTTCGGACCGAGGAACGCTAGAGAAACCTAGCGAGGTCAGACCGCGAAGCGGACGTGCACGACGTCGCCCTCCCGGACGACGTAATCCTTGCCCTCGACCCGGACGAGGCCCTTGTGCTTGGCCGCCTCCATGCTGCCCGCACCCACCAGATCCTCGAAGGAGATCACTTCCGCCCGGATGAACCCACGCTCCAGGTCGGTGTGGATGGCCCCGGCGGCCTCGGGCGCTTTCGCCCCTCGCGGTACCTCCCAAGCCCGCGTCTCGTCCTCTCCGGTCGTGAGGAACGTGATGAGGTCGAGCGCCCGGTACGATGCGTGGACCACGGCGTCGAGGCCAGGCTCGTGGACCCCGAACTCGTCTAGCAGCGCACGGGCTTCCTGCGGCTCCATCTCCGCGGTCTCGGCCTCGATCGCGGCCCACACGCCCACGGTTCCTTCGGGGAGCTCGGGCGGCACCTCCGTTCCCTCCTCGAGGTTCGCTACCACGACCCACGGCTTCGCCGTGAGCGGACCGATCGGCCGGAGCTCCTTGTTCTCCTCCTCGGTCAGATTTGCGTCTCGCAACAATCGCTCGGCGTGAAGCGAGTCGCGCGCCCGCGCCAGCGCGTCCACCTCCGACGACGGCTTGCCTCGCGCACGCTTCTCCGCCTTCTCGAAGGCGGAGTCGACGACGGCCATGTCGGCCAGGAGGAGATCGGCCTCCACCTCGGCCAGCTCGGCGGCTGGCTTGGCCTCGCCCCCGAAGGCCCGAACCACGATGGCCAGCGCATCCATCTGGCGCAACTGCGCGATGCCCTGGGCGGACGACGTCCCTCCCGGCACGTCGGTGAACCGGACCTGCGCGTGGACGATCTTCTTCGACCGCTCCATCGTGGTGAGCGTCTCCACCCGCGGGTCGGGGACCGTAGCCACCGCCTGACTCGCGCTGCCGCCCCTCGCGCCGGCGCGCGTGAGAGCTGTGAAGAGCGTCGACTTGCCGGAGAAGGGCAGGCCGACAAGGCCGATGTCCCTCATGAGCCGATCGGTGCTACGCGGCCTTCTTGGTCTCCCAGAAGATCTTGTCGATCGCGGCGATCGCGTCGAGGAGGCCCTGGCCCTGCTGCGGGTCCTGCGACTTCTTGGCCAGCCCGGCCTCCTTGGTGGCCTTCCAGAACAGCTCGTGGAGGTTTGGGTACTTCTCCAGGTGCTCGGGCTTGAAGTAGTCGGTCCACAGCACCCACAGATGGTCCTTGACCAGGTTGGCCCGCTGCTCCTTGATGATCAGGCACCGAGCTCGGTAGTCGTCAACGGTCTCGGCCTTGGTCTTGAACTTCTCGGGGTCCTGGTACCGGGTCTGGATGGCCTTCACCGACTCGGCCTCGATCTTGGCCTGGGCCGGGTCGTAGATGCCGCACGGCAGGTCGCAGTGGGCATGGACGGCGCGCCTCGGCCTGAGCAAAGCTTCGAGGATGGACATACCTCCTCCTTTGAACGGGGTCCCAAGAAGAACCTATCACCGGGGCCGTCTGAGGCTCGGCCGAACGGTGGCCGGGGCGGCGGTGGGGGTGGCCTTCGCCTACAGCTTCCTCCGGTGGAAGCCATTCAAGGTGGAGGTCCGAGGCCCGAGCATGGCTCCCACGCTCGTGCCGGGGGACTGGGCCCTGGCGGTGGCCCCGGGGAAGCTCCGGCGATGGGACGTGGTCGTCGTGGAGCACCCCTCACGCCCGGGATTCGAGCTGGTGAAGCGGATCACCGGGATCCCCGACGAGCTCGCGCTGGACGGGCGAATCCTGGAGACGGGGGAGTGGTGGGTGGAAGGGGACAACCCGGACGTGTCCACCGACAGCCGACACTTCGGCCCGATCACCTCCGATCGGATCAGGGCCAAGCTCCGACTGATCTACTGGCCGCCATCCCGCCGGCGCTTCCTGTAGGGCGCTTGCCGCGATTCCGAGCGGTCACGTAGGATTTGCAGTTGCAATGATCCGGACACGGTGCCGCGGGCTCGTGGGAGCCATGATCCCCTGCCGGTGTTGCTGTCCGAAGGTGCCCGGCGCCGGCCCGTAAGCGGCCGCGCCCCGGCACCCAACCCTTCTCGCCCACCCACCACCGTCTGGAGGTTCCCGCCGATGAGCACCGCCACCACTGTCGACGCCAGGGGGCAGTCCTGCCCCGGGCCGCTCGTCACCCTGCACCGAGCCCTGAAGGACGGAGGCCCGGGCGACGTGTTCGAGCTGCTCGCGACGGACCCCGGTTCCAAGTCCGACGTCCCGTCCTGGGCCACGCTCTCCGGGAACGAGCTCCTCGAGACCAGCCACGATAGCGGCGTGTTCCGCTACCTGATCAGGAAGGCATGACCATGGGAGACCCGACCGGGAACGGCTCGACCGACAGCGCCGAGCTCACGAGGCTGATCGACCAGGCGCTCGCCGAGCGCGACGCGCACGATGGCTTCAACAAGAAGAACAAGATCACCATCGTGGCCTGGGACGGTCACCTGGACCGGATCTGGCCCACCCTCATCCTGTCGACGACCGCCGCGGCGTCCGGGATGGAAGTGTCCGTGTTCTTCACCTTCTGGGGCCTGTTCGCATTGGTGAAGCCAGAGAAGCGGATGACGGGCAAGGAGTGGATGACCAAGGCCCTCTCGGTCCTCAACCCCGGCGCCATGAAGCGGGCCAAGCTGTCCCGCTACAACTTCGCCGGGATGGGGCCGTGGATGCTCGGCAAGGTGGCCGAGGACTACAAGACGCCGCATCCCACCGAGCTCCTGGAGATGGCCCGCGACATGGGCGTGCGCCTGATCCCCTGCCAGATGACCATGGACCTGATGGGGGTCAAGCGGGAGGACCTAATCGCCGGCCTGGAGGAGCCCATCGGGGCCGCCACGGCGCTCCTGGAGATGAAGGAGTCGTCGATCCAGCTGTTCATCTGAATCGATCCGTCCCACCCTGGATCGAGCCGTTCCACCCGGATCCGGCCGTAGCCTCCGTCCCGCGGGGGCGGTTCAGCCGGACCCTGAGCTCAAGTCCCGGCCCCGCGATTGCCGACCACAAGGGTGTGATCGGTCACCCGGCGCTCCGCCCCCCGCCGCGCCCCGACATCCCGGTTCCACGGCGTCCCGACATCTTCATCCCACCCATGTCTCCGGCGCGGGTTCGCCGCCGGTGGCTGCACGGCGGACGACTGCTCACCCTGCTGCTGGTCGGGCTCTTGGTGGCTGGCCCCGTGGCGGTCGCGGTCGGCCACGACCGGGGGCCGGAGGAATACGCGTTCATCGCCTCGTCGGACGGCCATCCCTACCGTTGGAACCCTTGTGCGCCGATCCACTACGTCGTCAACTTCCAGAACGCGCCTCCCGGAGCCCTGGAGGACGTGAAGGTCGCGGCGGCAAGGGTGAAGGCCGCAACCGGTATCGACCTCATCTACGACGGACCGACCGACGAGCCCCCGTCCCGATACCGGGACGCCTACGAGCCGGACCGGTACAGCGAGCGATGGGCGCCGGTCCTGATCGCCTGGATCTCGGTCGTCTCCGGCGACGACTCCCAGTGGTCGCGACCCGGCCTTCAGTTCGCGGGCCTCTCGACGCCCATGCCCGCGCCCGGCGGCGGGGGGGTGTACGTGAGCGGGTGGATCGTGATCAACGCGGAACAGATCGGCCCCTCGGGGTTCGACTTTCCGGACGACCATGGGCCGGTGCTCCAGCACGAGTTCGGCCATGTCGTCGGCCTGGGCCACACGTCCGAGTGGGGCGAGCTGATGAACTCCAGCGGTGGGGGGATGACGGATTGGGGGCCCGGCGACCTCGAGGGCCTGACGAAGCTGGGGCGTGATGAGGGCTGTCTTCGAACCCCGGCGGTCCCCTGACAAAGGGCGGTCGTTACCGCCCGGTCGGAAGTGCCCTGGGCACGTTTGTCCCTCTTCGGGCAATATGGGGTTGCCCAGAGGTGGCTGAGTTATCTGCACGGAAGGCGGGGAGCTATTTCCCGGGCGAGATGTCTCCTCGACCTCTCAGGAACGATCCTCAGCTCGTTCGATTATCGCCAAGATGCGCCCGATGCTCCTCGTAGTGCTCGATGTAGATGAAGGCAAACCAGACCATTCCGTCAAGTGTCCCGTCGCGATACTTGTGTGTCGTCACATGGTTGAACTCCTCATCCGTCACCTGCTCGAGAGCCGCAACGAGCGCAGTATGGGATCGTCGAAAGTCCTCCATCACTCGCTGCAGCGGCCAGTCTTTGCGCTCCGCGAGGGTACCGGCGTTGAGCTCGTCCAAGTCCATATGGACCCAGAAAGGCATCTCGTCGCGCTTGATCCGCTGGAGGCCCGAGGGTGCCTCCCAGTTCCACCAGGCCAGGTGCGCGAAGGTGTCTTTGGGGCTCATGATGCTCTCGCCCCGCGAGACTCCGTAGTCTTCGTCCGCGTAGTCCTGCACGGCAAGTAGGGTCTTGCGGTATTCCTCCTCAATGGCCGCAAGCGCCTCAGCCTTGGTCCAGCTCACTTCAGGCATGCACTTCCATCCTATTCACTTGTGAGCTTCGCCGGGCGAAGTGCATGTAGTCCTTGTCATCGGACCAGTACCCACCCCAATGCCAGCCGATGGATGCGAATGCTTGCACCACCGCATCCCCCGGATGGATCATCCCGGGCTCCTGCAACGAGCGGTCCCGGAACGGCCTGGCGTTGTTGTTCCGCACGTACCCGTCGGCGGTGACGTACGGATTCTCGATGGGGTTGATGTCGATGGCCAGGCCGTACGCGTGTTGCGACCAGGTGCTGCCCGCGCCTCGAGCGGTGACCACCGGCCGGCAGTTGAACCCCGCCGTGTAGTCCCGGTCGTCGTTGGGGTCATCGTGGTTGGGCCGGTATTCCACGGCCAGGTGCATCTGGTTGATCGGGAACCGCGCATCGAACAGCTGCCGGAAGACGGCCACCACTCCGTCCGCCACCGACCCGTTCACCACCATGCGGCCCTCGTGCACGTAGTGGTCGAACCCCCAGTACCGAAGGGTCAGCAGGCGGAGCCGTCCGATGGCCACGGGACATCCGGGATGCCAGGTGGTGCCCCGCATCTCGGACTCGAGGTCTGCTGGGAGCGGCGACACCGTTCCCCTGAACCGGGCCGGAAGTTGGGTGGAGCTTGCAAAAGGGGTGGGGCGGGAGGGCGTCGGCTTGGGTGGGGCGGCGTCTCTGGGCGATGCCTCGGGGACGACGCGGCCCGCCGACCTGTCGGCCGCGGCCGACGCGCATGCCGGCAGGAGGGCGATCGCCCCAACCGCGCATGCAGCCACGAGGGCGCGAACCGTCCCACCACTCACGGGAAGTATTGCTCCTCGACCTTCGTCACGGCCCCGCCCCTCACCGTCAACCAGTACCCGGAGAACGTCCCCTTGTAGTTGCCCGCCGGGTACTTCTTCTGATCGAACGACTCCTGGAACAGCTGCGGGTCTGCCCGGAACATCGTGTCGCAGCAGTCGGTCCAGTCGAGCAGCAGGATCCGCAGGGCGGGCGCCACCGGTAGCTCTCGGAGCCTCGGGTTGTCGTTGACGATGAAATAATCGTTCGGAACCGGGGTCTCCTTACCTCGTTCTGCTGCGGCCTGATTCGCCTCGTCCCCGGTCAGCAGTTCGGCCAGATCGAACACGATGACCTGCGGCTCCGCCGTGAGCTGTGCCGATCGGATGTACCCGAAGTGCCTTCCGTCCTCGAGCGCGGGCGAAGGGGATCCGGAGGGCCGACCCCCGCCTGCATCCGTGCAGGCGACAGCGAGCATCGCGGTCGACCATCCAACGACCAGCAGGGCCCGTTTGCCCATTCCGTTTCCCCATCTCGATCCGGTATCCCAGTGTCGCACGCCAACCCGAGAGAGACGGCAGTGCACGATCGGCGGTTCCCCCGAGGGGCGTCTCCAGATAGTTCGTGACACTAATTAGCTTTGCGAACTATACTGAGTGCCGTGACCACCACCATCGCGCCGATCGACCCGGCCGAGCTGGCCTCCAGGTTGCGCCTGGGCGTAACCCGGCTGGCCCGCAAGCTTCGCCAGCAGGCCGAGCCAGGCATCACCCCCTCGCTCCTGTCGGCCCTGTCCACGATCGACCGAGCCGGCCCCATGACCATCGGCGAATTGTGCACGGTCGAGCAGGTTCAGCCGCCCACCATGACCCGCCTGGTGGCCTCCCTGGTGGAGACGGGGATGGTCGAGCGAAGCGTCGATCCGGACGATCGGCGGGTGGCCTGGGTCCGGGTGACCCCGGCCGGCGCGAGGTCCCTGGCCCAGACCCGCAAACGCAAGGAGGCTTACCTGGCCAAGCGGCTCCGCCGGCTCGAGCCGGACCGCCTGGCCGTCCTGGAGGAGGCCGCCGCCATCCTGGACCAGCTGGTGGAAGGCGAGTCGTGACCAAGCTCGGCTTCGCCGTCCACCGAACGTTCCATTCGGTCTCCCACTCCCGGAACTTCCGCCTGTTCTTCGTGGGCCAGATCGTGTCGGTCACCGGCACGTGGATGCAGTCGGTGGCAGCCGCCTGGCTGGTGCTGAAACTGACGGGGAGCAGCGTGGCGCTGGGGATCCAGCTGGCCCTGAACTTCGGCCCCATCCTGTTGCTCGGCGCATGGGCCGGCCTCCTGGCCGACCGCCGGGACAAGCGGGTCATCCTGATCGGCACGCAGACCGCCTTCGCCCTCCAGGCGCTGGCGCTGTGGGTGCTGGTGTTCGCCGGGATGGCCCAGTTGTGGATGGTCTACGCGCTCTCGCTGTTCGCCGGGATCGTGACGGCCATCGACAACCCGGCGCGGCAGAGCTTCTATGCCGAGATGGTGGCGCACAAGGACCTGACCAACGCGGTCAGCCTGAACAGCGCGGTCATGACCGGTACGCGCATCGTCGGCCCGGCCCTGGCCGGCGTGCTGATCGCGACGGTCGGGCTGGCGCCGAGCTTCCTGTTCAACGGGATCTCCTATGTGGCCGTTATCGCGGCGCTCACCGCCATGCGGCCGGACGAGCTCTATCGTGAGGTCGTCCCCGTCCGCGGGAAGGGTCAGCTCCGCGAGGGCCTGGCCTACGTCCGGAGGACTCCGGGCTTGCTGCTGCCGCTGGCGTGGATGGCCGTCATCTTCACGTTCTCGTTCAACTTCTCCGTGCTGTTCCCCGTCCTTGCGACGCGCGTCTTCGACGGTGACGCGGGGACCTACGCGACGATGCTCTCTCTCCTCGGCGTCGGATCGCTCCTCGGCGCGTTGGCCATGGCCCGCCAGCAGGAGCCGAACCCCCGGCGTCTGGCCGTGGCGGCCGTCGCCTTCGGCGCTGCCTCGGTCCTGGCGTCGGCCGCGCCCACCTTCTGGTCGGAGCTCATGGTCCTCGTGCCCATGGGCATCTGCAGCATGGTCTTCATGATCACCGGCAACTCCACCCTCCAGCTGAACTCGCGGGCCAACATGCGGGGCCGGGTCATGGCGCTGTACGGCATGGTCTTCCTGGGTGGGACCCCGATCGGCGCGCCGATCGCGGGCTGGGTCGCCGATCGGTTCGGTCCGAGAATGGGGATCGCCCTGGGCGGACTCATCGCCGTGGCCACGGGCCTGACCGGGCTGTGGATGCTGTCCCGTCGGCGCCTTCGCCGGCCTCGCGTCGCGATGGCCAGGCGTCTGGAGGTCGTGGGGGTCCCGGCCACCGGCGGAACCATCGACCCAAAGCCGGCCACCGAGGAGACCACGACCGCCTAGGTCAGCTCGCGTTCGAGGCGCCACGTGCCGGGGCCCTCGGGTCTGGACACCTCGATCACGGTCCCGTCCTCGAGGGCCAGCCGGAACCGCCGCCGCCGTTCGCCGTCGCGTTCCTCCATCCACGATCGCTGCACCTCGACGCGCTCCTCGACGCCGCCCCACACGACGGCTCGCGGTCACTCCTCGGCTCGACCACCCTCGTAGAACCGGACGACCAGCTCGGGGGCGCGG
>WNFV01005411.1_pt1 | contig 15466 bp, 16 predicted proteins | sample 5400101 | NCBI WGS metagenome assembly WNFV01 (sample SAMN13153361, study PRJNA577476) | soil metagenome | isolation source: 115 cm soil or saprolite under grassland replicate 1 | place: USA:California | collected 2016-06-15 | reverse complement strand
AAAGTCGGTCCCGAGGATGCCGTGTCCCCCCATCACGGCAAGGCGTCCCACAGCCGCGGAGCCTACGACGACGATGCCGCGAGCGACGCGAGCGCGGAAACGAGCGCGTCGCGGTCGGCGGCCGCGCCGTTTCCGTCGCGGAGCCGGGGAGGAAGCTCGACCTGGATGCCGGTCCTCCGTGGACGGTTGACCGGATTGTCGGGATGGACGCCGCGCAGATCGGGCGGGATCACCGACAGATCGTCGACTACCGGGTACGAGGGCAACGCGCCGCGCAGCACCCCAGCCGCCCGCGTCGCCAGCTCGCGGTTCTGTCCTCCGATGAGGACGGTGTCACGGAAGCCGGCGCGGCCGTAGCCGTGGAGCGAGACGGCCGTGTCGACGTGGTCCAGGAACGCCGCCAGCGCCGGCGATGCGCCCGGGTCCACCAACGCCGACGGAATGTGCCAGCGCAGGTCCTCGGGCTGGCGGACCGCATAGAGCGACGCCCGGCCGCGCTCGGCGGCGTCCGTCGCGACCTCGGCGGTTCCCCGTTCCAGGCTTCCGCCATGGATGGCAAGAAACCCGAAGCGCGACCGCAACTCCCACTCCTCGATCACCCCGGGATGCCGCAGCAGCTTGTCGAACACGCGTCTACAGTGCCTGAAACCGCCGCTGAGCGCCGCTGGGGGCTGGTGGTGCTCGTGGGGGCCGTGGTGTTAGCGTTTCGGGCGCCCCGCCCCGCCACACCTACCGGTGGACGGCCGGCTGGCACTTGATTCGACCCGCTCGATGGTCGACACATGCACCCGATGGACCGCGACGCTCACTCCCCTCGACCGGCGCCGCGTCCCCGTCCGTGGCGGCGGGTGGCGGGCGCCCTCAGCACCCTGACGATCGCGCTGTCCGGCGCGGCGGCGGGGATCGTGGTCGTGGCGCCCGCCGCGCACGCGCAAGAGGATCCGGAGATCACGCAGGCCCGCCAGAAGCTCCAGCAGGCCCAGGAGGAAGCCAACACCGCCCACGAGCGCTACCAGAAGGCGGTCGAAGACCGGGACCAAGCCGAGGCGCAGATCGCCGACCTCGAGCAGCAGATCCCCGCGCTGCGCGCCCGTGAGGCAGAGCTCCGATCCCAGCTCGCGACCCGCGCCGCCGCGCTCTACAAGAACACGGATCCGACCGGCGGGCTCGACATCCTGTCCAGCGAGAACCTCTTGAGGGCGGCGCGCAAGACCGAGCTCACCAAGGCCGCCGGCGAGTTCGACGACGCGCGTGCCCGAGAGCTCCACGAGACCGGCGACCGCCTGCAACAGATGCAGACCGACCTCGAGGCCCGCCAGGCGGAGCTCGAAGCGCTGCTCCCCCAGCTCGACCAGGAGAAGGCCGCCTTCGACACGAAGGTGGCGGCGGCGAACCGGGCCCTGGAGGTGGCGGAGGAGATCGGGGCGCTGCGGGCGTTGGGCGAACCCGTGATGGGACCCTCGGTCCTGACCACGCAAGAGATCGTGTCGTGGTACCGGTCCAGCGGCGCGTCACCGAGGCTGTCGGGTGGGGTCTCGATCGACGAGCTCGTGCAGATCTACGTCGAGGAGGGTGCGGCCGAGAACGTGCGCGGCGACATGGCGTTTGCGCAGGCGTACATCGAGACGGGCGGGTTCTCCGCCGGAGGCCGCGACAACAACTTCTCGGGCCTCGGCGCGTGCGACAGCTGCTCGGGCGAGACGCAGTTCCCGACCGCGCGCGACGGCGTCCGCGCCCAAATCCAGCACCTCCGCAACTACGGAGACCGCAGCTCGCGCGCGGCCGATCTGACCAACGCGCCGTCGCCGTACTGGTACGGGGCGGACCCGGCGACAGCGGCGAGAAACTTCGACACGTTCTTCGCCAAGGGCTGGGCGCCGATCTGGCAGATGATGGGGCACGGCAACTGGGCCACCGACCCCAACTACGCGTCGAAGGTCATCGGCGTCTACAACCGCATGATCGCGGCGCGCAGCAGTTGACCGTGATGCGTCTCTCACCCGGAACTGTTCCGGTCACGGACGCATCAGGCCTCGGCCGGTCAGGAGCGGCAGGTCCAGCACCGACAGCAAACCCGGGTCGGACTCGCAGACGGCGGGAATCGCGTTGAGGCACCGCATGGCCGTCGCCACCAGGCCGCCGGTGTTGTGGTCGCCGTCCTCGCCCTCGAAGTGGAACTGGCAATGGAGCCGGGGGTTGCCGTCGATGTCGACGCGATACCCGCCCTGACCCGGGAGCGACGGCCAATCGGGCGCAACCTCCTCGTTGATGCGCGTGACGTGCTCGAGCACGATCCGAGGCTCCCCGCCCACGATTCCCTGCACCTCGAAGCGCATGCCCGCGGTGGTCCCCGCCGCGATCGTCCCGAGCGGAGTCTGGTAATCGCGGGCGGCGGGCACGCGCTCGTGCACCTCGCGGATGTCCTCGAGATCGACGCCCAGCCCGGCAGCGAGGACGGACACCGTGCAGCCCCACGCGAGGCCGATCACGCCGGGCTGCAGGATCAGCGGGAGCTCGTCGAGCGATTTCCCGAAGCCCATGATGTCGAACAGCACATCTGCCTGGAGGTACGTCGAGTAGTCGAGGATCTCCATGACGCGCACGGAGTCGACCCGCTCGCACGCGCCGAGGAACGCGAACGGGATCAGGTCATTGGCGAAGCCGGGGTCGATGCCCGAGGTGAAGCACGAGACGTCACCGGCCTTGCACGCGCTCTCGAGCGGCTCCGTGTACCGCCGCGGCGCGGACGGCGGGTACACGAGCGGCACCACCGATGTCGCGACGACGTTGCTGCCCGCCTCGAGGATGCGAGCCATATCGGCCACTGCCTCGTCGGGGCGCAGGTCACCGGTCGCCGTGTACGAGACGCAGTCGGCTCCGAGGGCGAGAATCTCGTCGGGGTCCGTCGTCGCCGTGACACCGACAGGCGGAAGACCCGCGAGCTCACCGGCGTCCTTGCCGGCCTTGTCCGGGCTGTGGACGAGAACCCCGGCGAGCTCGAGGTCGGGATGCTGGACGATGCCATGGAGCGCCAGCCGGCCGACGTTGCCCGTGCTCCACTGCGCGACGCGGTATGCCATGGCGGCATCTCACTCGCGTCACGGGTCACCCGGCAAGCGCGGCCGGCCTGCGTTGACGAACGGAAGACGTCCCTTCAAGAGCCAGTAGACGGCGCCGGAGCCGCTCCGTCATCTGGTCGATCGCTTCGCGCAGCGTGCTCGCGACGACGCCGGCGCAGACGATCACGCCGCCCTCGAGGATCAGGGTGCCCTCGGCGATCGCAGGCCAGCGGCCCGTCGGATGCGGTTGGGTGAAGAGCCGCGTGCGTGCCCGGCGCACCGGCCGGGGCGCAGCTCGGCACGCGTCGCGCACCCGGTCGAAGGCGTAGACCCGGTCGACCGCAGCCACGGGGCCGTCGATGATCTCCGTGATGCTCGGGCGGACGGCGAGCTCGCTCACGGATACGACCCCGGTCGCGCCCCGACCGACTGGCGTGTCGACCGGGCGGATCGAACCGGCACGGGCACACTGCGTGTCCGGCCGACGCGGGTGGCCGTGAGCAGTCCGACGACGAGGACCACGCTCGCGAGCACCATGAAGGCGAACGTCGTGCGCGAGTCCGTTCCCGCGGTCACACCGTGGATCGTCGCCAGGGCGAAGAGCGGAACGGTCGCGTAGTGCACGCGCCGCCAGAGCGGGTTCGGTAGGGACTTGCGTAGGAGCGACGTGAGCTCGACCGCGGCGAGCAGGTAGAAGGCCGCGATGCCCCACGCGACCGCGAGCGGGTTCCAGTCGGACGCGAACGGCACGAGGATCGCCACCAGGTCGAAGTGCACGTAGCTGTCGGCGAGGATGGCGACGAGGTGCACGACAGTGAAGACGACGGTGGCGCCGCCGATGAAGCGGTGAAGGTCGAGGATCCACGCCGGGGCGGGCTTGCGCCCGAGGAGCTTGCTGGACAGGAGAAGGCCCCACACGACAGTCAGCGTGAGCATCGCCCAGGCCATGAGCCCGCTGGCGCGAGCGACGTACCACCAGATCGGCATCAGTGCGCTGCCGCGTCGAGTCGCGCCGGACCGAATGGCGGCGCGTCGCCTCGGCGCTCCGCTGGGCTGAACTCGCGCCACGCCGCGCTGGCGAAGTGACGACCGCGGTCGTCCGTGAGCAGTCCTGCGACATCGTGCTCTTCGAGGAAGGCGAGCCCGTCGTCGAGACCCGCGACGAACGCGCCTTTGGCGAAGACCTCGGCCACCCAGGCCTCGGAAGCGACCGTGGTCACGGCAGCGAGTCCGTGCGCCACGGGCCGTCCCGTCGCGGGGTCGATGATGTGATGCGCGGGCTCCCCGTCGGCGAGCCATGCGCGCTTCGTCCGGCTGGTCGTCGCCACCCCGCCGTCGTCCACCAGGACGGTGTCGATCGGCGCTTCGGTGAACGGGTCGAGGACGCCGACGGCCCAGGAACGGCCGCCGGGGGCGCGTCCCGCCGCGCGCACGTCGCCGCCGACGTTGACGCACGCACCAATCGATCCGTGCGCCATGAGTCGCTCGGCGACCTGATCGGCGGCGTAGCCCTTCCCGATGCCGCCGGGATCGAGCGCGACGCGTGACGGCAGGCGCACCAGGTTGACGGGCTCGTCGATCTCGATTCCCGCGCATCCCCGCCGTCGATCGGACACACCCGTTCGGGTGATGGCGGGGATGCGCGCGAACGACCGGTCATACCCGGCGCGGACGACGTCGCCGAGAACGGTGGGGTCGAAGCGTCCGCTGGTGATCCGCCATCCTTCGACCGCACGGGCAATGAGCGCGCACGTTGCCGGTGACACCACAACCGGGGCGGCGCCGGCTGCGTTCAGCCGGCTGATCTCGCTGTCAGGGAGGAACCGGCTCCACAGACGCTCGAGCTCGTCGAGCTCGTCGCGGGCGGCGTCTGCCAGCGCGGCGGCATCGGCCCCGTGCACGAGCACGTGCGCGTCCGTGCCCATGACGGGGAAGCGAAGGTCAGCTTCCACGGGTCTGCGTGTGGGACGAGGTTGAAGCGGAACTGGAGCCGGGCATTGCCTGGTACCGCGTCGAGCCGGAGCTGGAGCTCGTGCTGTCATCCGAGCTCGACGAGCTGGTGGTGCCGGACGACCCGGTCGAGCCCGACGACCCGGCCGCCACGTTGCCGGTGACGGCCATGACCGACCCGAGCCCGAAGAAGGCGACGACGCTCGACGCGGCCGCGATCTTGCGGGCACGCCTGGCTGGATGCCGGCGACGTCGCCGGCGGGGCGGTACGGCTCGTTCTGCAGGCACGGCGTGTCCTCTCGATGCGCGTTGGCGCGGAGTCTGAAGACAGCGGCTGGGACCTGGCTGAGAGATACCTGGGCCGTCTCGTAGACGTCGCCGCGTCCCGTTCGACCCTGCGAACGGCGCGCGATTACATCCCCAGGCCGTGCGAGGATGTCCCGGCCATGGCAGAGGTGAACCGTGGTTCGCGGCAGAGCATCGACCGGTCCGGCAATGACCCGGCGCCCGGCGCGCCCGTCACGGCGGGACCATTCGACCTCCCGCCAGAGCCGCCCGCGCTCGTCAACCTTCTTGTTCACGACGGCTCACCGAGCGAGGACGCGCTGCCGGCCACCGTCCTGGACCTCGCGGCCCGAGGAGTCGTGCATCTCGAGGAGACCGCCCCCGGCGAGTGCCTGTGCCGCTTGCGGCCGCGGTCGAACTCGGAGGGCCTACTCCCGTACGAGCGTCGCGTCCTGAGCCTGCTGCGGAGCCGGGCGATCGGCGGAACCGTCCCGGCCGATGCGCTGACAGTCGGAGTTCAGGACGAGACCGATGCGTGGTGGAAAGCGTTCGCGGACGAAGTGACCGCCGACGGCCGCGAACGCGGATACCTACAGCCCACCTGGTGGACCCGCGGACTCGCCCCGCTCGCCCTCACCGGCGTGATCGCCGCACTCGGAGCATTGCTCTACTCGTGGGGATCCGACTCGACGACCGGTCGAGCTGCGTACGGCGTCGGTTTCGCAGCCGTCTTCGTCGCCAGCATGTTCATCGACGACCCGGGGAAAGGGCGACGCCTGACACGCAGTGGCCGGCAAGCCCGTGGACGGTGGATCGCCGCCGAACACGCGCTCGGCTGGTCCGAAGCTCTCCGGGACGATCCGCCGCCGAGCGTCGCCATCTGGCGTCGCCATCTCGCGTACGGCGCCGCGCTCGGAGTGGCGCCGGCCGCGTGTCGCGGCCTGCCCATCGGGCCCGAGAGCAGCCATGTCGTGTGGGTGCAGCGCGGCGGGCTATGGCGACGCGCCCGCGTGAAGTACGCGCGACGGTTCCCCCCCGGATTGGGACGACCCCCATGGGTGGCATTTGCGATCGGGGCGGCGGGAACGGCCGTGGCAGGGCTCATCCTTGCCCTCGCTGCGCGGCCCGGCGCGTGGTATCCGAATCCTCCCTTCGCGCCTGAGATCGCAGAAGCACTCGGCGACGCCGAGCCGATCATCGTCGGCGTCGCGTCTGTCGTCGTCGTCCTCTCGATCTGGGAGCTGGTCACCGCGTTGCTGGATGTCGGAGCGCGTGCGACGACAGTGACCGGACCGGTCGTCGCTCGCTGGATGCACCAGGGACGTCGCATCAATCCGTGGCGTGACCTTGTCCCCAGTCGTCGGTACATCGCTGTCGACACCGGTGATGCGGACGTCATCCGCAGTTGGAGGGTGCCGGAAGACGAGTTTTGGGCGGTTCGTCGCGGGGACATCGTGACCGTCACGGTGGACCGCCGGCTGAGACACGTCCGCAAGGTCGACATCCTCGAACGCTGACGGTACGGGCCCGCTCTCCCGTCAGCCAGCTTTCGCGGCCACGGCGTCGATGGCCTCGAGGTGGCGGAGCTTGTCGGCCTCGGGGAGGAACGACGCGACGAACGAGTTGCGCGCCACCTGGATCATCTGGTCCACGGTCAGGCTCAGCGCCTCGGCGGTCGCGATGTAGTTGTCGGCGATATACCCGCCGAAGTAGGCGGGGTCGTCGGAGTTGATCGTCACGAGGAGCCCGCGTTCGAGCATCTTGCCGAGGTTGTGTTGTCGTAGGTCGGCGAAGACACGCAGCTTGACGTTCGAGAGCGGGCAGACCGTCAGCGGCATTTGCTCGGCAACCAACCTCTCCACGAGCTGATCATCGTCGGTGCACCGCACGCCATGGTCGACGCGCCGCACGCGGAGCAGATCGAGCGCCTGCCAGATGTACTCGGGCGGGCCCTCTTCGCCCGCGTGAGCGACGGTGAGGAAACCCTCGGCCCGCGCCCGGTCGAAGACGTCGCGGAACTTCCCCGGCGGGTTCCCGGCCTCCGAGGAGTCCAGGCCGACTGCGATGAACGAATCCCGGTATGGCAGCGCAGCCTCGAACGTTTCCATCGCCGCGTCGGCGCTGAGGTGACGCAGGAAACACAAGATCAGATGCGATGTCAGGCCGAGGTTCCGGCGGCCGTCCTCGAGCGCACGCGTGATGCCGGCGACGGCGGTGTCGAGCGCGATACCGCGATCGGTGTGGGTCTGCGGGTCGAAGAAGATCTCGGCGTGCCGCACGCCCTGTGTTGCGGCGCGCAGGAGATACGCCCACGTCAGGTCGTAGAAGTCGCGCTCGTTCACGAGGACGCTGCAAGCCGCGTAGTAGATGTCGAGGAAGGCCTGGAGGTCTTCGAAGACGTACGCCTGTCGGAGGGCCGCCTCGTCTTCGTGCGGGAGCTCGATCCTGTTGCGTCGTGCCATCGCGAACGCAAGCTCGGGCTCGAGCGTCCCTTCGATGTGCAGGTGCAGCTCGGCCTTTGGAAGATCGGTGAGCAGCTCCTCCATCGAGGGTCAGCCGCCGGCCACGGCGGCCGCCCGCTTCGCCATCTCGTCGGGCGGGACGTCCTCGACGTGTGTCGAAACGCTCCACCGATGCCCGAACGGGTCCTCGAATTGGCCCGAGCGGTCGCCGTAGAACTGGTTCTCGACCGGACGGAGCGACTTCGCGCCCGCCTTCACCGCGGCGTCGAACGTCGAATCGACGTCGTCGACGTAGACACCGATCGTGACGGGCGTCCCGCCGATCGACCTCGGCCCGAGGTAGCCCATATCCGGGTGCTCGTCGGCCAGCATGACTACCGCGTCGCCGATCTGCACCTCGGCGTGACCGATCTTGCCGTCGGGCCCGCCCATGCGCATCCGCTCGGTCGCGCCCAGCACCTGCTGGTAGAAGTCGATGGCCTTCGCCGCGCCGTCGACGATCAGGTACGGGCTCACGCGGGGGTATCCGTCGGGGATCGGCTTCACGGAAGGACTCATCTCGCGCCTCCTTGGCTCCGGCGAACGTGTGTTCGAAGATTATCGACGGCGCGCCGGCACCGCAAGGGCCGACCGGCGCGTCACGTTCGTACGACCACGAGCTTGTCAGCCCCGGACTCCGCGCCCCACACCTCGCCCTTCCGGCCGAGGATCTGCCGAACCTCGCCGCCGTCGCTCGGGAGTGGGAACGATGTGAACTGCTCGGTGTCGGGGTCGAAGCGGACGAGCGCGTTGGCGCCGAAGTCGCTGAGCCACACCTTGTCCTGGTCGTCCACGAACACCGCGTACGCCTGCGGGCTCTCGCCGGGCAGCCTCCATTCGCGCCATTGCTCTGTCGCCGGGTCGTAGACCGCGACCTGCCCCGCGTTCCACTGGCTCGCCCACACCCGGCCGCGCGAATCCGACCACACGCGTCGCGTTCCCTGGTCGGCGGTGGGAGGCCGCAGGACCGTCGCCTCGCCGGTGCTCGTGTCGATGCGGCCCATGTAGCTACCTGCCAGGGATGCGTAATACACGCCCCCGTCCGGCGTGACCGTGATCCCGTACGGCCCACGGCCGTTGGGCGCGTCGAACACGTCGACCCGGCCCGAGCCGGGAGCGACGCGGCCGTAGATGCCTGACTGACCCGTGAACCACAGCGTTCCGCTGCGGTCGAACACCGCGGTGTTGAGGTTCGTGAATGGCCGGTCATCCGGGAGCGGGAAGCGGCGGACGTCCGATGTCGACGGGTCCACCCGCACGATGGCGTTCAGGCCGCCGTCGGTGATCCACGGCGCGCCGTCGGGGCCGACGATGACGCCGTGCGGCGCGGACCCGTCGCCGAGCTCGATCTCGTCGATGTGGCCGCTCGTCGGGTCGAGGTGGCCGAGCTTGCCGGCGTTCTGCGCCGTGTACCAGACGGTGCCGTCGGCGGCGACGGCGACGTCGTGCGGGTGCGATCCGCTCGGCACGTCGTACTCCTGCAGCGCGCCAGTCGGCGCGGTGGTTGCGAACCCGCCCGTCGTGAGCGTGCCTGTGCTGCTCTTCTTGTTGCCGTCACCGGACGAACAGGCAACCGCCAACCCGAGCACCACGGCGGCTGCAATCGCGGCCCGGTGATTCATCGAGGCGCCGACCCGGACTCGCCGCTCGCGCGCTGCTCGACCTCTTTCGCGAGCTGTCTCCCGATCGGGTGCTCCGCCTCTTCGGCGAGCTGACCGACGAGTCCCGCCGTGCGCGCGATGAGCACGAAGCCCCGGACGCTGCCCGGCGGCACGCCGACGTCGGCGAGCGCGGCCCCGGCCGCACCGGCGCCGTTGATCGGCAGGTGCTTGCCGGTCGACTCCTCGTGCACCTCGGCGACCCGCTCGAGGAGCCGGAGATGCGGGCCGAGCGTGCCCTCCTCGGCCGCGAGCGCGTAGAGGCGCGGCACCCGTGGGTCCTCGGCGCGGTGGACGGGGTGGCCGAGCCCCGGGACCCGCTCACCGGCCCGACGCCGCGCCTCCACCGTGACCTCCGCGACGCGCCGCAAGGACACGTCGTCCGTCCCCTGTCCTCCGTGTTCCCGAAGTGCGTCGGCTAGGAAGTGCGCGGTGTCGCCGGCCGGGCCCAGGAACACGCTGCCCGCCCCGAGCAAACCCGCCGCCACCGCGCCCTGGATCGCTTCGGGTGCGCCCGTGTACGTCAGGCGTGCCGCGAGCGCGCTCGGTGTCAGCCCGTGGTCGGCGAGCGACACGAGAACGGCATCCAGGATCCTGCGCTCCCCCGCCGTCGGCTCGCGCCGGGTGACGAGGAGGAACGCCAGCTCGGTCAGCGTGAGCCGACCCATGATCTCGCCGGGCAGGTCGCGTCCGGCGACCGTGATCCGGTCGGGCGCGGTGGAGCCGATCCAGGTGTGCAGCCAGTCTGACTGGCGGTGATCGGGCGGATCGGCTTCAGCCAATGTCGACCTCCTCCAGGGTTCGCTCGATCGGGAGCCGGTGCTTGGCGAGCCGGCCGGTGGGGGTGTGCGGCAGCTCGGCGACGACCTCGAGATACCGCGGGATCTTGAACCGCGCCAGGTGATCGCCCGCGAACGCGTGCACGTCCGCGACGTCGACGGTCCGTCCCGGTGCCGCCGTCACGAACGCCTTGACGTCGTCTTCGGACAGCTCCGACGGGACGGCGATCACGGCTGCTTCGGCGACGTCCGGATGGCGTTCGAGCGTCGCCTCGACCTCGGCCGGGGACAGGTTCTCGCCGCGCCGTCGGATGACCTCCTTCTTGCGACCGACGAACGTGTAGGTCTCGTCGCCGTTGTCGCGGACGAGGTCGCCGGTGCGCAGCCAGCCGTCGACCAGCACCTCCGCCGTCTCGTCCGGCATCTCGTAGTAGCCCCGCATGATGACGGGATTGCGCAGCTCCAGCTCGCCCACGGCACCCGCCGCGACCGATCGGCCGTCGTCGATCACCCGCGCGTCGTTGACGTGCCCGAGCTCGGGATGCTGCCGAGCGGAGCCGAGCGAGCCGTACGGTCGCGTCCCGTGCCGCCAGACGAGTCCGTAGGGCGTCTCGGACAGCGCGTACCCGCACACGATCTCGAAGCCGAAGCGCGCCTCGATCTCCAGCTGGCGCTCGCGTTCCGGCGACGGGCCCGTGTAGCAGAGGCGGATGGGATTGTCGGCGTCGTCCGCTCGCTCGGGCTGGCGCATCAGGATCTCGAGCATGGCGCCGATGGCGTTGAACTCGGTCGCCTCGTAGCGACGCGCCGCGGCCATGAAGTCGCCGGCGGAGAACCCGGGCAGCAGCACGAGACTCGCATGTGCCGCGACCGATCCGAGCGTCGAGTACGCGGGCGCGTTGATGTGGAACAGCGGCAGCGAGGTCATCAAGCGATCGTCGCTCGTCAGCTGCAACCAGTACGGGAAACCCTCACCGGCCATCACGTACGCGAGATGCGTCTGCATGACCAGCTTCGACCGACCGGTGGTGCCCGACGTCGGGATCATGACCGCCACGTCACCCTCGTCGACGTCCGCCGGACCTCGGCCGTCCGGCGCCGCCGCGAACAGCTCGCCGACATCGACGCGACCGACGCGGGCCCCGACGTCTCCGATCGCGTCGTCCACCATCGGTGCAAGGTCACCGTCCGTGACGAGCAGCTTCGGCGCGACCTGACCCACGAATCCGGCGAGCTCGGCTCGCGAGCTCTTGGGGTTGACGGGAACCTGGATGGCACCGACCTCCATGAGCGCGAGCCATCCGAGGAGGTACTCGGGCGCGTTGCGCGCCGTCACGACCACCCGGTCGCCGCGGCCGACGCCCGCCCCCCGGAGCCCGCTCGCGGCCCGGCCGATCCGCTCCGCCGCGTCCGCGTAGGTGTACGACTGCTCCCCGGCGAGCAGCCACGTGTCGCCTCCCCCCTCGGCGACCGCCCGTCGGAACAGCGCGGGGATCGTGCGCTTCAAGGGATCAGATGGGAAAGAACAGGTCGCGGAAGCGCCCCGCGAGCTCCTGGTCGCCCCGAACGGTCCCGCCGTTCATGCGGGCGTACCCGGTGAGCACCAGCGTCGCGGGGTCGAACTCGAGCACGGCGGCGCAGTCGTCGACGCTGCCCGGCGCGAACTGCACGCCGTCGGACGCCACCTCCGCACGCATCTCTCCCCCGTTGTTGCCCGTCGTCCGAACGCCGACGGAGTACGGCTGGTCGACTCCCGTCGTGTCGGCGGTCGCGGACCACAGCACGAAGATGACCGGCACGAGCAGGTCGGCGGCGTCACCCGACAGCGCGTGCGGCTGCCCCATGCCCTCGCGAACGTCCCAGCTGTGCACCGCGTAGTCCACGAGCTGGAACATCGGGTAGAACATCGCCGGCAGCGGTCCCATGTACTTGTGCGGGACCATCAGGCTCGCCCACTCGTCGGGCGACAATGCCTTGAAGTCCGCCATCATGGTTTCGCTGTCGTCGCGCAGCCGGCCGATCAGCTCGTCGCGCGGGACCGTGCGGAGCCCTTTGGCCCCCTGGTCGACGAACTTGGCCATGTCGCGGAGCCCCAGGGGTGCATCGGCGGCCGCGTTGTCTCGGGCGCCGGCGAACGCCGGCAGGTAGCCCTCGGTGGTGTCGACCAGATGGCCGACGACGTCGCGCGCTTCCCATGCCTCGCACGCGGTCGGTGCCTCCCACCGCGCCGGATCCCCCATGAGCTGGAACATCGATTCCATCTCACCTTGGAGAACGTCGAGCACTCGTTCCTTGCTGGCCGGATCCTGGAAGTTCCAGGTCGGATCGCTCGCCATCGCTCCCCCCTTCGCCTGCCCGCGCGACCGTTGCGATCGTGATCGTAGAGCGTCGAGAATCGCGACATGCCTGACACGCTCGAGACCAACAAGGCCCTCGTCCGCCGGCTGTACGAGGACGGGTTCAACCGTGGCGATCTCGCCGTCGTCGACGCGATCGTCGCACCCGACGTCGTGACCCACGACCCGATCATCCTCGATGCGCCCACTGGGCCCGACTCGATCCGCGGCGGCATAGAGATGATCCGCAAGGCGTTTCCCGACTTCCGCGTCGAGGTGCTCGACCTGATCGCCGAGGGCGATCGGGTCGGATCGTTTCTCTCGATGAGCGGGACGAACAGCGGCGACTACCGCCGGGGCGGTGCCACTCACAAGAAGGGAACGATGCGCGCGTTCTTCCTGTGGCGGGTCGCCGACGGACGGCTGGCCGAGAGCTGGGGCATGGCGGACCGCTTCCAGTTCCTCCAGCAGCTCGGCGTCGTCCCGTCGGACGACGAGCTCGCGGCGAGGACGCCCAAGAGCGACAGCTAACGGACCGCCCACGACGGGAGCCGGCCGGCACCCTCGACGAGCGGCGGCACCTCCTGCGCCGCGCGCGCAGGGTGATCCCGGTACTGCAGTGGATGGCGCATGAACGGCGCGCCCTCCGGACCGTCGACCACGGTGCCGCGACTGCGGAAGGGCTGCGCGCTCAGCATCTCGTCCTGCGAGAGGACCGGGGCCACTGGAACGCCCACGGCCGACAGCTCTCGCACGAGGTCGTCGCGGCCCCGGGTCGCGATCGACTCCTCGATCCGGGCCGCGAGGGACTTGCCGAGCGCGAGGCGTTCGGCAAACGACAGTTCGGCGGCGTCGTCGAGCCCGAGCGCGCGCGTGAGCCCGGCCCAGAAGTGGTCCTCGCTGATGACGCCGAGCGCGATCCAGCTACCGTCGGACGTCTCGAACGTGCCGTAGCCCGGCACCCGACCACCCACCTTCTGCCCGCCGGGCAGGTTGAGCGGCGGGACGGCCCCGGTCCAGCTGGCGAGCACGTCGGTCATGGAGACATCGATCGCCTCGCCGTCACCAGTACGCGACCGTCGCACCAACGCCGCGCAGACCGCCAACGCCGCGTACGCGCCACCGGCCAGGTCCGCGATCGGCGGGCGCGCGACAACGGGCCCCTCCCCGTCGCGCGGCTCCAGCACCGCCGCCCACGCCTGGTAGTTGACGTCGTGCCCGGGCACCTCGGCGAGGGGTCCGCTCTGGCCGTACCCGGAGATCGAGCAGTAGACGACCGACGGATTAACGCGCCGCACGCTCTCGTCGTCCACGCCGAGGCCGCGCACTACTCCGGGGCGAAAGCCTTCGACGACGACGTCTGCGTCCTCGGCGAGCGCGAGCACCGCCGCCCTGCCCGCGTCGTCCTTGAGGTCCACAGCCGCGCTGCGTTTGCCGGCGTTCAGCACCGCGAACAGTGTGGGGAACACGCGCATCGGGTCGCCGCCCGGCGGCTCGACCTTCACGATGTCCGCCCCGAGCTCCACGAGCAGCTGTGTCGCGTACGGGCCCGGCCGCCAGATGCTCAGGTCGAGCACGCGGACGCCGGCAAGCAAGCCGGTCGAGTCGTTTTCGTTGCCCACGGGGGACACGATAAGCGGAGCAAGCCCACCAGTGAGGCCTCGGATCGCCGGTTAGCGTTGGCCGGTGCCAGCCGGACGGATCCCTCCGAGCCGTTTCGTCTCGGCCGCGCTGCTCGTCGCCTCGTTCATGGCGACCGGGCTCATCGTCCTGGCCGAGCCGTCGATGGGACCGTACGCGATTCTGGCGGTGCTCCTCGTCGCGTTCGGCGCGCTCGCATCGGTCGTCGCGCTCGGGTCGCTCCGGCGCTGGCTCGGCGTCGGCACCGTCCTGGTCCTCAGCGGCGGTCTGCTCCTCGGGTCCGCGCTCGCGCCTGCCCGGTCCAGCGACGACCTGTGGGCGTACGGGATGTACGGGCGCATCGTCGTGCACCATCACGAGAACCCGTACGTGCACCCGCCGTCCGACTATCCGCACGATCCCCTGCTCGAGCACGTCAACCCGTACTGGCGTGACGGGACCGCCCGATACGGTCCCGTGTTCATCGGCGTGACCGCAGCGGTGGCGCTCGTGACCGGCGACCATCCCCTGCCCATCCGGCTCGCGTACCAGCTGCTTGCCGCGATCGCGGTCTTCGTCGCGCTCGTGCTCATCGCCCGGCGCACCCGTAGCGCGGCCGCCGTCGCCATCGTCGGGCTGAACCCGGTCATCGCGTACATGGTCGTGAACGCCGGCCACAACGATGCGCTCGTCGGGCTCGGCGTCCTGGTCGGCGTGCTGCTCGCGAGCCGCGACCGGCGCACGACCGCCACGCTCGTCTTCACCGCTGCCGCGTTGATCAAGGCGACGGCCGGGCTCGCGCTGCTCGCCTACCTCGCGTGGCTCGCATACCGTCGCGGACCTCGCGCGTTGCTGCGACCAGTGATCGTCGCCGCGGCTGTCACGTTGCCGATGCTTCTGCTCGCTGGGCTCCGCGACGTGATCAATCCACTGCTCGAGGCGCGCGAGACCATCCTTCCCCACTCGCCCTGGAACCTCCTTGTTCCCGGCGGCCTCAGGAACGCCGTCGGCTACGGCTACGAGCAGCTGGGCTCCCAGGCCCATCTGCCCACCTACGCGCTCGTCACGGTCCTCGTGGTCGCCACGATCTTCGTCGCCAGCCGCCTCAAGGAACCGACGCCGCTCTTTGCCGTCGCCGGTGCCGTGCTCGCGTACCTGTTCGGGTCCGTCTACACGGCGCCGTGGTTCGCGGCGTGGGTGCTCCCGTTGCTCGCGCTGCGCTGGCGATGGCGTGTCTCCCTCTATGCGATCGCGTTCTTCGCCGTCCTCATGATCGAC
>WNFV01012681.1_pt1 | contig 15470 bp, 22 predicted proteins | sample 5400101 | NCBI WGS metagenome assembly WNFV01 (sample SAMN13153361, study PRJNA577476) | soil metagenome | isolation source: 115 cm soil or saprolite under grassland replicate 1 | place: USA:California | collected 2016-06-15 | reverse complement strand
TCAAGGACCTGGTGCACCCGTACGTGCTCTCCGACTTCGCCAAGAGCGAGCGCGAATGGGTCGAGGCTCTGTGCGGCATCATCGCCGACAACGCCGAGTTCTTGGCCAAGGGCCAGGACGCGACCTTCCAGAACAAGGTCCACCTCGCCATGCAGGCGAAAGGCTTCCTCGATTCCAAGGAGACCGATCAGCCGGACGGCTGATCGCCTCCTCGATCCCACATCGACACGAGAGATTTCATGGGCTTCACATGCGGCATCCTCGGCCTGTCCAATGTCGGCAAGTCGACGGTCTTCAACGCGCTGACCGCGACCGCGGCCGCGCAGGCGTCGAATTATCCGTTCAGCACCATCGAGCCGAATGTCGGCGAGGTCTTGGTGCCCGACCCGCGGCTCGACGTGCTCGCCAAGCTCGCCAAGTCGGCCAAGATCAAGCCGACGCGGCTCAGCTTCGTCGACATCGCCGGTCTGGTGAGCGGCGCCTCCAGGGGTGAGGGTCTCGGCAACCAGTTCCTCGCCCATGTCCGCGAGGTCGACGCCATCGCGCATGTAGTGCGCTGCTTCGAGGACGCCAACGTCACCCATGTCTCCGGCGCGATCGACCCGGTGGCCGACATCGACACCATCGAGACCGAGCTGATGCTGGCCGACCTGGACAGCCTGGAGCGGCGGGTCGACGGCCTCGGCAAGAAGGCGAAGGGAACCGACAAGGACGCCGCCGAGGCCAAGGAGACGCTCGATCTCGTCAACCGTGCGCTGGTGCTGCTGCGCGACGGCAAGCCGGCGCGCCTGGTCGAGCGCAAGCCGGAGGAGGAGAAGGCGTTTCACATGCTCGGCCTGTTGACCTCGCTGCCGGTGCTCTACGTGTGCAACGTCGACGAGGCCGCGGCCGCGACCGGCAACGATTTCAGCCGCAAGGTCGAGGCGCGCGCCAAGGAGGAAGGCGCGGCTTGCGTCATCATCTCGGCCAAGATCGAAGCCGAGATCGCCGTGCTGCCGGCGCACGAGCGCGCCGAATATCTGGCGGCGATCGGGCTCAAGGAGCCGGGCCTCGACCGGCTGATCCGCGCCGGCTACGCGCTGCTCAATCTGATCACCTATTTCACCGCCGGGCCGAAGGAGGCGGCGGCCTGGACGGTCACGCGCGGCACCAAGGCGCCGCAGGCGGCCGCCGTCATCCATTCGGATTTCGAGCGCGGCTTCATCCGCGCCGAGACCATCGCCTACGACGACTACGTGACCTACGGCGGCGAGACCGGCGCGCAACAGGCGGGCAAGATGCGGCTCGAGGGCAAGGTCTACGCCGTCGCCGACGGCGACGTCATGCATTTCAGGTTTGCGACGTAAGGCGGACGACGGAGGACGGACGACAGAGAACGGAGAAGGGGGGTGATCCGTCCTCCGTCCTCTGTCGTCCGTCGTCTGATTACATCTGCCCGCGTTGGCGGATGGCGCCGAGATGCTCGTTGATGCGGAACATGATCAGCACGAATTCCGAGATGATGCGCGCGAAGATCACCCCGATCAGGATCCCGATCAGGCTGGCGAGAATATAGAAGATGCCGACTAGCGGGTGCACGGCCATCAGGGTGAGGCCGGTGATCATTCCCGACAGTCCGGCCAAGGCCGAAATGCCGACCGCGAGCCAATAGAAGATCTTGATGATCGAAGGCGTGATGAATCGTTCCCACTGAAACAGGTCGCGAAGATCGAACATGGGTCCTCCTCTCGACGCCGGCGCGATGCGGATATTCCCCGGTTGGAGTAGACCTGACTGCGGCCGCGCGCCCCTCTGCTCGCCGCAGTGGACGGGACACTGCACCCGGCGCATGCGCCGGTCAATCGAGGTTCGCGGACTGCTACATTTATGCGGGCCTGACGGCGTGCACGGCCGCCGCAATCGCAAACGCGCGACCATCGGCGCCCGCCCTGGTTGACCGCGCCGGACGCGACGTCTAGGGAACGTTGGTCGCAAAATCCTGCAGGATCGCCGTGCCCCGCCGCTACTGGGAAGATTTCGCTCCCGGCCAAGTCGACGAATACGGGTCGCGGCTGGTCAGCCGCGAGGAGATCATCGCGTTCGCCGCCGAGTTCGATCCGCAGCCCATGCATCTCGACGAGGAGGCCGCCAGCGCCACCATGCTCGGTGGGCTCGCGGCGTCGGGCTGGCACAGTTGCTGTATCCTGATGCGGATGCTGTCCGACGGCTTCATCGGCGAGGCCGCCTTCATGGGCGCTCCGGGCGTCGAGGAGGTGCGGTGGCTGGCGCCGATCCGGCCCGGCGAGCGGCTCAAGGCGCGCGCCACCGTGATCGAGACGCGCGTATCGCGGAGTCGACCGGATATGGGCTTCGTCAAGTTCCGGTTCGCGCTGGTCGACGCCGCCGACACGCCGCTGATGACGCTGGTCGTGAGCCCGATGTTCGAGCGGCGTGCTGCCGAGGTGACGTCGGAGGCGCAGGGCCGGTCATGAAATTCTTCGACGACATCCGCGTCGGCGACAAGCTCGAGGTCGGACGCCACACTTTCACGGCAGAGGCGATCAAGTCCTTTGCGGCACGCTTCGACCCGCAGCCGTTCCATCTCGACGAGGCCGCGGCTGAGCGTTCGCACTTCCGCAAGCTCTGTGCCTCCGGCTGGCACACCGCCTGCGTCTGGATGCGGCTGTTGATCGACTACCGCCGCCGCGAAGACGACGACCGGCGCGCGCTCGGCAAGGCGGTCGCCGCGCTCGGCGTCTCGCCCGGCTTCCGCGACCTGCAATGGCTCAAGCCGGTCTATGTGGGCGACACTATCGCTTATTCGAGCGAGGTGATCGAGACGCGGCCGCTGGCCAGCCGCCCCGGCTGGGGGCTGGTGTCGTCGCGCAATACCGGCGTCAACCAGCGCGGCGAGCCGGTCATCTCCTTCATCAGTAGCGCCTTCGTCGAGCGCAGGTCCGATGGAGGCGCGCCGTGAGCGTCGCCAGCGACAAGCTGATCGACCGGGACGCCGCCAGCCTCGCCGCCAAGCGCGACGAGCGCCGCGCCGCCGGCGTCGCCTGCGGGGCGCATGCGCTGCACGACGGCTATACCGACCTGATCTATGTCATGCTGCCGATCTGGCAGAAGGAGTTCGGGCTCGGCTATGCGGAGCTCGGCGTGCTGCGCGGCCTGTTCGCCGGCACCATGGCCGGCTTCCAGATTCCCGCCGGCCTGATCGCCGAGCGGCTCGGCGCCGCGGCGGTGCTCGCGCTCGGCACCGCGCTCGCCGGGGTCGGCTATTGCCTGGCCGGCGCCAGTGCGGGCTTCACGCTGCTGATGGCGGCGCTGTTCGTCGGCGGGCTCGGCGCCAGCACCCAGCACCCGCTCGCCTCGAGCCTGATGGCGCGGGCGTTCGCCGGCCCGCGCTCGATGAAGGCGCTCGGCACCTACAATTTTGCCGGCGACATCGGCAAGATGACGTTGCCGGCCGCAGCCTCGCTGCTGCTGGTGGTGATGGCGTGGCGGCCGGCGCTGGCGCTGCTCGGTGCGCTCGGGCTGGCGGCGGCGGTGGCGATTTTTTTGCTGACGCCGCGCTACGGCGCGGAAACCGCGTCCGCGCCGGCCGAGGGGGCACCGGCAGGAAGCGCACCCGGCGCCCGGCACCGCTTCGCCTTTCCGGTGCTGCTGTCGATCGGCATGCTCGACAGCGCGACTCGCATGGGGTTCCTGCTGTTCCTGCCGTTCGTGCTGACCGCCAAAGGCGCCAGCCTGCCGACCGTCGGACTTGCGCTGACGCTGGTCTTCGCCGGCGGCGCCGCCGGCAAGCTGGTCTGCGCCTTCGTCGGCGCGCGCATCGGCGCCATCGCCACGGTCTGGCTGACCGAAGGTTTCACCGCCGTGCTGATCGTTGCGCTGCTGCCGTTATCGCTGGAAGCCGGGCTGCTGCTGCTGCCGATCATCGGCGTCGCGCTCAACGGCACGTCGTCGGTGCTGTACGGCTCGGTGCCCGATCTGGTTACGCCCGAGCGGAGAGCGCGCGCGTTCGGCGTCTTCTACACCTGCGGGATCGGCACGGGAGCGGTCGCGCCGATGATCTACGGCGTGATCGGCGACGCCATCGGGATGTCGACGGCGCTGCTCGTCGTCGCCGGTGTCGTGCTGCTCACCTTGCCGCTCTCGCTCGTGCTCAGGCCGGTATTGGCGCGACGACCCGTTTGAAACTCACGCTCGGAACCGGAGTTCCTGACGGTGACAACAAGCACGGCCGCGGAACCACGCCGGACGGTTCATCGTTGACGTTCGTGGTGAACCAGAGAGGAAGCGCGATGAAAACGATTGTTGTCGCAATGATGGCGGCGGCTGCGTTGTTGACGGCCATGCCGTTGTCAGCCAATACCGCGAAGGCGGATCCTACCAGACTTGCGCAGGTCGACGTCGACGTGCGCGTCGGCGGGCCACGCGGCCCGGGGGTCGTGATCGACACCGAAGGCCGCGGCGACCGGCGCTACCGCGGTGATTGCCGCACCGTCACCATCACCGAGTGGCGGGACGGTGTGCGCGTGACCCGTACCGAGCGACGGTGCGACTGAGTTGAGCACCGCGCAGATAGCGGGATCTGTCGGAAAATGGCCCCGGTTGGGGCCATTTTCCATTGCCTTGCGGAACGCGCGTGGGGAACGCTATCGCCGGCGGCACGTTGACTCCGGTTCCCGTCAAACCAGGAGAGGGAGGACCCAAATGAAGGCCTGTCTTCGCTTTGGCACGCTCGCGCTCTCGCTTGTCCTTGGTGCCGGCATCGCGACCGCACAGACCCGGCCGCCGGACGGGCTGCAACCGCCGGTCGGAGCCGTCAATCCGGCAAACCCGGCGCAATTGCAGCTCACTCCGGCGCAAAAGACCGCGATCCTGAACGCGGTTCGAGAAAAGAGCGCGAATGTCCGGCCGTCGATCAGCTTTTCGGTCGCGGTCGGCGAGATGGTTCCGCCGTCGATCGAGCTCTATCTCCTGCCCGACAATGCGCTGTCGCAAGTCCCCGAGGCCAAGGCCGTCAAATACACCGTGGTGCAAAATCAGGTGGTGCTGGTCGACCCGACCACCATGCGCATCATCGACGTGCTGCGGTAGAACGGACGACAGACGACGGAGGACACACGACAGATGCCGTTGCGTCCTCTCATCCGTCCTCGGTCGTCCGTTGTCCGTCCTCCGACTTACTGCGCGTCCTTGGCCCATTTGCTGACCGCCGTCGGCAGGACGTCGAGATAGGGCCCCATGAAGAAGGCTTCCCCCGAGCCCTCGCCGAAATAGCGGTCATAGGCGGCGATCATCGCGCGCACCTGCGGCATGCAGGTCGACATCGAATCGACGATCAGATCGCCGACATCGCTGCCCGGCTGGCGGAAGCGCGGGTCGGCGGTGACCGTGCGGGCGATGCATTCGGTCGCCGACCGCAGCAGCGGCTGCACCGCCGCGCTCTTCTGCTGCACGGACATCGGGACGGCCGCGTTCCGATCGATCATCGGGGCGGTCGCGACGCTGACAACCAGCGCCACGGCGGTGAGCGGTGCAAGAATCATTCGATCTCCCCCTCCGGCGCGCGAATCTAACCCGATCGGGGAGGGAGGGCACATTAAAACCTCCATTTCCCGAAGCGGCGGCGGCGGAAATCGGCCGGGTGTGGACTTCGAGTCACAGGTGAGAGCGGCGAAAAGGACGAAGCGCCCCGGAATGGAACAGGAGCGCGCCGCTCCGCTGGTTAATCCCCGGTGACCGGGCGCTCGACGGAGCCGAAGGAACACCGGCCTCACTTGCCGCGTTATCCAGCGCTTCACGCAATTCAAGGCAAGGAGGCCTCCATGACGTCGCCTTTCCGCCACGCCTGCCTCGCGCTGGTGTTCGCCGCGACGGCGGTGCCGGCGAATGCCCAGACCTGGGTTTATGAGCCGGACAGCCGTCCGCGCTACTACGAGCCGGACCCCGGCGCCCGGTACTACTATGAGCCGCGGGCCCGGTACTATGATCGGTACTATGACGTGGATGCCCGCGCGCGGGTCTACGAGCCGGATGCTCGCATCGTCGACACCGGGCCGGCGCTTGCGCTGACGCCGACGCAGCGCACCACCATCTATCGCACCATCATTCCGCAGGGTCGCGGCAAGGGGCCGATCGTGCGCGAGCGGATCGTGACCGAGACGATTGCGCCGGCGCCGGTGGTCCGCGAGCGGGTGGTGACGGAGCCCGCGACCGTCGCTTACACCGTCGGCTCGCGCGTGACCGACGCCTATGCGCTGGCGCCGATGCCGGCGCCGCTGGTGCGAACCGTTCCGGCGGTGCGGTCCTATCGCTACATGGTGATCAACAACCGGTTGCTGCTGGTCGATCCGGCGACCGGGATCGTCGTGGCCGACATGACCGAATAGCGGCTGGCCAAAGGCGACGCGGCTGCTGCATGGCCCGACGGGGCGGGCGCGCCCCGCGGGTGCGTGCGTCTGTGCGACCTTAGGGCAACGGAACTCCGGCGTGCGGCCGGCGGTGACGTGGCGCGCGCGTCAACACGAGGAGAGCGCCATGCACAGCGACGCGGTGCCGTCAACGCTGTCGGAGGCTGCCGCCATCGATGGAGCTGCAGGCGATGCCCGATAAGGTCGTCGCGCTGGTGCCGCAGACCAGGGGCTATCAATTCGCGGTCGCCGACAACCGGGTGCTGCTGGTGTCGCCGGAGACCCGCATCGTCGTGGGGGTGCTCCCGGACGCCAAAGAGCTGGAGACCACCGGCGGGCGGCATTCGCCGCAGCAGTGACGGTATCGGCTCGAAAAAAAGACGAGTTGCGTAAAATTTTCCCGATCGGATTAACCGCCGGTCAATGCGGGCGCGTGATCGTCGCGGCGAAGGGGCCTCATGGAGGCGTCTCATGGAGCGCCGACGATACCAGCGCACGCGCACGCTGAAATCCGCGCGTATCTTGTTGAACCACCATCACTCGGTGATCGACTGCACCGTTCGCAATCTCTCGCCCTCAGGCGCCTGCCTCAATGTGGCGAGCGTGGTCGGCATTCCCGAGCGCTTCGACGTGTTCTTCGAGGCGGATCGCTCGATCCGCGCCTGCCGGCTGATCTGGCACAAGGAGAAACAGGTCGGCATCGAGTTCTCCGAGGAGGAACCCACCTACCTCACCACGTCCGCTTGAAGCCGGCTTTCAGGCTCTTCGAGGTGTCGCCGGCCGCGGTCTCGCTCACCGCGCCGGTGACGCTGAGCGGGCCGCCGAGCAGCTTCTGCTCGGCGCTCAGCGTGCGCAGCCACTTGTCGTCGGTGCTCGAGATCGCCGCGCCGAGCGAGACGGTGGTGTCGGTCGGCAGGATGTTGAGACGCAGCGCCTGATTGGTTGCCCAACTCTGCGACGCCGCGGTCGCTGCCGCCACGCTCGGGTGCGTGCGCGTGACCGAATAGCCGTTCTGCAAGGTGACCGACAAGCCGCTGCCGACCGGAACCGAGCGGCTCAAGGTGGTGCCGAGCTTGCCCTGATCCTGCGACGGATCGAGCCGGGTCTCGATCGCGGTCTTGTCCCAGCCGAGCGGCGATTCCAGGCCGGGCGCGGTGACGTTCGCCCAGGCGACGCCGGTCGATTGGTCCGGGATTGCGCCGGCGGTGAGCTGATCGGGCTGGAATTCGGCCGCCGGAAACGACGGCTTGCGGTAGTCGACGCCCACCTTGGCGTCCCAGCCCGTGCTCGCGCCCGGCTTGGCGAACGGGTTCGTCGCCTTGCCGCTGCGCGGCTCCACCACCGGGGTCGACAGGTCGAGCGGCTCGTCGCCCAGCTCCAGCATGTCGTCGCCCGCCTGCGGCGGCGGCGCGTCGGCCGCAGGATCGGGCGGCTCGGCGCGGACCGCGCCCGCGCACAGTACCGCGAGCAGCATCACGCCCAGCGCGCGCGAGCGCAGCATCATGATCGGCTGCATGGCGTTGTCCCCGAACAGTTGCATTCGATTCGTTCGAGCCCGAGCCAACACGGCCGCCTTGGCATTTTGTTGGCTGAAAAACGGCCGACGACCTGTTGCTTCCCGTCCGAGCGTGTCCAGCCACAACAACGCCATCGCGCTTGCCGCCAACGACGACGCGCGGAAATGGCGCTGCGCAATTTTGTTAGGGTTAATTGCGGCGACGGCGCCAATGCATTGATAATTCTGAGTTTCACAAAATTTTCGTGGCTGCTGTTTGAGGCCTTTGCGCAACACTCGGCATGAAACGCGCAAGGCAGGTTGCGCGTTAACAAAGCGGGAGGGACCGGCACATAGCCTTTGAGGCGGGAGCTTCAGGGGGAGAGTGTCATGTGGTCCTCGATGCGGCGTGGCGCGATCGTGCTCGCGTTGGGTGGATGCGTCGGCCTCGTACTGGCGGCGCAGACCGGCCAGCGTGCGGGCAGTCAGGCGCCCGATCCCGCCGCCGACGAGACCACCGGCAGCCTGGGGCCGACTGGAGCACGGCGGATGACGCAACCGCTGCCGCTGACCGACGAGGAGCGCGCCCGTATCCACGCCCGCGTCATCCGCATGCCGAATGCGCCGACCGCCGATGTGCCGGCGCCCGAGCTGCTCGCCGCGCTGCCGTCGTACGTGCCGCTGCAGGATTTGCCCGCCGGCGTGGCGCAGGAGATCCCGTTGGTGCAGGGCTACAAGTTCGTGAAGCTCGACGACCGCATCCTGCTGGTCAGCCCGGCCACCCGCGTGGTGGTGTCGGAGATCCCGCGCTACAAGCTGATGATGCAGTGATGCCCATCGGATGACGGACCGCAGAGGACAGACTTATCCGTCGTCTGTCCTCCGCTCTCCGTGGTCCGCGCGGACGCGCTCAGCCGCCGCGAATGCTCGGGGCGTCCGGCACCTTCTTCCAGTGCGACAGGCTCTCGGCGATGATCTTGGTCGACTGCATGGCCGATTGGCTCAAGGTCGCATACTGGACGATCTCGCGCTGCACGCGGGCGCCCTCGATGCTCAACATCTCGCGCAGGCTCTGCAGCTCGGCGATGAGCTTGTCGATCTCCTGCACCGAGGTGCCCGCCACCCGTTGCAGCAGCGAGCTGATATTGTTGGCGACGAGATCGCTGTCGGTCTCCGGGTTCCGCCGCAGGCTGGTGAGGTCCCGGCGCACGAATTCGCGGATTTCCCCTTCCACTTCCGATCCCGACGTTTGCTCGGCGTCAGCCGCCGGCTCTCGCGACTTGATCACGGTCATGACGAATACCCCCGTTTGCGCGCACACCGCGCGCAGTCTCCACCGGGCCTGATTGCCGCACGGGAATGTGACCACTTCGCGGCCAAGGGGAACTCGCGGGGCGAACTCTTCCCCACCGGATAAGCCAGCATTATCGGCGATTTGGCGGGCTCGTCGGCGATCGCAGCTTGCCCACCGTACCGGAGTACGGACGGCAGACAACGGACGATGGATGCGGCTCGATCGGCGAGCAGACGACGGACGACAGATGCGTTCGGCTGATTGGAACGTCCGTCTCCTGTCGTCGCTACTTCGCGGCCGCCTTCAGCTTGTCGTAGGAGTACACGAAGTCCTGCTTGTCGAGCGGCTTGTGGCAATTGAAGCAGGCGGTGAGGTTGGCCGCGGTATTGGGCGTCTTGTCGGCCTTGAACGCCTGGTATTCCCACTCGCCGTTGCGGACGTTGTCGGGATACTCGGTGCCCCAGCCGGTGCGCTTCTCCATCACGGTGTAGGCCACGATGTTGGTCTTGATGAAACGCCCGTTGGCGTCCTTCTCGGGATTGCCTTGGGCATCGAGCTTGGCGGCGTACTGCACCAGCACGAGCACGGTGCCGCTCGGCAGCGGCTCGCCCTTCTTGGCGGCGTCGAGCGCCGCCGCCGGCCCGTAGAGCTCGCGGTACTGCTTGTTGTCGGGGCGGTCGACGGTCGCGTAGAGCACGCTCTGGGCATAGTTCTCCGGAAAGGCGATCTTGTCGCCACCGGCGCGGGCCTGCATGGCGATGGCGAGCGCCGCGGCGGTGCCGGCGATGGCCGCGAGTGTAAGGTGGGTACGCATTGTCATGGGTCTCCCCTCTTGCTGCATGGTTCGTCCGGTGAAGCGGCGCGCCCATCCCTCGCGCGCGCGACACCGAGCGCGGCCATCATATCCAACTTCCGGACCCGTGGCGTAAAATGCTGGTGATGCGCTACCGCTCTTGCGCGCCGAGGCCATAACGCGAGCTTATTCAATATCGTAAGCTGCCGCGCGCCATTCGCGACCCGTGCCAGGTATTCCCGCGCTCAGTCCTGCGTCCCGTCATGATCCGAGTGCCAGACCGCCAGTTGAAACTTCAGCTCGCCGCCGCACCGCTCGCACGTCATGCCGGGGCCGGACTCGGGCAGCGGATAGTCGGCGCCGAGACGCGCGATCAGGCCGTCGAGGTCGAAGACGGCGAAATGGCCGCAGCCCGCCGCCTTGCAGGCGGCCTCGAGCCGCATGCCGTGTTTGCGGATGGCGCCGAGCGTCCAGCCCGGCGGTCCATCGGGCTTGTCTTCAGCCATGGGCAGTGCGGCCTCGATTCGCCGCGCGTGCCGGAGCGGCCGACCTCGAGCGCGGGCCGGGGCGGCAGCTACCCTTTCTTGCCGTACGGGTTGTAGCCGGGCTGGGCCTGGCCTTGCCCCGGCGCGAACGGCGAGGCCGCGGGGGCGGCGCCCTTCTGCTTCTTGTTCTTGTCCTGCTTCGGCTTCTTCTTTTCCTTGTTGCTTCGCATTTGACCCTTCGCCATGGCGTTCCTCCTGCGCTGCGTTGACGGTTGTCGGCGACGGGAATCAGGTTCGTCGCGGAAAACGCGTCGCTGCCTAAGTTACACGAATGGCGGACGGTTTGAAGCGCCGCGGACCGCCGGATTCACGAACGGTCCGGATGGTCCTGCACCACCCGATGGTCGCTGAGCTTCTTGACCGCGCCCGCCGCCAGCCCGCTCCGCACCGCGTCCGCCACGGTCGCGACCTGTCCGCACTTGTGGCAGGTCAGGCTGCTGTCGGGGGCGATCTTGATCGGGCCGGAGAAGCGGTGATCGCCGCAGTGCGGGCATGTGCCGACGGCGCCGAACAGGAAATAGCTGGCCATGCGTGCTCCTTGGGTCGGGCAGCGTATCACCTATTGCGCGGCGGCGCGCCCGCCCGTTGCCCCGTGCGGCGCGGCGTCGATTGCGATATTGATGCGCTGAACCCGCCGAGACCCTCCGGCCCGATCCCCATGGCACCCATCACCTTCGCGATCGGCGACGTCCACGGCTGCCTGAACAAGCTGCGGCGCCTGGTCAGGGCGTGCCGGGCCTATGCCGGCCGACGGCCGGCGCGCTGGGTCTTTCTGGGCGACTACATCGATCGCGGTCCGCACAGCCGCGGCGTGGTCGAATTCCTGATGCGCCGGCAACAGGCGCGGCCGGACGCGGTCGTCTGCCTCAAGGGCAACCATGAGCATCTGGCGATCATGGCGCACGACAGCCCGCGCGCGATGCCGGCGTGGCTGGCGAACAGCGGGGCGACGACGCAGCGCAGCTACTGGCGGACGGGCGGCTGGATTCCGGAGCCGCATCTGTCCTGGCTGCGCGCCCTGCCGTTGTGGCACGACGACGGGCTGCGCTTCTACGTGCACGCCGGCATTGACCTGACCGTTCCACTCGACAAGCAGTCGGCCGACACTATGCTGTGGATGCGCGAGCCGTTTCTGACCGACAGCGACAAGCTGGATTGCGGCCGCTTCGTCGTGCACGGCCACACCCCGATGCGCAGCGGCAAGCCCGAGCTGCGCCGGCACCGGCTCAACCTCGATACCGGCGCGGTGATCGGCGGCCCGCTGACGGCGGCGGCATTCGACGACACCCGCGCCGAGCCGCTGGGGTTCGTGACGGATCGGGAGGCGGGCTGGCGGTGGTGGGCCGGGTTTTTTACGGGCGGCGCAGGGGACAAAGGTGCGAACTGGCGACCCCGAAAATAGGGGATTTCCAACAAAGCTCTTGAGAACATAACAAGAACATTGTAAAAGAAAACTAGGCCCCTGCCGGCATTGGCTGACAATGGCGCCGATGACGAATCAGGCGCTGATCCCAGGCGACATTGCCGCGCGCTACGAGGTGCACGAATGGCGGAACGGCTTGGCGATTCTGACCGCCGCGCATCCAGACGAATGGCGAGACGTCCTCGCAGTGCTGCGGGACTTTGCGCTGCTGAGAAGCGATGTTTTGAAACCCGGTGGATCGAAAGGGCTCATCTCACGCAAACTGGACTCGCACTTCACAAAGCTCGGCTGGATCGAGAAGGCGTTCGATACGCGCATTGTGGTGGACAAGTCCGAGTTCGTCACGCCGACACACAAGGTCGACTGCTACAAGAACCGGGTGGCGCTCGAGGTCGAATGGAACAACAAGGATCCGTTCTTCGACCGCGACCTGAACAATTTTCGTCTGTTGTTCGAACTGCGCGCCATCGATTCCGGCGTGATCATCACCCGGTGCACGGAATTGCAGCGAATCTTCAATCAGCTCGGAAGGGGCGCGAGCTTTGGTAACTCAACGACCCACATGGCGAAACTACTTCCGCGGCTTGACGGCGGAAGTGGAGGCGGCTGCCCAGTCGTCGTTTTTGGCATCCGAGGAACAGCCTATGTCGAGGACTAACGGGCGGCCTCCTCCGTCGTCATCATCGGGCCGCCGCGAAGGGGCGAAGGCCGGTAACCCACCCTTGGCCAACAAGAAGGTGGATGGCCCGGACAAGCCCGGCCATGATGCCCGAGACGATCTTCTGCGCTTCGCCGCTGGTCACCGCTTTGCGACTATCCTTGTCGATCCACCGTGGCAGTTCACCAACAAGACCGGAAAGGTCGCGCCCGAGCACAAACGATTGGCGCGTTACGGCACCATGAAGCTCGACGAAATCATGGCGCTGCCGGTCGCCGAGGTCGCCATGCCGACCTCGCACCTTTATCTCTGGTGCCCGAACGCTATGCTGCCCGAGGGCCTCGCGGTGATGAAGGCGTGGGGCTTCACCTACAAGTCCAACATCGTCTGGCACAAGGTGCGCAAGGACGGCGGCTCCGACGGGCGCGGCGTCGGTTTCTATTTCCGCAACGTGACTGAGTTGATCCTGTTCGGCGTGCGCGGCAAGAACGCGCGCACGCTGGCGCCGGGACGCCGCCAGGTGAATTTGCTTGCGACACGCAAACGCGAGCACTCGCGCAAACCGGATGAGCAATACGACATCATCGAGGCGTGCAGCCCTGGACCGTTTCTCGAATTGTTTGCGCGTGGAACGCGCAAGGGCTGGGTAACCTGGGGCAACCAGGCTGACGATGATTATCGACCCACGTGGAAGACCTATGCGCATCATTCGAAGGCGATGATTGCCGCCGAATAGGATGCCAACGAGGACCCCATGGCGGAAGTTCAACACTCCCAAATCAAGAGCAAGTTGCTTGAACTTATCGCTCCGCTCGTCGATAAGTCGGACATCCCCGCAAAATCTGGCGCTGATAGAGAAGCGCACGTCTTGTCGCGTTCAATGGCTGCTGCAGCTATCAAGATGCTGGCCGAAGTCGATGATGCGACAGCGGTCAACGCCATCGTAGATGGTGGGAAGGATAACGGAATTGACGCAATCCACTATGATGCTCAAAGCAAAACGCTGTTTCTCGTTCAATCAAAATGGAGCAATTCACATGCCGGCTCCATTGCCAGCGGGGAGGTTCTAAAATTTCTGCAGGGTGTGCGAGATTTAGTCTCCTTAAAGAAGGGACGCTTCAATGAGAAAATTCAAAAGCGTTGGAACCTGATCGAAGACGCGCTCAAAAGGTTGACGAGTGTGCGGCTTATTCTAGCATATCCAGGTTCTGGAAAGATTGACTCGGATATACAGGATAAGATTGACGATTTTATCAAAAGCCAGAATGACACTTCCGAACTGTTCTTCTTCTTGCCGATTACCCAGCGCGAGCTTTTTCAGCATTTTGTTCATGAGGCGGCGCCGCCGCAGATCAATCTCACGGTTCGACTGACCCACTATGGCTTGGTGGAGAGCCCTCTTCGCGCGGTTTATGGCCAAGTTTCTGCCGCAGACGTTGCGGAATGGTATCGTAGTCACGGCAACCATCTTTTCGCCGGGAACATCCGTAACTTTCTCGGATCTTCGGAAGTCAACACGGCCATCGGCGACACTCTGAAAGCTGATGCCAATTATTTTTGGTATTACAATAACGGCATTACAATCATCGCTGAAGATTTGAAGCGACAGGCAGTTGGCGGCAGCGATCGGTCGGTTGGAATGTTTGAGTGTAAGAATGTAACGATTGTGAATGGCGCGCAAACTGTGGGGACGATCGGTCGCACTCTCAGCGGCGATGAGTCGCCTGCGTTTCTTCAAGCGCGGATAATTGTGGTCGATGATCCCGACTCCTTATTGGGAAAGCGCATTACCCGCGCCTCCAATACACAGAATAAAATCGACGCGAGGAACTTCGTTGCGCTTGATTCGGAGCAGGAGCGCATTCGCACGGAATTGCTGATCGATAAGGTAAATTATGAATACCGAGAGGGTGAGCCGTTGGAGTCCACAGTCGACGGTTTCGAGTTCATCGAAGCGGTTACGGCTCTCGCGTGCGCCAGTGATGAAATGTCTTACGTGGCCCTATCAAAAGGTTACGTCGGTGGCCTGTACGCGGACATCACGACTGCGCCCTATAAGGCGCTTTTCAACCCGACGACCTCTTCGAAGCGCATGTGGAGTCTCGTGCAGCTCACGAGACGAATAGATAAGGTGGTCAAGACTTTGTCGGATCAGTCTTCACCCACCGATCGCGGGATTGTCGTGCATGGGAACCGATTTGTCATGCACTGTATCTTGCGCCAAATAGGGAAAGTGAATGATCTTTCCAAGAGTGACGGAATTAACGACCCCGCAATCGAAACAGCGGTGAAGGAAGTTCTTTCTGGCGTCGGAAAAGTAATCGAATCAACTTATCCGGATGCTTATCTAGCGCCACTATTTAAGAATGTGAAGAAGTGTACGGACATCCGGTCGAGGTACGAAGGAGCTTAGCAACGTCTTACCGTTGTCTTTGTGCGATTCGCTACCGCGCGGTTCAAGGCTACCATTGCTTCGGTTTCCACCCGTACCACACGGCGATCGCCCTCCGTGCTATTGTCCGCCCCCCGATTTCCCGATACGACCAAGTCCGTACCGGGAGGAAACCACATGTACAAAACCATTTGCGCCGCGCTGATCATGATCGCCGGCACCTTCGCGGCATCCGCCCAAACTGGCGGCGGCACGACCACCGCCGTCCCGCCCGAGGTCGTGAAGGACCTCGCCCCCACCGGCAAGCTGCGCGCGGCGATCAATCTCGGCAACGCGGTGCTGGCGCAGAAGGATGCCGCGAGCGGGCAGTCGAAGGGCGTCACCGTCGACCTCGCCCGCGAGCTCGCCAAGCGCATCGGCGTGCCGGTCGAGCTGATCACCTTCGAGGCCGCCGGCAAGGTGTTCGAGG
>WNFV01006663.1_pt1 | contig 15471 bp, 23 predicted proteins | sample 5400101 | NCBI WGS metagenome assembly WNFV01 (sample SAMN13153361, study PRJNA577476) | soil metagenome | isolation source: 115 cm soil or saprolite under grassland replicate 1 | place: USA:California | collected 2016-06-15 | reverse complement strand
CCTTCAGGTGTCCTCGCGGCCACTGTAGCCTCCTGTCGACCAGATAGCCATCGGGAATGGTCTGCCCTAATTACCGCCGACTCTCTTGCAAAGGAGCTGGACTCGCGTCAACCCCTTTCGAGGACTGCCACGAAGAGGTCGCTGGTTCTGGCGCCAAGGGTCCGACGAACGCTCCAGCCGGTCCCTAGGACGAGTCGGCTGAGCTCGGAGCGGGAGACGAAGAGCCAGTCCAACCAAGGGCCGATCCACTCCCGATACCTGACGCGAATTCTGACCTGGCCGGCCATCCGACCCTTGCCTCGATTCCGTCTTCGGTAGGCTCGATCCACCATCGAGGATCCCACATAAGGGTCCATGCTTTCTGCCAGCACCCGCGCATGCATCGGCATGCTGATTGCCCACTTGCTCAGGGCGCTCCGAAGCCGGTCGGGGGTACCGAACATCCCGAAGTTGTTTCCGAAAAGGAGGACGGTGTCGAACGCTCTGATCCTCTGCCCCAGCTCCTCGACCGATGCGCACCACACCTTGGCCACACCGAGGACTCGGGCCGCTCGAACGGCGAGTGGCGAGGCGTCCAAGGCGACCACATCGAATCCCCGGTCCTGCAGATGGAGGGCCACCCGGCCCGCCCCGCAGCCGACGTCGATGACCCGTCCCTGGACGTAGCGCATCGCCCGTCGCTCCACCGAAGGCCACTCCTCGAACGGGGCCATGTAGACGTCCGGGCCGGCCCCGGCCTCGATGAACCCGTCGTCCCGTTCGATGATCTCGGGGTCGCTCCCCCCTCGTGTCCAGTCCAGCAAGGCCCGACCGAACGCGTCGGTTCGGGGGTATGGACCGTGGCCGAGAGGTTGGTTCCTCGGAGTCCAAGCGCGCTGCCTCACGAGGTGGTTTTGTCGTCCTGGGGAGGCGACGATGGCTTCATCCTGGCGCGCATCGATGGGATTCGGGTCCGGGTGGTCCGCCCCCGGGAGGCTCCGGGGGTGGCTTGGGGCTCACCGCGTGGGCTGGAAGTGAACGCGCCTTCGACCCGTCCCAGCATGTCCTGAGCCAGTCGTTCGCTGAAACCAGCCACGAAGGCGATCGCGGTGAACAGGAAGAAGCGAGTCCATATACCCGAGGGGATGGTCAGTCGGAACAGCCCGGCCCCGAGGACGAAGTACACGAAGGTCGCGTTCACGGCGCCGATGACGGGGCGGAAGATTCCGATGCGAAAAACCGAGGCCCTCCCGATCTCGTAGTCAAGCGTCAGCTTTCCCTTCGTCATCCTCGCCATCACGCTCACGATGGCTCCCACCGCTCCTCCGAAGAACGTGCCCTCGAGCTCGCGTAGGGGCAAACCGGAGGCCGGGGAGAGTGCGAGCCCGACTCCCGCCACCACACCGACGATGAGCAAGGCGAGAAGCCCGGCCATCATTCCAGCAAAGTACTTCGTCTCCGCACCCCGTTTGGCGGACAGTGAATAGAACTCCTGAGCGTCCTCGAACTTGTCCTTCCAGGTGTCTAGCAGGCTTCGATGGAGCTCGACGGTCGCCTGAGTGGGCCCCTGGGCCCGATTCTCGTCGAGTCTGGCCAGAGCCTCCCCTACGATCCAATAGATGAGATCTAGGCAGACGAGCAGGTCTGGTCCCTCCAGGAGGTCATTGGCATTCCTGGCCAGCTGCTGGCAGTTGTAGAGGAGCTCCGCGAGCTGGACGCTCTCCTCATCACCGGTCGCCCCGTCCAGGATGTTGAACAGGATGTGAAGCTCGTATCGATCGTGTAAGCGGCCGAACAGACCTTTCGTCGCTTTCTTGGTCAGAGCCACCGCCCCGAGGAACTCCCCGCAGAAGTAGGACTTGATGACCTGTCCATGTTCCTTGACGTAATAGAAGTACGCCACCCAGAAATCGAATGAAGCCGATTTGTTCTCGACAGCGGTGCGGGCTTCGGAATGGGGCCGCGGTCCTGAGAACGCCCCTGGTGCGGCGACTTTCCCTGGATCAGCGCTCATCGAGGCCGCCATGCTCGTCGCGCCCACCGCCAGGCGGGGTCCGGCATCAGTCAGTTACCCTTCGGCTTAGGCGGCGCAAGGTGACCATCGACACTCGCGCTCGAGGCCAGCTTGTCGCGGGCGGGGCGTCGTTTCTCTTTCAAGTTCATGGGCATCACGAACACCTCCCCGGGGAGTGGCTCTGATTGATCCGGGCGGAATCATCGAGAAATTCGCCTATTGGATTGTGCATCGTGGTCACGACTCCGATCGACGAGCTCACCGACGACGACGCGGGTGATGTGAGCCGCAAGCCGCGCGAACTGAAACCGATCCCACCATGGGAGGTTCCCCAGTCTCCGGGTGCCCCATCCGGTGTTCCATTCCTGCTTGTACCTTTGGCGGCAGCGGCCCGGGCCTTCTCTGCGGCATCGAGAGCCACCCCGAGCTGCTCCAGGCTCGCCAGCCAGGTCTGCATGGTGCGGAATCCAAGGGCGAAATCGTGCCACCGAAGCCGCTCATCGAGGAACCCTCCGAAGTGGAGCAAGAACTCCCCGGCAAGCAAATCCTCGACCGGTCGCCCCTTCGCCTCGGGAAGCAGGAGCGGTGAGACGACCTCGATCCGGGCCGGCTCTTTGCCGGAGAGCCCCGACGCCAGAGACAGGACCCGCCGGAACAGGTCGACGGCGTCAAGGTCCTCCGGTACGGCCCCCGTCGCGGCCGCCTCGGCCTCCGCGGATGGCTGCATCGCATCTGCTTCGTGCAGGTCCAAGGCGGCCTTCTGCTCGGAGATTGCCTGCAGCAGGGGCCGGAGCTTCGCGGCCCAGGCGTCGTTGCGCTCCCGAAGTAGGGGAATGACCACGTTGTGGAACTGCTCGATCCACAGAATGTCAGAGTTCGTCTTCTCGGCGTGCCGGAGGTCGTCGTAGAGGCTATGGGTCGGTTGGAGCTTGTCGGATCGGGCCAACGTGGCCATCCACTTGGGACGTTTCGAGGGGATCGTCCAGACCGCGTCGGCAAGCAAAGCCGTCGGGTGGGATGTATGAGCAGGTGGAGGCGGCGGCCCCTCCCGTCGGCATCGATGTCGTTGGTGATACCGAAGGTGAACCCGAGCGGTTCGTTGTCGATGGTCCCTCCATCGGTGTACCAGAGCCATCCCGACCACTCCTGGGGGAGGTTGTTGATCTCCTTTCGCTCCAGGAGGGCCTTGTCCTCCTGGCGGGTGTGCCGATCGAGGGCCCGAGGCGGGAAGCCGAACGCGTTGGCCTGTCGGGCTCCAAAACCACACACACCATCACGCCGCGCGCCGATACTCATGGATCAGTCCGCTAAGTAGGTCGCGCCGGCGGATCACCGTCTCGGGGGTCTCCCCCCAAGGGATCGGGGGGTCCGGTCGATCGAGGCCCAGTCCCCGGTGCGGCCTCTCCCGATTGTAGTGGGCCGTAGATGGTGAGGACGCGCTCAAGGTGGCGCCGGCCGAGGATCAGGATGTGGTCCAGGCACTCCCCCCGCACCGTGCCCACCCACCGCTCGGCGACGGCGTTCGCCGTCGCAGCCTGGACGGGCGTCTTCACCACAGCCACCCCCTCGGTCCGAAACACCTCGTCGAAGGGTCCGGAGAACTTGGTGTCGCGGTCCCGGATCAGGAACCTTCCGTCCAAGGTCCCAACCATCGCGAGGTTGCGGGCTTGCTGAGTGACCCAGACCCAGTTCGGGCGAGTGGTCGCTCCAGCGATGTGCACCCGTCTCGTGGAAAGGTCGATGAAGAACAGGACGTACGGCGTCTTCAGGAACGCGGTCTCCACGGTGAAAAAGTCGCAGGCGAGCACTCCCCTCGCCTGCTGGCGGAGGAATTCGCTCCACGTGGGCCCAGCCCGACGGGGCGCCGGCCCCAGGCCGCGGCGGCGAAGGATCCTCCGGATGGTGCTCGCCCCCACACGGATACCGAGCTTGCGGAGCTCACCCTGGATCCGGATGCATCCTCGTCTTGGGTTCTCCCGGCCCAGGCGGACAATGAGCTCGGCGACCTCGGGATCCAGAGCGGGTCTCCCGGGCCCACGATGAGGGTGGGTCCACTTTCGCCGCACTAGCTCGCGGTGCCATCGAAGGAGCGTCCGGGGCGTGACCATGAACGACGCCCACCGGTCTCGGGAGAGCGCCCTGCTCGCCGCGGCAAGGAACGCCCGATCGCGATCTCGGAGCTCCGGCCGACGCACGGTGCGACGGAGTACCTGCAGCTGGTGGCGGAGCACCGCGTTCTCGAGCTCGAGCTGCCGGACGCTCCGGCCCTTACCGAGGAGTGCGATCAAGCGAACGAGAAGGAGATAGGCGAGCGCAACCACGGTGAGGGGATGCTACGGGCACCTCGATCGAGTGGCGAATCCAGTTTTGGCGCCCCACACGCTTTCAAAGATGTCGGTCGTGTTGAGCTCGATCCCCAGCGCCTCGACCTCGTGCCCACCGGCCACTTCGCCGCTTGATCAGTGCGGCTAGGCATCGGTGAACCCGTTGGAATCTGGTTGGAAGAAGATCCCGTACCAGGGCATGCCCTGAAGCCCTGGACCCGCCTGCAAGAGCCGGATGAACCCGTATACCGTGCGGGCGAAGCGAAACCTGATGATCGTCCCGCGGTCTTTGAGGACCTTGAAGATGGCAAGGTCGGACGAACTCGTGTCGTCGGGCGGGTACCCCACGGGAATGCGTCGATCTGAGTGGCGGCCGAGTACGGGTCGACCGCGAACTGCTCGGCAGCCTGTGCGTCGGTCGGCTCGGGTAAGACCTCCCTGCCGACCGCGTCGTAGAACGGCTCGGTCCCTAGGCCACCCGCGCCGGCGTTTCCCGTGCACGAGCCGAGGTCGCCCTGATCGAGGATCGTCAACACCCGGTTCCATTGCGTGGACTGCAGGCAGCCGCTCATTGCCGCGACGCTGTTCTCGACCATGTGCGCCAGGCTGCGGCCGTCCAGCCACAGGTTCCGCCCCAGGCGCATGCCCGCATGCTTGGTTTCCTCGACTTCACGTGGAGAAAGTCACTGTCCAAGAGGCCGCTGAATGCCCCCATCAGACCTCCCCTCCTGGTGCGGACGTGCGCTCTACACGGATCGCAGTGCGACCGACCCGTCGCTGGCGCGTAACGTACTCCTTGAACTCAAAGTTGAACAGAGGGGAAAATTCTGGCACGGGTGGCTCCGGGTGGGAGCTAGGCGTACCGTTGTCGGTAGGTACCTCGATACATGAAGCGCAGATCGACCTGACGGAGGAAGTCGGGGGCACCGAGCGGTGGGTGCACATGGGCCAGATTATCCAGATCAGCCTGGGCGAGAACCCCACGGCCGGATGCCTGGCAGCCCGAGGTCGACCCTGAGGCGTTGAGGCTGACCCACGACCGCTATGTCGGGAACCTCGTCCCTCGCGGGGCAGGGGGCACATGAATGCTGCAAGTGATCGCAATTCGGCGGAGCTCTTACGCTCCGACTGGTCAAGCAGCGAAGCTGGGATCAGAACGTATCCGCCGAGTTCGCGCTTCGGCTCCGTGGTCGCTCGGGAACCACCGCACGATCCTGCGTCATCGACGGCTGTCTGGCTCGCTCTGCTTGCGGTTCGGTCACAATACCCACTGGAAGCGGCGCATCTCCAGGAAACACCGAGGGAGGATCGACCAGATGAACTTGCGATGGGATGGCTTCGAGACGAGCAACAGCCGAGTCCGGATGCTGCCGCAGGTGTGCCGAGGGAGGGAGGGGTGGCGTTGCGCGCACGTGAGGTGCTCAGCCGTGTTCAGTCCGTGCTGACTGGGCGGTATGCATGGGGGCCGTTCGTTCTTGTTCTTGCTTACTACGCTTTCGAAGACGCGTACCGCAACGGGCTCGACATTGGACGATGGGATCTGCTTCTCCTGTCTGGCTTCGGCATCTTGGTCCTTGGACTCATCATCGGTCCACAAGTTCCCGCTCGCCTTGTGCAGATGCTCCAACGACTTCGGGATCGAGGGGCTCTCGAGGGAAGCGACGTAGCGTTCGACGACATCGCGCACGACTTGGAATTGCGGGCACGAGTGTGGGCCAGTCGCATCAGCCTGGGTGTTCTTCGTTCTCATGCTGCTGGCGTGGCTCCTCTTCGTGGATGAGTGGTATCGGGCAAGTGTTGGGCCCACCTCCGCCGGAACCTTGCTTCTAGTATTCGCTCGACTCCTTACGCTTGTCCCGTTCGCAGCGCTGGTGACCTTCGAGATTCTTGGCGCCTACGCGGCGGGATATCAGCTTGGCCGCATGGCCTCGTATGGTCTCTTGAGCCAAGACCTGAGGCGCAGGTCGTGCCAACTTCGCATAATCCCAGGCCACCCGGACGGAGCCGCGGGACTCAAACCGATCGGGGACTTCTACTTCTTCCAAGCGATGCTCGCATCTCTGCCCGCGATATTTCTCGCAGGATGGTCGATCGCATTTGCCCTCTGGGGCGTGCATACCTCGTGGAGGGGACCGTACCTCGCATTGCTGCCTGTAGCCATTGGTGGTGAGCTTCTCACGTTCATCCTGCCGCTTTGGTGGTTTCATCAAGAGATGACGAAGCAGAGACTGAGCCACCTGCGAGAGGCGGACCGCCTATCGATCGACATCAACCGTCTCCAGGCGAAGCTGTTGGATAGCTCGGAAGATCAAGCTGTTCAACTGAAAGATAGATTGACCGAAGCGACTCAGCGGTACTGGGACATCGAGCGAATCCCCGTTGGCCAGTTGATGCCGGGACTCGCCGACTCCTCGGGTTCAACAACCTGGCTCTTGTTCTTCTCCCTCTCTTGGGCAGGCTTCTGGGAGGGAGCGAGCTTTGGAAGCAGATTACGGACGCGTTCTCGGGGCTGACCCATTGAAAGGCCTCTTCGCAGGGTCGTCGTCGAGCATGGGCACGTGGACGATTGCCGGGGCCCCCCAGCTACTTCGCAGAACTATCCCTGAATGAGAAGCACTCAACCTTTCGACCAGTCGGCCGGGTTCCGTCCTGTGTCCATGAAGGAACTCGGGACGTCAAGTCATCGTTGCCTCCTGTTCGTTGTGGGTTGGTTGTTGCCTTCACCACGTTGAGGGTCGGGAAGAAGCAGTCATCTATTCGGAGAGCGTGCTCCACGGTGGACGTGCGACGAGGCGGCTCAATCAAGAAGGTCGGCCGTCGACTGAGCCCATGACGTGAGCCGAGCGCGCCTCGACCAACCCGACATCACTCGGGCGAGCAGAAAGGCACGGCGGCCTCACTCATCGCGCAGGGCGTGGTAGCAGAGGGTACGGACCCTGCGACAGGGCCACGCGAGCGATCTTGCGGGCACGACGTCGGGCGATGTGGTCGTGGAAGGTCCGGAACTTGGGCTCGACGTCGGGCGGGCGGCGACCTCCACCATCACCCCATCTCACGACCGGGACCCTGCTTGGAGAAGTGTCCCGACCGGGTGTGAACGTCGCTTGAGCGCTCCGGGGGCGTCAAGCCCGCCCAGGAACAGAGGCGATCCGGCCAGCGGAACCGGTTCACCCAGATCTGGCGACCACCACCGCGGCGGTGACGGGGCCAACGCGCGGGATGGCGCTCAGCCGAGCAACTCGTGGATCTGAGCAGAAGAGCCCGCGGACCTCGCGGTCGGCCACCGCGACCTCGTCTGAGATGACGTCGATCATGCGCAGGCTGGCCTACACCTTTCCTGAGAGACCGCCGGCCGCCGCGGTCGGCAGGGAGCAGGCGCCCGGTCTTGCCGAACGGGTCCCACATCGGGACCTTCAGCAATTGCTCGGCGACCAGTGCATGCACCCTTGGCACCTGAGCTGGGACAGCGAGAGATATGGGGCTCAGCGGGTCCGCGGCGTGCAGGCCGACGAGGCGCCGGCAACCCGGACCACCTCGGCACCTTCCGATTCCGCTGCCAGGTGATTCTTGCGCAGGACGTGGGAAACGGTATCCCGCGCGCAGCCGGACTGCCCCCCGGTCTCGCCGTCGCTGGGCGCGCCCGTTCATCATCGTCGTGCTCGTCGACGCGAGCATCAGAGTTCACCGTGCCTCGACGTCCAGCTGAATAATCACGAGGAGCAGACACGCCGGTAGGGTCGACTCGCGGAACGTCGCCCTGGCCGCGGTGGCCGTTGCTGCTAGGTTCATCGAGATGCGCGTCGCCCCAGAGGCATGCCCCACCACCACGGCAGATCTTCGGGGGATTTCATCGTGATGAACCTGGCTCGCGACGCTGTCGAGGAGACAGCGGATCACGGCGCAGCGTTTTCCCAGACTGGCCTCCCGGCCTCACGTCGTGATCGGTTTGTGTACCCTACGGGATCGAGCGCGGAGCGGGGTACCCAGATGCTGCGACGTGCCGATCAGCTGAACGCTGTAGCCGACTCGCCCGATTGGACAGTGGTCAGACTCCCCTCCTAGTCTCTCCCACTGGGAGCAGTGGTTGGGGAGGGCGAGCGTGGTCACGCCAGCCGCTCTGGCCGAAGGGAGAACCGGTGGGTGAGTTGGATGCGGTGTTCGCGTTTCGGCCCGGCGACGTGCTCCTGTTCAACGGAAACAGCTTGATCTCCAAAGCGATCCGGTTCTTCGACGGGGCGGATGTCAACCACGCCGCGCTCGCGATCGACCCCTCGAGGATGATAGAGGCGGCAGGGAGCGGGTTGCGAGAGGCGCCAATCGCTGGGGCGTTAGAGGGCAACACCTTCACGCTCGCGCACCGGCTCGCCAGCCAGGAAGACCTCGGGCCCGTCGTGGTGCAGGCAACCGCGTTTCTCGGCAGCGGCACTCCGTACGCCTACCAGCAGATCGTCCTGTTGGCGCTCATTTCGATCACGCGCCACGTGGACATCGACAACCCCTTCCTGCGTGCCATCGTGCGCACTGCATGCGATCATGGCGCTCAGCTCATCAACGCGCTCTTCGACAACGGTAAGGAGCTGATGATCTGCTCTGAGTTCGTCTACCGCTGTTACGCCGACACCCACGACGAGCGCTACCGGCTCGAGCTGCACGACGATTGGCGGCAGATCCTCGCGCTTGGGCTGGGCGAGCCCCAGACGATCGTCGAGTGGGCGAGGTTGCGGCCTGAGCCACCGCCGCCGGCGATGGCGCCTACTCCGAGCGCGGGCCCGCCCGAGGCCATCGCGGCCGAGGCCGAGGCCGAACTCGCGCCGCTGCTGACCGCCTATCTGGCCGAGCAGGGCGCCCTCGATGCGAGTTCGACTCCCGCGCTGATGGGCGAGCAGCAGGCGCCTGTCGTGTCCGATGACGAGCTGCACACTTCGGCGATTCGCCTTCGTGACGCGTGGACGCAGAACCAGATGCCGATCGGCACGATGCCCGCGGCCCGTCTGGGCGCTGATATGTGGGCGCCGGTGGCAGACTTCGTCACGCCCGGCGATCTCGAGCACGCAACGCCGCTCGTCCAGGTGGCAAAGCTGCCCTGACGGGGTCGTCGGCCGGCGGCGGGTCGGGAGGCGGCTCGGCCCGGCAGTCCTCAGGAGCCGGTCAGGCCGAACTGGTTCGAGTCCACCCACGAGGACGTCACCAGGCTCCACCAGTCGACGGCGAGGCTGCGAAGCACGTAGTCGTACGGAAGCCAGCCGTACCCCAGCTGCCCCCAACGCGTGCTCCACGAGTTCCGTATGAGGATCGCGCCGGTCGTCGGTTGCCCACCGTTGGCGTTGGCGATCTGCTTCGCGTCGTCGTATCCGGCGGCAACGACCGCATGCCCGCCGACCTTGCTCTCACCAGGCAGGGGGAAGGGAATCGCGCCACCGTTCGAGAAGGACTGGCGGTAGGAGGCGTAGACCGTAAATCCGAACATGGCAGGAAGCTTGGCGGAGAGCACCGTCTTGATGTGGGCAAGGAGATCGGGCCGGCTGGTAGCGGGCGGGTCGAGCCGATAGTACTGCAGCGCCTTGTAGCTCTGGCCGAAGGCATAGCAAAACGCGGATGGCTCTTCGTCGAACTTCGAGATGTCGTACGGCCAGTAGCTTTCGGGCGGTACGCCAAACAGGACCATCGATTGCATCGTCGTTCTGAGAAACGCGCCGGTGTCGCCTGTCTGCCCCATGAGGTTCCGCGTAGCCTTGTACAGGAAGCGACGAGATGCATCGATATGGTTGCCGGACGCCTTGCGCTCGAAGTACTCGACGAGTGCCACGCCAGCGTTCGCGGTACACGAGCCGAGCGAGCCCTGATCCTCGATCGGCGGGAACTCGCTACTGAGGTCCACGGCCTGCGAGAGGGTCGAATCCGCCGCCGGTTCGGCGACGTTCAGCTGGGCGAGAAGCGACGGCGCATCTCGCTCCTCGCCTTCGGGCAGCCGAACACCGCCCAGGCGCTCTCGAGTCGGGGCCATGTCCCGAAAGTCGGGATAGTCTCGCAGCCATCCCATGCCCTGGCTGTCGTCCTGCACCGGCATCTCGACCCCCTCAGTCATCGACGATTCGAGCTCCGGGCGTCTGGAGAAATCCGATGGCCTCATTGGCTCTTGGAGGAGCGTCTTCCTCACGCTCGCCTCGAGGCCTCCTGACACGAGCAGCGTCAATGAAGGAGCGGGCGTAGAATACCGATCTCTGGCGGGCGAACATAACTATGGAGGCAATCCCCCCGCACCGAACCATCCACGAGATGTTCTGTACAGAGGGACGATGGGCCTACAGCATCACGTCGGCCAGGGGCATTCCGAATACGGCGACCGGGCTGAAGTCAGCGTGCCCGGGAAGACGGAGGTGCCTTCCGGGACGAAGTATGGACTAGCTGGGCGCTCCTCACCAACGCCGCAGCTCACCGGGCCGGATCGAGTTTCTTTACCAAACAGCCGGCGACCTTCAGGCGGTGCCGACACGCTGGCATCTGAAGCATGAGAGGGCAGCGCCCGACAGGTGAGCCGGGTGGACATCGAGTGTCCACGCATTCTTTGTCCATCTGAGGAAAGGGAGGCGGCCATAGCTCAGGGTGCACGGCGATGACCTGTTTAGTCTCGAGGTCGTCAACGCGCTACTCGACTACGACGAGCTCGGGCCGGACTACACCCTCGACGCCGTCGCATGGGTGACAAAGCGGGGAGGCCTTGCTCCCGGCTCGCCTGGAGTCGACCTCGCTGTGGGGACGGGGCAGCTGTCGCGACAGTTCACGCTTCTGGCGTTGACCTTGTGGCCGGTCGAGCCCGCTGCGAACATGCGTGCCCTGCTCGAAGAGCGGTTACGCATGGCTCCATTCCTCGCTTTAACGGGATCCCGCTCGGGGACGGTTCGGTTGAGCCGGTTGCCGTGGGAAACGCATTCCACCCATTCGGCTGCGAGAGGGCGTTCGTGAAAATTGGGCGGGCCTTCGGCCTGCCAGGTGCTCGCGCTCTTCTGGCCAAGCCGCTCGGGAAACAGAATCTGCGCTATCCGGAACTTCGCGAGGTCGACCAGATGGTCGAAGCCACCTGTGCATGATGCGCCATCCGCGACGGCGTACCGCTCGTGGTCGCAGCCGCCGAAGCGATGAAGGGGTTTGGTGAATTCCAGCGTCGCGAGTTTCGCGTCACTCACGTCGTCCCCGCCGCGGGCCTCGCCGACCAATATGCGACGTCGAGCGACGTGACCTCGCTACCGGGAAGCAACAGCTCTCGCGTGGATTGCCCAAGATCCTCCGGGTCCCCGCAAGACCGTCCTTGACCTGTGCTTCCGCCGCTGGACCTGAGGCTGGCTTCTCGCGCTGGGCGCCATTCCTTCTGTCCGATCCTGGTTCTCGACGCTGAGGAACTGCGTGAACTCGCCTCGAACTTCTCCAGGTCGAGCAGCTAACCGCTGGCCACCTGACCAGGCGGTTTTACATCCTTTCAACTCTGGCGTACCGTCGATGCGTTCCTGGGTAGGACGATGCACGCAAACGGCTCACCTACGCTACGGATCTGAACGTCAATGCCCTCGACTTACTACGTCGCCTGGTGGAACGTCGAGAACCTCTTCGACGAAGAGAACGCCGAGAACCTTCTCGACGAAGAAGGATCTCCTCGACGAACCGAGAAGGTCTCCCGCGCGATTGGCAGCGACATCGTCGGATGGACCCCCGCGCTCCGGGATCGAAAGATCGACCAGCTCGCCTCGATCGTTGCGCAGATGAACGGCGGAACGGGTCCCGATCTCATGGGGATGTGCGAAGTCGAGAACGAGTTCGTGGTGACCGCGCTCGCCGCGAACGTCAACGCTCGTCTTCCTGCCAGGAACTATCAGGTGGTGCACGCCGACACGAGCGACGACCGCGGCATTGACATCGCTTTCCTCTACGACCCGAAGTTCTTCGACGCACCACCCGACCAGCGCTTCCAGTTCGTCGTCATGCGCCGAACGGCGACTCGCGAGCTTTTCCAGGTGAACTTCCAGACCCACCGCAATAGGACCTGGGCGATCTTCGGCAACCACTGGCCGTCCCGAAGCGGCGGGGAGTTGGAGTCCGCGGGGTATCGGGCCATCGCCGGGGAGACCCTCGCCTATTTCCACCAGCGGGTTGGCGAGGTGCACGGTCAAGACACGCCTGTGCTCGCGATGGGCGACTTCAACGACGAGCCGTTCGATCTCTCGCTCGTCCAGTACGCGCTCAGCACCCGCGAGCGTGCAAAGGTCCTGGGCGGCACGAGTCCCCGGCTATGGAACTTGATGTGGGAGTTGATGGGGACGCGTGAGGGGACGTTCTACTTCGAGAACTTCTCCAACTTCTTAGACCAGCTCCTCGTGAACAAGAACATGGTGAAGGCCACGTCGCCCATCCAGGCCGATCCGGGATCGGTGGAGATCCTTCGGTTCCCGGGTCTAGTGAACCCGGCGGCGACATATCCGGCCGCCATCGCGTTCGGCGGTATGGGCAAGCCCGTGAACCTGAACGGGTACTCCGATCACCTGCCGATCGGCATGCAAGTGCAGGAGGCCGACTAGCGGCCACCGTGTGACCGCCATGACTACGCGCTTGGGTCGATCTGGGGAGCCGTGAAGGACACCATCCGGTTCGCCGCGTCGTAGGCGTACGTCCAGGTTCCCGAGCGGCCTCCGCGAACTCCGGCGCGAACCGCTGGACCCACCGGTAGATGCTCACGTGATCGACTGGATGCCGCATTCCGCCAGGAGCCCCTCGACGTCTCGGTAGTAAAGACCGAACCGCAGGTCCCAGCGGGCCGCCAAGGTGATGACCTCGGGCGGGAAGCGATGCCCGGCGAAGGGCGAGCTCGGCACTGGTCGGACTGGAGGATGCCCGCGAGATCTCATCGCACGAGTCTCCCTGATGCCAACGCAGGTAGCCAATGAAACCAGTGCCGTTCTCGGACCGCCTCCCCAAGTGTCTCGATCGTCGTTCGACCCCACGCGCGTCAGCAGACCACGGACAGGGGTTCGGCGGAACCGGGCTCCGACGCGTTCTGGGCCTCGTCGAAAGCCACGACCTGGTAGACGTACCTACCCTCGCAGAGATCGGCCGTGTCCGTGAAGCTCGTCGTCGATCCGTCTACGGTCCCGATCTGCTCGCCGTTTCGCAACACTCGATAGCCCGCAACGCCGACGTCGTCCGTCGACGGCTCCCACCGGACTACCCATCCATCGCTCGTGGAAGAAACAGCGACTCCGGAGGGCGCGATGGGCGGCGTGACATCAGTAGGAGATGACGTCGTCACCGACACCTCCGGCGAGCGACCGGAACGGTTGCCTGCCCCGTCGAACGCCTCGACGGCGTAGACGTAGGTCGATCCCTCTGCGACCGTAACGTCGTCGTAGGTCGTGGCGAGCCCGTCGACCGCGGCGAGCTCGGTCTCGTCGCGGAAGATCGTGTACCCGGCGATTCCGATGTTGTCCTCGGACGGAGACCACGTGAGGAGCACCTCCGTCGGCGTTGACGGCTCGGCCCGCAGTCCCTGGGGAATCGACGGCGGCTGAGTGTCGGTCCGTACCGGCGTGGTTACCAACGCGGCGTTAGAACGATCCGAGTGATTGCCCGCCGCGTCGAAGGCGTCGACGCGGTACCGGTAGTCGGTATCGGGACGCACCGAGGAGTCGGTGAAGCCGAGTGTCGTCCCGTCTACCGTGTCGAGCCGCCCGCCGTCTCGATAGATCGTGTACCCGGCAACCGCTACGTCGTCACTCGCCGCTGCCCACGTGAGATCGACTTCCTGCGGCCCGGCGGCTTCCGCCCGCAGCGCGCTGGGCGTCGTCGGTGGGCCGACATCAGCAAGTGGCCCGTCCTCCCGTGCCCTCTCCACGAGGGCGCGAGCCCCCACACCGGCGGCCGCGAGGACGGCGCCGGCCACGATCGCGACGATCGACGCGCGAAAGACCCGAAGGGCCGCGATCCCGCGTCCCCGCGTGATGACGGCGCCGATGTCCACTGGCGTGGTCGACGGCTCGATCCGCCTCAGACGATGGAAGAACGATGAGGCATCCATCTACGGTCCTGGGATCGGTGCGTCCTTCACGGCGGCGAGCAGCGTTTCCGCTTCACGCAGACGAGCACGAACCTGATCAGCGGACTCGCCCATGATCTCCGCGATCTCGCCATCGCCGAGCGCCTCGTAGTGGTGGAGGAGCGCCACGGCTCGAGGTCGGGGTGGGATCGACAAGAGCGCCTTGAGGGAGGCCCCGAGACGGGCCGGATCGTCGGCCGGCGCCTGCATCGGCATCTCGACCGGAACCAACCTCAGCGTTTGGACGGCGAGCGAGAGCCGGGTGACGACGCAGACGACATATCGGCGGGGGTCGAGCGCGCCGACCGAATTCCAGTTCGCGAACGTGCGCGCGAACGCGTCGCTCGCCAGCTCGGCCGCGCGCCGTGAGTCGCCGGTCAGGTACAGAGCCAGCCGTTGCGCATGTTCGAGCTCGTGCTGAAACAAGGCCACGAATTGCTCGTCCGGCGGCCGGGCGGCCGTCTTGAGAGTGAACCCGCTCGGCCCGATCTGCGATTCCTGCACGGCCGGGAGAAGGATCCCGAGACACGCGACACCCGCCCCCAGGACGATGAGAGCCGTTCCGGCCGCATCCGACGACGCGTACACACCGACGCCCAGCAAGGCGAAGCCGAGGATCGCCAGCGATACGCTGCGAGGGTTCGACACGACCTCATGCAGCACACGCTTCCACAGCGGCGTCACGCCGAGACATTCCTCTACGTCTGCTCAGCCCCCCGAACGCTCGAGTGCTCCCCGACCAGGACGCAAAGGAGCGATAGCACGATCCTGCCGCGGTCTCCGCTGTGCGTCCGGCGCACCCGGCCAAGAGGAGCGGGTCGTCACAACTGTCACCTCGCCTCGCGTACGGTGAAGGTGGACGTGACCATGTTTCGCACATCGAGACGCGTCAAGTCGGTCTCACGGCCTACAGAGCCGGAGGCGCGCGTTCCTCGCTCCTGAAGAACCTGTTGCAGGAAGTCCGCATCAAGCGCGCCAGTGAGATGCTCGATCCGCTTTCACGCTCGGTTCTCGGTTGGCGAGACGATCGCGAACCGAGTCGCCGGGGCTATGTTCGCGAGCACCGCCACAGCTTC
>WNFV01005406.1_pt1 | contig 15475 bp, 12 predicted proteins | sample 5400101 | NCBI WGS metagenome assembly WNFV01 (sample SAMN13153361, study PRJNA577476) | soil metagenome | isolation source: 115 cm soil or saprolite under grassland replicate 1 | place: USA:California | collected 2016-06-15 | reverse complement strand
TAGGGCGCGACCGCCGGGCGCGCCGACGCTTTGGTCACGGATAGCCTCCCGCACCCTCGGGATCCCTACCATCGAATCGTCGATCAGCAATAAACACAGCGCGATCGTGAGCAGGTTGAAAAAGCAATAGTTTCCCGTGATCGCGATCGCGAGTTGAAGAAAAATCAGCAGTCCAGCAGCCATCAATCTCAGACGGCGCGGCGCCCAGATGAAAAATGGCACGACGATTTCCACTACGAGGCAAAATGCGACCGAGAAATGTTTGAACCACTCCGGACTTTTGTCCGCCCACCACCCGAACACCGTCGGCAACGGTTGCGACCAGTAATGGTAATCGAGCGCCGTCAGGTGCCACCAGCTGTCGTCGCCGCTGGTTAACTTCACCACGCCCGACATCAGCAGCAGTTTGAACAAAAGAAGCTTGAGCAAGAACAAACCAGCCTGCGAAAGCGGCGAGGCTTTAGTCGCCGGCGGTGATCGTGGCCACAATAGCCACTCCCGTGGCCACAGCCGCCAGGGCGCAAAAAAGATCGATAAAAAACCCGTCTCTAGCAAAAGCAGGTCCCATTGAAAATTGAAAAAGTCTTGTCCTGCGATTGTGAGCGACAAGTACAAACCGAAAAGAGTAACGAGTGAAACCCCTGGAGCGATTCCGAAGATCAACAGCAACGAACAGAGAACGCCACTGCCGCAAAGAAAATGAAGAAACGCATCACTCGAGTTAAACCAGCACAGCGTCGGCAACAGTCCGTAAGCGTCTGGTCCGACCTGGCTCCGAACTGCTGGCAGGAATTGATTGACAGGCGACATCCCATTGCTGCCGACAAGTCCGTCCGCTTGGATCCAAAACGATACGAAGGCGATTAAGTAGATCACGCCGAGTGTGCGCGGGAACCAGCGCCGCGCCCAAAAATACGTGGGCCGCCGCACGTCTTTGCCCCAGAGCAATCGCGTAACCGCTGACGCAAAATTTCGGTGGCGAGCGATGAAGCCATAGCCGCTTTCAGAAATAGCCGCGAACACGGGGACATGATCGTAGGTCCACGCCAGCCATTCTCGCGAACGCCGATTCGCCAGGGAGCGATACACCGCCTCCGCTGCGAAGACGACTGTGCCGTCCGGTTGGATTAAAGCCAGCGAGCGGTTGAATTCATCCGCTGGAATTTCAGGGAAGCGGTCAGTTGCTTTTTGATAAGCGATATAATCGACCTTACCCATGGTCATTTGGCGCCAGCGCTCGATCCATAACCGGCAAAAATCGCAGTCGCCGTCCCAGATCAGCAGCGGCTTGGGCGGCGGATTGGAAACGCGAAGATGTTCAGGTCGCTTCATAGATATTTACTGAGTAGCCGTCATTCTGAGCGAAGCGAAGCGGAGTCGAAGAATCCCGCAATGTCGGCCTAGGGTAACTTCGCGGGATCCCTCGACTTCGCTCGGGATGACACGTCATTCTGCAAACTCCGCCCAGACCGGCGCGTGATCTGAAGGGTCTTTTCCGGCGCGCATTTCGCGATCGATCCCGGAGGCAATGCATTTTTTCGCTAGCGATTCGCTTGTCAGAACGGCATCAATGCGAAGGCCGCGATTTTTTTCGAAGGCGCGCATTTGATAATCCCACCAGCTGAAAAGTTCTCCTTCCTTGTGATGAATTCGGAGCGTGTCGTGCAAGTCGAGGCTGCACAAATCACGAAAAGCCGCGCGTTCGCCATCCGAAGCCATGATGGCCCCGCGCCAAAGCTCGGCATTGTAAACATCTATGTCCTCCGGAGCGACATTAAAATCGCCACACACGATCAGGTGGGAAAATTTTTCTCTTGCGAGGCAGTGTCGGAGCCGCCGATACCACTGCAGTTTATATTCATACGCCGGTGAGCCAACGACTTGTCCATTAGGCGCATAGATTGAGAATACGCGCAACTGGCCGACGGTGGCTGCGATCACGCGCGCCTGCGGATCGACCACTTCATCACAAAGCGACGCGCGAACCTCGTGCAGCTCGTTCTTCGCGAGAATCGCGACGCCGTTGTACGATTTCTCTCCGTGATACGCCGAACGATAGCCCGCCGCTTGCAAAGCAAGCGCGGGAAATTGTTCGTCCGGACATTTGGTCTCCTCCAGGCAAATAATATCTGGTTGTGTTACTTCAAGCCATGCAAACAACCGGTCCTGCCGTTTGCGCAGTGAATTGATGTTCCACGAGGCGATCTTCATGCTCACTGTAGCGGCGGTCTATGACCGCCGTCGCAAATTTAACATGAATCGGCGCTCATAGAGCGCCGCTACAATTCCAGTTCCACGCCCGGCGTAGGTACGATTACCTCCGAGCCGGAAAGTTCCTTCGATAGTGTAGCGCGCATCCACTCGACTGCCGGCGGGTCACCGTGCACAAGAAGAATTTTTTTTGGCGAAATCTTTTTGGCGTAATCGATGAGCGACTCGCGTGTTGCGTGTGCGCTGAACTGGAACTGCTCGATGTTGCAGCGGATGCGTTGCGGCGGTTTATCGGGATCGAGCGCGACTTCGCCGCCTTGGCCCGCCTCCCGCAGAAGGCCGGCTGGCGACTCTGGATTGGCGTAGCCGACAAAAAAGATCGAGTGCTGAGGGTCCTCGATGATTCGCCGCGCAAAAACGTTCGATAGCGTTTTGGGAATCATCATCCCGCTGGAGAGAACGTACACGCGTCCGCCGCGCACCGCAGTGTCGCGCACGGTTTCATCATTTAAGATGAACGGCGCTACTTCCCTCATGAGTTTCAGGCGCGGCAATTGTCGCCGGGTCGTGTGGGTGCGGCGATCATGGATGTCTGTGAATTTCGAGCTGAGACCGCCAATATAAATTGGAAATTCGGTTAAGAGTCGCTGACGGCGAAACTTGTAGAGCATCGCGAGGACCTCTTGCGTCTTACCTAACGCGAACACCGGTATAAGCACGCACGCGTCACGCTCGAAAGCGGCTGCAAGCGCCTTCGCCAGGCGTCGCTCTTCACTGGCGCGGGTCCAGCCCTCAGATTTCGCGTGATCGCCGCGAGTGCATTCCATGATCAGCACATCAATTTTCTCCTCGGGGAAAACCGCCGCCTGCATGATTGTTTGATCGTCGAAATTGACGTCGCCAGTGTAAAAAACAGTTTGGCCTTCGGCGCGGAGCATTACTCCGGTCGAGCCGAGCACGTGTCCTGCATCGAAGAACTCAAACGTTAACATGTCCTTTTCGCGGGGGGCTGCCCGTTCCCCGGCAATGGAGATCCGCTGACGCATCGGACACCAGCGCCAGCGTCCCGACGCGCGGTCGATTTCACGATGTGTGAAAAGGGGATAGGACATCTCTCCGATCTCCTCACGTTGCCGCGTCATCACATTCACTGAGTTGTGCAAAAGGACGCTGCCGACCTCGGCCGTCGCCTCGGTCATGAAAATCCGCGCGCCCGGGAAGCGTCGCATGGCCAAAGGCAGGGTGCCGATGTGGTCCTGATGCGCGTGCGACATCAGGATCGCCTCGACCTCGCGGTCCCCGATTGCTTTGAAATTAGGCAGCGCATCCTCCCCGGTGTTTTTCGGGTGCATCCCGCAATCGAGCAGGAGCCGGTGTCGGCCAATCTCAAGATAATACGAATTTGCTCCGATCTCCGTGTGCCTGGTGAGATTTGTGAATTTCAAATGCGACTCCGGTGACGTCCTGAGGATTTCCTATCAGAGCGGTTATTGTCTGAACAGTCGGTTTCGCGATTGGTCTAATAACTGGTCGCCATGGAAGGAGAAACGAACAGGCACCGCGACCCAAGCACGCATCTGGAGCAGGATATCTGCATCCACATTTTCACAGTCTCCTCCGCCATGGTGGGCGTTTGTTTGACTGTCATCGGATTGATTCGCGTCGTCATTACACTTGGACGTGCGGAAACGCTGGCGGATGATTTTCTGGCCGGAGACGCACTGCTATTCCTGATTTCGTGCCTGCTTTCTTACTGGGCGTTGCGTTCGCGGTCGCTGCGCCGAATGCATCGTCTGGAAAAGATCGCAGATGGAATCTTTATCTTCGCCATGATCGGCATGGTGATCATTTGTGCCTTGATCACTTACACGCTCTCTGCTCCAGCCTGACCAGGCACTGGCTAAAGAAGCTCTTTAAAAATCCGCAGCCAATTCCCGCGCAGAATCTTTTCGATGTCAGCGTCGCTGAATCCGCGTTCGATCAATCTATGGGTGAGGTTTTGCGCATGCGAGTGGTTCGTTAGGTCAGGAATAAAGTGCGGTGTCGTAAATTTTGCAGCGAGCTCCTTCTGTCTGGATTCGGACCACTGTCGGTAAATGAACTCGAAGAAATCAAAGCCGATCCCGACTGCGTCCATGCCAATCAACTCGACGATGTGCTCGATATGATCGATGTAATGGTCGAGCGTGCTTTCTTCTTCTCGCGGACTGACGAGGATGGAGTTGACGCCGATAACCCCGCGCCGTTCACCGATCATCGTGATCTGTTCGTCACTGATGTTGCGCTCGATGTCATAGTGCCGGCGGACGTTCGTGTGCGACACGATCGGCGGCTTGGTTGTGATCGAGAGAATCTCTTCAAACCCAGCCGGGTTGATGTGCGCAAGATCAATAATCACACCGAGCGCTTCGCATTCACGCACGACCTCGCGACCAAACGGTGTTAACCCCTCAGCCGGCGAGCCGCTCGCTGCGAAAACTCCGCCGTGGCCCGCCGCATTGGTTCGGGCATGCGTGAGTCCGATTGCGCGCACACCGAGTTCGTACAACACGCGCAATTGATTTAAGTCGGTACCCAATGGCTCGATTCCTTCCATCGTGATGACAAAGGCGATCTTGCCCGTTTCCCGCGCCGCCTGAATCTCGCGATAACTTTTACAAATTGCGAAGCGCTCCGAAGCTGCTGTTTCGGCGTACAGGCGCGCAATTTGATCGAGTGCCACGCGCAGACCGGCTTCCGGGAGATAGCGGTCTTCAATGTAAATCGCTGCGCCGACAACAGAGACGTTCCCCGCTTCGAATTCCGGAAAAAATTCTGTTTCAAGAACATCTCTGCGCTGCCGTTTTTCGTACAAATCCATCGGCAAATCGAAATGCATGTCGATGATCCCTCCGGTCTGCAGCCGGTCGATCCGTTCTTCAATCGATTGCTTAATTCCAGTCATTCTATAGCGGTGATCTGTGAACGCCGAATCTGCCCTCAAATCACGGACGAGCCGCCTTCGCCGAGGTGACGGTGGGCACGGAGCGGATTGTCACGCATGAATTCAATGGGCGGTCGCCGCAGCGATATCCCGACAATGTTCGCGTAAGTTCTCTAATTAACGCGATCGCTATGACCAGGTGATGAGGCGCAGTTCATGCGCTTGCATCAGGCAGGGGTGCGTGGGCAGGACGCGGACGCTAAAGCCGTAGGTGCCGCTTTCGGTTGCGGGAACGCTGCCCTCGTAAATGTAATTTCCATTCCCATCAACCTGGGTGCTTTGATTTAGCACCGTCGCGGTGGGATTACGGAGGTCGCCGTTATCCACTTCGCCATGATACGCCTCGACGCGCACATGCTGCGGATCAAGCGCACCCAGATGGACGCGCGCACTGATCTGCAAGGATTCGCCGACCGAAACGCTTTGCTGATCCTTGTTGGCTACCTGGACGTCCGAGACCTGCACTTGCGTCCAATCCTTGCGCATCTGTGTTTTCCATTGGCTCAGGTGCGCCGCGGCGCCGCAGCCGTCTCGGGCGAAGTTTTCGTGTGCCTGCGCGGCGCCAATATAAAGTTGTTCCGTGTATTCCTTCACCATCCGCTGCGTGTTGAATACGGGCGTGACGCTGCGAATTGATTCGCGCATCAGTTGCAGCCAGGCCAGAGGAAGTTTGCCGTCCGGTTTCGCGTAATAAAGCGGAACGATCTGGTTCTCGAGCAATTGATAAAGACTGCTGGCGTCCACTTCGTTTTGAAATTCCGTGGTGCCATTATCGATCTCGCCGCCGATAGCCCATCCGTTGCTGCCGTTAAAGCCCTCGCGCCACCAGCCATCGAGCACGCTGAGATTGATCCCGCCGTTCGGCGCCGATTTCATTCCGCTGGTGCCGCTTGCTTCCAACGGACGCAGCGGATGGTTTAGCCAGAGGTCGACTCCCTGCACGAGGCGCCGCGCGATGTAGCTATCGTAGTCCTCCACGAAAATGACGCGAGTTTCCAGACCTGACTCGCGGCTGAATTTGTAGACTTCCTGGATCAGGGTCTTGCCTGCTTCATCGCGTGGATGCGCTTTGCCTGCAAAGATGAATTGCACCGGGCGCGTAGCATCGTTCACCAAGCGTTTCAATCGTTCCTTGTCGCTGAACAAAAGTGCACCGCGCTTGTAAGTAGCGAACCGCCGCGCGAAACCGATGGTTAAAATTTCCGGATCAAGAATGCGATTAACTCTGCGAATCGACTCTGGCGATTCGCCCAGTCGTTCGCGGCGCTGGCGTTCGCGGTCGCGAACAAAATCGATGAGGCGGCGTTTGAGTTGTTGATGCGTGTCCCATAGTTGCGTATCGGGAATGTCGATGACGCCGCGCCAAAAATCAGGTTCAGTCAGGTGCTCCTCCCAATCGCCGAGATGCTTGCGATAAAGCGCCGCAAACTCAGGCGCCATCCATGTCTTGGTGTGCACGCCATTCGTAATACTGGTGATTGGCACCTCGTGCATGGGCACGCCCGACCACACGTCTTTCCACAGCGATCGGCTCACTTCACCGTGCAATTTGGTGACGCCATTCGCATGGCGGCTGAGACGCAACGCCAGGATAGTCATACTGAATGGCTCGTCGGGGTTGAGACGCGTGTGGCCGAATGAGAACAGCTCCTCGAATGGAACGTTTAGTTCCTTTGCGAATTTCCCGAAATATTTTTGCATCATCTCCCGCGAGAAGGAATCGTTGCCGGCTGGAACCGGCGTGTGCGTGGTAAAAACATTCGCTGCTGCGACGACTTGCAGCGCCGAATAAAAGTTGAGCTTTTTCTCGACGACGTTCAGACGGATGCGTTCCAGCGCGAGGAAGGCTGAGTGTCCTTCGTTCATGTGAAACACGTCCGGTTGGATCCCAAGCGCGGTGAGAGCTTTAACGCCGCCGATCCCGAGCATGATTTCCTGGCGCATGCGCATCTCGAGATCGCCGCCGTAAAGCTCCGCGGTGATGCGCCGGTCCTCCGAGCTATTCTCAGGAATATCGGTGTCGAGGAGATAGACGTTCACGCGCCCGACGCGCAATTCCCAAACCCTGGCGAAAACTTCCCGATCCAGAATAGGGACCGAAATGAAAAGCTTCATTTCGCCCCGGCGAGCTTCGCGGATTGGCAGGTGGTAAAAATTTTGGTTCAGATTAATTGCTGCCTGAATGCCGTCCTTATCGATCTGTTGCCGGAAATAGCCGTGGCGATAGAGGAGACCAATCGCAACAAAATTCAGATCAAGGTCGCTCGCCGATTTACAATGATCGCCGGCCAGAATGCCGAGGCCACCGGAGTAATTCGGAATTGATTCATGAAAACCGAACTCGGCGGAAAAGTAAGCGATCGGGTTTTTGATCGCAGCGCCGGGCCCCGTCTTCCCGTATGTGTCCTGGCGTCCGAGATATTTCTCGAAGTCCTGGAAAACCTGTTTGAGCTCCCGCAAAAAATTCTTGTCCTGTGCGAGCTCTTCAAGACGGGATTGCCGCGAAAGCTGCAGCATGCGCACCGGATTATGATTAGTCTGGTCCCAAAGCTCGGGGTCGAGTTCCCGGAACAATCGGCGGGCCGCCGGTTCCCAGGTCCACCAGAGATTGAAACTCAGTTCCCGTAGCGGCTCGAGTGTTGCCGGCAGGATCGGAGTGACGTTGTAAGTTTGAAAAGTCGGCATGTTTTAAACTTACTGTAGCCGCGGGCGTTGACCCCGGTGCCAAAGATTGCAGGTTCCAGAAATTACCATTCGAATACCGGAGCGAACAGAGCCGCAGTTAACCGAGAAAACCTCATCCGGCAAGTCGCCGATCTTCTCACGACGGGACGCTTTTTGGATTTGTACAACTAGTCAGTACCGGCCGGGGTCACCGACGCCGGCTACAGCACGCGGCGCGAGCAGGAGCCCAAGAAAAAATCCCGCGACTAATCCGCATATGTGCGCGGCCATACTGACCTGCGGCGTGGAAAGATCGAATGCGATTTGGATCGCGACGATCAGGCCGATGTTTGCGAGCCGCTGTTTGGCGAATGGCGCATGATGATGTCGCAGTAAGAATCCAGCCCATGCGCCGACCACGCCCATGACGCAGCCTGAAGCGCCTATGAGTTGGCCGATCTGAACCAGCCCGACCTCGCTTAAAGCAACCACCCCTGCGCTGGAGGCGAGCCCGGAAATTAGATAGCACGCGATAAATCGGATCGTGCCGATGGAGCGCTCGAGCGGCGGACCGAGAACGTAAAGGGCGAAAAGATTGAACGCGAGATGCAAAAAGCCGCTATGTAGAAAAAGTGCAGTGATCAGACGCCAGTATTCGCCCTGCGCAACGACCGCATACGGCTCGACTGCGCCAATCCCATGCAGAACGTTTGGATCGTTCCAGTCCCCAAAAGAAATCTCGAATAGGAAAACAAGCACGTTGACCAGGATCAATACGAGCACCGCCGGCGCGCTTCGAAGCTGACTTCGCCGACTGGAAGGGGCGATATCCTGATCTGCCCGAACGGAACTGAACGCACGCGGATCTGTAGCGTTAGATTTCAAACGGCGAAATAACCCGACTTGCTCGCGCAATTCGGAGGTGGGATGCAAAATCTGGAGAGCCGCACCAAGTCTTTCAGCCGATTCATAATCTCCTTGCGCAGCGAGTTGCGTTATTTTTCGCAATGCGATGGTGGGCAGAAACAGTAGAAGGAACCATGCCGCGCCGCCGACGTACCCGCTGACATCAGGCCAAAGAAGCCATGCGACAGCGGCAACTGCTAGCACAACGAGCCCGGCGAGGCGCCAGCCGTGATAGGGCGCGCTAGGCCGCCACGCACGAGCCAGGACGAGCAGCGGCGAAACGATCGCAAGGAAAAGCAAGATGTGATTGAGATTCAAGCGGAGAGTTAAAAGACTAAACAGTTACATTGTTACAATGGGTTGCCGAATGAAGGTTGTAACCATTTTAACTTTGTAACTTTTGTAACCTTTTTAACATTCAGCCATGACCATCACTGTTACTGATTATCTCGATGTCATTTCAAGCTGGTGTTTCTGGTCCGAGCCGGCATGGGCGGAATTGAAAAGACGCTATGACGGGCGGGTTCAGTTTCAGTGGAAAATCGCGCTGATGAACCCCAATGGTTTGCCAACCTCACGCGAGCAGGAGCAATGGTTCTATCGTCGCAGTGGGATGATGATGCGTTCTGCGTTCATGCTTAACACTGACTGGTACGATGCAAGTCTTCCAGAGTGGCTCGCGCCGAATTGCGTGGCCGAAGCGGCAAAGGATTTCGGTTTCACTGATGATCGTGTCCGGCTCGCGCTTGCCCGCGCCGCGCTGCGCGAAGGCAAAAACGTCGCAGACTGGAATACTGCCGCTGAAATCGCGGCAGAAGCTGCCGGCATCGAAGCCGGCAAATTGCTCGAGCGCGCGAAATCACCGGCAATTGAGAAGCGCATTCGAGCATCGACGGCCGAATTCCGCGCGTTACAGATCTCGCAACGGCCCGCGTTCGTGATTGATACTGAGATCGGGGATCGCGCCATTTTTTCTGGAGTGGTCAAACTCGAACCATTGGCAGCGACAATCGATTCAATGCTAGACGATGCGGCTGCGTACGCGGCGCACAAAGCGCACTTTGGCGACCCGCCGGCAAAGTGATCTCCCGGAGATCGACACCTAATTGTTACGAGTTTGACCTTGCCAGTGCGAAATTGTTGCCTACAACTTCTCTTCTGCTCGCGAACTTTAGTGCGAGCACTTCGTTGCGGTGAATCGCAGCCGTGGCGAAGAAAGAGTGCCCAGGCGTTTGCGAATGCTGACGCCTGAAATTGCGATAAATGTAACACGGCGGCGCGGCGCACTCCCGCTTCGCTGTTGAGGAGATTGATCTAATCTGCAACCACAAATTCGTGTAAACGGTCGGATTCGCGCTCGCGAAGTCCGGGTCATTCTGGGGTCCAGCGGTGAGCAGCTCGGCGTCATGCGCTTAACCGACGCCTTGCGTAAAGCTCAAACTCTCGGCCAAGATTTGGTCGAAATCGCGCCCACGGCGAATCCGCCTGTGTGCAAGATTGTCGATTTCGGAAAGTTCCGATACGACATTTCCAAACACTCGAAAGATAAAAAGTCGTCCGGCGCGAGACTGAAGGAAATCAAGTTCCGCGTGAACATCGACGAGCACGATTATCTGACGAAAGTCCGGCACGCCGAAGAATTCCTGGACCGCGGTAACAAGGTTCGTGTTCAGCTGCAATTCCGCGGCCGCGAAATGGCGCACCAGGAGCTTGGGACTCATCTGGTGGAGAAAGTTCGCGACGATCTTTCCAGCATGTCGCAGGTGGAAACCGATCCGAAGATCGCCGGTCGCAATATCACCATGACCCTGGCGCCTTTGCCGGCGAACCGCCGGAAACGAAAATTCACAGCGCCGAAAACAGATGAGGAAAGCGAAGAAGCTCCTGCATTGACCGGGCCCTAAATTGACCGCCGTCCAAGACGGCTGCGTGGGCCAGGTGTCGAGAGTGTTTTCTCAGGGCTTCTTTTTGCCTTTTGGTGAATGGGCAGGCGAAGGCGTGGGCGATCGCGGTGGCGGAGTAAGCGGCGTCCTTTCGGCAATCTTTTGTTCGAGCCGTTGCTTGCGCGCCTTCGCATCCTGATTATTGGGATCCACCTTCAAAATCTTTTCGTTGTCGGCCATCGAATTTTGAAGGTCGTTTTTTAGCTCGTAGATGTACGCGCGATAATTGACGTATTTAATCTCGTCCGGCTTCAATTTGATAAGTTCGGAATAGTCTCCGAGAGCTTTATCGTAATCCTGTATTTTCATTTCGACCGCCGCACGTTGCTCATGAATGCGCGGCGCTTGTTGCGGAGTAAGTTTAAGGGCTTCGTTGTAGTCGTTGATGGCGTCCCCGTATCTCTGGTCGTTTGCAGCCGCATATCCGCGTTGTTGATAAACTGCTGAGAGTTCGTCCCCGTATTTTTTGTCCATGGCGGTGGCTTTCTTGAGGAGGTCGACCGCTTTGTCGAAGTCCTGGGTTTTAGCGGCCTCAGCACCCTCGCGGGCCAGTTTGTTCGCTTCGGGATTCTTTTTTTCCGCTGCTTGGCATACCTGTGAAGCACAGAGAGTCAAAGCCGCGATTACAGTAAAAGCAAAGGATCTGTTCATAGATTTCTGTTAGACGTTGATATTCTTTTAACCATTCGAACCTAGAGGCGTGAATAGTTGGCTGTAAGTTCAACAGTTTCAAGTCTGTTCCGGTGACGGCGCATTTTCGACATCGATCTTTGGCTCCGGATCTGACGGGACGGATGCACTGGGCCCGGGCTCATCGACCCTCGTAATATCCACGGCACGGCCGGTCGTCTCATCAATTCTAACGAGAGCGCCGCGCAAGCGCACTTCCCCGCCGGCTACCGGAAACGATGACGGCAGGTTCGAGATAAACCGATTCATGATCGGATCCACGGCGCGTCCCAGGATGGAGTTTACAGGTCCGCACATTCCAGCGTCGCATAAGAAAGCCGTGCCGCCGGGGAAGATTTGTTCATCGGCCGTCTGAACGTGAGTATGGGTGCCAATGACGGCGGACACTTTGCCGTCGAGAAATCGGCCAAGCGCAATTTTTTCGCTCGTGGTTTCGCCGTGAGCGTCGACGATAATGTTTAGCGTTTCGCTACGCATTTTCGTGACTGCTGCTTCGACAGCACGAAATGGGTTGTCCAAAATTGGCTGCATGAACGTGCGCCCCTGGACGTTGATGACGCCAATTTTTCCCTTGGCCGTTTCAAGAATGATCGATCCGCTACCCGGCGTGCCGTCAGGATAATTCACCGGGCGCAACAAACGGGGTTCAGTATCGATGAACGAAAGAATCTCTTTCTGGTCCCAGATATGGTCACCGCTTGTGATAACTGAGACGCCGGCTCGCAAAAGATCGATGGTGATTTTTCCCGTAATACCGCGGCCGCCCGCGGCGTTCTCGCCGTTGACGATGACGAAATCCAACGCGTATTTCGCCTTCAGGTCCGGCAACCGGGCTATTACCGCGGCGCGACCTGGCTGGCCAACAATATCGCCAAGAAAAAGAACCGTTAGCATGCGTGGGGTGATTCATTGAATCGTTACATAGTTACGTCAGATTTGCGATTCGACGATTTAAGCGTTCACGGATCTAGCCCGGCGAGGCGATTCGCCTGGCACGCCGTAGCCTGGCGAAGGCGGGTCGTCAGAACTTCGACATGCTTATTTGCAGCAGTCTTTGCAGCAGGTCTCCAGGCCGCGGAGAACATTAGCGTCCTTGGGAACAAGCCGCGGTGGGATGTTCTCGAACATTACCAGCAGACAATCACGCGTGATGAGTTCGCGTACCTGATCAAGGATGTCTACGGCACTCACGGGTTCGCGCCCGATTTGATCGAAATAAAAGATGATATGGCGCGGATCCTCATGAATCGGGACGCGCAGAAATTTTTCACCCTACGGTTTGCCGGAGGGACAAAGGAGCGGAAACTCGTTCCGCGACTTTGGCGACCGGCCAAATCCTTACCACCGGCGAGATCAGGTAAGCCGCTCTCGGGTCTAAAAATCGCGCTCGACCCTGGGCATCTCGGCGGGAAATGGGCGAAAATGGAGGAGCGTTGGTTTCAGGTCGGCGACAGCAGGCCCGTTCAGGAGGGTGATTTGACGTTGCGCGTGGCGCGGCTATTGGCGACGCGATTGCGCCATCTCGGTGCGAAAGTTTCGTCTGTCCGAAGTACCGATGAGCCAACGACGGGCAAGCGTTCGGATGATTTTCGCGAGTTAGCCAGGAAGATTCTCATCAAGAATGGCGTGCCACAGCCGCGCGCTGATGTTCTTGATTCGACTGATCCGGAGAAAGAGAAAACAATCCGCTGGCAAAGCGAAATCTTGTTCTATCGCTACAGCGAGATTCGGCGTCGTGCGGCGCTGGTGAATTTCAAACTGCATCCTGATCTCGTGCTGTGTTTACATTTCAACGCTGAAGGATGGGGCGACCCGACTAGTCCGATGTTGACTGACGCGAATCATCTTCACTTACTGGTCAACGGATCGTATTTGGTGGAGGAGCTGGAATTCGATGATGAACGTTTTGAAATGGTCCGGCGGCTCCTGAGTCGCGCGTACGACGAGGAGTTACGGCTGGCCGACACGATTGCTCTGGCAATGGCGCGCGAGACTGGCCTGCCGCCGTACGCCTATCCGACCGCTAACAGCACGACCAAAGTCGGCAGCAGCAGTTATGTGTATGCGCGCAATTTGCTGGCCACACGTCTTTACCGTTGCCCGGTCGTGTACTGCGAGCCGTATGTCATGAACAGCAAAGACGTGTTCGCCCGTATTCAGGCCGGCGATTACGAAGGAACGCGCAATATCAACGGCGTTGAACGCAAAAGTATTTTCCGTGAATACGCGGACAGCATAACGGATGGATTAATCGATTATTATTCTAAAGCGCGAGAATTGTAGAGCGTCTGTGTCAGACGCCTTCGCTTCACAGAAACGCCCTACAAATTTTCTGTCGCCTCTCGAATGTCCTCGAGTATTACATTGTCCGTGACGTATGCAGTGCCGATGCGTGGCGTGACGACAAACCTGATTTTTCCGCTTTCGAATTTTTTGTCGAAGTTTACTGCCTCGAGAATCTTCGTACGCGGAAATTTGGGTGGCAACCGCGTTGGTAACCCGAATCGCTCAAGCAGATCAACAATTGCGGCGCGCTGATCCGGGCGCAGCCCAGCTCTTTTCACTGAGATCGCGCACGCGGCGACGATTCCAAGGCTCACTGCTTCTCCATGCAGGAATTTCCGGTAATTTCCAGCACGCTCGATCGCGTGGCCAATTGTGTGGCCAAAATTCAGGAGAGCGCGCTGGCCCGTTCGATCGCGCTCGTCTTTCGCGACGATCCTGGATTTGATCTCAATGTTGCGCTTGATCAGCCGTTGTAGGGCAGGCGCTTCGCGTGCCTTCCACGACTGCAGTATCCGAAACATTTTTGGGTCGGCGATCACGGCGTGCTTGATGATCTCGGCGAACCCTTGATTGAATTGACGACACGGCAGCGTTTTCAGAACGTCGAGATCATCAATCACGAGCGAGGGGTGATGAAAAACCCCGATTAGATTTTTCCCCGCACGAGTATCCACACCGGTTTTTCCGCCGATCGAGCTATCCACCATGGCCAGCAGCGTTGTTGGAATTTGCACATGCGGAATGCCGCGGTGATAAATCGCCGCCACAAACCCCGAGATGTCACCAATCATTCCTCCGCCAAGACCTATAACAAACGATTGGCGGTCAAGCCCTGCCGCTATCATCTGATCGCAAATTCTACCAGCTTGCTGCAACGTCTTCGATTGTTCGCCTGCTGGAATGGTGATCAGCGTCGACTCAACTCCCGCTGAAAGGAAACTCTTCCGCACGCGATTGGCAAAAAGAACAGCAACATTGGCGTCTGCGATGATCGCGCACCTGCTGGCCCGCAGACGCTGACGCGTATCCGCAGCGACTTCCTTCAGCAAATTGCGCCCGACAAGTATTTCGTACGCATGCTTAACAAAAGACACTGCGAGACTCGAAACCCGTTTTCCTATTGCGTTGGATCCCAATGCTTCAGACCGAGCGGAAGCGTTGCATCTTGAAATGTCCCTTCCGTGCCGGCTGGGCCGAACGTCACGCCTTCTGTGTGCCAATCGCAGAATAGGACGTTGATCTTCTTGCCGCTGCGATGAGTTCCCGTCGTTTCCCCAGTACCGCCCACTGGCAAATCGGGGGCGCTGGTGGCGGTGCCCGCCCATGTCCTGGTTGCACCAGAGTCAGTGTACGTGGGTGCCATGAAAAAGTTAGCAGCGGGTGAGGCAACTTTTAACATATTGGGATTTGCTCCCAATTTGACATAAATGTTTGTGTTGATGCTGTAGCTGACCGGAGCCGAATCATTTTCCAAAGGTGGCCGCTTATCGAAAGGCGATTGGAAAACGCGTCTGCTTCCGACGTATTTGGGATAAAGCACGGGCGTACCACCTGTTCCTGGCCAAATCGCCGTAGCGGGAAGAACCTGGTCCTTGTCGTTGAGATAACTCTGCATCAAGGCTCCGATCTGCCGCAGGTTGCTCAAGTCTTGTGTCGCTCTTGCGCTCTCAAGAACACTATTAAGGGATGGAATGAGGAGCGCGGCGAGTATGGTAATGATCGCGATTACAACTAGCACCTCGATCAGGGTGAAGGCGCGCTTAACAGGGGGAGGGGAACTTTTGGTCATGAT
>WNFV01012540.1_pt1 | contig 15476 bp, 13 predicted proteins | sample 5400101 | NCBI WGS metagenome assembly WNFV01 (sample SAMN13153361, study PRJNA577476) | soil metagenome | isolation source: 115 cm soil or saprolite under grassland replicate 1 | place: USA:California | collected 2016-06-15 | reverse complement strand
TTGAGGTAGTGGCTTTACTTAATGAACTGGCGGACGAACTCGTAATACCCTCGCCGCCCGCCTCGCTTGTACCAGGTATTGATCGATTTCAGTATGCGCTTCAAACAAGCGATGATCTCCTCCAAGGTGAGCGGCTCTCCGCCGGCTTCGACCTTCTTACCCTTCTCGTCCTCCATCGAGGTTCGCCCGAGGCGGAAATCGCACATCGCTTTGGCCGCGTCGTAAGCCTCCCGCTCCTCAGGTTTGAATTGCGGCGCCGTGACCTCGCGCCCACGCAATTCGCCGGTGTAGACATTGATCAGGGTCTCGACCGCGTACATCGCGCCGGTGTCGGTCAGGTTCGGGTTACGGTCATAAGCGCCGACGAGCGCGAATTCTATGTTCTGCAACACGTCCTCGTATTCTTCTACAAGAGATTCGGCCATTTGGTCCTCTTTGGAAAATCCCTGGGTACGCGTCGCTTCCAGCGCGCAGTCTCGGCGAAAGATAAATTTATAGGAACCAGACTTGTGTACGCATCGCCACAGTTCAGGGGCGTCTGATTCTGATCAATAGGTCTTTCGCCGAGACTGCGCGCTGGAAGCGACGCGTACCCAGGGCGCGTTTTCATTGTTTCAGGAGGGCGCAAAGCCCCATGAAGGCCCCTTAGAAAATAGCCACGTAGTAACGAATTTATTCGTTACTACGTGGCTATCTCCTACTTATATGAAACTATCACCCGCTCGATTCCCATCGGCAGTTGGATCAACTCGCTGCGCGAAAATCCGGCCTCGGCGAACATCTTCTCGTACTCGGCGAAAGTATATGCGTCTCCGCGGGCCGTCGTCACGAGCATGGTCAACGCGAACGTGACGGCGTGCGGCGGCTCGGCGCGGTCTTCGTTCGGGACGAATTCGAGGGTTATTGCGCGCCCGCCTTCATTGAGCGCCGCATGAATCTTTCGCATCAGCTTCTCGTTGGTCGGCGGGTCGAAGTGATGGAAGAAGTTCGGGATCAGAACCAGGTCGTAGCCGGCGCCGAACGAGACGTCGAAGGCGCTGCCCGGCAGCGCGCGCCAGCGATCGGCGACGCCGAACTTCTCGGCGTTTTCACTGCCGACTTCGAGCACGTTCGCCCAATCGACCGCGACCACCTCCAGATTCGGGTATTGTCGCGCGAACGCCAGACCGTACATGCCGTGACTGGCCGCGATGTCCAGCGCCCTTGTTTTTTTGCCCGGATCAAGTTTGATCAGTTCCGTGAGCATTTGCGCCATGCCGAAAGCGAGCGGTTGCATTGCGCGCGCGAACTTCACCCAGACAGGATCGTCGTGCGACATCGTGCCTTCGTCATTGATCACCGTCCCGCCTTTTCGCACGGCGGCGGCCACATCGTCGAACGCCTGCAACATAGTCGGCGAGAGCAGGAACTCAACCGCGCCGCCCACGTATGACGGCAGACGCTGATCGAGAAACATCGCCGAATCGGGCGTCAATTCATATTTGCCGCCTGCCTTGGTCAGAAAGCCCGTGACAGCCAGGCAATCGCACAGAATGCGCATCCCGCGCTCCGACGCCTGGCGGCTTTCGGCTAATGCTTTCGCAGTCTTATTGCCTTCAGCGATCGCCGTGAAGACGTCCAGGTCAAGCGCGCCTTTGAGCGCCCGCGTGAGTTGAAACGCGTTGATACTTCGGAAAAAATGTTCGGGCGTCGGCCCTGGCGCCCGTGTGGATGATTGTGATGACATTGATTTATCTCCCAAAATCTGAAACCCTCGCGGTCATAAACCGCAAATGATATCGAAACATCGCAAAAGCTGGTCGCTGGCGATGGCGGTCATTCCGCCGCTCGCCTTCTTTTCGCTTCGAGCCCAAGCGCAGGATTTGCCCGTAGGGAAGATTATCGAGCGAGTCGTTTGTCTCAAAGACGCCGGCCAGAGTTACGCGCTTTACCTGCCGCCGAATTACACAACGGATCGCCGCTGGCCGGTCATCTATGCGTTCGATCCCGCCGCGCGCGGCATGCGCCCTGTTGAAAGATTCAAGGACGCTGCGGAAAAATACGGATACATCATCGTCGGCTCGAACAATTCTCGCAACTTCCCCGACAGGCCGCTCGCCGAGATCATTAACGCCATGTTTGACGACACGCAAACGCGGTTTTCGATTGACCAAAACCGCGTTTACACGGCGGGGATGTCGGGCGGCGCCCGCGTGGCCGGCATGGTGGCCCAATCGCTCGCCCAATCCCTCGGAGGAGGCGCGGCGGGCGTGATCCTGTGCGGGGCGGGATTTTCGGAGGCGAAGCCGCCGGAGAAGCCATTGCCATTCCCGGTCTTCGGCGTCGCCGGCGTCGAGGATTTCAACTGGATAGAGTTGCGACAGCTTCACAAGGCGCTAGATTCAATCGGCTCCGCCAATCGCTTCATTACTTTCGACGGCGATCACACGTGGGCGCCTTCGGAATCCTTTCTAACGGCGGTCGAGTGGATGGAGCTTCAGGCCATGAAGTCGGGCCGTCGGGGGCGCGACGAGAAACTGATCGCCGAATTGTTCGATAAAATGGCCGGAGAGGCGCGCGCCGATGAATCGGCGAAACGCGTCTACGAAGCCTTTTTGAAATACGAAGCGCTCGCGAAGGATTTCGACGGCCTGCGTGATGTGGCTGAACTCGCCAGGAAGGCCGATGAGTTGAGATCGAGCAGGGAGGTCAAAGACCGTCTCAAACAGGAAAGGGCGGCGGAGCAGGCGCAGCGGCAGCGCTCGCAGGAGTTCTTCGCCGCGCGCGAACAATTGAATACGGCGGAGAACCCGGCCGTGGCGATGATGGGGATAAAGAGCATGATCTCCGATTTGCGAAAGAAAGCCGCGAGCAGGGACGAAAGCGTTGAGCGTCTGGCGGCGCGACGCGCGCTGGGCGCGTTTTACGTCTCGATGAACGAAGAGGCTAATCGACACCGCGCCGCCAAAAAATATAAAGAAGCGGCCGCGAGTCTGGCGTTGGCCGCCGAGATTAGACTCGACAACCCACAAATCTTTTTCTCCTTGGCCAGAGCCTGCGCTCTCGGCGGCGACAAGAAACAAGCTCTTGAGGCCTTGAAGAAGGCCGTCGAGTTGGGGTTCACGAACGCCGACGAAATTGCCGGAAACACGGATTTCGCATCTGTCCGCAATGAGGCCGCGTACAAGCGATTGATCGAGGACGCCAGGCGAAATGCTCAATCCGAGAAGCGGTAGCGCCGGGAGCGCCGATGCGATAAGTGGATCGGAATCCAAAATTAATGACTGAAACTTTCGTTGAAGCGCAGGCGTAAGCTGACTTTCAATCTATATCAGGGCAACCAAGATTGGGACATCAAACCGCCGCAGGACGCCGCAGAGGGACGCAGAGAAAGACCAGCCTTGATTGTTCTCTGCGCGCCTGCGGCGTCCTCTGCGGTTTAACTATCTGTACTAATCTTACGTGGTCTGATTTAGCTCCCGAAATATCAAAAAACAAAACGAGGTTGAATTGTGAAGACCAAAATCACCTTTAGGATCGCCTTGGGACTTCTTATGGCTGTGACGAGTTTCGCGCTTACGGCGCTCGCCCAAAACTATCGCGGCGCCGTTCGCGGGCGCGTCACCGACCCCAGTGGCGCTTTGATCGCCGGAGCGCAAGTGAAACTGATCGATGAGGGAACGAATGAAAGCCGGACTCTGAAAACCGATGGGAACGGCGATTTTACGACTTCGCTGTTGCGGCCAGGGTCTTACCGCCTGGAGGTTGAGAAGGAGGGATTCCATAAATACTCTGAAACCCTTGTTGTGCGCGTCAACCAGGAGGCGCGGGTAGAGGTAACATTGAGTGTGGGGGGGCTGGGCATGCCCGACATCATCATCACTGACGCCGCCAGCCCGTTGAAACACGACGGCGCGTCGCTCGGCGCGGTGATCGACAACCGGCAGGTGACGGGCTTGCCGCTCGACGGCCGGAACTTTCTGGAGTTGAGCCTGCTCACTCCCGGCGCCGCCCCAGCCGCCCAAGGCTCCGCCGGCTCGGTGCGAGGCGATTTCGCATTCAGCGTCAACGGCTCGCGCGAAGACGCCAACAACTTCCTGCTCGATGGCGTCTACAACGTCGACCCGAAACTCAACACCTTCGGCGTCAAACCGCCTGTAGACGCGATCCGCGAATTCGAGGTATTGACCAGCGCGTACGACGCGTCGTTTGGACGCAGCGCCGGCGCTCAGGTGAACATCGTGCTCAAATCGGGCACGAACGGGATTCACGGAACGGCCTATGAATTCCTGCGCAACCAGGTCCTCGACGCGCGCAACTTCTTCGCTCCGGCGGATCAACCCGACCCGAGAAATCAGCGCAACCAGTTCGGCTTTTCCTTCGGCGGTCCAATCGTTAAAGATCGCACGTTCTTTTTCGGCGATTACGAAGGCGCGCGGTTCCGCGAAGGCATCACGCGGTTGGCCAATGTGCCGACGGCGCTCGAGCGCGCAGGCAATTTCTCGCAGAGCGTTGATCGCAACGGCGCCAAAATCTTTATCATAGATCCGACGCGTCCCGGCAGATGCGACCTACAGGTTCAAACGGCCTGCTTCCCGAACAACACCATCCCGCAGTTCTTTCTCAATCAGATTGGCTTGAACATCGCCGCGCTATACCCGCTGCCGAACCGCAACGTTCCGGGGCTGAATTTCGCATCGTCGCCGATCCAGCGCGATCGCAGCGATCTCTTCGATGTGCGGATAGACCACACATATAGTTCAGCCACGCAATTCTCGGCCCGCTACAGCTTTACTGACCGCACGCTCTTTGAGCCTTTTTCGGGTGTGACCCAGGTCTTCGTGCCCGGCTACGGCAACAACCTTCTCAGACGCGGGCAGAACCTGATGCTCGGCGGGACCCACGTCTTTTCGCCACGATTGATCAATGACTCGCGCGTGGCCTACAACCGCGTGAGCAACCAGGTGCTGATCGAAAACCCCGGGGTCAGCGTCAATCGGCAGGTCGGATTGCCGGAGTTATCAAACAACCCGCGCGATTTCGGTCTTAGCTTCATCCGCGTCACCGACTTTTCGCCGCTCGGCCACGAATTCAACAACCCGCAGCGCGGCGCGACCAACAACTTTCAAGTCCTCGACACGGCGACATACTCGCGGGGCGCTCAACTACTTAAAATCGGATTCAACTTCCAATACGCGCAACAGAACGCTTTCCGCGACGTGCAATCGCGCGGCCTGCTCACCTTCCCATCGCAAGTCCCCATCAGGCTCCCTGAGGGAACGCCATTCGTCATCCCGTTCATAACGGGAAATGCGCTGGCCAATCTGCTGTTGGGAGTCCCGCTGGTGACCGGCGGCGCGCGGCTCGACAACCATCAGCATCTGCGAACTGAAAGCTACAACTTCTTCGTCAATGACAGCATCCGCGTCACGCCGCGACTCACGCTCTCGGCGGGGTTGCGCTACGAATACAACTCGCCGCCCGTAGACACCGAGGACCGCGCCAACATCTACAATCCCGCGACGGGCAGACTGGTTCAGGTCGGGACAAACGGCGTCCCACGCGCCGGCTATGACTCGGACAAGAACAACTTCGCGCCGCGCGTCGCCCTGGCCTGGGCGTTGGGCCACTCGACGGTGATTCGCGCCGGGTATGGCGTCTATTACGATCAATCGCCGCTCGCCCCGGGCGAAGGGCTGTACTTCAACGCGCCCTTTTTCGACTTCCGCTTCTACTTCCAATTGCCGCAGGCGCCGTTGACAATCTTCAACCCGTTCCCGTTCAACACGCCGAGCCAGTCGCCGCCGACGGCCTTCGCCTTCGACCGCAACCTGCGCACTTCCTACACGCAACACTGGAATCTGAGCGTGCAGCGACAACTCGGCGACAACCTCGTGGCCGAGCTAGCCTACGTCGCAGCAGCGGCTGGCGTTCGGCCTCGCGTTGCTCGGCGCTTACACCTATGGCAAGTCGATTGACAACGCCTCTGGCATCTTTTCCAGCGCGGGCGATCCAAACTATCCGCAGAACAGTTACAACCTGCGCGGCGAGCGCGGTCGTTCGGGTTTCGACGTGCGCCATCGCTTCTCGCTGAGCTATTCCTATGATCTGCCGTTCGGGAAAGGAAAGAGCTTGCTCGGCAATTCAGGCCTGGCCACGACGCTGCTCACCGGCTGGCTGAGTTACGGCGTGATCACGCTGCAAACGGGCCCGGGGCAGGCCAAGTTGGATAACCCGACGCCGGAGCGCTGGTTCAACACGGCGGCCTTCGCCATCCCGCCGTTCGGCAGCTTCGGCAATTCGGGCCGTAACATCCTGGATGGGCCGAGTTACAAGAACGTCAACTTCTCGCTGGTCAAGAACACCAGGGTCCGCGAATTCACGATAATTCAATTCCGTACCGAATTCTTCAATCTCTTCAACCATCCGAACTTCGGACTGCCGGACAACTTCGTCGGCTCGCCTTCGTTCGGCAGACTCGTTTCAGCCGACAGCCCGCGACGCATCCAGTTCGGGTTGAAACTATTGTTTTGTGTTCACATTCTCAGCCTGCGGAGCAGGCGGCAGAATAGAGCCTGGGGTGGAGCGTCAGCGGAACCCCAGGAATATGGCGTAAGTACGCATCAAGCCCGCGAAGTGGGCGGCAGCTTTTTGTCATGCGCCATTTCATCGTCATTGAGATTGGGCCAATGGCTGTCGCCCGCTTCGCAGGCTTGTGCGATAAATCCTGATCGTACCTGGGGTTCCGCTACGCTCCACCCCAGGCTCCATTCTGCCGCCCGCATCCGCGGGCTAAGAACGCGTCAAAATGTGGGTAATGACAAGCCCCAAATGACTGGGCTAAAGTCCGCCGCCGCTAGCGCGGCGAGGAGGCGTAGTTCGCCGGTACAAACAAAAGTATCCTGACTTTAGGGTTGGATGATATATTCCCGTCCTAAATTTTCCTGTTAGCCAAGGAGAAACCGAAGTGTCAAAACTGCGATTCAAGATTTCGATGTCACTTGACGGCTTTGTGGCCGGTCCCAGCCAGAGCGTGGAGAACCCACTCGGAATCGGCGGCGGGCGCCTTCACGAGTGGGCCTTCCAGCTTGCGGCGTTTCGCGAGCTGCATGGCCTAGAAGGAGGGGAAGTCAACGAAAGCACCGCGGTTGTCGAGGAATCGTTGGCCAACATCGGCGCCACGGTGATGGGGCGCAACATGTTCGGCGGCCATCCAGGGCCGTGGAGCGCGACGCAACCGTGGATCGGCTGGTGGGGAGTTAATCCGCCGTTCCATCACCCAGTGTTTGTGCTCACGCATTATGCGCGTGACCCACTCGAACTTGAAGGAGGGACGACTTTCACCTTCGTCACCGAGGGCATCGAGACGGCGCTAGAACTGGCGATGCGCGCCGCCGGCGGTAAAGACGTATCCCTCGCCGGAGGCGCGAACGCCGCGCAGCAGTATCTCGCCGCCGGCCTCGTGGATGAGATGGAAATCAATCTCGCGCCGACGCTCCTCGGCGGCGGAGAGCGATTGTTCGACGGCGTCGGCGACAACCTGCACGGCCTCGAACTCGTGCGAACAGTCGCCGCGCCAAAGGTGACGCACCTCAAGTTCGCAAAACGCTGAGCTGTGTGGCTCATCGCGCCAGGCGTCGCATGGGACGAGACTGACTGGAGTGCCTGAAATGGTCATCAAGTCCCGAAACGAAAATCCCCCTGAGGTATGCCAACGCAGGACGGAATCAAGCGCTTCGTGGAACCCGCGTTTGATCTTAGGAGCCGGGGCGTTAGCGGAAGGACGGACAGGTGATCTCATCGCTCATATTCCTATTGTGTGTCGGCGTAGCAAGCTTCCTGCTCTGCCGTATGAGGGCTTGGTTGGTATTGATCTTTCTGCCACTGAATTTCTACCTGGCCTACGAGCTTATGACCGAGTTATATGGCCCATCCATTTACGATTCACTGCTTATAGATTTCGGACACAAGATCGTTGTCTATTGTTGGGGCGTAGCTACCGCTCTTGTGCTTTCGCCTATCAGCGGAATGACATTAAATCTGAGAAGTAGGTCCCGAGAAAACGTGAAGCGGCGAGTGTCCAGAGTTTAGAAAGTAGAGTCTTGCGGGCGCCTCGGCCCGAGCGCTGTGGCGCCTTCGTCCTAATGATCGTCGCGTTGGTAGCGACAAGGAGCGATCATGAAACAGGCAAGTGATATTGTCAGAAAGTTCTTTGAAGGCTACGAGAGAAGCATTAATGCGTCCAGCTCGGAAGAGGGCCCGGAACTCATCGCATCGCGATACAGCGATTTATTTATGTTTGCCGGGCCACAAGGAGCGCAAGCGGTTAAAAAGGAGGACTTTCTCAAGGCGATTCCGAAACGGCAGTGGTTTTTCAAAACAGTCGGACTAACTTCTTCAACGATCCGGTCACTCGAAGAAACTCGTTTGGATGACAACTATGTCATGGTCAAGGCATATTGGAATATGCGATTTGAAAAAGAAGCGGAACAACCAATAGTCGCCGAAACCTCCGCAACCTACATTTTATGTCAGGAAGAATCTTCGCTGCGGATCGTGTTCCAACTCGACCACCAGGACTTGATGAAGACGGCGCAAGATTTAGGCTTATTGCCCGCAAAGGACTAAGCCTCCCCATGCTGGTGTTTGACACAGAGCGCGGTTATGAGGCTGTGGTTGCCCCAGAGCCAAACCTGACACCCATTGAACCGGAGCAGCTGCCCGAGATCATGTAACTCGAGATGGTCTAGATGATGAAAACAATTAACCTGGATCGTTATATGCCTGAGCTGTCGGCATTGTATTCGTACTATCGATACAGCGAAGCCGCTTTTGAAAATAAGGAGGTGGGTGAACGCATAAAAGAGCAGGAGTTCCACTCTTTATTTGCCGCCGCATCGCCTTTTCTAAAGATGGATCCACAAGAGGCACAGAACCTCTTCAAAAAGATAATACATGAGAAAGTTGTCAACGAGATCGATAGTGGCCTCGCCGTTCTTCGCAGACAAATCCTTGAGGCTGCGCACTCGATTTTTGAGAAGTATCTTTGCCATGTGGTCCGTGTCTATCTACACACATTCCCTGAAATATTGATGGACATCGACAAGCAGATACCGATCAGAACACTCGTAGAACTGAGACACAATTCTTCCATATTCGATCACATCGTGGAAAAAGAAGTCAGCCATTTCAGTAGGCTAAGCTTACAGGAAAAGAAAGGCTACTTAAGGAAACGACTGAAGCATACCCACCAAGACGACGTATGGACATACCAAGGTGAGGAATTGTGGAAAGACATCGACAAGAAGCGACAAGCAATTGTTCACGAAGAGGAGATTCCAGAAATTAGCCAAGACTATCTTCTTCAGGCGATAAACCACCTACAAAGAATCATGATGGGAATCGCATTGAATGCTCAGGTGGATCAAGGCATAAAATTCACATGGGCTATAATGTCCGACTATATTAGATCTAAGGATAGCCCAACACTGAAACCATGAGGCCTAGACAGCGGCTCAACTGTACAGTTGAGCCGCTGGCGCCTCACCGTTCGGTTAAAGAGACGCGCCTCCGCATGCGTGCGCCAGTCCGCTCAAAGTACGAATCCGGCAAAATCGTCAGGACTCATCGAGAGCCCCATCAGACACATACCTGAGAGACGCCTCGCAAAGTATGATTTTGTAACTCCCGATCATTTCACAAAATCCTGAAAAACCCCCTAAAACCTGACTGTTTTCATCGTTTCTTCCGTATCGCTCACTGCCGAATGGACGACTCCTTTCTTTTGCCGATCATTGCTTTGATGCGGCAAAGCCGATCTCAAGGCGCCATCTTGCGCGCTCCCATCGCGTCATCTAAAATTGGCGTTTCTCATACAACGTATCAATTTATCCGCAGTTATCCTTATGGCTATTGACCGCATCACTGTGCGCGGCGCGCGCCAGCACAACCTGAAAAACATCAATCTGGAGATACCGCGCAACCGTTTGACGGTCATCACCGGCTTGAGCGGCTCCGGCAAATCCTCGCTCGCGTTCGACACGATTTACGCCGAGGGCCAGCGCCGCTACGTCGAATCGCTCTCGGCTTACGCGCGGCAGTTCCTCGAACAGCTCGAAAAGCCTGACGTCGACGCGGTCGAAGGCCTCTCGCCCGCCATCTCGATAGAACAGAAGACCACCAGCCGCAGCCCGCGTTCGACCGTCGGAACGGTCACCGAGGTCTACGATTACCTGCGGTTGCTCTTCTCTTCGGTGGGCCAGCCGCATTGCCACAATTGCGGGCGGCCCGTGTCGCGCCAATCCACCGACCAGATCATTCAAAACATCAAGGAATTGCCCGAAGGCGAACGCGTGATGATCCTGGCGCCGATCGTGCGGGGGCGCAAAGGCGAGTTCAAAAAGGAGCTCGAAAAGCTCCGGACGATCGGATTCACGCGCGCCCGCATTGACGGAGAATTGCGCTCGCTCGACGAAGAGATCGCGTTGGACAGGCGCCGCAATCACACCATCGAGGTCGTGGTCGACCGTTTGTTGATCAAGACCGGCATCTCTCAGCGACTGGAAGAGTCCGTGCGCGCCGCCACAAAGCTGACCGACGGCGTGGTCATCGTCTCGATCGTCGACGGCGAAGAGCGGCTCTATTCCGAACGGATGGCCTGCGTCGATTGCGGCGTCTCGATCCCGCAACTGGAGCCGCGGTCGTTCTCGTTCAATTCGGCTTACGGCGCGTGCAAGGAGTGTCACGGTCTGGGGACGAAGAATGAAGTAGACCCGTCGAAGATCGTAATCGACGATTCGATCCCGATCGGCGAGATGCGCTTCGTCGGCGATTCGGACAAGGCGACCGACGCTTATCTGCGCGAAGCCCTGCTGGCCGTCGCGCGACATTTCGGGGCCGGCGCCGAAATGACTTTCGCTCAGCTTCCAAAAAAGGCGCGCGACGCGTTCTTCTTCGGCTTGAAGGAGAAGGTCGAGTTTCGCTACGGCGACTACACCTACAAGGCCGAATGGAAAGGCGCGACGGCCTTTCTGCTCGACACGATGAGCCGGCGCGAGCCTGAGGAGGAATCATCCGGGCTGGAATCGTTGATCTCGCCGGCGCCTTGCCGCGCGTGCAACGGCGCGCGGTTGCAGCCCGAATCGCTGGCCGTGAAGATCAACGGCCGCTCGATCGCCGATTACGCCGCGGTGTCGATCGTCGAAGCCTTGCGCGTTTTCGCCGAGGTCAAGCTGACGCCGCGCGAGGAGATCATCGCCGGAAGGATTTTGAAGGAAGTCCGCGACCGTTTGAGCTTTCTGCAATCGGTGGGATTGGGCTACCTGACGTTAGACCGTCCGGCGGCGTCGCTGTCCGGCGGCGAAGGACAGCGCATCCGCCTGGCCACGCAGATCGGCTCGCAGTTGCGCGGCGTGCTCTACGTGCTCGACGAGCCTTCGATCGGGCTGCACCCGCGCGACAACGAACGGCTGCTCGACACGCTCGCCCAATTGCGCGACCTGGGCAACACGGTGCTCGTTGTCGAACACGACGAAGAGACGATCCGCCGGGCCGATTACGTCGTAGACCTCGGCCCCGGCGCGGGCACGCATGGCGGCGAGGTCGTGGCCATCGGGGCGCCCGACGACGTCGCGCGCGCGCCCGAATCGGTCACGGGACGTTACATTGCGGGCGACCTGAAGATCGAGATTCCGAAACAGCGCCGCCCGCCGAACGGCAAGGCCGTCGTCGTGCGCGGAGCGACCGAACACAACCTGAAACAGATCGACGCCTCATTCCCGCTCGGCGTCCTGACGGTGGTCACCGGCGTCTCCGGCTCCGGCAAATCGACGCTGGTCGAAGACATTGTCTATCGAGCGATCGCGCGGAAACTCTACCGCAGCCTGGCCGAACCCGGCGCGCACGCCGCGATTGAAGGGTTGGAACACATAGACAAGATTATCGAGATCGATCAATCGCCGATCGGGCGCACGCCGCGGTCGAATCCGGCCACCTACACGGGGTTGTTCACGCCGATCCGCGAGCTTTATTCGATGCTGCCCGAAAGCCGCGAGCGCGGCTACAAGCCCGGCCGCTTCTCGTTCAACGTCAAAGGGGGCCGCTGCGAAACCTGCCAGGGCGACGGGCTGAAGCGCATCGAGATGAACTTCCTGCCCGACGTCTACGTCACCTGCGAAGTGTGCCGGGGCCGCCGGTACAACCGCGAGACGCTAGACGTGCGCTATCAGGGCAAGAACATCTCGGAGTTGCTGGACGCGACGGTCGAAGAGGTTCTGCCTCTGCTCGAAAATCACCCGCAGATCAAACAGAAGTTGCAAACGCTTTACGAGGTCGGCCTCGGCTACATCAAACTCGGCCAGTCGGCGACGACTCTCTCTGGCGGCGAGGCGCAGCGCATCAAGCTGGCCAAAGAGCTTTCGCGCCGCGCCACGGGCCGCACCGTCTACATCCTGGACGAGCCGACCACGGGTCTGCATTTCGAGGACGTGCGCAAGCTGCTCGACGTGCTGCAGCGACTCGTGGACCTGGGCAACACCGTGATTATCATCGAGCACAACCTGGACGTGATTAAATCGGCCGATTGGGTGATCGACCTCGGGCCTGAAGGCGGCGAAGGCGGCGGAAAGATCGTCGCCGAAGGGACGCCGGAAGCGGTGGCGAAGAATAAGAAGTCGTATACGGGGCAGGCGCTGAGAGCGGTGCTGAATGGCAATGGAACCAGACTGCGCTAAGCTGTCTATCAAATCTCTTACGGCCATTGTAAAAATGCATTACAGGTGATGTGAAGCTCGCGCGTAAATCAGGAGGCGCCTGGGTACGCATCGCTTCCAGCGCGCGGTCTCCGTCGGACGGCCGTCGCTTCTTAATGCGCCTCTTGCCGAGACTGCACGCTGGAAGCGATGCGTACCCAGGCTGGCGACGGCGTTCCGGGATTGATCATCACGATGTTCACGGCGTACAGTGTCTTCCTCAAATTCTCCAAAGTCTGGGAAAGAAACAACGCCAAACAGAAGGATTAGATATGAGCCGATCCCGTAACAGCCGCAGGTCGTTTCTGAAGGCGGCCTCGACCGTCGTAGCCTCCGCTCCGTTCATCAGCCTCATTCCGCGAGCCGACGCGCAAACCAAAAAATTCGATCCGAATTTCGGAACAGCAACGCAAGCCGTCAAAGCATTGCTAAGTGGCGTCATCTCTTCGCGCGAGTTGACCGAACATGTTTTTAAACGCATCGCCAAACACAACCCGAAGATCAACGCCTTCGTCACGCTGATCGAAGAACAGGCGATGGAACAGGCGAAGCATGCAGACCAATTGAACGCGCTGAAAAAAAATACAGGCAAATTTCCCGGCAAACTACATGGATTGCCCATCGTGGTCAAAGATTCATTCGCCACCGCCGGCGTCAGAACCACCAGCGGGTCGAAACAGCTGGAGAAATACGTTCCGAAGGAAGACGCCGTCGTGGTCGCAAGGCTCAAGGCGGCGGGCGCGATCATCATCGGCAAGACCAACCTGCCCGAATTCGCCGGCGACTGGCAGTCGTACAACCAGGTTGCGGGCGTGACGAACAATCCGTGGGACCTGAGCCGCACGCCCGGCGGTTCGACCGGAGGCGGGGCGGCGGCTCTGGCGGCGGGATTGGGTTTTTTGGAGATTGGCAGCGACATCGGCGGCTCGATTCGCGTTCCGAGTCACTTCTGCGGACTATTCGGTCACAAGCCCACGCTCGATCTTGTTCCGCTCGCGGGACACATCCCTCCGCCGCCCGGCGTGCTCGCCCCTACTGAATTGCCGGTCGCGGGGCCGCTTGCGCGCAGCGCGGAGGATTTGCTGCTCGAGCTTGACGTCGTGGCCGGCCCGGCGACGGAAGGCGCCGTCGCTTATCGCTGGGCGGCGCCCAAGGCTCGCAAGACGAAGCTCAGCGAATATAAGATCGGTTTCGTGATTGATGACCCTTACTGCCCCGTTGATTCGCAAGTGAAAGAAGTTCTGGCCGGCGCCGTTGACGCCATGCGCAAGGGAGGCGTGGCGTTGACCGAAGGTTGGCCGAAAGGCGTTAACCCGAACGCGATGCATGATAACTACCTCTTCCTGCTCTCGGCGATTCTCAACGGGACGCTTCCGGAAGCCGCTTTGAAACAGATGCAGGAAGCGGTCAAGAGCGGGGCGAAGGACCCGTGGCTTAGCGGCGCAATCGCTTCGCATAGGGAGTGGGCGCAGCAAACCGAGGCGCGATACAAGGCCAGGGCCGTCTGGCAAGCGTTCTTCAAAGACTACGACGCGTTCCTGATGCCCGTGAATTTCACGCCGGCGTTCCCGCACAACAACACCAACCCCGACATTCTGTCGCGTAAACTGACGACGACCGAAGGCGAGCGCGATTACCGCGACCAGACCAGGTGGATTTGCTTCGCGACTCTGACCGGCTGTCCCGCGACGGTCGCGCCTGTCGGACGAACCAAATCGGGCCTGCCTGTCGGAATTCAGATTATGGGGCCGTACCTGGAAGACGCGACGCCGATTGACATCGCATTGAAGCTGACGCAAACAATCGGCGGCTTCACTCCCCCGCCGGGCTATAACGACGTTTGAAGAGTCAAACTACAAACAGCAAAGGAACACCCTATGACAATGAGCTTTATTCGCCGAATCGTCATTGCGCTACTCGCGACGTCTGTCCTATCTGGCGCCGCATTATCGCAAGCGAAAGAGTCGCCGCCGCAGGATCGCTTCGCCAAGCTCGACACGATTCGCGTGCATTACCGGAATTACGGCGAGGGCAAGGAGGCCGTCGTCTTTGTCCACGGCTGGTCGTGCAATCTGAATTTTTGGAAGGCGAATATTCCGGCGTTCGTCAATCAATCGCGCGTGATTGCTATCGACCTGCCCGGCCACGGCGAGAGCGACAAGCCGCAGGTTACTTATTCGATGGATCTGTTCGCGCAGGCGATTGACGCCGTTTTGCAGGACGCCAAGGTCGAACGCGCCACGCTCATCGGCCACAGCATGGGCACGCCGGTCATTCGCCAGTTTTATCGGAAGTATCCGAACAAAACGCGCGCGCTGGTGATTGTCGACGGAAGCCTGCGCCCGTTCAACGCTGAACAGATGAAGCCATTTATAGACCCGCTCCGCGGGCCGAATTACAAGGAGCAGGCCGAACGGATGATCGGATTCATATCGCAGATGGTGAAGGACCCAAAGACGCTGGAAGAGATCAAGGCTTCGATGATGAGCACGCCGCAACACGTAATGGTCGGCGCGATGGACGCGATGATGGACGAGGCGATCTGGAAGGAGGACAAGATCAACGCGCCCACGCTGGCCGTGATGGCCAAACAGCCCCAGTGGAACGCCGAATGTCAAACACCCGCCACCAAGCCTAGCGGCTATGGTGGGGGCTTGGGAGATGTGAACAAGCCCGTTTGACCAGACCCAGCCAGGGCGAGAGAGTCACTCTTTCGCTATCGGGCTACGTTATTTGAGTTAGAACACC
>WNFV01005937.1_pt1 | contig 15477 bp, 19 predicted proteins | sample 5400101 | NCBI WGS metagenome assembly WNFV01 (sample SAMN13153361, study PRJNA577476) | soil metagenome | isolation source: 115 cm soil or saprolite under grassland replicate 1 | place: USA:California | collected 2016-06-15 | reverse complement strand
GTGCTCGATCTGCGGTGAGCGCGGGCAAGCCTGCGCCGCTATGCGCGATGCCTACGCGGCCGTCGAGGAATGGAAGCGCGGCGCGATCCTGCGCGCGCAGGCGGCCCATCTGCGTGCTCGCGCGGACCTCAAGGAGTGGACAGTCGCATGACCCCGAAGCACTCCGAGCATCTCGCGCGGCTCCTGGACGCCACCGTCGCCTACGTCCGCGACTACGTCGTGATGAGCTCGGCCCAGGCCGACGCGGTGGCACTCTGGGTGGCGCACGGGCACGCGCTCGATGCCTTTGAGACGACGCCCTTCCTGGGCGTGACGAGCCCCGAGAAGCGCTGCGGCAAGTCGCGCCTCTTCGACGTGCTCGAGCTCGTGGCTGCTCGACCGTGGCGGACGATTACGCCGAGCGAAGCCGTGCTTTACCGAAAGATCGAGGCAGTCGCGCCGACACTCTTCCTCGACGAGATCGACGCCGTCTTCAACATCTCGAACGGCAACACCGAGCCGCTACGCGCTCTGCTCAATGCTGGCAACCGCCGGGGAACGGCCGTTCCGCGTTGCGTGGGACCAACGCAGCAGCTTGTCGACTTCAACGTGTTCTGCGCGAAGGCGCTTGCAGGCATCGGCGACCTGCCCGACACAGTGGCCGACCGCGCGATCATCGTCCGCCTGGCGCGCAAGCGCAGTGATGAGCCCGCACAACGCTTCCGCCGGCGCGAGGCGCTCGAGATCGCCGAACCGATCGCGCAGTCGCTGGCCTCCTGGGCTCAAGATGCCGTCGCCGCTCTCGAGGCCGCTCGTCCCGAGATTCCGGCCGAGCTCGACGACCGCGCCCGACCGCGCTCGGCTGGCGGCGGTGGAGTTGTCATCCGGGCGGGCCGAGGACGAGGCGCTCGGTGTCTGGCTGCTGCGCGACATCCGTGCCGTCTTCCTGGAGCGAGATGTCGACCGTCTCTCCTCGGCTGACCTGGCGGCATCGCTCAGCGAGATCGAGACGAGCCCGTGGGGCGACATTCGCGGAAGGGCTCTGGACGCCCGCGCCCTGGCGAGGCGGCTGAAGCCCTTCTCCATCCGGCCCCGAAGCGTGCGCCTTCACGACGACACGACGCCCAAGGGCTACCTCCGCGACCAGTTCGAGGAGGCGTTCTCCCGTTACCTCGGGGATTTTGAACGCCACACCGACACAACCAGCATGGATAAAGGGATTGCGGCTGATTCCGAACCGCCACATGTGGCGGACGAAAATCCGCGCAAACCCGCGCCAGTAAACGCTTGTGGCGATGTGGCGGCAAAAACGCCGGAAGGAACGGGGAACGGCGTTCCGCACCTCGGAGACGAGGGCTACGTTGAAGCCCTCGAGGCCGCCTACGACGCTGGTCACGTCACCGGCGATGAGGCCGCTAAGCGGCTCCACCTCCACGAGCTTGTTGCGCGTGCGAGAGAGGCCGCGGCGTGAGGGGGCTGCTACTCGCTGATGCGCGTAGCTACCAGGCTCGGCTTGCCGTCCGGGGCGGTGCCGACCAGATCGATGCGAGCCGTGATCCCGTCGACGAGGTCTTCCCGGACCTGATCGACTTCCGGAGGCTTGTCCTCTGGCAGCTCGATGATGTAGGCGGCGCCGCTGATCTCGGCATTCCACTCAGTCACGTGGGTCAGCCTACAAGGGCGAGCGCGTGAGCGAGCGCTCCCCAGCCGGGCCTGCGCGCCGTGTCGAGCAGGCCGAGGTCGCGACTCAGTTCGAGCTCCAGATCGCGCAGGTCCGGCCCGACGCGCCTAAAGCCTCCAGTCAGGATCAGCTGACCCCTCAACACGCGGACGACGACGTCCTTTTGGGCATCAGTCAATTCGACGCCAGCCGGCAGGGCGTTCTCGATCGCGTCCGCGGTCGTTTTGTCGTCCTCTCGATGCCGCAACCACGCGACCAGTTCCTCGGCCTTCTTGCGCGGCACCTCGATGGTCGCACTCGTTGTCATGAAGCGAATCGCCTCAGCCATGCGCCCGAGCTTACGAGTGACGGCCGTGGCTGACAAGCTCCTTACCGCCCGCGAGCTCGCCGAGCACATAGGCGTCTCGACGGAGACGGTGCTCCGCTGGACCCGCCGCGGCGATCTGCCAGCTATCAGACTGCCGGGAGGGCAGCTCAGGTTTCGGCCGAACGACCTCGATGCCTGGCTCGCCGGGCGATCAACGGGCGCTTACGTTCCCGCTCGCCCCCTTTCACCTGTAACTACGGGGGAGTAGTATCGGGGTATGACCAAGGCGAAGCAACTTCACGAGCTCAAGCGACCTCGGCGGCATCGAGCGGTCGCCCCGTTCACCTGCTGCCCCGTCTGCCAGGCGGAGAGGCTGAGGGTTGTCGCCTACCGGCGTCGGACGATGCGGTTCGAGTGCCTCGTGTGCGGCGCCAGGTTCTCCCTCGACCCCTTCCAGGTTACTGACGCGCTCGCCGAGCTGAACCCCGACCACGAGTCTGATCTCGGCTTCGCCCGCTGGATCTGGCGGCAGGCGGCGCTTGCGCACTTGGCTGCCCTGCTCCGCAAGGACGGACTCTCGGACGACGCGATCGCGGCCGAGCTCGCACGCTACGGCTACCGGGCAGACAACGACGGCGAGAAGGAGGAACACAATGCCAGCTGAAAGCCGAGGAAGCCTCTACCAGACGAAGACGGGTTGGGGTGTTAGGTGGCCGGAGGCTGGCCGTCGCGCGCACCAATCCGGCTTTGCCACGAAGACGGATGCTCGCCGCTGGTTCAACGAGAACGTGCAGCCGAGGCTCCATCGTGGCGCACCCTCAGCGGAGATCACTTTCGACGAGTTCTGCGACCTGTTCCTGCACCGGCACGGCGCCACCGTCGCCGAGCGCACGCGTCGCACGCTCGAGCAGCGGCTCACCGCTTCCCGAGAGGTCTTCGGCGACTTCACGCTTCGCGAGCTCGAGCACGCCGCTGGTGATATCGCCCGCTGGCGCGCCTCGCTGCCGGAAGGCTCCCGCTACCGGCTGACCTCCGCGCTCAGGCAGGCGCTCGCGGCTGCGGTCCGCTGGCAGTACCTCGGCCGCAACCCGGCCGTCGACGCGGGGCGCAATCCGCTCCCGCCGGTGGAGGAGGTCCGCCCGTTCACTCGCGAGCAAGTGGACGTGCTCGCCGTCGAGCTCGGCCCTGTCTACGGGCCGCTGGTCGTCTTCGCCGCCGAGACGGGGCTGCGCACGCACGAGTGGGTGGCGCTCGAGCGCCGCGACCTCGATCGGGCCGGAGCGGCTGTCACCGTGCAACGCCGCTTCGCCGACGGCCTGCTGACGCCCTACCCGAAGACGAAGCGCTCCCGCAGGCGCGTACCGCTGTCCCGGAGGGCTGTGGACGCGCTAGAAGCGCTTCCGGCGAGGATCGACTCGCCGCTCGTCTTCCCGGCCGTCAAGGGCGGTCACATCCGCTTGGACAACTGGCGTCACCGCGAGTGGTACCCGGCATTAGAGGCGGCCGGACTACAGCGGCGCGGGCCCTACGCGCTCCGGCACTCGTTCGCGACCGAGGCGCTCCATGCCGGCGTCTCGGTGTTCGAGTTGGCCCGCGTGATGGGGACGTCGGTGGAGATGATCGACCGCACCTATGGCCACCTCGCCCGCGACTCGTTCGACTCGATCCGGGGGCGCTTGGACGCCCACAACGCCGTGGAAGCGGCAGAAGGAGGTTCACGATGACCCTCACGATCGGGACACCCGTCCGTGTGAAGGACACCTACGCCGACCCAGACAGGCGGAAGCCTGTCACCGGGTGGGTCGCAGACATCCTCGACTTCGACGGCGTGGACCGGTACGTCGTCAGGTTCGACAAGGAGACCATGGCGGTCTCGAGGGGGCACTCGCTCCTCGGGGGGTCGCCCGGTGGTGAGTTCTCGCTCGCCTGGCTCGAGGCCCTCAACGTTTAGGACTGACGTTCTGGCGAGGAGATGGCGTCAGAGGCCGACTGATCACCCCCGCGTGGCCGAACGCAAACCGTTTAGCCACGCGGGCTTGAGCCAGGTGCGCCTGGAGGGATTCGAACCCCCGACCCGCGGCTTAGAAGGCCGCCGCTCTTCCACTGAGCTACAGGCGCGCAGTGGAAGAGTACCGCCGCGGTGCCGCGGATCCTCTTCGCCGTGACCCCGCTTGAGAGGCCGTGTAGAACACGGCCGTGAACCTCGACCCTCGGCTGGCCGCGCAGCTGGAGCTCTCCTCCTTGACCTGCCGCGAGTACGTGGAGCGCGCCTACCGGCTGTTCCTGCGCCGCGAGCCGTTGTCGGAGGACCTGAAGCGATGCGTTTCGTCGCTCGAGCGGGGGACCTTGTCGCGCGCCACGCTGCTGCACGAGCTCGCCTCGAGCGGCGAGTTCGTTCTCGTCCGCGCGCTTGACGACGCGCTCGCCCGGGCCCGGCAGGCCCGGCTCGCGGACGAGCGCCCGCGCGAGCTCACGGCCCCTCCGGCCACAGACGAGCGCGCGGTCGAAATCGCCTGGGTGCTTTCTCGCTATCGCGGCGAGCCACGCCTGCTCGACGTCGGCTACGCCTTCGCGGAGCCGGCGTATCTGGCGGAGCTGATCGGGCTCGGCGCGGCGGAGCTCGTCGGCGTCGATCTCGCCGCGGCCGAGGTGCCCGGCCTGCGCGCCGTCGCGGCCGACGTCCGCGAGCTCCCGTTCGAGGACAGCTCGTTCGACGTCGTCTTCTGCATCTCCACGCTCGAGCACATCGGGCTGGACAACCGCGTCTACGGGCTCGACGCCGATACCGACCCGGCAGGGTTGCCCAGGGCGCTTGGCGAGCTCAGTCGCGTCCTCGCGGCGGGCGGGCGCCTGATGATCACGGTGCCGTGCGGCGAGCCGGCCGACCTCGGCTCCTTCGTCCAGCGGGATCCCGGCGGGTGGCGGGAGCTCTTCGAAGGATCCGGTCTCGTCGTCTTCGAGGAGGAGATCTACGAGCTCGGCGGCGAAGGGTGGCGCTCGGCGCCCGCCTTCGAGCCGGTCGGGGTGCGCCACGGCGAGCGCGGTCCCGGCGCCTCGGCCGTCCTGTGTGCCGAGCTCCGCCCGCGCCGGGCGCTCCAGGGTATGTGCCGCGCCGTCGGGAGGATCACGCGGCCCATGAGAGTGCGAGGGTGACCGGTGGGATTCGAACCCACGACCACCGGGACCACAACCCGGGGCTCTACCAGCTGAGCTACGGCCACCGCGCGGAAACAGCATAGCCGGGTCGCCGCAGACCACTCAGCGGTCTAGCTCGGGCGCAGGATCAGGTCGAGGCGGCCTCTCGTCTCGTCGCGTCGCAGCTCGTGCACGGAGAACACCGCGCGGAAGCGCCGTGCGGACGCCCGCACGTGGATGTGGGGGCGCCCCGCGTACGCGTTCGGGACCGGGCTCTCGAATCGATATGACCCGTCCCGGCGCGTAAAGACGGTTGCTCGACCGGCCCAGGACGGCGGCACGGAGTAGCCCTTCGGGCCAGCCTGGAAGAGTTCGAGCCGCGCGTGCGCGATCGGTGCGCAGCTGCGGCTCGAGCGGACGATGCCGACGAGGATGTGCCCCTTGCCCACGCTCGACCGGACCGGCGCGCCGGGGCGGTAGCCGGGAACCCGCGAGCCGGGCAGCGTCGGCTTGCACGTCCGCCGCGTGTCCGGTTTCGCCTCCGGCGCGAGCGCGCTCCAGGTGACAAGGAGGGCGATGGCGCAGGTGGCAAGTGGCAGAGACTTCACGTGCGACACCTCCTCAGCAGCCCTTCGGTCGCCGCTCGAGTCGGAGGTCGACTCGACCTCCTCCGGCTATGCCCTGAACCAGCAGCGAGGGGCGCTGCCAGCGGATCGACAGGCGGGTGGAGTGCAGCCCGAGCGCCTGCGGCTCTCCATCCGTCCTGAGGCCCGTCAGATCGATCGGCCGGTCGATCGCCAGCTTGGGGCCGATAGATCCGGCGAGCAGGCTGGATCCCGGCATGAGCCAGCCCCCGAGGATGCGCAGCCGGCGGCAGCCCGGCCCGTACCAGCGGCCGTCGATCGCCGGAGCGAAGTCCGGAGCGGTGTCCTGCCCGAAGCGAGGCGGCCCCGGTGCTTTCGGGGTTACGAGGACGAGAACGCCGTACGTGCCACCCACGAGAAGGAGGAATCCGAGAACGAAGGCGACCAGGATCCGGCGCCACCCGAGCCGCCGGATCCGGACGCTCATGCTCGTCCAAAGAACAGGTGGACTTCGATCTTGGCACGCTTGCTCACCGACAGGACCGGCCCGAACTTCGGGCTCTTGATGCGGTAGTCGGCAAAGGCGATGCGCAGGCTGCCGATCACCTCCAGGGAGTTGCTCGTCCACCGCGCGCGGAGGGGGAAGACGACCTTCCGGGATACCCCGTGCAGCAGGAGGATCCCGGGGGCCGGAAGGGCGAACGTCCTTCCCGTCGCCGTGGTCGGAAACGCCATGGGAGACGTGAGCGTGAACGAGGCGACGGGTTTGTGGAGCAGGAGGCCCCGTACCGCGCCGTCGCGGCGCCGGCGATCGCTCTTCAGGGTCCGGGTATCGGCCGAGACCCTGGTCGAGACGATCGCGCCTCCCTTGACGCGCGCGGAGCCGAGGATGGCCGAGGTACGCCCGACCGCGTCGCTCGGCAGAGGCAGGAACGCGAGGCGCTCGCGCACCCGGTAGCCGACGAATGACTGGGCCGGGATCACGCGCCACACTCCTTCACGATCGACCGTGCGCATCGCCGGTCCTGCCGGAGCGGATTCCGGTAGGACCGACACGGCCAGGGCCGCGGCCAGGGCAAGGGAACGAAGTGGGCGGGAGAGCGCCGACAGCTCGAGCTCCTCGATCTTCCTCACTACGGTCGGGCGACCTGGAAGGTTCCGCCCCCGGCACCTCTCCAGGGAACCCGGCGACGTCGAGAACCGTATGAGCGGTGCGTGGTGAGCCGGCCGCGGAACGAGACCGAGCTGGTCAGGCGTGTTCAGGCGGGCGACAAGGTGGCGTTCGCAGAGTTGATCAAGGCACATCAGAACGTCGCGCTCCGCCTGGCGTGGCTGCTGACCGGCGGTCCTACCGATGCGGAGGAAGCGGTCCAGAACAGCTTCGTCAAGGCGTTCTACGCCTTCGACCGCTTCGCGCCCGGAGCGCCGGTTCGGCCCTGGCTGTTGCGGATCGTCGCCAACGAGGCGCGCGAGGGGCAAAGATCGGCGCCTCGTCGCGCACGCCTTGCGCTGCGGCTCGCCGAGGAGCGGCCGGCAGGGGACGCGGCTCCGGCCCCGCAGGCCGCCACCCTGGCGAGCGAGGAGCGAGCCCGCGTCCTGCGAGCCGTCGAGCAGCTCGGTGAACGCGACCGGTCCGTGATCGCGTGTCGCTACTTCCTCGATCTCAGCGAGCAGGAGACCGCCTCGGTTCTCGGGTGGCGGCACGGCACCGTCAAGTCGCGCTGCTCGCGGGCGCTCGAGCGCCTGAGGGGACTTCTGGAGGAGGCGAATGTCTGAGCTCGAGCCGATCCTGCGCGAGCTGGCCCGCGACCTGGACTACCCGGCGATGCAGGACCAGTCCGAAGCAGTGCTCTCGCGACTCGAGGGCCGGCCCCGTCCGAGGCGTCGCACCCGCACCGTCGTCCTCGCGATCGCGGCCGCTGCGATCGGCCTCGCCGCGGCGAGCCTGGCGCTGTCAGGCGTGCGGACGAGGATCTTCGACTGGTTCGGGTTCGCCGGAGAGCGAATCGAATTCGTGCAGACGTTGCCGCCTTTGCGGGACTCAGCCAGGTTGACCCTCGGAGCGGGCGACCCCGTGTCGCTCAGGGAGGCCCAGCGGCGACTGCCGTATCCGGCGCCGTTTCCTCGGCTCAGCGGTCTGGGGCCTCCCAGCGCAGTTCGTCTCCGAGAGGATCGGAACGATCAGGGATCGGTGTTCCGCGTGTCGCTGCTCTGGGGGAGGCCGCGCGCGTACGTGCTCTTGTTCAGCGCGATTCCCCGGACACCGGTCCTGTCGAAGCAGCAGAGCCGCCTTGCTCGCAAGCGGGTCGGGATCGACTTCGGCAGACGGAAGCCCTACGTCTGGACACGCGTCGACGGCAGCCGGGCGCTCTGGATTGCGGCACCGCACCAGTACATCTTCACGCGGCGCTCGAACGGCTTCTCTTTTCGGACCCGGCCCGCGCAGGACGTCCTCCTGTGGCAGAGCGAGCGCTTCTTCTTCCGCCTCGAGGGTCGCCTGAGCCTCGAGCAGGCAGTGCGCGTCGCAGAGTCCGTGCGGTAGCCCGTTACAGGGATCTTGCAGCCTGTTTACACGACTGCCACGGAGCGCTTACGCTGAGCCTGGATCGTCTCGTGCCACTTCCCTCACGAGAGGAGCTTCGGTGAAGACAGCTGGCAGAGCCTTCGGAATGGCGTTGGCGATCGCAGTCGTGCTGGCGGTATCGGCGGTTGCGTTGGCCGGCTCGGCGAAGACGGAGGGCGGGCTGCTCAAGGGAGCGGTCCATGCCGATGTCAGCAAGCTGATGGAGAACGGCACCACGCGAGAGGTCACGCTCGACCGCGGCGCCGTGACCGCCTCGAGCGCGACCTCGATCTCCCTCGCGCGCGCCGACGGACAGAGCGTCACGCTTGCCGTCGCTCTGGCCACCACGGTCCGTGGCCCGATCGCCGTCGGCTCGAAGGCACTTGTGCTCTCGCGCGACGGAACGGCGCTGTCGATCCGCATCCGCGGAGCCGGCAAGAAGGGGCTGCACCTCCTCCGCGGCGCCGTCCACGCCACCATCGACCTGATCAAGGCCGACGGCTCGACCGACAGCATCACCTACGACCGCGGCGAGATCACGGCCAAGACCTCGTCCTCGATCACGCTGAAGCGCAAGGACGGCAAGAGCGTGACCCTCGCCGCCGACTCGACCACCAAGGTGCGTGAGAAACACACCCTGGTGACGCTCGCGGATCTTCAGGTCGGCGACCGGGCCATGTTCTTCTCGCGTGACGGCAAGGCCTTCCTGATTCGCTGCATCACCAAGGCGAAGGCCTAGGGCTCCGGCCCGTGCCCGTTCCCGCGAGCCCCGCCTCACACGGGGCTCCCTTCCCGTGCGGGCCGTTGCTCGCCGCGCCGGGCCCGCGCGCAAAGAAGGCGAGCCCGAGGCGTGAGGGACAGCACATCCGGGTACGGCCGAACGCCGAGCGGCGAAGGATCCTGCCGGAGCGGCCTCAGGCGTGCTCAGACGGGCTTGGGCGGCGAGAGCGCACCGGCCAGACGCGCGAGACGGCACAATGGACGCGGGCCCCGTAGCTCAGTGGATAGAGCGGCAGACTTCGAATCTGCGAGCGGAGGTTCGACTCCTCCCGGGGCCACTGGGCAATAGGGCTGCAAATCGCGCCCTTTTTCTCATAGCTAGCTTCTCAGATCCTTGACCTCGTGGCCGTGGCGTTGTGGCCAAAAGAGCGACCGCCTCAGAAATACGCAGCCATTGCTGGCCCGGAGCATCATGCGAACTGCGGACGGCATCACACGATGTCGGACGTTGACGAAGCAACGCGTTCCCTGGAACGTCGGGGTGGGGCGGCTCGCCGCAGGCGCCAACCGGGGGGCAGGTGGCCAGCTACGCCGAGGAAGGGTTCAATGGCGGACGTCTCCGCGCAGGTAATTCGTCTAGATCTTCTTCTGCGCCCTCCATTTCGCGAAGATGCTCCGCATCTGCTTGTCGAAGCTCTTCGCCGCCTCTGCCGCGGTCATCTTGTCCTGGGCTACCTCGGCGAACATCTGCGGGATCAGATACTTGATCCAGATCTCGTCCACGGCGGCGTTGGAGAAGCCCGGGTGGCCGACGTTGGTCGTGTATTTCTCTGCGATCGTCGTCAGGATTGTGTACTTGCCGTGCGGCTTGTGCTTGTCCTGCGCCGCGTAGCGGCGGATCCTCTTGAAGCCGCCCTTGACTCCCTTCTCCCACCCCGGGAAGTTGTAGAAGCCGCTGTTCAGGAAGTGCGGCGTGTAGTTGAGCTGCTGGTCGACCAAAAACTTCTTGGCGCCGGCCTTGTTCTTCGCGAACTTCCAGATCACGTAGACGCCCATCACGTGCTCGAGCCCCAACCGCTGGTATGGGCCGCGTGGAATCGGCGCGATCCAGGTCACGTTGGACAGCGCCGGATTCGCGGTGGCGGGGTCGCTGTAGCCCTCGAGGTACCGGGCAATAGAGATCGCGTTGAGGGCCAGCGAGAGGCGGCCGGCCTGGTAGCCCTGGTTGTTGGAGGAGGCCTGCCACGCGAAGACCTCTGAGCTCATACCCCTCTTGTAGATGTCGCGCATCACCTTCAGAGCTTCGATCGTGCCCTTGCTGTTCAAGGTGACCCTGGCCTCCTCGTTCTGGATGAAGCCGCCGTAGCACTGGAGGAGGGCGATGCCGAGCATGTTCGAGTCGAGCTCCTGGGACATGCCCAGCCCGACCGGGTGACCGGAATTCTTGAGCGCCTTGGCGGCCTTGCGAATGTCGTCCCACGTGTTCGGCGCCCGCCCGGCGTTGAACCAGAGGTCGTGCCGATAGTGAACGGGATCGGGCACGTAGTTGTCCGGGAAGCCGAAATACTTCTTCGTCCGTGGGTTGTACGTGCTCCTGTAGCCGAGCCGGGTCATCTTCCCCAGCTTGCGCGTCACCTCCTGAACGATGTCGTTGAGGGGGACGACTGAGTCCTGGAACGACGACGGCGGCGCGAGGAACTGGAAGAGGTCGTGACCCTGTCCGGCAGCGACTTCCGAGGCACCCGTCGCCGGAAGCAGTGCCAGGTTGATGTGGTCGACCGTGACGTCCGTGTCGTTCTTCTCACCCCACTGCTTGGTGTACGTCCCGTCGAACCACGTGTCGTAGGCGGGGACGAAGTGGCTCCACTGCAGGATCTTGAGCGTGTGCTTGAGATCCTGCCCCTTGTACTTGAGCGGTCCGTAGAAGCCGAGTGCCTTGTCGGCGAGGCCGCCGAACATGCTGACCGCGAACGCGCCCGCGCTTGCCCTGCGCAGGAGGTCGCGGCGATTGAGCTGGAAATCCTGCGCTTCCAGCTCGTCGTTCTCTTCCCCCATCACTGCCTCCTTTCTGTCTAGCGGAAGGCGCCGCCGGTGAAGCCGGCGATGAACCGATTGAGGAACGTGTTGTAGAGCAGCGCGATCGGAATGCTCGGGATCAGGGTCGCCGCCATCAACTCGGGCCAGAAATAGACGTCGCCGCGGATGAGGTCGTTCGGGACACCCGCCGAGACGGTCCGGTGCGCCGAAGAGGAGATGAACGTGAAGGCGTAGATGAACTCGTTCACGCAGAGCGAGAACGAGAAGACGACGACGGTGAGGATGCCCGGCAGCGAGATAGGGAAGACGACCCGAGTGAGCGACTTGAGGCGTGAGCAACCGTCCACGAGCGCCGCGTCCTCGAGCTCTTGCGGAATGGTCTTGAAGAAGCCCATCAAGAGCCACGTCGAGAACGGCACCGTGAACGACGGGTAGACGAGGATGAGGGATGCGAGGGAATCCCGCAGCCCGAGCTTGGTGATCACCCGCGACATCGGCAGGAAGAGGAGGGTCGGGGGTACGAGGTAGGTGAGGAAAATCGCTACGCCGAGACTCTGGCCGAAGCGCCCTGAGAGCCGCGCGAGCGCGTAGCCTGCGGGCAGCGAGAGCACGAGCGTAATAACGACGACGACTGCGCCGACCAGTGCCGTGTTGCCGATCCAGGTGAGGTACTTCGTGTGCTCGAAGAGAAACCTCACGTGGGAAAAGGTGGGTGAGTCGTCGCTGTAGCTGTAGGGGACGTTTTCCGGGTGGTAGAAGAGATCCTGGTTTCCCTTGAAGGCGGTCCAGGCCATCCAGTAGATCGGGAACGCCAGAACGATCGCGAATGGGCCGAGGATGACGTATGGCCCGAATCTGCGCCGAAGGTTCAGGACTCCGGGCACTACGTCACCTGCACCCGTCGTGCGAAGAGGAGCATGAGCACGCTCGCGATCGCCAGCACCGGGAAGAGATGCAAGGACACGGCGGCGCCCTCGCCGAGCGAGCCGGACTGGATCCCGGTCGTGAACGCCCACGTCGTGAGCACCTGCGTGGAGTTGAACGGTCCGCCGTTCGTGAGCAGGTAGACGACCGTCATGTCGGTCGCGGTGAAGACGACCCCGAACAAGAGCGCCACGATCGCGATCGGAAGCTGCAGCGGGAGCGTCACATAGAACAGCTTCTTCAGGCCAGTCGCGCCGTCGACCGCCGCTGCGTCATCGACCTCCTTTGGGATCGAAGCCAGCCCGGCGATGAAGATCACGGTGGCGAAGGGGAGAATCCGCCACGCGTGCACGAGGATGATCGAGAACATCGCCAGGCTCGATGTCCCCAGCCACTGAGGCGGATTCACTGCACTGCAGTTCGAGACATTGAAGAGCGTGCAAACGACGCCCGTCAGATGGATCTCCTTGAGCGTCCAGTTGATGACGCTGAAGAGCGAATCGAAGATCCAGAGCCATCCGATCGTGCCAAGCGCGACCGGTGTCGCCCACGGCAGGAGGATGAGGAAGCGAAGGATCCATTTCCCGCGAAAGTCCTTGATCAGCTGGTGGGAGAGGATGGCGGCTCCGAGGAGGACGAGCACCTGAGACGCAACCGTGAAGATGAACGTGTTCAGGACGGCGTCGCGGAAGATGGAGTCGTGCCAGAGGCGCGTGAAGTTGTCGATTCCCGCCCACGACCCGGACAGCGAGCCCGCGGTCGCATTCGTGAAGCTGAGGTAGATGGCGAGCACCAAGGGTGCGCCCACGAGCAGCAGGATGAAGATGACCGCAGGACTGATCAGCGCCGGCGCGAGGAACCGCCGCTCCTCGAGGACGTTCCGCCAACGACTACCTGCAGTGGCTGCCTCGGCAGCTACCCCATTGCGGCGCGATCCTAGTAGATTGCGCCCGGGTGCCGACGCGCGGCAAAGGGGGTCCGCGTGGCGAGGGTCGAGCTCGAAAAGCTGACGAAGGTCTACCCGGATGGCACGAAAGCTGTCGACTCGCTCGACCTCGAGATCCGCGACGGGGAGTTCGTCGTCTTCGTCGGCCCGTCCGGCTGCGGGAAGACGACCGCCCTGCGCATGATCGCGGGCCTGGAGCCGATCACAGAGGGCGAGGTGCGGATCGGCGGCCGGCCTGTCAACGACCTGCCGCCCAAAGATCGCGACATCGCGATGGTCTTCCAGAACTATGCCCTCTACCCGCACATGACCGCGTACGCGAACATGGGCTTCCCGCTCAAGATGCGCGGAGTCTCGAAGCGTGAGATCGACCGTCAGGTGATGAACGCCGCGCGGATCCTCGGCCTTGCTGACGTGCTCGAGAAGAAGCCGCGCACGCTCTCGGGTGGGCAGCGCCAGCGCGTCGCGATGGGACGGGCGATCGTGCGCGAGCCACAAGTCTTTCTCATGGACGAGCCCCTCTCGAACCTGGACGCGAAGCTTCGCGTCGAGATGCGCGCGGAGATCGCTCGGATCCAGCGCTACCTGAAGGTGACCACGGTCTACGTGACCCATGACCAGGTCGAGGCGATGACAATGGGCGACCGCGTCGCCGTGATGCGCAGCGGCCTACTGCAGCAGGTGGACGTGCCGCAGCGTCTCTATGACCGGCCGGCGAACCTGTTTGTGGCTGAGTTCATTGGTTCCCCGGCGATGAACCTGATCCAGGCACGGCTGACGCGCGACGATGGCCGCCTCGCGGTCGAGTTCGGAGGCCATCGCTTCGACCTGGAGCAGCGCACGCTCTCGGAGCGGCCTGCGCTTTCGCGCTACGAAGGGGGCGATCTCGTGCTCGGTATTCGCCCTGAGGACCTGGAGGACGCGAGCCTGGTGCGGGAGCGGGCGGACAGCACGCTCGCCGCGACCGTCGACATCCGCGAGGACATGGGCTCGGAGGTATTCGTCCACTTCTCGGTGAACGCTCGTCCCGTCCGAACCGAGGAAGTCGTCGCGGCGCTCGAGGAGGAGGCAGTCGAAGCGATCGCCGAGCGGGCGCGCCGCAAGGGCGTGCCCTTCGTCGCCCGGCTCGAGCGGCTGACGCGGGCGCGGGAAGGTGAGCGTGTGGAGCTCGTCCTGGATACGAAACGTCTCCATTTCTTCGATCCGGAGAGCGGCGCCGCGATCTATGACGCCGTGGAAGTGTGACTCCCGAGGAATGCGCAGTACGCGTGCCGTACGCGCTCCTCAGAAATTCCTGCAAACGGGCCACCTTCGGAGGTGTCGCAAGCCAGCAATCTGCGTGTGGGGAGCCGAAATGAATCAGCTCAAGGCAGTCGTGCCCGATCAGGCTGGACGAGCGAGGCGCTTCGGATGCTTGCCCCGCTGCGAAAAGAAAGGGAGGCGGCTGGCCGGCCGCCTCCCGTGAACAGAAGCCGCTGTGCTCCTTACGGTTTCGTCGCCTTGCCCTCGATCGCGGCCTTGCCGTTGCTGATCTGGATCTGGTGCGGCTTCTTTTCCTCAGGCTTCGTCACGTGGACTTCGAGCACGCCGTTGTCGTAGCGAGCCGAGATCTGATCCTCAGCCACGCCGCGCGGCAGCCCGATCGTCCGCGAGAAGCTGCCGTACCGACGCTCAAAGCGATACAGGCGGTCGGCGGCGACTTCGTGTGAGCGCTCACGCTCGGCGCTGACTGTGAGGGCACCGTCCTCGAACTCGATCGAGACCGTCTCCTTCGGGATGCCGGGCAGATCGAACGCGTAGACGATGTCGTTGTCCGTCTCCCAGACATCCATCGCCGGAGCCCAGGGGCCACGTGTAGTGCTGCCGCCGTTCCCTACGCCGAGCAGGTTGATGAAGCGGCCCATCTCACCTTGGAGAGCCGTCACCTCACGGAAGGGATCAAAGCGAACGAGAGTCGTCATAAGTGTCTCCTTCTTCTCCTCATAAGTTGCTAAGAAATCAATAATAAAACCTAAGTGGATAATTGTCAAGTTATGCAGCTCGCCTAAGGCCCGCCAAGGTCGAATTGGGAGGACAGCTCGCGTGGGGCTAGAGAAGCCACTCCGCCAAATGGCCTCCTTGGATGGGTGCTTCGCGCTTGAAGAACGGCGAGCCTCACAGCCTGATGGCAGTGAATGCCAGTGGACTCGCCTACTGCTACGCCTGAGCGGGCGAAGCGTGCTCGCCGAGTTACTTCGACGTGTTCTCTGAGCGCCGGCCAGCTGCGCGAGGACCAAAGCCGGCGCAGGCGTACAATCAGACACCCCCGTTGATTGGCGCATCGTAGTCGCGCAGCGCTGATCGGTCGGGAGTACCGATGGCGGATCCTGCTACGCGTGACCTTAGTTTGAGTCCGAAGGGAGGGGCGATGACGGCAGCCCCAACTCCCCGACCGCCCGTCGCTCGGTTTCAAAAGGATCCACTGGCGGTGATCGCCATTTCTGCTGTGCCGATCGTGCTCGAAGGCAGGTATCGGCGGCTGCTCGCAGCACTCTGGCGCATCCGTCGGTCGCCGAGGGGCCGCTGGCTGCTCGCCGCCGCATCGGGCGCCTTGGCGATCGC
>WNFV01008730.1_pt1 | contig 15480 bp, 5 predicted proteins | sample 5400101 | NCBI WGS metagenome assembly WNFV01 (sample SAMN13153361, study PRJNA577476) | soil metagenome | isolation source: 115 cm soil or saprolite under grassland replicate 1 | place: USA:California | collected 2016-06-15 | reverse complement strand
GCCTCGGTGCGCGGCGCGGCGACCGTCGAATGGTTCGACGCCGGATTGAGCGGGCTGCAGGCGCCGCGGCTCGGCGATTACCGGCTGCAGATCGCGGCGAGCGGCGACCGCGCCGAGCTGAGACTGTCGACGCTGCGCGGGGACCTGCGCATCACGGCCGGCGGCGAATGGCGGGCGGCGCAGCCGCGGATGATCCAGCTGCGCGGCACCGCGCAGGCTTCGGCGGAGCGCAGGGACCTCGAGCCCTTTCTTCGCGCGATAGGAGTGATGAGCATCGGGACCTCCCAGCCCTTTGTGTGGACGGTGCCGGTCGGGCGAGCCGCCGGGTGAGTTCGCGCTGCTGCATTAGAGGAGAGCCGACCACCACCGGGATGATCCACATGATCCGTGAGGAGTTATCGACCGCGATACACGAGCTGCGGGCTCGTCCCGTCAGGAAAAGCCTGAGGGACTATCAGGTAAAACCTAGTTTCTGAAGGAACGCCGAAGCCTACTATTGCCACCCGGAATCTGCCGACCGCAGCTCAAGTGCCTACAAAGTTTCGATGCGGATATATCTGCGGCGTGCGCGCTAAAGCCGCCGCATGGGAGGAGAGCTGATGAGCCGCGAGCACTTCGAGTGGATTCTGGGCAGCCTGTGCCAGCTGCACCGGGTGCCCTTTGATCCGGCGCTGCTGGCACAGCAATTCCCGCCTCCTTACGATCGCGCCGCGCTCCTTGGCGCCGCCAAGGCGCTCGACTTCAGGGTCGGCGAAAGAACGGTCGGCGCAAAAGATCTGATCGCGTTGCCGCTGCCCTGCGTGGCGTTCCTGAAGCGCGCGAAAGAAACGCCGCTGCCAGCTGGCCCCGAGAGCGCCCCCGCACAGGTAGAAGAAGCGCCCGCGCCGAAACCCGCCCTGATCGTCAAGGCGGGCGACAAGGGGATGCTCTACTTCGAGGCGGGCAGCAACACTCCGCATCAGCTTCCTCTGGAGCAGTTCGACGCTTGCTTCGAGCCATCGGTCGTGCTGATCGCCCGAGAGGCGCCGCAGGCAAGCGACCCGGACCTGCCGCTCACCAAGCCGGCCTTCGGCTTCAAGTGGTTCGTCCCGGAGCTTCTGAAGCACAAGCGCATCTGGCGCGATGTGCTCGCCGCGTCGCTTGCGATCCAGCTGGTAGCGCTCGCGACGCCGCTTTTTACGCAAGTCGTGATCGACAAGGTGGTCGTGCACCACACGAGTAGCACTCTGTGGGTGATCGGCATCGCGCTCGTCATGTTCATGCTGTTTTCCACGGCCATGACCTGGATGCGCCAGTACCTGGTGCTGCACACCGGCAACCGCGTGGACGCGGTGCTCGGACAGACGGTGCTCCGGCACCTCTTACGCTTGCCCATGCCTTACTTCGAGCACCGCCAGACCGGGGTGCTGGTCGCTAGGCTCCATGGCGTGGAGCAGATCCGCGAGTTCGTCGCCGGGGCGGCGGTGACGCTGCTTCTCGACTGCCCGTTCCTTTTCATCTTTCTCGCGGTGATGTTCTGGTACAGCTGGCAGCTGACCCTCATCGTGCTGGCGATCCTCGTCCTCATCATCGGGCTGAGCTTGGGCGTCACGCCGATCTTCCGCGCGAAGCTCAACCGGCAGTTCCTGGTGGGGGCGAGGAACACCGCCTTCGTCACCGAGTACGTCTCGGGCATGGCGACGGTGAAGTCGCTGCAGATGGAGCCGGTGCTGGAGAGCCGCTATGGCGAGCTGCTCGCGCAGTACTTGGCCGCGAGCTTCGAGACCAAGCAGCTCGCCAACACCTACAACACGGTGGCGAACGCCCTGGAGCAGACCATGACGCTCACGATCCTCGTCGTGGGGGCGCTCGTTGTCATCGACAGCGCCGCGAACGCCGCGAGCGGCGCTGCGACCTTCACCATCGGGATGCTGGTCGCCTTCCAGATGTTCGCGAGCCGCGTGAGCCAGCCGATGCTGCGGCTGGTGGGCCTGTGGCAGCAGTTCCAGCAGGCCGACGTCGCGGTCAAGCGCCTGGGCGACATCATGGACATGCCGGCCGAGCCCTACACGCTCACCCCGCAGCGCGCAGGCACGGGACAGGCGGGGCGGATCGAATTCCAGTCGGTCTCGTTCCGCTACTCGGAAAAGCATCCGTGGCTGTACCGCAACCTCAATCTCACCATCAAGCCCGGGCAACTCACGGTCCTTGTCGGCCCCAACGGCTGCGGCAAGAGCACGCTCGCCAAGCTCCTGCTCGGCTTCTATCCCCCGAGCGACGGCCGCATCCTGATCGACGGCCAGGACGCCCGCTACTTGAGCGCGAACGAGCTGCGCGCGGGGTTCGGCGTGGTGCCGCAGGAGACGACGCTGTTCTCGGGCACTGTATACGACAACCTCCAGATGGCGAGCCCGCACGCCGATTTCGCGCAAATCGCCGAGGCTTGTCGCATGACGGAGATCCACGAGACCATCGAGGCCCTCCCGCAGGGTTACCAGACAACGCTCGGCGAGCACGGTGTCGGTCTCTCGGGCGGCCAGCGCCAGAGGATCGCCATCGCGCGGGCGCTCTTGAAGCGCCCCAAGGTGCTGATCTTCGACGAGGCGACGAGCAACCTCGACCAGCCCACGGCCGAAGCCTTCTCCCGGACCATCAACCAGCTGAAGGGCAAGGTGACGATGCTCTTCATCGCGCACAACCTGCCGCGCGGGCTGCAGGTGGACGAGGTGATGCAGTTCGGGGCAGCGAAGCCTGGCGGGCAAGCCGCCGCCGAGCCGCAGCCGCCCAAGCAGATGACGGTGATCGAGGAAGAGAAGGCCAAGCCGTGACTCGGAAACTGAGAGACGCGGGGAAGCGTTTAACGAAACGAAAAGAGGTCAACATGGCAGAAGCACCGAAGAAGGACACGCAAGACAAGGACAGCGCCGACGGCGCCAAGCCTGCGGCGAAACAGGCAGGCGCCGAGAGCAAACAGATGGGCATTCGCCTGGTGCCGGTCGAAAACTCCGACCAGCCGGTCGTCGCCAACTACTGCTCGATCAACGTCGCCCCCGGCATGGCGTTCATCGACTTCGGGTTCCTTGAGCCCGGGATGCTCGCGGCGCTGCCGCGCGTGGCGCGCTCAGGCGGCAAGCTCCCCGAGCGGCTGAACGGCAAGCTCGCGGTGCGCGTGGCGCTGGGGTACGACGCGCTCGCCCATCTGCACCAGCAGCTCGGCCGGGTACTGACGGGCCTGAGCGCCGCCGTGGCGCAGAAGAAGTCTGACTAATACCGAACTCGCAGATCGAAATGAATTTCTCGAAAAGACGCAGCGGCGATCCCACGACTTGGGATACGACTGCGGTGAACGACGAGATCGATCATGTCCCTCTTCGTTTGGCGCGCATCGACACGGCGCAAGATCCTCGCGCAGCGGGCGCCGGTCGAGTCGGGTGCACATATGTCCTGAGCGCGGTCGAACGCGGCGCGCTGCTCGGGGTCATCGACGCCGCGGCGGGAATTCGCACGCTCAATGAACTATGGCGCTGGAGCCGGGGGGCTCTGCAGCGCATTCTGCCGCATGGAATGTTCGCCTGTGGGATGGGCGCGGTTCGCAACCGCCGCCTGACGGTACGGCCCATCTTGTTCGGCCGCTTCCCCACCGCGCTGCCGCGCAAGGAAGCGGTGGCCGCGAACTTCAACCTGATTTCACAGCTGGTGTCCAGTTGCTGGCGCGTGCGCAGGCCCCAGTTGCTCGTGGCGGGCCCCAATACGGCCGGGACCGGCAACCCGTTGGGAAACAGCGCCGCGCACGGCGTGTTCGATGCCGGCGGGCCGGAGTTCAGCTTCATCGCGCTGTGCCAGATCCCCGCCAAACCGGATGCCCGTCACGCCTATGCGCTGAAGTTGCTCGCGCCCTCGCTGCACGTGGTGTTGCAGCGCATACGCCCGGCGGAAAATACCTCCGTGCAGGAGGTTCCGGCGGCGCCCCTACAGCTCAGCGTGCGCGAGGTGGAGGTGCTGCGCTGGCTGCGCCAAGGCAAGAGCGCCTGGGAGGTAGCGCAAATCCTCGGCCGCAGCGAGCACACGGTCAAGAACCAGATGCGGAGTATCTACCGCAAGCTCGGTGCGGCGAACAGAGTCCAGGCCCTCCACCGGGCCTCCCAACTTGCGATTTCGGACTGACCAGGATATAGCACGAACGTGTCATATGAAGACCAGCTCCATTCGGATAGTCTGAGCGGCTCAGTTTTCGGGCTACCTCAGCCTGACCCATCGGGGTTTCAGATATAAGGAGTATTCGTCATGCGGCTTCACACGATTTCGAATTACCGTCAAGCACGGCATACGTCGTTCCAGTCCCTCCATTTGTTAGCGTGCCTTCTTTCGGCGCTGTTAGTTCTGACGAGTGCGTGTGCGGCAGACCCTTCCACATCGTCTAAGTTTACGGCGACAGCTGAAGCACCGAGTGGCGATTTCTCATCGAAATGGGTTGGGCCGTATGACCCGCTAAGTCGAGCATGCGACAGAGACATTTTGTCCGTAGGAGAATCGAAGTTTAGCTGGGGGAATTGCAAAGGAGTAAAGACTCGTTTGATCTCGGCTTCGGAAACAGAGTTGGTGTTCTCGGTTGATTCAAACGCGAATTGCGGATGGGCCGGATGGACAGTGGCCTTAACTACACCTTCGGTTGAGTCGCGTACCGTTAGCGTTAACGCTTATCGCAACCTGAAAGATTATCAGGCAAAGCAGAGCAAAGCGTTTTGTGCCTATTCGAAGAATTTTTGATTGAAATTGCATATTGTGGGGAGAAGATCATGCGTCTACACACAATCAACGATTACCAGACCACCGCACGCTACAATTTTTTGTTGACCGTAGAAGGTGAGCGACTCTTCGCCTATGTGGATGCCGCTGGTATCGCCACAATCGGCATCGGCATCAATCTCCGCGTGCATGGTCGTTTAATCCTACAGACTTTGGGATTCGATCTAGGCGGAACGGTATTAACTGACGCAGCACTGGCAGCTGAGCAGGGTTACATTGATCAGCTTCTTACAGCGATTAGTCAGCCTTTTTCATCGAATAACACACCGAGCAACCAAGCACTTGCGACATTCAACACTATTCTCCAGCAGCGTGCCTCTGATACGGTTTATCCGAGTACGTTCACGCGCACGACACAGTTTGAATTGGTGTCGACGGAGGTGAGCCGACAGATTTTGAACCAAGTCCTCGATGGGTATGCCGTCCCGGGTAAGAATTTTTCTGGGTATGAGAGTGTTCTGGATACCTGGCTTACACGAACAGGAGTAAGCGTCCGGCAACCGGACCTCATGAGTCGCGGCAGCCCCGAGCGCCTCGCACTTCTCTCGCTTGCGTTCAACAGCCGCGTTCATGAAAACGATCAGCCCGGTACCCCATGGAATGATGCCGGTCTTCCAACTTTGCTCGGCCCCAAACTCGCTAACGCGCTTTTGAACGACGACCGCGCCGAAGCGTGGTACGAGATCCGCTACAACAGCGGCGTCGATGCTCGGCGCTTTCTCGAAGCAGACACCTTTGGTCTCTACGATTCGGGTCCTCTTGGCGAGGCGGACTACAAGGCTGCTTATCGCATGCTTACTCGCCATCGCACAAAGATTTTCGGCGCCGACGGTATAGCGGGTACGAGTGACGACTACGAGCAGGTCAATCTAGCCCGTCTCAACACTGCTATCGCTTGGGGGAACTCACTCATCATAGCCGTTAAGAACATCAATGCCCACCTTGCTCAGGCCCAGGAGTACCTCGCTGATACCTACGGTGTCGGCATTCCCGTCGACTGGCAAAACGTCTTCGTCGGCGAAGATCAAACGACCCTCTACTACAAAGGCACCGACGCCGACTCCCTAAACGGCACTACTCAGAGCGATCTCATTTTCGGCGAATCCGGGAACGACATCTTAACTGGCGGTAAAGGCGACGACATCCTCCTGGGAGGAACGGGAGACGATCTCTACTCCTTTAGCACCGGAGACGGGCATGATCGCATCATCGATGACGATGGCATCGGTGCGCTGTTCCGGGATGGGGACGCTATCAATCTCGGCATCCAGGGGGATGCCACGCACTGGATCTTCGGCGACACGAGCTTTACGAAGGCCGATGGCTCGACGCTGAGCATCACCTTCCAAGGCAGCGACGACGTCATCACCGTAAATGACTTCGATTTCTCGGCCGCTCAAGGACCCGCGGGCTATCTCGGCATCCGGCTCTGGGATCTGCGCGCCCAGCCGCAATTCACCCGCACGTTGTTGGGTGATCTGCAACCGGTCGACTCCGATCCCTCGCAGCCCGGGGATCAGCTCCAGTACGACCAATGGGGGAACGTGATCACGACCGCGCAAGCGGCGCCGGATCGTGACGATTCGTTGTACGGCGAAGACGATACGGCCGATCTTATCCAGGGCGGCGGCGGCAACGATATCCTCTTTGGCGATACGGCGCAGTTGCCGGCCGCCGGGCCGCGCACCAACCCCGTCAGCTCAGCCGTCGGCGCGGCCGACTGGATCCAGGGAGGCGCTGGGCGGGACTACATCGACGCCGGCCCGGGCGACGATCTCGTGGAGGGCGGGGCGGACGGCGTATCGAACGGTGACGTCGGCGGAGACGTCGTTGACGCGGGTTCGGGCAACGACGAGGTCTATGGCGATGTGAAAACCAGTCCCGCCGATGCCATTGCTGCGGGCAACCTCGAGAACGCGACCAATCAAAAGGGTGATTTTCTGTCCGGCGGCGCGGGCGACGATTGGGTCGTCGGCGCACAGGGCAACGACGTGCTTTCCGGTGGCGACGGCGGCGACCTGCTCATCGGAGGAGCGGGGAACGACGACATCTGGGGGGATCGCGATCTCGCGGCGGGGATAGGGTGGAGTGTCCAGCGCCAGATCACGGTCGTGAATGGCATCCCCCAGTTTTTCTCGAATTATTCGGGCGTCGTGGTTCGCACCGACGGCACGGTCGGCGGCGACGACGTCATCTATGGCGGTTCCGGCGATGATTGGATAGCCGGTGAGGCCGGGGACGACTTTATCGACGGCGGCGCCGATAACGACGCGCTCTTCGGCATGAGCGGCAACGACATCCTGATCGGCGGCAGCGGGGACGATTGGCTGTTCGGGGACTTCGCGTCGGCGCAGGAAGGGGCGGATTACCTCGACGGGGGCACCGGGAACGATCACCTCTATGGTGACGGCGGCGGCGACATCCTGATCGGCGGGCAGGGCGACGACACGCTGGCCGGAGGTGCAGGCAAGGACATCTATATCTACAACCGGGGCGACGGCGTCGACGTGATCGACGACGTGCCGGCGGACGCGGACGGCGCCGATGCGAGCGTGCTCGTGCTCGGGCCGGGAATCACGCGCGAGCAGATCAAGTTCCGCACGGGCTCGCTGCTTCTGGACTTGGGCGAAGGCGACGCCATCCACTTCGAAGGTTTCGACCCGCTCAATCCGACCAACACACCTTTGACCGGTGAAATCCGCTTCGCTGACGGCGAGGCCCTAACTTACGCCGACATCCTCGCCCAGGGTTTCGATATCGACGGCACCGAAGGGGACGATGACGGGCACGATGCGGCGCACCCGATGCTCACGGGCACGGGTGTCACCGACCGCATCCGAGGTTTTGGCGGCAACGACATCCTGGCCGGATTCGGCGGCGACGATGTGCTCGACGGCGGCACGGGCAACGACGAGCTGCAAGGCGGCGACGGCAACGACACGCTCCTCGGCGGCGACGGCGCCGATCGACTGTTCGGTCAGGCCGGCGACGATTATCTCGAAGGCGGTGCGGGCGCCGATACGCTGCAGGGCGGGGCGGGCAACGACACCTACGCCTTCGACGCGTTCGACACCATCATCGACGCCGAGGGCGTAAGCACGATCCTCTTCGGCGAAGGCATCGTGCCGGAAAGTCTCAACCTGGATCGCGTGGTGGTCAGCGGCCAGTCCCGCCTGATCATTTCGCGCCCGGGCGAGACCGCGCCGGGCCTGGAGATCCGCGGCGCCGCGCTCGATACGCCGAACTTCGTCTACGCCTTCGCCGACGGCACCACACTCAGCCAGGCGGATTTCCTCGGCAAGACCTACCGCGTGGCGCAGACGCTCTTCGGCGGCAGCGGCAACGACACCCTGCGCGGTTACGCCGGCAACGACCAGCTGTTCGGGTCGGCGGGCAACGACATCCTCATCGGCAACGACGGCAACGACTCGCTTTCGGGAGGCGACGGGAACGATACGCTGTCGGGCGACGCGGGCAACGACGTGCTGGACGGCGGCGCGGGCGCCGACACCTATCTCTTCGGCCGCGGCGACGGCGCCGACACGGTGATCGAAACCGGCACCGACGCCGGGATCGACGTCGTCCGGCTCGCCGACGGCATCGGCCTCGCCGACGTCACGCTGCGGCACGAGGCGAACGGCGACCTGAGCGTGACGCTCGATTCCGGCGACCGGCTCACGCTCCAGGGTTGGTATGCGAATCCCACCGCGCGCGTCGAGCAGATCGCATTCGCCGACGGCACGGTGCTCGGAGCGCCCGATCTTTCCGCCATCGCCGTCCTGCCGATCACCGGCACCTCGGGCAGCGACAGCCTGACCGGCACTCCTTACACCGACACGCTGCAGGGCATGGCGGGCGACGACACGCTCGACGGCGGCGCCGGCGACGACGTCCTCCAGGGCGGCGCCGGCAGCGACGTGTACGCGCTCGGCTGGGGCATGGGCAAGGACACGGTCATCGAAGAGCCGGGCGAGACGAGCACGATCGCGCTGGCGCGGGCAATGAGTCTCGACGACATCGCTGCCGCGAGAACCGGGAACGACTTGTTCGTCCGCATCCGCGGGACGGAAGAAGGGCTCCTCCTCAAGGATTACTACACGCAAGTCCAGGACTGGCGTCTCCGGACTGCGGACGGGCAGACGACGCTGCTCGCGGATTTCCTGGCGCAGCCGGCGCCCACGACGGGCAGCGAAGTGATGGATCTGTGGGAGGCGCGCAAGACGCAGTTCAGAGCCGAGTTCTACGGCCTGCAAGGCGGACAGCTGCTGGCCGACGGCACGCTGCATACCCGCGGCGACACGATCAGTGTTTTTGTCAACGAGACCTACTTCAACGGCGACCGTAGCACCGGCACGCTGAGTGTGTCGGAGCCCAGTACCATTGACACGTATCGGCACTTGGAGATGAACAGCATCACCAGCGATGACGCATTTCAATTCTGGAGCTTCGACGCTCGCGACGCGGGCGGAGGGGGGCAGACTCAAACCGCAGCGACTTATTCGGTCGCCTGGAATCCGCCTAGCTTGGACAGGACGACGACCTATATCGGCGATTTCATCGGCTTCGACGAACAAATACATCCGCTCTACAGAACGACGGAGTCGGGCTTACTTACCGCACGCGTGCTCGATGTGGCGCCCGGTACTTCAAACGGCGGATCGATCTTCAATGCGATTCTCAACGGCACGGCGCTGCCCGGCAGCGTGAACGGCACGCTTTTCTCCGAGACGAGACCCTCCTATATCACCGAGGTGCGCGCCGGAGCCTCGGACAACGTGATCGAGTTCTTCCGCGGCTATGGGCTGGTCGACGGCGGCGCGGGCAACGACCTGATCGACGCGATCGGCAGCGGATTCTGGGACACCCCCGCGGGAGGCGATTTCCTTTACGGCGGCGCTGGCAGCGACCGCATCACGGGCTCAGGCTACAGCGATTTCATCGTCGGCGGCGACGGCAACGACGAGCTGGCCGGGTGGGAAGACAACGACATCTATTACTTTTCGGCCAGCGATACCGGGGTCGATATCGTCAACGAGGTGACGCCGAACTTGTGGAACACCGTGTTCGGAGGAAGTCATGGCGTCTTGAACGACGTCGGATTCGAAAGCACCGACACGGTGGAATTGGGCCCGGGAATCACGCCCGACATGCTGAACGTCAGCTTTGGCAGCGTGATGATGCCATTCCTGTTTTTCACTCCCGACATCAAGAAGCCGTACGACTCGGTCGATATCTCCTGGGGAGCGGGCAGCAGCGTACGGGTGTTGCTGCCGGACTTGACCGATCCCGACGTGGTGAGCGAGATGAGCATGAGCCCCGGCGCGTCGTGGGGCGTGGAGTACTTCAAGTTCGCCGACGGGACCGTGCTCACGATGGACAACATGATCGCGCGCACTCAAGGCCGGGGCATGACCTTGCAGGGCACCCAGGACGCCGACGTGCTCTCGGGCGGACGCGGCGACGACGTCATCTCCGGGCTGGGCGGCAACGACGAGATCTACGGCGGGGACGGCAACGACGTGCTGGACGGCGGCGACGGCGACGACTACGTCGAGGGCGATGCCGGCAACGACATCCTCGTGGGCGGCGACGGCAACGACGACCTGGAGGACTGGCAGGGCAACAACGTGCTCGAGGGCGGTGCCGGCGACGACTATATCTACCACGAGACCAACAGCTTCGTCGTTGGCGGTGCGGGCAACGACTGGATCGATTCGTTCCGCGGGCCCGACTCGGTGATCGCGTTCAACGCGGGCGACGGCGCGGACACGATTTACGCCGCAGACGACCTCACCCTTTCGCTGGGCGGCGGTATTACTCCCGCGGATCTGTCGCTCAGCCAGGACGGCGCCGACCTCGTCCTGTCGATCGGTCAACTCGACAGCATCAGATTTACGCGCTTTAACGAGCCAGACCCGAGCGCCTGGCCGCAGATCACGCTGCAGACGTTTGGCTCGGTGCACACCTACGACTTCAATGCCGTCATCGCCGAGTTCGAGCAGGCGCGTGCCGCCGATCCTTCGCTTACGCAATTCGCCATCGCCGCTTCGCTCCAGGGGCACGAAACCGCGACGAGCGAGACCGTGGCGCGCGGTGGGGCGCTCGCGTGGCAGTACGCCACCACGGGTAGCCTAGACGCGCTCAGCACGGCGCAGATCGGGCAGGTCATCGCCAACCCCGAGTTCGGCGCGGTGGCGCAGTCCATTACCGGCGAGGAAACAAATCAGGCGCCGACACTCGCGCATCCGATCGCCGACCAGGCGGCGATAGAGGACGCTGCCTTCAACTTCGCGGTGCCAGCGGACGCGTTCTCCGATCCGGATGGCGATACGCTCGCATACGCGGCGACGCGCGCCGACGGCTCGGCGCTTCCCGGGTGGCTCGCATTCGACGCGGCGACGCGCAGCTTCTCCGGTACGCCCCGGAACGGGGATGTCGGACCGCGACGGACGGCTCGAGCACCTCGGCCTCGGACGTCTTCAGCGTGGCGGTAGCGAACACCAACGATGCGCCGGTCGCGGTGGACGACTTCTTCATGGTGGACGAGGACTTCGCGCTTGGGTTGGTGCGAGGAACCGTCATCCCCAATGATTTCGACATCGATCCGACCCACGACATCTTGACGATCGTCTCGGTGCAGAACGCGCAGCACGGCAGCGTGAGCTTGAACGACGGCGGGCAGATGGCGACGTTCATCCCGGACGCGAACTACAACGGGGCGGCAGGCTACGACTACACGATCAGCGATGGCAACGGCGGTTTCTCCACGGCGACGGTCCATATCAACGTCCTGCCGGTGAACGATGCGCCGACCGTGGCAAACGCGATCGCCGATCAGGCGGCGACCGAAGATGCCGCCTTCAGCTTCACCGTTCCGGGCGACACCTTTGCCTCGATCCCGATACCGGAACCTTCAGCGGGACTCCGACCAACGACGACGTGGGTACGCTCAGCCTGAAGGTGACGGCCACCGACGGCGGATTCCTTTCCGTCTCGGATGTCTTCGACGTGGCGATCGCGAACACCAACGATGCGCCGATGCTTGTGAACCCGATCCCCCAGCAAGACGCGACCGAAGACCAGGCCTTCAGCTTCACGCTGCCGGCCGATACCTTTGTTGACGTAGATGCGGGGGACACGCTTGCCTACAGCGCAACCCTCGATGACGTGTTCTTCTCGCCGCTGCCGAGCTGGCTTGCCTTCGACGCGGCGACGCGCACCTTCAGCGGCACGCCCGCCAACGGCGACGTCGGTTTCGTGAGCCTGCGGGTGGTCGCCACCGACCAGGGCAATACCCAGGCCTACGCCAGCTTCGGGCTGAGGGTGGAGAACACCAACGATGCGCCGACGGTGACGAACCCGATTGCCGACCAGACGAGCACCGAGGACGCGCCTTTCAGCTTTACCGTGCCGGCGAACACCTTCGCAGACGACGACGCGATCCACGGCGATATCCTCACTTATGGCGCGGTGCTGGCGAACGGCTTCGCGCTGCCAAGCTGGCTGTCGTTCAACTTCCTCACGCGGACTTTCACGGGTACCCCGACGAACGCGGATATCGGTTCGATCAGCGTGCGCGTCTTCGCTACCGACGAGTTCGGCATCCTCGTCTCGGATGTCTTCAACCTTACCGTCGTCAACACCAACGACGCGCCGACCCTGGTGAATCCTTTAGCCGATCAGTCGGCGACCGAGGACAGCGCCTTCAGCTTTACGGTGCCGGCGAACACGTTTGCGGACGTGGACGCCGGGGACAGCCTCGCCTACACGGCGACGCTCGCCGACGGCTCGGCGTTGCCGGCTTGGCTCTCCTTTAACGCTGCGACGCGGACTCTCTCGGGCACTCCTCTTAACGGGGATGTGGGGACGATCAGCGTCAAGGTGACGGCGACGGATAGCGCGAGCGCTTCGGTCTCGGATGCCTTCAGCCTGACAGTGGCCAATACGAATGATGCGCCGACGGTGGCGAACGCGATCGCCGATCAAAACAGCCAGGTCGATGTAGCGTTCGATTTCATCGTTCCTGGGAATACGTTTGCAGATGTAGACCTGGGCGACAGCCTGACCTACAGCGCGAGGCTTGCCGACGGCAACCCGCTGCCGAGCTGGCTCAGCTTCGATGCAATGACTCGTTCCTTCAGCGGCACGCCCACAAGCGGCGACGTCGGCTACCGCATTCGTGTCACCGCGACCGATCTTTCGGGCGCAAGCGCGAGCGACGACTTCAGTCTGAGCGTCATCCTTCGAGGGACGATCACCGGCACGGAAGGCAACGACAACCTCGTGGGTACTACGGGCCGTGACCTGATGCAGGGTCTCGGCGGCAACGACACCCTCACGGGTCTAGCCGGTGATGACACGCTGGATGGCGGCACGGGTGCCGACGCGATGATCGGCGGCGCCGGCAGCGACATCTATTTCGTCGATAACGCGGGCGATGTGGTGACGGAGAACGCCGGTGCGGGGACCGATACGGTGCAGAGTTCGGTGACCTATACGCTCCCGGAAAACGTCGAGAACCTCACGCTGACTGGGGCAGGGTCGATCGACGGAACCGGCAACGCCCTCGACAACGTCATCATCGGCAACTCGGGCGGAAACAGGCTCAACGGCGGGTCCGGCAACGACTGGCTGGACGGCGGCGCGAACCTCGATGTCATGACCGGTGGCACGGGGGATGACACTTATATCGTCGATCTCGTCGATCAGATCATCGAGAATCCCAACGAAGGCATCGATACGGTGAGGAGCTTCGCGACTATTACGCTGGGGCCCAACCTCGAGAACCTGATTCTGGTCGGTACGGCGAACATTAACGGCACGGGCAACGCGCTCGACAATGTGCTCGTCGGGAACAGCGGCGTAAACACGCTCGCAGGCGGAGGAGGCAACGATACCTACTTCGTGAGCGCGGGCGACACGGTCACCGAAGGGTCGAATGCGGGCATCGATACGGTGAACGCCGATATCAGCTGGACGCTGGGCAGCAATTTGGAGAAGCTGATTCTCACCGGCAGCTCGAACATCAACGGCACGGGTAACACGCTCGCCGACACCATCACCGGCAATAGCGGCAACAACACGCTCGATGGTGGTACAGGAGCCGACACGCTCCTCGGCGGTGCAGGTGATGACGCCTACGTCGTGGACAACGCGGGCGATGTGGTGACGGAGAACGCCGGCGACGGAACTGACACCATCAACAGCTCGGTCACCTGGACGCTGGGCGCGAACCTGGAGAACCTGACCTTGACCGGTTCTTCGGGGATCAACGGCACAGGCAATACGCTCGATAACGTGCTGACCGGAAACAGCGCGAACAACGTGCTTAACGGCGGCGCCGGCAACGATTGGCTCGATGGAAACGCGGGAACGGACACCATGATCGGCGGAGCGGGAGACGATACCTACGTCGTGGCCCAGACGAAGGACGTCACGACCGAAAATGCCAACGAAGGTATCGATACGGTTCGGTCTTCAATTGCTTGGACCCTGGGAGCAAACCTCGAAAACCTGATCCTTACTGGCACATCAGCGATCAACGGCACCGGTAACGCGCTCGACAACGTCCTCACTGGAAACAGCGCCAACAACACGTTGACCGGCGGCGCCGGAAACGACTGGCTGGATGGCGGGGCGGGCACCGACACGATGCTCGGCGGCACCGGCAACGACACCTACGTCGTCGCCGAATCCACGGACGTCACGACCGAGAACGCTAATGAAGGCACCGATACGGTTCGCTCCTCGATTACGTGGACCCTCGGCGCGAACCTCGAGAATCTTATTCTCACCGGTAGCACGAATATTAACGGCACAGGCAACACGTTCGCCAACAGCATCAATGGCAATCCGGGCAACAACACGCTCGACGGCGGCGCCGGCGCGGATAATTTAACGGGTGGCGCGGGCAACGACACCTACGTCGTGGACAACCCTGGCGATGTCATCGTCGAGAATACTGGCGAAGGAACCGACGCGGTCAACAGCTCGATCACTTACGCGCTGGCCGCGAACGTCGAAAACCTGACGCTCACCGGCCAAGCGGCGATCAACGCGACCGGAAACACGCTGGACAATGTCCTCACCGGTAATAGCGCCAACAACACTCTGGCTGGCGGCCCTGGCAACGATACGCTCGACGGCGGCGCCGGTGCGGATAATTTAGCGGGTGGCGCGGGCAACGACACCTACGTCGTGGACAACCCTGGCGATGTCATCGTCTTCGAGAATGCTGGCGAAGAAACCGACGCGGTCAATAGCTGGGTCACTTACACGCTGCCCGCGAACGTCGAAAACCTGACGCTCACCGGCCAAGCGGCGATCAACGGTACGGGCAACACCGTTGCCAACCTCCTGCGCGGCAACGCTGCCAACAATACCCTGACCGGAGCAGCCGGAGTAGACGTGTTGGAAGGTGGAGCCGGGGACGACACGCTGTCGGACTCCGCCGGAACCGAGAACGGCTACTTCAACGGCGGGGTCGGTACGGACATCTTGACGGGCGGCTCGGGTCGCGAGTTCTGCCTGGGCGGGACCGGCAACGACACGCTCAACACCGGCACTGGGGCCGACATCATTGCCTTCAACAAGGGCGATGGACAGGACATCGTGAACGCCAGCACCGGCCAGGACAATGTCCTTTCGCTAGGCGGGGCCCTGAATTACAGCGACTTCGCCTTCCGGGTGGTGGGG
>WNFV01005397.1_pt1 | contig 15485 bp, 18 predicted proteins | sample 5400101 | NCBI WGS metagenome assembly WNFV01 (sample SAMN13153361, study PRJNA577476) | soil metagenome | isolation source: 115 cm soil or saprolite under grassland replicate 1 | place: USA:California | collected 2016-06-15 | reverse complement strand
GTACGCCGGCTATCCGCCCGACGACGACGCCGACTTCGACGAGCGTTGGCTGCCGAGCTAATCACCGCCGACGAGCTCCTCCGCAAGATCGAGGCGGAGGAGGACTTCGTGCTCATGGACGCGCTCGCGCCGATGGTCTACGCGCATTCGCACCTGCCGGGCGCGATCAACATGCCGCCGTCCGCGGTCGATCCCACGCGCCTCGCGAAGCGGATCCCGGACCTCAGCACGGAGATCGTTGTCTACTGCGCGAACGCGGATTGCGACGACTCCATCGTGACCGCCGAGAGGCTGCAGGCGCTCGGCTACACGAACGTGCGCCACTACTCCGGCGGCAAGGACGAGTGGCGCGAGCGCGGCTTCCCGCTCGAACGCGCAGGCAGGCCGTACGTCCCGAGCTGATTTCAGAACTTCGTAAGGTGGCGGTAAGAGACCCGCAAGCCTCCGTTGCAAGGCTGGCCACGCCAATCGAGCGATCGGAGGGAACGCATGAGAAACGTCACGGTTGTAGCCGTCGTCGCCGCGCTCGGCTTGCTCGCGATGGCGAGCAGCGCATTCGCCGGCGGCTCCGGCGGAGTCACTGGACCGGCGTTCTACGTCGACGGTCAGCTCTACCGCACCGTCGGCACGCCGACCGACCTGTCGAACACGGGCGCTCCGGCGCACAGCTTCGACACGATCTACGAGTTCTTCGGACTGCAGTCGAACGTCGCCACCGCTGCGCCCGGCGACCCGGGCTACAACGGCGGCCGCTGGCGCGTCCACGGACTTCGGTTCGCCAATTACCCGGCGGCCGTCGCCGCGTTCGACACCAATGGCAGCGGCAACTTCGACAGCGACGAGGAAATCAACGCCGCCCTCGCGGCCGGTGCGGCCACAGACATCGGAGTGATCAAGAGCTTCGAGTGCCCGGCCATCCCTGTCCCCGGCCCCTGAAGCAACTAGGACAGTGTCCCAGGGACTGTCCCTGGGACATGTCCTTACGAGTTTCTGAAATTGCCGCAGCCGCATCCGGGTGGCAGCCACAATTCAGTCGATGTCCACGATTCTGGTCGTCGACGATGAGCCGATCGTCCGCGACGTCGTCGTTCGCTACCTCCGCCGCGACGGGCATCACACACGCGAGGCCGCGACCGGCGACGAGGCCCGCGAGATCCTCGAGGCCGAGACGCCGGAGCTCGTCGTCCTCGACGTCATGCTGCCCGGCACCGACGGGCTCGAGCTCTGCCGCTGGATCCGCGCCCGCTCCGACCTCCCGGTGATCATGCTGACCGCTCGCGGCGAGGAGACCGACCGCATCGTCGGCCTCGAGCTCGGCGCGGACGACTACGTGACGAAGCCGTTCTCGCCGCGCGAGCTTGCGGTGCGGGTGCGCAACGTCCTGCGCCGCAGCCGGGATGGCGCAGGCGCAGCGGACCGCATCTCCTTCGGGCCGTACGAGCTCGATTCCGCAGCCCGCGAGCTGCGGCGTGAAGACGCGCCGCTCAAGCTGACGGTGAAGGAGTTCGACCTGCTCTGGTTCCTCGCCGCGCACCCGCGCCGCGTCTTCTCACGGGACCAGCTGATGGACAGCGTCTGGGGGTACACGACGGCGCTGGACACGGGCACGGTGACCGTCCACATCCGCCGCCTGCGGGAGAAGATCGAGGCGGACCCGTCGCAGCCGCGCTTCCTCGAGACCGTGTGGGGTATCGGCTACCGGTTCAGCCCGTGACGCAGTTCGCGGTCATCGTCGCACTTGCGACGCTCGTCGCCGGACTGGTGGGGACGTTCGGGCTGCGCCTGCTGCCCACGCTTCGTCTCCAACTCTCGGGGCTCGCCCTGCTCGCAGTTGCGCTGCCGCTCGCCGCCGTGACGCTCGGCGGACTGGTGATGTTCCACATGGACGCCGACGTCAAGTTCCTCGCCGTCGGCGCCGCCTCCGCGTCGACGGCGCTGATCGCGGCGCTGCTGGTCGGCCACTCGATCGCGCGGCGCGTCCGAGCGCTCGAAGAGGCCGCCGCCAGGCTCGCCGGCGGGGAGCTCACGGTGCGCGCGCCGCACGACGGGCCGCGCGAGATCGCACGGCTCGGCACGTCGTTCAACGCGATGGCGGCGAACCTGGAGCAGCTCTTCGACGCACGCCGGCAGCTGGTCGCCTGGGCGAGCCACGACCTGCGGGCGCCGGTCTCCGCGATCCGCGCCATGCTCGAGGCGATCGAGGACGGGCTCGCCGAGCCGGCCGACTACCTGGACGCGCTCGCCGAGCAGACGGCGACGCTCGGCATGCTGATCGACGATCTGTTCGAGCTCGCCCAGATCGACGCGGGAGCGCTGACGCTCGAGCTGCGCGAGACGCTGCTCGGGGAGCTCGTCGCCGGCTGCGTGCGCGGGCTCGAAGCGGAGGCGCGCGCACGCCGGGTGAGGCTCGAGCTGTCGCTGGCGGAGCCGCTCCCGGCCGTCGCCTGCGCGCCGCCGCAGGTCCAGCGCGTGCTGCTGAACCTGCTGACGAACGCGCTTCGCCACACTCCGGCGGACGGGTCCGTCGTCGTCACCGCGCGCCCGTCCGGCCCGCAGCTCGAGGTGTTGGTCGAGGACACCGGCGACGGGCTCACCGAGCAGGCACGTGCGCGCATGTTCGACCGCTTCTGGCGGGCGGACACGGCCCGGACGCCCGGGGACGGTCGCGCCGGCCTCGGCCTGGCGATCGCACAGGGCTTGATCGAGGCGCAGGGCGGTCGCATCTGGGCAGAGAACCGTCCGGCCGGCGGTGCGCTCGTCGGGTTCAGCCTGCCGCTGGCCAACGGGCACGGTCATCCTTAAGTTGCTTCTTACGTAAGTCTTTGCTTAAATAGCGTGCCGTGGAGGCCGCGCTGAAAGCAATCGCCGCGCCCCGGCGACGCCAGATCCTCACGCTCGTCCGCGACGGCGAGCTCAGCGCAGGCGAGATCGCCTCGCACTTCGACGTGACGCGTCCCGCGGTCTCCCAGCACCTGAACGTCCTGAAGGAGGCGGGGCTCGTGAGCGAGCGACGCAACGGCACCCGACGCCTCTACCTGGCACGTCCCGAAGGGCTCGCCGAGCTCAAGGACTTCCTCGAGGAGTTCTGGGACGTCCGGCTCGAGGCACTCAAACGCGAAGCGGAAAAGGAGGAGCGGAAGCAGCATGGAGGCAGCAACCACTGACACCACCGTCTACGAGCGAACACTCTCGATCGACGCCAAGCCCGAGACGGTCTGGGAGTTCCTCGTCGATCCCGAGAAGCTAATGCGCTGGAAGGGCATCAAGGCGGAGCTCGATGCGCGCTCCGGCGGCGGCTACTACTGCGAGGTCATCCCCAGCCAAGTCGCCCGCGGCGAGTTCGTCGAGGTCGACGCGCCGAACCGGCTCGTGTTCACCTGGGGCTGGGACGGGAACGAGGGCGTCCCTCCGGGGTCGTCGACGATCGAGGTCGAGCTGACGCCGGAGGGCGACGGCACCAGCCTCCGCTTCGTGCACAAGGACCTGCCGAGTGCAGAAGCGGTCGCCTCGCACGCGCACGGCTGGGATCACTACCTCCCGCGGCTCGAGATCGCAGCCGCCGGCGGCGACCCGGGCGAGGACCCGTGGGTCACGCAAGCACCCTCGATGTGAGAAAGGAGAACGCGATGGCTCATCCCGTCGTCCACTTCGAGGTCTCCGGACAGGACCTCGACAAGCTGCAGAGCTTCTACAGCGAGCTCTTCGGCTGGAAGACGCAGAAGGTTCCCGGCGACATGCCGTACGCGATGGTCGAGCAGGAGGAGGGTGGCATCGGCGGCGGCATCGGCCAGGCGCCCGACGGCGGCGGCCACGTCACCTTCTACGTCGGCGCGGACGATCCGCAGGCGATCCTCGACAAGGCCGAGCAGCTCGGCGGCAGGACGATCATGCCGGTGACCGAGCTGCCGCAGGTCACGATCGCCCTGTTCGCCGATCCAGAGGGGCACGTCGTCGGGCTCGCCAAGGGCATGTAGCTCTCAGCTTCGCCGGCGGGCTTCGAGACCTGCATGCAGGAGCTCGAGGCCGCCGGCGAAGCGAGTCCCGCAGTGCTGCGTCGCGAGCGCGTGAGATCAGCGACCGAGCTGCTCGAGGATCTCTTCGGCCTCGGCGACGATCCCGCGCACCACGTCGCCCGCCGGCTGAATCGCGTCGACGAGAGCGGCGGACTGGCCCATCCACATCAGCCCGTCGTCGGCGTTCGCCTGCTCGAAGCGCTCGAGCTCCGCAAACGCCGCTTCACGCCGACGCCGTAGCTCGGGCTCGCGGCCGAGCCACTTCAGCACGAATGGCGTGCGCCGCAAGCGCACCCACGCGCCCGGCCAGTCGCGTCCGCTGAGCGAGTCCGAGAGGGTCGTCACGATCGTGTCGTCACCGCTGCTCGCGACGATCGCCTGCTTGTAAGCGGGCTCGACGGGAGCTTCGTCGGTGGCGAGGAAACGCGTGCCGAGCAGGATCCCGTCCGCGCCAAGTGCCAGAGCCGCCACGAGGCCGGCGCCGTCGACGAACCCGCCCGCTGCCAGCACCGGCACGCCTAAATTCAGCTTGGTGACCTGCCGGACGATCACGACCGTGCCGAGCTCGCCGATGTGTCCCCCACCTTCGTTCCCTTGGGCGACGATGATGTCGGCGCCGGCTTCCACTGCGGGCTCGGCGTCATCGGCGCGCGGGACCATGTGCATCACGCGGCAGCCGCGGTCGCGTGCCTTCGCGAAGATCTCCTTCAGATCCTGGTCGTCACGCGCCCACGCCGTCGAGAACACTTCGGGCTCGTGTGCCAGCACCTCGTCGACGCGATCCTCGGTCGCGTGCAGAAGCAGGTTGATCCCGATCGGCTTCGTCGTCAGCTCACGCGCACGGCGCACCATCGCCGCGACCTCGTCCGGCGATAAGAACGACGCACCGATCACGCCGAGGCCGCCTGCCTCCGAGACCGCACCGACGAGCTCACCGCTCGTCGCGCCCCCGCCCATTCCGGCGGACGCAACCGGATGTTCGACGCCGATCACGTCGGTGAAGCCCGTCCGGATCATCTGCCGCGAGTCTGACTTAGAGTGCGCGCTCACGTCATCCGAAGGGAGGGGGAAATGGAACCTGCGGCAACTCTCGACCGTCGTGCCGGCCTGTCGCGGTGGGCGCCGCTCGGCGGCGTGGCGTTCGTGATCCTGTTCGTGATCGGAACCATCTTGCTCTTCAACGGTGCGCCGACCGGCGACGATCCGCCGGCCAAGTTCAGGGAATGGTTCTCGGACAGCGGCCACCGCGACCAGATCAACACCGGCTGGATCCTGATCGGCCTGGGCGTCTTCTTCCTGCTCTGGTTCATCGCAGCGCTGCGTCGCGCCGTCAGGTCGATCGACACCGACGGCTTCCTCACATCGATCGTCGGCATAGGCGGGACGCTCTATGCCGCGTTGGCTTTGACGGCCGTCGCGCTGAACCAGGCAATCCGCACGATGAACGACGACACGTTTCAGCACCGCGTGTACCCCGAGCTGATCCATGCCGCGGACGACGCCGGCTGGGTGATCCACGCGAGCGGTGCGGTCGGAATGGGAGCGATGATCATCGCCGCGTCGGCCGCGTTCATGTCGCGCGGCGTCTGGCCGCGGTGGGCCGGCTGGGTCGGTGTGATCGTCGGCATCCTCTCGCTCGGGTCGATCGCCTTCTTCCCGCAGTTCCTCTGGCTGCTGTGGGTCTTGATCGTGTCGGTGGTGCTGTTTCTGAGGCCGGTAGGCCACACCGGGATGGTGAGTTCGAGGGCGTGAGGATCCGCGCCGCCGTCCTCGAGGAGTTCGGCTCTCCGCTCGAGATCCAGGACCTCGACCTCGCCGAGCCGAAGCCCGGCGAGGTCCTGGTCCGGCTCGAAGCCTGCGGCGTCTGTCACACGGATCTCTACACGGCGTCCGGCGCGGATCCGTCCGGCTATTCACCGACGGTGCTCGGCCACGAGGGCGCGGGCGTGGTCGAGCGCGTCGGCGACGGCGTGCGGGACGTCGCGCCCGGCGATCACGTCGTCACGCTCTTCTCGCCCCAGTGTCGCGAGTGCATGCACTGCCGCGACCACCGCACCAACCTCTGCCTCGCCATCCGCGAGCAGCAGAACCAGGGCTATCTCCCGGACGGAACGACGCGGCTGTCGCGGGACGGTGAGCCGATCCGCCACTTCATGGGAACGTCGACCTTCGCGGAGTACACAGTCATGCCGGAGATCGCGCTCGCGAAGATCGATCCGGAGGCGCCGCTCGACCGCGCGTGCCTCTTCGCGTGCGGCCTCTCGACCGGGCTCGGCGCCGCGATCAACACGGCGCACGTCGCGCAGGGCTCCACCTGTGTCGTCTTCGGCGCGGGCATGGTCGGGCTTGGCGCGGTCGCCGGCTGCCGTTTGCAGGGTGCCGAGCGCATCGTCTGCGTCGATCTCTCGGCCGACCGGCTCGAGCTCGCGCGCGGTCAGGGCGCGACACACACGCTCGAGGGCGGCCCCGACGCCGTGCAGCAGATCCTCGACCTCACCGACGGCTTCGGCGCCGACTACACGTTCGAGGCGACCGGCAACGTGCAGGTGATGCGGCAGGCCGTCGAGTCGGCCCGCATGGGCTGGGGGCTCGCGACCGTCTGCGGCGTCGCCGGCAAGGGCGAGACGCTCGACATCGTCCCGCGCTTCCTGATCACCGGGCGGCGCGTCGCCGGCTCGTCCTTCGGCGGCGTCAAGGGACGCGACCAGGTGCCGCAGTTCGTCGACCAGTACCTCGCCGGCGAGATCGACGTCGACCCGTTCGTCTCGCACAAGCTCACGCTGGACGATGTGAACCGGGGGTTCGAGCTGATGGAAGCGCAGGACGGGATCCGCAGCGTGATCGAGTTTGCCTGACCTGCCGACCGGCACGGTCACCTTCCTCTTCACCGACATCGAGGGTTCGACCAAGCTGCTCGACGAGCTCGGCGACTCATACGCGGAGGCACTGGACGAGCACCGCCGCGTCCTCCGCGAGGCCTTCACCAGGCATGGCGGCGTCGAGGTCGACACGCAAGGCGACGCGTTCTTCGTGGCATTCGCGCGTGCGTCGGACGCCGCGTCGGCAGCGCTGGCCGGGCAGCGTGGGCTGGCTGCGTCGCCGGTTCGAGTTCGCGTGGGCCTGCACACCGGGGAGCCACTGATCCGCGACGAGGGCTACGTCGGGATGGACGTTCACCGTGCGGCACGCGTGATGAGCGCCGGGCACGGCGGTCAGGTCGTCGTGTCGCAGCGGACGCACTCGCTCCTCTCGAATGAGCTCCCGCTCCACGACCTGGGCGTACACCGGCTCAAGGACCTGCGCGACCCGGAGCGGCTCTACCAGCTCGGCGACGGAGAGTTCCCGCCTCTTCGCACTCTTGATGCCACGAACCTTCCGGTCTCAGCCACTGCCTTGCTCGGGCGCGAGCGCGAGCTCAAAGAGGTCGTGTCATTGCTCTCGGACGACTCTCGCCTCGTCACGGTCCTCGGACCGGGCGGCACCGGCAAGACGCGTCTCGCGCTCCAGGTCTGCGCGGAGCTGGTCGGACAGCTGAAGGACGGCGTCTTCTGGGTTCCGCTGGCCAGCGTGACCGAAGCCGACCTCGTTGCGTCGGAGGTCGCGCAGGCCCTGGGCGTGAAGGATGACTTGACGGCATTCGTCAGGGATCGCGAGCTCGCGGTCCTCCTGGACAACTTCGAGCATCTGCTGGACGCCGCACCGGTCGTCGCCGAGCTGCTCGCCGCCTCGCCCGGATTGCGCGTACTCGTGACGAGCCGGGCTCCATTACACGTGTCCGGCGAGCGCGAGTACGCCCTGGAGCCACTCGCACCTCGCGACTCGGTCATCCTCTTCTGCGAGCGCGCGCGCGCGGTAGGCAGAGTCGTCGCTCCCGACGACACGGTGGAGGCGATCTGCGTGCGACTCGACGGCCTTCCGCTGGCCATCGAACTGGCGGCCGCGCGCGCCAAGGTGCTCGGGCCCGACGCTCTCCTCGACCGTCTTGGGCACGCGTTGCCGCTGCTGAGGGGCGGCCCGCGGGACGCGCCTGAGCGCCAGCGGACCCTCCGCGCAACGATCGAGTGGAGCTACGACCTGCTCGATGACGAGACGAGGCAGCTGTTCGCCCGGCTCGCCGTCTTCGCCGGCGCGTTCTCGCTGGACGCTGCCGAGCAGGTCGCGGAGGCGTCCGTCGACACGCTGGCGACGCTCGTCGACTTCAACCTGCTCAAGACCGTCGGGGGCGATCGATTTCTCATGCTCGAGACGATCCGCGAGTACGCCCTCGAACGGCTGGCCGAGAGCGCCGCCGCAGGTGAGACGCGGCGCAAGCACGCAGAGTACTTCTGGGCGTTAGCGCTGGACGCCTATGCGGGCCGCCTCGAGAACGAGGCTGCCTGGGCGGGCCGGCTCGAGCTCGACCACGACGACCTCCGGCTGGCGCTCGACTGGCTCGGCGGGCACGACTCGGAAGGCGAGCTCGAGGTTGCGGGTGCGCTGGGCTGGTTCTGGGTCACACACTCACACCTCGACGAGGGGGCACGCAAGCTGGCGCAGATCCTCGAGGGTGCGTCGGAATCGACCCCTGCGGTCGCACGCGCACTGACTGCCGCAGGAGCGCTCGCAGGCCAGCAGGGCCGGCGGGCGGAGTCGGATGCCTTCTTCGCCGCGGCCGTAACGCAGTGGCGCCAGCTCGACGAGCAGGCCGAGCTTGCCTCGGCGCTGGAGGCCTACGCGTGGTCGCTCTTCTTCACGGGCGAGAACGACCGGAGCCTGGCGACCTTCGAGGAAGCACGGGCGCTTCGCCAAGCGCTCGGCGAAGGCGAGGGGCCTGCGCTGTCCGGGGTGTGCCAGACGCTCGTCGCACGGGGGGATGTCGAACGGGCCGAGCCGCTTTCGCGCGAGCTGCTCGACATCTCTCGTGCCGCCTCAGACGTTCGCTCGGAGCACTTTGCGCTCCATTTCCTCGCCGACTGCGCGCTGATGCGCCACGACTACGACGAGGCCGAGCTGCGCTACCGCGACAGCTTGCGCGCCGCCGTGCAACTCGGCGACGTCGTGGAGACGAGCCTCGAGGTGCAGGGCATCGCAATGGCGCGAGCCGGCAAAGGAGACCTGCGCGGCGCCGCTCGCCTCGGTGCCGCCGTGGAGGCTCTGTGGGAGTCGATCGGACTCGTCGTCGACGTTCCTTTCTGGAACGAGTTGCTCGACCGCCACATCGGTGAGGCGCGTGCGCAACTCGGGGCCGCGGGAGACGCAACATGGGCCGAGGGTCGCGCGTTGTCGCTCGACGACGCCGTCGGAATCGCGCTCGCTGAGAGCTGTTGAAAGAACGCGTGCACGACTTCCCGCTTCCCGGCTCCGCCGAGGCGGTCGCGGCGGTTCCTTCGCCCGGCAGCGGCGTCGGCTGGTGGGCAGGTTCGTCACACGTCGCGCTCGACGAGGACGGCACGTACGTGATCGCGTACCGCGTCCGCACCGGCGCTCGAGGGCGCGGCTCGAACGTCGTCGCGCGCTCCGAGGACGGCGAGCACTTCACGACCGTGTGCACGATCGACCAAGCGCGCTTCGACGCCCAGTCGATGGAGAAGCCTTCGCTCGTCCGCACGGACGAGGGACGGTGGCGACTCTACGTCTGTCCTGCCTCGCCCGCGCCGAGCAAGCACTGGTGGATCGACGTGCTCGAGGCCGATGACCCCGCAGACCTGGCGACCGCCGACGCGCGCACGGTCTTCCCCGGCGACGAGCAGACCGGCGTCAAGGACCCGCTCGTCCAACGCACCACCGACGGCGGCTGGCAGGCCTGGATCTGCTGCCACCCGCTCGACGTCCCGGACGAGGAGGACCGGATGACGACGGCGTACGCGACGAGCAAGGACGGGCTGGAGTGGGACTGGCGCGGCACCGTGCTCGCGCCGCGCGCCGGGATGTGGGACGCGCGGGGCGCACGCGTCACGGCCGTTCTGCCCGACGGGCGCGCCGCCTACGACGGGCGCGCGACAAAGGAGGAGAACTGGTTCGAGCGGATCGGGCTCGCGCGGCTGACCGGCATCCGGCCCGGGGAGCTCCAGCAGGCGAACGACGATGCGGCCGTCGACGCGCGCTACCTCGACGTCCTTCCTCTCCCCGACGGCGGCTATCGCATCTACTACGAAGCGCGGCTGACGGACGAGAGCCACGAGCTCCGCACGGAGCTCATACCACCGCGCTGAGGTCGTCGCCCTCGTTCGCGCGCAGCTCGTGCGCGCGTCGGCGCCGCTTCATCCGGTACATCGCGTCGTCCGCGGCACGCAGCAGCGTCCCCGCGTCGCCCTCGTCGCCACAGATCGCGACGCCGAAGCTCACCGCGAGCTGAAGCTCGTCGGCAATCCGCTGGGCCGCCGCCTGCGCGTCGCGCTCGCTCGCCTCCGGGAGGATGACCGCGAACTCGTCGCCGCCGATGCGGAAGGCGTTGTCGCCGCTGCGGATTGTTGCGCGGAGCGCGTCGGCGACGCTCTTGATCGCCTCGTCGCCGGCGGCGTGACCCTGGGTGTCGTTTAGCGTCTTGAGCTCGTCGAGGTCGAAGATCACAAGCGCGAGCGGCCGCGTGTAGCGCCGGCTGCGTGCGACCTCGGCGTCGAGGTGCTGGACGAACGAGCGCCGGTTGAGCAGGTTCGTGAGCGGATCGTGGTCGGCCAGGAAGCGCATCTGCTCGAACTGCTCGGCCGCGTACAGCGCCGTGGTCGCCTGGTTCGCGAAGACGCGCAACGCCTGCAGCCGCTCCGCCGACGGGACGAGCCGGTCCTCGGGATCGTCGGCCCAGATGAAGCCCATCTCGTCCCCGTAGCGGTCGTACAGCGGCACGAGCAGCCAGTGGTGATTCCAGGCGTGAGGCCCACGACCGTTCCTCTGGGAGCTGTACTTGATGTGATCGGCGTCGATGCGCCGGCGCGCCTCGTCGTTCGGCACCAGGTAGCAGCCCGACACCGCGAAGGCCGGATCGAACAGCGCCCGCATCGGGTCGAACGGCACGGCGCGCAGCACGGCCGGGTCGTCCACCTCCCAGCCCGAGGAGGCACGCGAGCGCAACAGGCCCGTCTCGATGTCCACGAGCTCGATCGAGACCTTCTGGAAGCCCAGCGCCGTATGGATCCCTCGGCAAACGGTCTCGAGGATCGCCTGCGTCGACTGCGCGGCCGTCAACGTGGACGACACCTCGAGCAGCTGCTCGAGGCTCGCACGGTGACGCGCGGTGCGCGCCGAGTGTTGCGCCGTCTCGATCGCGATCGCCGCATGTGCCGCGAGCGCGCAGAGCACGTCGAGCTCCTCGTCGTTCGGCCGCCGCCCGCTGCGCGGCTCGCCGACGGAGAAGATCGCGAGCATCTGTTCCTCGGAATCCTGGAGCGGCACGAACAGCTCGTCCTCCGGATGCCAGGCATCGGGATCGTCGGGCGGCTCGATGTCCGGGACGTAGCGTTTCCCGACGTCCGCCGACCAGTCGAACGACCCGTGTGGGATCAGATACGCCCCGCCACGGCGGTACTCGTCGGTCAGCAACTGCCGCCAGCTCGCCCACTCGTAGGTGCTGCCCAGCAGGGCGTCCCGGGCCTCGATGCTGCCGTACACGTCGGTGACGCAGAAGTCGTCGAACTCGGGCCGGTACAGGTTGAGGACGACCGTCTTGAACTCGAGGGCCTCGGCGACGGTCGTCACGATCGTCGCCAGCGCGCTCTTCAGGTCGCGCTCGCCGCGGACCACGCTCGTCACCTCGAGCAGCGCTTGCACGCTCGAGCTGCCGAAGGACTCCCGCCTGTTGTGACCCCGAGGACCAGGTCGCCGCATGCTCACTCCTTGAGTACGAGGAGGATCGCGTTCTCGGGGTAACGAGCACTCCCCCGTGCGAGGGATTTGCCGACGTAGGATGTCCATATGTGCCGCAATATCCACACGCTGTTCAACTACGAGCCGTCCGCCACGGAGCACGAGGTCAGGGACGCCGCGCTGCAGTACGTCCGCAAGATCAGCGGCTTCACGAAGCCGTCACGCGCGAACGAGGAAGCGTTCGTCCGCGCGGTGGACGAGGTCGCCGGGGCGACGCAGCGCCTCATCGACGCCCTCGTGACGTCCGCACCGCCGAAGGACCGCGAGGTCGAGGCGGCGCGCGCACGCGCCCGCGCGGCGAAGCGGTTCGCCACCGCCTGACGCCCCAACCCCAACCCCCGGAATGACGAGTGGGTCCAGCTCGTTGAAAACAAAAAGGGGGTAGTGCGGATGACAGGATTCGAACCACTCGCTGTCAGGCGAGACTGGAACAAGGCGAGCGACCGTGACTGGGCCGACGTCCTGGCGGCTCTGCCGCTGTTCGAAGGAATCGGCAAGCGCGACCTGAGGCGAATCGCGCGGGAAGCTGAGTACGCCGAGTTCAGCCCCGGCGACACCGTCGTCGCAACCGGAGCTCCGGCGGACTCCTTCTACGTAATCCTCGGCGGCGAAGCGAAGGCGTCGGCGAAGCCGGCGGGACGCGCGCTGAAGACGGGCGACTACTTCGGCGAGATGGGGTTGCTCGACGACGAGCCGCGCTCGGCGTCTGTGATCGCGTCGAGCGACCTCCACGTGATGCGCCTTTCTCGGCGGACGTTCGACGACGTGCTCTCACGCCACCCGGACGTCTCGCGCAGGTTTCTCACGGAGCTAGGCGACCGCGTCCGGCGACTCGAGCAGCAAGCCGCGCGCACACCAAAGGCTGGGGTCTGACCCGGCGGGTCAGACCCCCACTTTTCTTCTAGTAGCCTCCGCCGCCCGAGCTGCCGCCTCCGCCGGAATACACGACGATGAGGACGACCGCGACGGCGATCGCTACGAGAACTGCCCCGAGAACGAGCCAGCGCCCCCGGCCCCGGCCGGTGCGCCTATGTTGTTCCGGGTAAGTGGACATGCCTGGTCCTTCACCGTCCGGCAGCCCGTCGAAACCTCGCTGGTGGACGATGCGGCGCGCGCACAGCACGAGGCCGGCGACTTACACATGTCCTTTCTGCGGTGAATTGCTCCATGCGATGAGTGAGCATGTGGTGATCGCGCCCGAGGGCGACGTCGAGCGCCGGCGACATGCACACATGGAATGCGTGCAGGCGGAACGAGCTGCGGGACGTTTCCCGCTCTATGACGACGTCAGGTCAGCCGAGGGCGGTGGCGGGCGCGGCTGGCGACGTCTCCGAGGATTTGGTCGCCGATCCAGTTGACGGCCCAGACGACGACGACCGTGCCGACGTACGTCCAGAACCCGTCGATCGAGAAGTTCGGCGCGATCCACTCGGCGAGCGCGACCATGGCGATGTTGATGACGAGGTAGAAGAAGCCGAGCGTCACGATGATCAGCGGCAGCGTCAGCACCGTCAGAACGGGCTTGACGACCGCGTTCACGATCCCGAGCACCGCCGAGCCGATCAGGAAGGCCGCCCAGCCGTGAATGCGCACGCCGTCCCAGAGGGCATCCGCGGCCCAGAGCGCGGCCAGGTTGATCGCCCAGGCGACTGCAACACGAGCGGCGAACGGCATGCAAAGAGTGTAGAACGGAACGGTGTACGCACGTCTTCACGTCCTGCAGACGACCCCGGACCAGCACGACCAGGGGCTGGAGATCGTCCGCGAGCAGCTGCTGCCCTGGCTGCGCGACAGCACCGGCTACCGCGGCCTGATCCGGCTCGCCGACCGCGAGGCCGGGAAGACGCTCGTGATCACCCTCTGGGCCGACGAGGAGTCCCTCCGCTCCAGCGCGGAGGCCGGCGACCGGCTCAGCGAACTGACGGCGGCGAACGTCGGCGCGACGCGGCTGGCGCTCGAGCAGTACGAAGCGACGCTCTTCGACTTCTGACGTGAGCACCGACTTCGTCCTCGGCGACGAGTTCGCCAGGGTCCTGGCGGAGACGGCGCAGGAGCTCGTCTGCGTGCTCGACTCCGAGGGCCGGATCCTGCTGTTCAACGACGCGTGCGAGCGCTCGACCGGGTTCAAGCGCGACGAGGTACTCGGGCGCGACGCGCGCGACTTCGTGATCCCGCCCGAAGAGGCAGAGGCGTTCGGAGACGTCCTCGCATACATCTGGCGGACCGGTCTCTCGAGCCCGCAGGTCGGGCACTGGGCGACGAAGGACGGAGGTCGCAGGCTGCTCGCCTGGTCGAACCAGCTGATGCCGGCGACGGACGGCGGCCCGAGCTACCTCGTCACGACCGGCGTCGACCTCACCGACCAGCCCGAGGGTGCGCTCACGGGCGACGTGGAGGCCAAGCTGGCCGAGATCGGCCGGCTCGCCCAAGAACAGCGCGCGCTGCGCCGCGTCGCGACCCTGGTGGCGTCGGAGGCAACACCTGACCGTGTCTTCGCAGCGGTGTCGGAGGAGTCGGCCCGAGTCCTCGAGGTGGACGCCTCGGCAGTCTTCCGCTACGAGGGGGACGACACGGCGACGGTCGTCGGCCGGCACGATCGGGACGGCACCGGCGCGTTCCAGGTCGGCGACCGGATCCTGGCCGACGACAACACGGCGATCGGCCGCGCGCGCGACAGCGGCCTGCCGGATCGCATCGACGACTACTTCGCGCTCGACACGGACGTCGCGAAGACGATGATCCGCGTCGGCTACCGCTCGACGGTCGCCGCGCCGATCTTCGTCGGCGGGGTGCCGTGGGGGGCGGTCGCGATCGCCGGACGCGACACGCTGCCGACGGACAGCGAGTCGCGGCTGAGCGCGTTCTGCGAGCTCGTCTCGCTCGCCGTCGCCAGCGCGCAGGCACGCGAGGACCTGCAGTCGTCCCGTGCGCGCATCGTCAAGGCCGGCGACGAGCAGCGGCGCAAGCTCGAGCGCAACCTCCACGACGGCGCACAGCAGCGCCTCGTCTCGCTCGCACTGACGCTGCGCCTCGCGCGCACGAAGCTGTCAGCGGGGGCCGACACCCTCGAGCCGATCCTCGCCGGCGCCGCGGCGGAGCTGGACAAGGCACTGGAGGAGCTGCGAGAGCTGGCGCGCGGGCTCCATCCGGCGGCGCTGACCGAGCAGGGCCTCGGCCCGGCGCTGCAGGCGCTCGGCGAGCGGCTGCCCGTCGAGGTGAAGGTCGACAGCGGGGCCAACCGTCTCCCCGACCACGTCGAGGCGACGGCGTACTACATCTGCTCCGAGGCACTGACGAACGTCGCTAAGCACGCGCAGGCGACGTGTGCCCGCGTCACGTTCGCGCACGAGGGCGACGTGCTGCGCTTCGAGATCACCGACGACGGACGCGGCGGCGCAGATCCGCGTGCAGGCTCGGGGATCCTCGGCCTGCGCGACCGGGCGGAGGCCGCCGGCGGGACGCTCTTCGTGATCAGCCCGCCCGGCAAGGGGACGGTCGTGACCGGGACGCTGCCGCTCACGGACTGAGTCCTAGAATCGCGCGATGCGAGACGAGGACATCCGCGCGTCCTGCTTCAGTCACCTCGCGATCCTCTCTGCCGAATTCGGCGACGAGATCCCCTATCGAAACGGC
>WNFV01010932.1_pt1 | contig 15486 bp, 18 predicted proteins | sample 5400101 | NCBI WGS metagenome assembly WNFV01 (sample SAMN13153361, study PRJNA577476) | soil metagenome | isolation source: 115 cm soil or saprolite under grassland replicate 1 | place: USA:California | collected 2016-06-15 | reverse complement strand
AGGTCGGTTCGGGACCGTGAGGCCCCGGGTTCAAATCCCGGGCCCCCGACCAACCTTGTATTCAAAACGGGCCGTTTCCTGAGGCTGTTCGGAGTCGGCGGGTCACAGCCGGGTCACAGATTCCTGGGGAACCTCCTTGCGTCCACCCCAATCTCACGCGCGCCAACGAAGGAGTCATTGAGCAGATCGACGCGACGACCGGAGCGATACTCCGCCAAGGCACGAGCGCCGCGCTAGCATCTACCAAACCCACACGATGGACAGCCCGCTCGCACTCTTCGCCACGATCGGCGCCACCCCAGGCGAGACGGAGGAAGGGCGTCTGCGGCGAGGGCTCCTCGTCGGCCTGGCGGTGGCCATCAGCGTGCTCGCGATCTTCTGGGGGCTCGTGTACATCGCGTTCGGGGAACCGCTCGGCGGGGCGATTCCGCTGACGTACACGGTCCTCTCGCTCTTGAGCATCGTCGTGTTCACGGTCACCCGGCGTTACGACGTCTTCCGATTCACACAGCTCAGCCTGATGCTCGTGCTCCCCTTCGCGCTCATGGTCGCGCTCGGTGGCTTCGTCCCGTCCAGCGTCGTCGCCCTCTGGGCGTTCGTCGCGCCGCTGGGCGCGCTCGCCTTCGCAAGCCCACGCGAAGCCCTGCGCTGGTTCGTCGCGTACGTCGCGCTGGTCGTCACTGTCGGCGCTTTCGGTGGAGCTCTGCGCACTGCGAACAACCTTCCGACCGGTCTCATCCGCGGGATGTTCGTAGTCAACATCGGCGCGGTCTCGATTGCGGTGTTCGCAGCCCTCTACGCGTTCGTGCGCGAGCGCGATCGGGCCTTCGCAGCGGTGCACCGTCTCTTCGGCCAGTATCTCTCACCGCAAATCGTGCGGTCGCTGCTCTCCGATCCAGGACGCGCGGCGCTCGGCGGCGAGAACCGCGAGGTGACAGCGCTCTTCGCTGACCTTGCAGGCTTCACCCCGTTCACCGAGAGCCGGCCGCCCCACGAGACGGTTCTCGCGCTCAATCGCTACTTCAGTGCGGTTGTCCCGGTGATCTTCACGAATGGCGGCACGATCATCCAGTTCGCTGGAGACGCGATCGTGGCGGTTTGGAACGCACCGGTCGAGCAGCCGCGCCACGCCCTCGCCGCAGCTCGGACGGCGCTGGAGATGCAGCGGGCGATCGAGGCAATCGTCGCCGAGGACCCCTCCCTTCCACGATTCCGCGTGGGTATCGCGACAGGCGCAGCGCTCGTTGGCAACGTCGGGAGCGAGCAACTGCGGAACTATGTCGCGCACGGCGACGCCGTCAATCTTGCGGCGCGGCTCCAGACAGGTGCGATCGCGGGCCAGGTCGTGGTCTCGGCACCGACGTATGCGCTCATTCGCGACTTCGCCACGGTCCGTCCACTTGGGAGGTTCGCGGTTAAGGGCAAGACCGAAGAGGTCGAAGCGTTCGTCCTGGAGCGTGTCGCAGATCGCTAAGGCCGTGCTCGAAATCGGCTCTGGCTAGGCTCGTCCCGACGGGACCGGGTCACAGCCGGGTCACAGAATCCCGGAAACGGGCGGATCCAAAAGGACACGCAAGGACACGAAGGGAGGGGCAAACGAGTACAGGTGGGCACTGGAGGAGCCGCAGGGATACAGGAGGACACACCGCTACGACAGTTCGGGACCGTGAGGCCCCGGGTTCAAATCCCGGGCCACCGACCAATTCCAGAATTCAAAAGCCCCGCCTGTAAGCGGAGTTATCGTGGCAATGCCGCTGTACTGGTGTAGCACGCGTGTAGCACACCTTCGAGAATCCGATCGTATTCCGCATATCGCACGCTGCTCGGGCGGCCTCTCGGCGAACGAGCCAGAGCGTGCCCCACTCTCTTCAGTCATGCGAAGGGTTATCAGCGGCAGCTCACGCTGACGTCCAAGGGTATAGGTCAACGAAACGTGAAGCGATCCGCAGTGACGCAGGCGATTCGCTAACGCGCTCAGAAGATCAGTAGTTTCGTCCGGTACGGCATCCCCGCGATGATGCGTGGAATGACGAGCGGATGAGGCGGCGAGGTTGTGAGTGATGGACATCGCCTACTCTCCTCCACGAAAGGCGCCACGTGACTGAGCCGGCATTCAGCCAATTCCGTCGACAAAAACCTTTGCGGTGCCGCGAAAGCGACCATCCAACAGCTTGCTGAGGTCGTTTCGCTACCCGCGCTTTCGCTGGCTCTGGTTTAGCAACCTTGCCGGCTCTGCCGGTCGCTGGACCCTGGTACTCATCCTCAGCGTCCAACTGCTACAGATGACGCAATCGTCGTTCTGGGTCGGCGTGGGACTTTTTCTCACCCAGGGGCCCGTGATCGTCCTCGCTCCCTTTTCGGGCGCCCTCGCCGACCGGATGGATCGACGCGCCCTGAATGTAGCCTCGAGTCTGATTTCAGCCGCAGTGACAGGTCTCTTCGCGGTCCTCACGTGGGCGCACGCAGATTTGCTGGCGGTGTGGATGGTCCTGGCTCTGCTCTTTGGTCTCTCGTTTGTTGCCCAGATGACGGTGCGGGCGACCCTGACTCCCAGCCTGGTCCCGGCTGATGAGCTCTTGAATGCGACCTCTCTGACACAGGTGAGCATCCAGGGTGCGCAGTTCGTTGGCCCTCTGCTTGCGACTCCGATTTTGGCCGCCCGCGGCGCGGCCGTGGCCTGGGGCTTTTGCTGCTTCCTCTACCTCGCATCGGCAGCGCTGTGCCTGCCGATCGGCGAGGTGCGTGGAGGCGGCCGCCGCCAAGACACCGGCTTCGGGCTACTGGTCGCCTATCGCCATCTGCGCTCGCGCGGTGCGGCATGGGTCGCGGTTTGGGCAGTGACGCTTCACTGCACGTTGACAATGTCCTACCTCGGCATGCTGCCGATGTTCGTGGTCGCGGACCTCAACGCGGGACCGTCGACTTACGGAGCCCTGCTCACCTCGATCGGTCTCGGCGCGGTTATTGGCAGCCTGGGGCTTGCCCAGTTCGCCGATCCGCGATTTCAGCCGTTCTGGTTCGTCTACGCGCTTGTATTTAGTGGGGTCGCCCTCTCGCTGCTCGGAGCAACGACCAGTGTCACCTATGCACTCATCCTTGGCTTCGTCGTTGGCAGCTCGCAGGCGATGTTCATGACCTTGACACTGGCAATCATCCAATCTTCAGTCGCAGATGAGTTCCGCGGCCGGGCGACGAGCCTTTACCAGATGATCACGTTGACCCCAATGGCGCTTGTCGGATGGGGGATGGGCGGCCTTGCTGACATCAGCGAACCGCGGCCGCTGATGATTACGCTCGGAATTGTCTTCCTCATCGTGATGGCCATCTACGCTGTCGCATCCTCCTGGCTTCGCGGGCTGCTCCGCCCGTCGGGCTGGGTGGCCGTGCCTGCCCCCGTCGAGTCGCCTGCGCTATAGGGGGCTGGCGCCGCACTTCATTCGACTACAGGAACAGCAAGGGATGACTTCTGAACGAGGACCGCAATCTGTTACCCGCACACTCATGGACGGTTGGCATCGCGCGGCCATCTTAAATGTGTCCGCGATGTAACGCGTGACACGCGGTGACACGGGAGAGGGAGGAGAGGCCGAAGGTACGTACCCCGGCCTCGTCGTCCACGGAAGCCGCTCCGTGGCCTCGCCCTCTCGCAGGATTGACAGCTTTACCGACGCCGTGTTTCGCTGCACGGTGCCGGAGGCGAGAAGCATCAGCGGCATAGGCCATCCGCCGAGAGTGCCGTTCGAGCGTCGGGCGTTTTCATAAAACGGAAGCCCCTCTTTTAGCGAGGTCATGTCATGGCCGCTACGTCCGCTGCAGACGGCGGCCGCCATGCGCAAGACGAAGAGCGTGCTCGGGTTCCTACCGAGGGCGAACCCGATGGCGTGAGACGCCTCGCGCACACGGCGGACACAGGCATCTCGGTGACCGCGCCGACATTCGACCTCTGTCTGGCCCGCGCCGCAGCTGGTATGTTCGCGGGCTTCCTCCGGCCGACTTCGGAAGCAGCGCGCACAGTGCGAACTGATGTCGAGCTGGAAGCTGACAGCCGCACGGACTGCTCGTGCGCTGGCTTGAAGAGCTGCTGTATCGGAGCGATTCCGACGGGCTCGCCTTCCTGGAGTTCGAGGTGCATTCGAAGGGTGGAAATCGGCTGCAGGCCGCCGGCTGGGCGGTTCCATTCGACGCAGCTGTCGAGCAGGTCGGCCCGGTGGTCAAGGCTGTGACGCGTCACGGTCTCGAACTGCGGAAGGACCCAAGCGGCTGGCGGGCCCAGATCTCTTCGACGTCTGATGCAGCTTCAACACACGCAGGAATATCAATGGACGATCCCGGCGCACGGACCCATGCGCGTCCCAGGCGTGCGAATCGCTTCCACCGCTGCCGTACCAGGTCGACGCGACCGGCTAAACATGGTTTCCCGGGCCATGTTTTGACCGGCCTATGGGCGGGGTAATTCCGAGCCAATAACGCAATGGAGGTGATCGCCGATGGTCAGCATCGGCCTGTTGGTTCTGAGGGTCGTCGTCGGCCTGATGGTGGCCGGTCACGGCGCAGAGGAGCTGTTCGGCTGGTTCGGAGGCCCAGGATCTCCGGCTTTCGTGGCTGGCTCGCCCAGATGCATATCAGGCCGGCGGGCGCCTGGGGGGTCGGCGCCGCCCTGGCCGAGTTCATCGGGGTCCCTAACCGGACCGGGCGCGATCTCGCTCGACCAGGCTTTGCGGGTGTCACTGCCTGAGCCCGGGACATGGATCGCCATGGCGGTGCTGGTCTTGCTGCGAGTTGCTTCAGCGCTGACCAGCACACGTGTTCGGCAGGTGGCGCCAGGCCAAGCCGCAGCTTAGCTGAGGGATGACTTCGGCGCGGGCTGGCCGGACCGGTCGATGGCCCGACTCCAGCCAGCGGTGCAAACATCGCATGGGAGAAGACGATGAGGATCGCGCAGGTTGCTCCGCTGTTCGTGCGGATCCCGCCTGAGCGCTACGGCGGCACCGAGCGAGTCGTCCACGCGCTGACGGAAGCTCTCGTCGCGCGCGGGCACGAGATCACGCTCTTTGCGGCCGGCGGAACCCAGACGTCGGCGGACCTGCACGCGACGTCGCCGGCGCCATTGTGGGAGATGGGAGTCTCAGACCCGCTCGCCTACCGTGTGCTCCAGGCCGAAGAGCTGGTGCAGCGATCGGCTGAATTCGATGTGGTCCATTCCCACCTCGACTACCTGCCCTGGCTGGCTGGCGAGCGCCTCCGAGCACCGGTGATCACGACCATGCATGGCCGGCTCGACCTGCCGGAGCTTCGCACCCTGCTCGCGACGATGGGCCAGTGGCCGCTCATCTCAATATCAGACGCGCAGCGGCGGCCGGTCGCCGACGTCGACCTGAATTGGATCGCCACCGTGCACAACGGCCTCGATCTTGCATCGACTTACACACTCGGCGAGGGCGGCGGAGGATATCTGGTCTTTCTCGGCCGGATTGCGCCCGAGAAGGACCCGGTGACGGCGATTAGCGTCGCCATCCGGGCCGGCGTGCCGTTGAAGATCGCAGCCCGCGTCGACCCGATCGACCAGGAGTACTTCGATTGCGAGGTCCGCCCCCTGCTCGAGCATCCGCTAGTCGAGTGGGTGGGCGAGCTCGACGACGCGGGCAAGAACGAGCTGCTTGGTCGGGCGCTGGCTCTCCTGATGCCCGTGAACTGGGACGAGCCCTTCGGCCTCAGCTTCATCGAAGCGCTGGCGTGCGGGACGCCGGTGATCAGCACGCCTCGCGGCTCCCTCCCGGAGATCGTCCGCCCGGGCGTGGACGGCTTTCTCTGCGCCGGCCAGGAGGCGCTGGTCCGCGCCTGCCACGAGGTGGCACGACTCGATCGGTCGGTCTGTCGAGCAGGAGCGCTGGAGCGCTTCTCGACCGAGACCATGACGTCTGGCTACGAGGCCGCATACCAGGCCGTCCTGGAGGGGAAGCTGCTCGTCGCCTGACGTAGTGCGCGGGTCGTCGCATGTTGCCCGTCTTGGCAGCAGCCGAAAGGCGTGATATTTTCGTTGCAAGGGCGTCTGGGAACGGGGATCGGCCGAGCGCTCTCCCGGCGCATTCCGGGATCGGTTTGTTGAGGCAAGCCGGGCCGTGCCACCAGGCGCCCCGCTCTGTGTTGCCGGCTCACATCGCGACCCACGCCGTTCGACCAAGCACGGACGACCGGAGTCGAATTCCCGCTCAAGACCGGAAACACGCCGGCGGTCGTGCCTGCTTCGTCCGCAGGCTGCCGGTGCAGAGGGCGGGTCCAAAAATGTCTGATAAGGACCTCGTTTGACCATTCACCTGAGGTGGGAAGGGACTCGTGTCACACATTTCCAAGCGTATGGCACAATGTATGGCGTGAGACGGACGACCATCTACTTGCCGGAAGACCTCAAGAGCAGCCTCGCCAGAGCCGCTCAGGAAGAGGGCCGGACCGAGGCAGACCTGATCCGCGAGGGGATCGAGCGCCTCCTCCAGACGCGCCATCCAGAACCCCGAATTCCACTGTTCACAAGCGGCAAACCTGATCTGGCGGAGAACGTCGACAGGCTGCTGGACGGCTTCGGCGAGGAGTGATTCTTCTCGACACCAGCGGGTTGCTGACTGCCATTGACAGCAGTCAGAACCAGCACGCTGACGCGGCGGCTGCGCTGCACGAAGCCGGTGGGCCGCTACTCTTGTCGCCCTTCGTCCTGGCTGAACTCGACTACCTGCTCGCGGCCAGAGTGAGCGCGAAGGCACAGCGCGCTCTGCTTGACGAAGTTGGTAGAGGTGCCTACCAGCTAGAACCTTTCACGTCAGGCGATGTGGCCTCAGCAACTGTGATCATCAGGCGCTATCGGGAGCTCGCAATCGGCCTGGCTGATGCCTCGGTAGTCGTACTTGCCGAACGTCACCGAGTTCTGGACGTCCTGACCCTTGATCGCCGGCATTTCCACGCGTTGCGGGGACCCGAAGGTCGACGGTTTCGGCTTCATCCAACTCCATGACGGACCCGCATCACGCGAGCCTGATGAAAAGGGCGCGGGCCCGTTTGCCCAGGCGAAGCATCGAGAAACTTATTCTTGTCCGTCGGAGGCGAGGCAGCTTAGACCCTGGCATTTCACAAGCGCGGATGCGATGGCCCGCATTAAGGGAACGCCCTGCGAAGGGGTTGTCGAAAGAGCAATACGCCTCGCCAACCGGATCTTGATCGAAGAGGTCGACCCATTCGAAGGCGGACGCCAGATTGCGCAGCTTGGATCTGGTGATTGCTATGACTTCCTCAATGAGATAGATGTGGTCGATGAGATGGGTGGGTTTTGGCCCCTTGTCGGTGAACCGGAACAGCGACGTGCTGCCGGGCTTCCCCCGAAGGACAATGCTGCCGAGCGTGCCGAGGAAATCCGTCGGGCTGCGCGCGAGCTCATTGAGCAGTTCGGTCCTTTCACACCGGAGTAGTCCAATCCCGCTAACCACGCTGAGCCGTGTGGCTTCAGCCGCGCCTTGGCGTCACAGATGTGTCACGCATTCGCGGAACCGGGAGGAAATGGAAGGACACGAGAGGACCCGACGCTCAGCGATATTGAGTACAGGAGGACCCTGGAGGAACCGGCGGGACACGGGAGGACACGAGGTACGTAGGGTTCGGGACCGTGCCGGCTGCGCGAAATCGGCTATGAGGGAGTCGAAGTTGCGAGCCTCGGTCCCGACGCCGACCACTTCGGCGAGGAGCTGACTCGCGCAGGCCTCAAGGCATGCGCCCGCGCACGAGTCGCTGGAACGCCTAACCGAGGACTTGTCCGCGGTGGCCGGCCGCTGCCGCGCCTGGGGATGCAGGTACGTGGTCGTCCCGAGCGTGCCGCAGCAGTATCACTCCGCCGCCGGATTCAGACGCTTCGCGCAGGAGGCCGCCGAGATCGGTAGGCAGCTCTCGACTCATGGGCTCGCATATCACAACCACAACTTCGAGCTCGAGCGAAGGGACGGCAAGACGGGACTCGAGATCCTCTTCGAGTCGGCGCCAGGCGACACACTTCGGGCGGAGCTCGACACCTACTGGCTGCAGGCCGCAGGCGCGAGCCCGGCGACCTGGTTGAGAAGCTCAAGGGTCGAGTCCCCCTCGTACATCTCAAAGACATGACCGTCGTGGACGGTCGCGCGGTGCAGACCGAGGTCGGCAACGGCAATCTCGACTGGCCGGAAATCCTGAGTGCGTCCCGCGAAACCGGCGTGGAATGGTTGATCGTCGAGCAGGACGAGGCCGAGCACGATTCGCTCGAGAGCCTCGCGATCAGCTACAGGAACCTCGCGGACCTGCTGTGAGGAGTTGGGAGGCAGACGAGATAGGGCAGTCGCCTCTCGGAGTCAGGGTCGCGCGCCACAAGGCAGCGCCGATTCGTCGTCACCAATTCTCGTGTTGTCGGTCTGAGTCGCGAGGCTGCGGCGGGTTTGGATTCGAGCGAAGTTGTTCTTCAGCCAGGACATCGGGCGTGTGCCAAGCTGTTCAAGCCGAGGCCGTCAATATCAAAGGAAGCTGAAGATGACTGAACTCAGCCGAGCGCCTCAGGGAGCCCACCTCGTCGGGAGCGTTCCGCTGGACACGGCCGAGACTGTCTTTCGCACCGTTGGCGTGAGGATTGGTGACCGGCTACGGCGAATCCCCGACGGTGAGACCGGCGAACGGTCCCTATTCGCCGGCTGGCAGGTGGCGACATTTGCGCGCCATCCGGGTTTCGAGGAAGTTCCTGGCCGGCGGCTGATGGAGGTTGTGAAGCCGCGTCGATTGCGGCAAGGGGTCGATCGCGCGTCCATCCGCTTCGACGATCTTGGTTTCGCGACCGCAGCAGTCGAGTCTTACGAGGTGTTTGTCCGGCTCAGGTCAGAGGTGCTGATTCGCCCAGGGATGCGTTTCCAGGTGAGCCTCCCGACCCCGGTGAACTGCCTCGCGATGGTTGTGAGCAAGGCAGACATTCCTGACATTGAGAGTGCGTACGAGGCCGCGATGATGGCGGAGGTCAAATCGATTGTTCAGGCGATTCCGAGCTCAGACCTCGCCGTTCAATGGGATACGCCTTGGGAGGTGCGTGTCTGGTGTGGAAATCTACCTTCGTTCCTCGTCCAGCCTTGGTTCCAGGATGAACGCGGAGGCATCCTCGATCGCCTGCTCCGTCTCGGGGCTTCCGTTCCTGAGGGCGTCCAGCTCGGCTATCACCTGTGCCATGGAGACTACGAACACACGGGCAACCTCATTCTCGGCCTTGGTGGTCGCCCGCGGAGCCGGCTGGTGCGCTCGGTGGTGTCAAAGTTTCTGCGCGAGGTGAGTTATCGAGTTGCGGGACCGCCAGGTGATGCCAATGGCGTGACAGAGCTCGCCAACGCCTTGTTCGAACGGACGTCGCGGCGCATTGACTTCCTCCATTTGCCAGTGCCCCGGGCGGCGACCGACAAGTACTTTGCTCCGATGGCTCGTCTTAAGGTCCCACAAGGCACGGAGCTCTACCTCGGCCTGGTTCACTTCACCGATGGTCGCGACGGCACGCAGCGCCGGATTGTCGCCGCGCAGAAGGTCACGCCCAACTTCGGTGTGTCAACAGAGTGTGGCTGGGGCCGGCGAGACCCGGAAACCACAACGGGCCTCATCGAACTGCACCGGCAGGTTTGCGCCGTCAGGCGAGGCTCCGTCTTCTGCGTCGGTCGGTCGCAGCTCGAAGAGTTGATGGCGTCGAGCTTCCGCGATATACGCTCGAGCGTGTCATCGACGCGGATACGCAAGCGAAGCTTCCCTGACCGCCGACCGCGCATCGTGAGGAGAGACCTTGGGAGTCGCCGCTTATCTGCCAAGCGGGTTTATGGGGATGACGCTTACACGCCCGGTCCGCAACTCCCGGTCACAACCATCACAACAGCTCTGCGATCAGGGCGGCGGCTCGGTGCGCGCCTTCGGTTTTGACGGCTGCATAGCCCACAGCTTGATTCAACTCCTCGCCGATGGCGTCCGCGATCCTCTCTGGAGTCGCGCCCTCGTAGTCCATGCACCTGCCGGCTCGGTACCGGTTCAGTCGATGCCGGACATGGAAGTTCTGTTCGAAATGAAGCCGCAGCGGAAAGTAGATGAACGGTCGGCGGCTCGCCGTCAACTCCATCGTGGTGGTCAAGCCGCCCTGCACGAGCGCGATATCGCATGCGGCGAGGTGACGGTGGAGGTCCGGCACGAACGTCCTGACCTCCAGGCCATCCTGGAGGCTCACCACAGAAGGGTCGATGCGGGGTCCGGCCACCACAATCATCCGTAGACCGGGTACCTTGCGCTTCGCCAACGGATAGGCATCGGCCACGCGCTTGATCAGGCTGCTGCCGACGCTTGAGCCACCGACGGTGACGATGCAGACCGTCTCGTTGACGCCATAGCCAAGCTCGGCGCGAAGGTCGTCCCGGCTCCCGAGCGACGTGGGATCGAAGCCGGTCACGTATCCGGAGAAGTCGTAATGCGCCTCGACCCATTCGCGGATCCGCGGAAGGTTCGGGCCGAACCCATCAGGAACGATGTCGGCGGGATCACCGATGAAGATCGCTCGATCACGGATGCGGGGGAAGCGCTCGATGTGCTCGATCATCTCTGCGTTGTAGTCAGTGGTCAGCCGTGCTTCCTCGGCGCCGCCTTCTGGCATTGGAAGCCAGCCGACGAAGTCCGTGAGCCACGCGTAAGCAGCCTGTTTGAGCTCTGGATTCTCGTGCAGGTAATAGTCGACCTCCCAGGCCTCGTCGCCGATCCAGAGGTCGTAATTGCCCTCGCAGGCAACCTCATGAAAGACCATGAAGTTGGAGATCAGGATCTCGTCCATGCGGCGCCAGGCCTGAAAGCAGTGCAGCTCGTGAGGGCGAGATTCCTCCTCAATGTGACGCGTCTCGCTGGCAAGTTGGCCGCTGGCAGGATGGATGCGCTCGCCGTGCGCTTTCAGCAGCTCAGTCACTGGATGCTGCGCAAGCCAGTCGATTTCCAGTCCCGGGATGAGCTTGCGCAACTCCGTCGCGATTGCGATATCGCGACGAGCATGGCCGAGTCCGATTGGAGAAGAGACATACAGAGCTCGCTTAGCTCGGCTGCGACCCCGGCTCCAGGTCTGCGACCGATTGGGCTTGTGTATGGAATCGATGAACTCGCGCAGCAGCAGGTTGACCTTCACGGGATCTCGGGCGTGGGGTGCATGCCCACTCCCTTCCAGGACAACGCACGTTCCGCCGGTCGCGTGGGCAAGCACACCTGCCCGTTGAACCGGGCTCAGCAGGTCGTGGCTGCCGTGAACGACAAGAACCGGGCAGCTGACTCGAGAGGCGACGCCGAGTATCTCCTCCTCAGTCAGGCTGGGTGCCTCCATCGTCGCGATCAGCACCTCGGGCGTCGTTTCCAGGGCCCAACCGATGGTGTCCTCGATCTGCTTGGTGGAGTGGGGCTCGGGAAAGATCTGCACCATGAAAAAAGCGACGAAATCGGGGTAGTTGCGCAGCCAGTGATGGCGATTCATTTTCGCCCAGCCGTCCTCGCTGTCGACCAGCTCGTCGAATCGGCGCACCCACTTCGCCCGCTCCGCGTGCGGTGGCGCAATGGGCATGCTGTTGCCTATGAATACGGCACCCAAAGTGCGCTGAGGGTGATCCCCCGCGAGCAGGAGGGCCTGGAAGCAGCCTGTCGAGAAGCCGACCACGATCGCCTGCTTGACTCCCACCGCGTCCAGCACCCCCAGCGCATCGGCGACGAATTCCCGATCTGCGTAGGCGGCCGGCTCGGCCGGCCGATCGGACAAACCATTGCCGCGCGGATCGAAGGTAATGACCTGGTTGTATCGAGCGAGAGTGTGGATTTGGGCCTTCCAGTGCCGGGAATGCATGATCGACCAGGTCGGCAGCAGCAGCACCGCCGGGGCGCCGGCGCCAAAGGTCTCGTAATAGACCCTGACGCCGGCTCGCTCGACGTATCCCTTCTGGTCGGGCTGTCTCGCTCTCAGCTCTCTAGTCGACCTCGAGTTCGGTCTTGACCGGCACTGTGTTGGCCAGTATGTCGCGGACTGGGGAAGTGTCTTGAACGTACTGGCAAAGTGATTCGAGATCCTCTCGGCTGGCGTTGCGAGCCTTCACTCGGCTCTTGACCCGGATCGCTGTGAATCCTGGCCGGCCCTTGCCCAACCCGAGAAAGGCGTGGAGGTCGATGTCGCCCTCAACCTCGAAAGAAAGCTTGTCGATTTCGATGCCCTTGGCGGCGGCGTTGGCCACGTATCCGACCGCGTAGCACGAGCCAAGTGCGGCGAGGCAAAGCTCGACTGCGTTGGGCCCCATGTTGCTGCCGAGGAGCACAGGAGGCTCATCGCCCTGGAGCTTGAACTGGCTTGCGTGGCGCGAGTCATCTTGTTGCCCCGCGTGCATGAATGGACCGATCTCGGTGATTGAGTTCGTGCCCTTCTGCCACGTTGTATTCGACTTGAAGGTCATTTCCGCAAGCCCCGGCTCCTTCTGGATGGCTCCGATCGTTCCCACCAATTGATCCACGTTGATGCCGTTACGGACGGTCACGGTTGCCATGTCTCTTCCTCCTGGCCAGTTTCTTGACTGGCCGAATTCGCCTCCCACCATTTTCCTGACGCTCGATGAGGCGCCCGAGCGTCTCCACCGTCAGCCATAAGCTCCCTTCGTCTTCCGGCACCTCGAGACAGTGCTGAAGCTCCATTCCGTACCAGTAGGTCACGATGGCTGACGCAACCACGGCCGGCGCCACGTGAGTAAGACCAAGGCGTGGCAAGGCTTCAGCAGCGACCTCTGTCAGAAGGTCCCGCCAACCTCGCATCAGATCCCTGACGGCTGCACCAAGGCGCCGATTGGCGAAGCCGTGTCCGGCCAGTTCCATGAGGCTTCGCACGTAGCCAGACTCCACGTCTTCGCGGTAAAAGGCGATGGCCTGCTGCCACTTTTCGCCGAGGCTGATGTCTGCTCTCGCGTACATGGCCTGTTGCCGGTCAAGGAGCTCCTGGTTCATCCTTTCGAGCACGCCCAGGAGCAAGCCCTCTCGCGATTCGAAGTGGTAGTGGATCAGGCTCAGGTGCACGCCAGCCTCGTTCGCCACCGCCCTGGTGGAGAGTTGGGCAGCCCCATCGCGACGAAGCACGCCTCTCGCCGCACGTAGGATCCGCTCCCGAGTCGCGATCGCATCTCGCTGCCTGACTGCCATTATTAATCGGTCGACCGACCAATTAATAGCCCATGTCCCCATGTTTGTCAATACCCTCGATGCCTTCGTCACAGAGACGCCACGCTGGTCGACATCGAGACCGATACCGGGCTGCAGTCGCCTCCTTTGGGGACTACGGGCCCGGCCGCGCATCACTTGCAGGAAGACATTGGCGTGTGTGACATGAACCCTCGATGCGCGCTCGCGGCGGAGGGCATCTCGAGGTTAGAAGCGGGCCAGGACCTTGTGCAACTGGGCGCCCTCGAACCTGAGGAATGCGGGCCGGGGCGCGTTCTTGATCGGGCCGAGGGCGGCTCGCGCCGCTTCCTCGCTGTCGAATACGAGCACGTTCAACGTGCCTCCCTCCCCGTCGCTCGTCCAGATAGCGGACACGATCCCCAGCGCCTGCCTCGCCCGCGGCAGGACGTTGGCCTCGACGTGATCTGCGCTTTCCTCGATCAGCTTTGCGTCTCCGTTCTCGCGCACCACCACAGCGACCATCGAGCCCTCCTTGTCCCGCCTTCCGGTACGATTGGCGATAACGATACTGTATTAGAGGCATGAGTATTCCACCGAATTCTGACACTGTCAAGTCCCGCCGGCGCTACGACTCCACTCGTCGACGGGCCCAGGCATCCCGGACCCGACAGGACATCGTCGCCGCGGCGCTCGAGCTGTTCCTGGCTCGGGGCTACGTGGGAACATCGATCGTCGCCATTGCCAGGGCTTCCGGCGTGGCCGTAGAGACGATCTACCGGGTGTTCGGCAGCAAGGCTGCTCTGTTCAAGGCGGTGGTGGAAGCCGCAATCGCAGGCGGCGCTGCTCGGGCGACGGTTCCGATCGAGGACCGACCGGCCGTCAAGGCGATGATCGATGAGCGGGAGCCCCGCCGGTTGCTCGAACTTCATGCCGCCACCCAGCCGGGGATCCACGCACGGGCCGGTCCCCTGTATCGCGTGCTGATCGAGGCGAGCGCTGCCGACCCTGAGCTATCGCGGGTCTGGAGCCAACTGGAGGCGCAGCGACTGGAGGGGATGAAGATGATCGTCGAGCACCTGTCGGCTAGCGGGGCCCTCAGACCGGGGCTCTCGATCGACGAGGCCGGGGATATGTTGTGGGCCACCAACTCGCCGGCGGTCTACGACCTGCTGGTCCAGCAACGGGGGTGGGCGCCCGAGCGATATCGGGACTGGCTCGCGGCCACCAATGCCCAAGCTCTTTTGAACCTTGGAGAGGCAGTAGTAGGCAAACACGAAAAGCCGAACGACCATCCGACGTGAATCGCCCCGGGTTCTTGGAGGCTCCACTAGACCCAGGGCAGTTCAGTCACAGAATGCCGAATCTCCTCGGCGACGCCGCCTACACCATAACCTCGGGTCGACTCGGCTTCCATTCACGGCACATGACAAGTGATGCGGTGCCCTGGTTGACGACGGCAGCCTCGGGGTGACGCAGTGACGTCGTATGCAATCAGCTCGGCACGCTCATGTACAACGTGGACCACGGAGCCTCTCAACAAGAAGGTCAGCCGGCGGTGATGTCGGCGTCCGTAGCTGGCTACCATAAACCGAGATGACGCTCCCTGCCAAGCTCATGACTGAGCTGGTTGGCACGTTCGTCTTCATCAGCGTGATTGCCGTGTCGGGTCCGATCGGACCGATCTCGCCCCTAGCCATCGGCAGCGCCCTGATGGTCATGGTGTACATGGGTGGCCACGTCTCAGGTGCTCACTACAATCCAGCAGTCTCGTTCGGCCTCTTCTTGCGGAGGGTAATCGACGCGCCCACGATGGTTGCCTACTGGATCACTCAGCTGATCGCTGGCGTCCTGGCCTTCACGTTCGGATACCTTGTCACCGGTCACACTCCCGGCATTCATCCGGGCACCGGTGTCTATTGGTCCTCGGCGCTGGCCGTCGAGATCGTCTTCACCACGGCGCTCGTTCTGGTAGTGCTCAACGTGGCGGCGACCAAAGCCACCGAGGGCAACTCTTTCTATGGGCTTGCGATCGGCTTCACTGTTGCCGCGGGCGCTTTTGCCGCTGGTCCCATCTCGGGGGCCGCGTTCAACCCGTCCGTCGGCGTCGCCGCGACGGCCGCTGCCGCGATCTTCGGAGCTACCTCGTGGTCCGATCTTTGGCTGTACATCGTCGGTCCGCTCGTCGGTGCGGTGATCGCCGCCGGGGTCCACCTGGCTCAGACGCGTCGGACCCCCATCGCGCCGGCGAAGTCGGAGGGTCGTGTGGTGGAGGCTTCCGTACCCAGAGGGTAAGCT
>WNFV01005701.1_pt1 | contig 15494 bp, 8 predicted proteins | sample 5400101 | NCBI WGS metagenome assembly WNFV01 (sample SAMN13153361, study PRJNA577476) | soil metagenome | isolation source: 115 cm soil or saprolite under grassland replicate 1 | place: USA:California | collected 2016-06-15 | reverse complement strand
CGAGGATCTCGACCTGCTGCACGTGACGGACGATCTCGGCCACGCGGTCGAGGTCGTGCTCGAGTGCTACGAGACGCGCTGCGCCGAAATGGCAGGCGAGCCGCAAAAGGCCGACGCGCAGTGAAGCTGCGTGATCTGCCGTCGGTCGACGAGCTGGCGCGGGCAAGCGATGATCCGCTCGCGGTCGACGCCGCACGGACCGTTCTCTCTCGCGCGCGCGGGGAGATTCAGGCCGGCGCGGAGCCCGGAGATCTCGTCGAGCGCGTTCGCGAGGAGCTTGGTACGGCTCGAGCGGCTCGCCTGCGCCGGGCCCTGAACGCGACGGGCGTCGTCGTCCATACGAATCTCGGGCGCGCGCCGCTCGCGGAGGCTGCGCTCGAGCGCGTGCGCGAGGTCGGCCGCGGTTACTCGAACCTCGAGTACGACCTCGCCTCGGGCACGCGCGGCTCCCGGCAGGATCACGCTGCGGCGTGCGGCGGTGCTGCGAAGGCTGACCGGCGCGGAGGCCGCGCTCGTCGTCAACAACAACGCGGCCGCGGTGCTGCTCGCGCTCGCCGCGCTCGCCGAGGGGCGCGAGGTGCTCGTCTCACGGGGCGAGCTGATCGAGATCGGCGACGGCTTCCGAATTCCGGACGTGCTCGCTCGCTCCGGTGCGCGCCTGGTCGAGGTCGGCACGACGAACCGGACCCGCGCGGCGGACTACGAGCGGTCAGTGGGGCCCGAAACGGCCGTCCTGCTGCGCGTGCACCAGTCGAATTTCCGTCTCGTCGGATTCACCGAGCTCCCTGCGCTCGCGGAGCTCGCGGCCGTCGCGCAGCGGCACGGGCTGCCGCTCGTCGACGATCTCGGCTCGGGCGCGCTCGTGCGCGTCGAGGACGAGCCGTCGGTGCGGGCGAGCCTCGATGCGGGTGCCGACCTGGTCTGCTTCTCGGGCGACAAGCTGCTGGGCGGGCCGCAGGCGGGCATCATCGTCGGTGCTGCGCAGCTCGTCGAGCGGCTGCGCCGGCATCCGCTGCAGCGCGCTGTCCGTGCCGACAAGCTGACGCTGGCCACGCTCGAGGGCACGCTCGGGCTCTACCTCGATCCTCAGCGGGCCGCCCGCGAGGTGCCGGTGCTGCGGATGATCGGGGAGCCGGCAGAGGCGGTGCGAGCCAGGGCGGAGCGGCTCGCCGCCGCCGTCGGCGGAGAAGTCGAAGAGACGGTCGCGCGGGTCGGCGGCGGTGCGCTTCCGCTGGCCGAGCTGCCGAGCTTCGCCTGCGCGGTCGAGGAAGAGCTGGCAGCGCCGCTGCGCGTCGGCGAGCCGCCTGTGATCGGCGTCGTGCGAGATGGACGCCTGTTGCTGGACTGCCGCACGTTGAGCGCTACGGAAGCCGAAGAGGTGGCTCAGGCAGTCCTGTCTACTCGGGCCGTGCCCCAGCAGGTGGACCCAGCCTCCTCCCCGCGACGAGCGTAGCGAGGAGAAGCGCGCGCGTGGGTGACGGATCTGCGCCGAGTCTGACTCTCGGCACGGCAGGTCACATCGACCACGGCAAGACGTGGCTCGTCCGGGCCCTGACGGGAAAGGACACCGACCGTCTGCCCGAGGAGAAGGCGCGGGGAATCTCGATCGACCTCGGCTACGCGCCGCTCGACCTGCCCGGCGGCCGGCGGCTCTCCGTCATCGACGTCCCCGGCCACGAGCGCTTCATCCGCAACATGGTCGCCGGTGCGACCGGGATCGACCTCTTTCTGCTCGTGATCGATGCCACCGAGGGTGCCCGCCCGCAGACTCACGAGCATCTGGCCATCCTCCGCCTGCTGGGGATCGACCAGGGCGTCGTCGCCGTCACGAAAACGGACGCGGCCGATCCGGCCATGCTCGAGCTGGTGGTCGCCGAGGCGCGGGAGCTCGTCCCGAATGCAGCCGTCGTTCAAGTGAGCGCGAAGACCGGCGAGGGGCTCGACGAGCTGCGCGACGCCCTGGCCGCCGTCGCCGAGCGGGTGGAGCACTCGACGCTCATCGGCGCCACGCGCCTCTACATCGACCGCGTTTTCACTCTGCGCGGGATCGGCACCGTCGCCACGGGCACGCTCTGGTCGGGCTGGATCGGAGAGGGTGACGAGCTGCGGGCCGAGCCCGCCGGGATCGACGTCCGCGTCCGCAGCGTCCAGGTCCACGACCTGCCCGTCGAGGAGGCTGCGGCCGGCCAGCGCGTGGCCCTCGGCCTCCCGGGGATCGAGCGCAGCGCCCTGCGGCGCGGCGATGCGCTCGTCGAGCCGGGTACGTATCCCGTCAGCTACCGCCTCGACGTGGAGCTCGAGGAGCTGGAGCCGATCGCAGATCGCACGCGGCTCCAGGTGCATCACGGCACGGCCGAGCTTTCGGCGCAGCTCGTGCGGATCGGCGAACGCCACGCCCAGCTCAGGCTCGCCGAGCCGGTCGTCGCAGCCCGCGGTGACCGGGTCGTCCTGCGGGCTGGGACGACCGTCGGCGGCGGTCGCGTTCTCGACCCGGCACCGCCGCGTGCCCCCGATGCGTCGCGGCTGGAGCTGCTGGCGACCGACGATCCCGTTGCGATCGTTCGAGCGCTCGTCCATGAGCCCGTGCGCGGAACCGACCTGGCCGCGCGAGGTTTGCTCCCCCCGCCCCAGCTCGCCGCCGGTCTGGCCGCCGTCGAGCAGGCCGGCGACTGGTACTTCTCGCGCGAGTGGCTCGACCAGACTCGCCGTGCGGCGCGCACCAGGCTCACTCTGCGCGCTGAAGCCGCACCCCTCGATCCCGGCCTGCCGGGCGCCGACCTCCTCCCCGCGGCCGCGTGGGCTGACTCAGTCCTTCCGCTGCTGGAGCTCGAGCGGAGAGGCGGCAAGGTCTATCTGCCGGGAACCGCGCCCGCTCTCGGCGCGAGAGCAGAGGAAGCCGAAGCGCTGGAGAGCAAGCTCGAGGAGGCCGGACTGAGCCCGGTCGCGATCGAGGACGGCGCGCTCGCTCGATTCCTGGAAGCGCAGGGCCGCCTCGTTCGGGTCGGCGACGGGCTTGCGGTCGGCCTCGGCCCCTACGAGAAGGCCAGGCGCGTGCTCGTCGAAGAATGCGAGCGTGCTGGGAAGATCACGCTTGCCCGCTTCCGCGACCTACTCGGCATCTCCCGCAAGCCGGCGCAGCTCCTGCTGGAGCGTTTCGACGCCGACGGCCTCACGCGCCGAGTTGGTGACGAGCGCGTACTCAGACGGGCGGCGGCCCGAAGCTAACATCGGCCCGCAGGGAGCGGCATGGGCCCGGTGGCCCAGCTGGTCTTCAAAACCGGTGCGGTCGTGTAACCCACGGCTCGGTAGGTTCGACTCCTGCGCCGCTCCGTCCCTGCAAATGAGGCAATTTCACCGAGGCTCTCGTTCCCACCGCGCCTGTGGAAGAAGCCGAACCCGCTGAAATTGCAAACCTTTTACCCCGGGGAGCGCGGCTACGAAAGCGTCGTCGAAAGGCGAATGCGAGTCGCTAAGCCCTCGCGCACCTAACCCGCCAGACGTCCCCCGGGTTGGGAGGATGGTGGGGTAACGCCGCGAAAGGATGGCCGGGGAAACGCCGCGAAAGGTGGACAACATGGAACTTCTGCTCGCGAGACAGGCCGACGCTAGCGACGCCCCGCAGAGCCGGACGAGTTTGCCAACTACCGGCTCGGGAACGCCGAATCAGCACGAAATTGAAATTGGAAATCCATGCGAGAGGGGAGATTCGCAATGAAACGCCTATTTGGAATTCCGGTTCTTTTCGCCGGAGCCCTTGCACTCGCGGCCTTCGCCTTCGCGAGCGCCGGACACGTGAACAAACATAAGCCGAACGCGAAGGGTGGGAAGCTCACCTTCATGGTGACGACAACGGACCACGGCTGTAGCTTCCGGTCGTGGGCGACCGACACCCTCAAGCGAACCTACAAAGTCCGCCTTCGTAAGAACGGCTCGTACACCGTTCGCCGCGAGGACAAGGGCCGTTTCGTCACGCTCGCCGGCCTCAGCCCAAGCGCCGATCCGTGCCCTGGCGTCGTGCGTCGCGGTAAGCACGGCACGACGGTCCTCGCCGGGATGAGCGGCAAGCTGCATGGTTACCTGCAGGGGACGGTTACAGGCGGCACGTTCAACCCGAACGGGAGCTGTACGGCGACCTGCTCGGCGGACGACTTCATCGCCGGCTTCTTCACTTCGGGCGCGTCGTTTACGTGCAGTCAGGGATATGCAGGCTGCCGCTTCAACTTCAGCTACACGGCTCAGCGCCACCAGAAGCAGGGCCTCTTGTACCACCACTGGGTCGACCGTGGGCTCGACGGCGTCCACGAGATCTTCATCGGCGACATTGCGAACGCGTAACCAGCAAGCCACCTGACACCGACGAAGAGCCTGCTCCGGAGCGGGCTCTTCGTCTTTTTTCGGACATCGCAGAGCACGACCACGGGCTAGCAAACAAGTCAGCCAAGCCTCGTCGGCGCGGACTTCTAGCGCCAGGTGACGATCGTGTCGGGACCGCCAGGTCTTCTACGCACGCATGGTGATGCTCAGGCGGTGATGCGGTGCGAGGTGTGGCCGTTCGGGCCGGTGACCCGCAACCTGTCGCCGTGCCGAATCTCCTTCGAAACGAGCTCGACCCAGCCGCCGCGGCCAATCCGCGCCCGGCTTACGAGCTTGCCGTCCGCGAACAGCTGGACCGGCTCGCGCGCCCGTCCCCAGATGCGAACCACGATCTTGCCGTTCTTTACGTTGGCCTGGAGCCAGAGCGGGTGGATGAAGCGCACGATGCCTGCCCTTTGCTGCCGGGCCGTCCGATGGTTGGCGCTGACGCGCCCTCGCACCTTGCAGGTGTAGAGGCGCAGCGAGTTCGACATGGTCACGCCGAAGAGGAACGAGGCCCGCCCGTCGCGCCTGGTTGTCAGCACCGCCGTGGCGCGGCGGCCCGGGCAGGTGATCACGAGCTTGACGTGCGCTCCGGCGAGCGGCCTGCCGCGCCAGGTCGCGAGGGCCCGGATCTTCGCCCGCCCGTGGGGCAGGTGGTAGACGAGCCTGTTCGGCACCCGGAGGCGCAGCTCGAGCTTGCGCGCGAAGCGGGCGCGCACGAGGCGCTCCCGGCTCATGGTCACGGTGCACTTGGTCTTCCTGCCGCTGCAGGCTCCCGACCAGCCCAGGAACCAGCGGCCATTCTTCGCCTTGGCCTTGAGCGTGACGTCGGTATCAGCGTCGAAATCTCTACTGCAGGCGCGTCCGCAGCGGATTCCTTTCGGCTCGGAGCGGACCGCCCCCCGCCCACTCACCGTCACCCTGAGCGCGACGAGGCGTACAAACGTGGCCGTGACCGCGCGAGACGCGGTCATCGTCGTGGTGCAGGTGTCGATGCCGGAGCAGGCTTCGCCCGACCAGCCGGCGAAGCGGGAGCCCACCGAAGCGGCCGCGGTGAGCGTGACCGAGGTGCCCGCGTCGTAGTCGTCATTGCAGGTGGCCCCGCAGCTGATCGCTCCGACATCGGAACTCACGGTCCCGCTGCCGGAGCCCGTCTTCGTGACTGTCAGCGTATGGAGAGCGACAAAAGCGGCGCTGACGTTGCGGGACTGGCTCATCGTGACCGTGCACGTGTCCGTGCCGGAGCAGCCCTCACCCGACCAGCCGGCGAAGCGGGAGCTTGCCGATGCGGACGCAGTAAGCGTGACCAGGGCGCCGCCCTCGTCGAAGTCGGCGCTGCAGATGGTGCCGCAGGCGATCCCGGCGCCGGTCACAGTCCCGCTACCGGAGCCTGTCTTCGTGACGGTCAGCGTGTGGAGGGCGACAAAGCTGGCGCTGACGTTGCGCGCCTGACTCATTGTCAACGTGCAGGTGCCGGTGCCGGAGCAGCCTCCGCCCGACCAGCCGGCGAAGCGAGAGCCAGCTGTGGCCGCGGCGCTGAGTGTGACCGAGATGCCCTCGTCGTAGTCGTCCGCGCAGGAGGGGCCACAGTTGATCGCTCCCACGTCAGAGCTGACAGTGCCGCTACCGGAGCCGGTCTTCGTGATCGTCAGCGTGTGGAGGGCGACAAAGGTCGCGCTGACGGCGCGCGCCTGGCTCATCGTCACGGAGCAGGTACTGGTGCCGGAGCAACCCTCGCCCGACCAGCCGGCAAAGCGGGAGCCAGGGGATGCCGTGGCGCTGAGTGTGACCGCGGTACCCACGTCGTAGTCGGCGCTGCAGATGGCCCCGCAGCTGATCGCCCCGACATCGGAGCTGACGCTTCCCGCGCCGGAGCCGGTCTTCGCGACCCAGAGCGTGTAGACAACCACGAAGCTCGCGCTGACGGCGCGCGCCTGGCTCATCGTCACGGTGCAGGTACTGGTCCCGGAGCAACCCTCGCCCGACCAGCCGGCAAAGCGTGAACCCGCCGAAGCGGCCGCAGTCAGCGTGACCGAGGTGCCGTCGTCGTAGTCGTCGCTGCAGGTTGCGCCGCAGTCGATCCCGGTGCCGGTCACGGTGCCCGTGCCCGACCCGGCCTTGGTCACGGTCAGTGTGTAGACAGCGACAAAGCTGGCGCTGACGTCACGAGCTTGGCTCATCGTCACGGTGCAGGTGCCGGTGCCTGAGCAACCCTCGCCCGACCAGCCGGCAAAGCGGGAGCCAGCTGCAGCGGTGGCACTGAGCGTCACCGCGGTGCCCTCGTCGTAGTCGTCCGCGCAGGTACCCCCGCAGTCGATCGCTCCGATGTCGGAGCTGACGCTGCCGCTGCCGGAGCCGGTCTTCGTGACTGAGAGCATGTAAACCAGTACGAAGCTGGCGCTGACGTCACGAGCTTGGCTCATCGTCACAGTGCAGGTGCCCGTGCCGGAGCAACCCTCGCCCGTCCAGCCCACAAAGCGGGAGCCGAAAGCGGCCGAGGCGCTGAGCGTGACCGAGGTGCCTTCGTCGTAGTCGTCGCTGCAGATGGCGCCGCAGCTGATTGCTCCGACGTCGGCGCTGACAGTCCCGCTGCCGGAGCCGGTCCTCGTGACTGTGAGCATCTGGACGGAGACCAAGGTGGCGGTGACCTCGCGGGCCTGGCTCAACGTCAGAGTGCAGGTGCCGGTGCCCGAACAGCCTTCGCCCGACCAGCCGGCAAAACGGGAGCCCGCCGACGCGGCCGCAGTGAGCGTGACTGAGGTGCCCTCGTCGTAGTTATCCGTGCAGGTGGCCCCGCAGTTGATCGCTCCTAGGTCGGAGCTCACAGTGCCCGCCCCCGAGCCGTTCTTCGTGATCGTGAGTGCGTAGACGGCGATGAAGCCGGCGCTGACTTCCCGGGCCTGGCTCATAATCACAGTGCAAGTGCCGGTGCCCGAGCAACCCTCGCCCGACCAGCCCGCGAAGCGAGAGCCGGCTACTGCCGCTGCGCTCAGCGTCACCGAGGTGCCTTCGTCGTAGTCGTCGCTGCAGGTTGCGCCGCAGCTGATCGCCCCCACGTCGGAACTCACAGTCCCGCTGCCGGAGCCTGTCTTCGTGACTGTCAGCGTATGGAGAGCGACAAAGGCGGCGCTGACGTTGCGGGACTGGCTCATCGTGACCGTGCACGTGTCCGTGCCGGAGCAGCCTTCGCCGGACCAGCCGGCAAAGCGGGAACCGAACGAGGCCGCGGCGCTGAGCGTGACCGTGGTGCCCTGGTCGTAGTCGCCGCTACAGGTGGCCCCGCAGCTGATCGCTCCCACGTCGGAACTCACGGTCCCGCCGCCGGAGCCGGTCTTCGTGACTGTCAGCGTATGGAGAGCGACAAAAGCGGCGCTGACGTTCCGGGCCTGGCTCATCGTCACCGTGCACGTGTCCGTACCGGAGCACCCCTCGCCCGACCAGCCCGCGAAGCGTGAGCCCGCCGAAGCGGTAGCAGTCAGCGTGACCGAGGTGCCGTCGTCATAGTCGTCCGTGCAGGTGGCGCCGCAGCTGATCGCTCCCACGTCGGAGCTGACGGTTCCGCTGCCGGAGCCGGTCTTCGCGACCGTGAGCGTGTAGACCAACACGAAGCTCGCGCTGACGTTGCGGGCCTCGCTCATGGTCACGGTGCAGGTGCCGCTGCCGGAGCAGCCTTCGCCCGACCAGCCGGCAAAGCGGGAACCGAGTGCGGCCGCGGCGCTGAGCGTGACCGAGATGCCCTGGTCGTAATCGTCCGTGCAGGTGGCCCCGCAGCTGATCGAACCGACGTCGGAGCTCACGGTCCCGCTGCCCGAGCCGGTCTTCGCGACCGTGAGCGTGTAGACCAACACGAAGCTGGCGCTGACGTTGCGGGCCTGGCTCATCGTCACGGTGCAGGTGCCGGTGCCGGAGCAACCCTCGCCCGACCAGCCGGCGAAGCGGGAGCCCGCCGAAGCGGCCGCAGTCAGCGTGACCGAGGTGCCGTCGTCGTAGTCGTCCATGCAGGCGGCGCCGCAGTTGATCGCTCCCACGTCGGAGCTGACCGTGCCTGCACCCGAGCCGGTCTTGCTGACCGTAAGCGTGTGGACCAACACGAAGCTCGCGCTGACGTTGCGCGCCTGGCTCATCGTCACGGTGCAGGTGCCGGCGCCGGAGCAGCCTTCGCCGGACCAGCCGGCAAAGCGGGAACCGAGTGCGCCCGCGGCGCTGAGCGTGACCGAGGTGCCTTGGTCGTAGTCGTCGCTACAGGTGGCCCCGCAGCTGATCGCTCCGACGTCAGAACTGACGGTGCCGCTGCCGGACCCCGTCTTGGTGACCGTCAGCGTGTGGACGGCAAGGAAACTGGCGCTGACGTTGCGAGCCTGGGTCATCGTCACGGTGCAGGTGCCCGTGCCGGAGCAGCCCTCTCCCGACCACCCGGCAAAGCGGGAGCCCGCCGAAGCGGTAGCAGTCAGCGTGACCACTGTGCCGCCTGCATAGTCCGCGCTACAGGTCGCGCCGCAGTTGATGCCGCCGACGTCGGACGTCACGGTGCCCGTGCCGGAGCCGGTCTTCGTCACGGCGAGCGTGTGTGTGACGATGAACGTCGCCGTCACATTCCGCGCGGCGCTCATCGTGACGGTGCACGTGCCGGTCCCGGAGCAGTCGCCGGACCAGCCGGAGAAGGCGGAGCCGGAGGAGGCGGCCGCGGTCAGCGTGACGAGCGTGCCGTCGGCGAAGCTAGCGCTGCACGTGGCACCGCAGTTGATGCCGGCGACATCTGAGGTGACGGTTCCCGTGCCCGACCCCGCTTTGGTGACCGTGAGCAGGTGGGTGGGCGGGCCGAAGTCGGCCGTCACATCGCGGGCCTGGCTCATCGTGACCACGCAGGTAGTGCTCGTCCCGGAGCAGTCGCCGGACCAGCCGTTGAAGGCGGAGCCCCCGGAGGCGGTGGCGGTGAGCGTGACGAGCGTGCCGTCGGCGTACGTCGCGCTACAGGTGGCGCCGCAGTTGATGCCGCCGACGTTCGAGGTCACGGTGCCCGTTCCCGACCCGGTCTTTCCGACGTCGAGTGGATACGACGCCGTGCCGCTGAACGTTGCGGTCGCGGAGCGCGCCTGGTCCATGGTGACAACGCATGTGGCAGCGTTGCCCGAGCATGCTCCCGACCAGCTCACGAGGGTCTGCCCCGATGCGGGAGTCGCAGTGAGCGTGACGAGGGTGCCCGCGCTGTAGACGTCTGCACAGAAGGTGTCGCCGTTGCCGCAGCTGATCGTTCCTGCGTTCGCGGTGACCACGCCGTTGCCCGTGACGGCGATGGTGAGCGGAAACGTCTGCTCGATGAACGTCGCGGTCACCGAGCGCGCCTGGCTCATGGTCACAGCACAGGTGCCTGTGCCCGAGCAGCCCTCGCCCGACCAGCCGTCGAAGCTCCAGCCGGCGCTCGGCGCCGCAGTGAGCGTGACGAGCGTGCCGCTGGCGTAGTTACCGACACATGTCGCCCCACAGTTCACCGGGCCGACGTCGGCGCTGACCGTGCCTGACCCGGCCTTGGCGACGTCCAGCGGATACGAGGTCACCCCCGTGAAGGCGGCGGTCACCGAGCGGGACTGATTCATCGTCACGACGCACGTGGAGGCGGTTCCGCTGCATCCCCCGCCCGACCAGCCCGTGAAGGTGTCGCTCCCGAGCGGCTGCGCAGTCAGCGTCACGCTCGTGCCGCTGCCGTAGCCGACGGAGCAAATCGTGCCCGCGCCGCCGCAGTCGATCCCGCTAGAGCTCCCGCCCGTGAGCGTGCCCGCAGGAGACGATGTGACCTTTCCGTTGCCTGTGGTCGAGGTCGCCAGCTCGTAGCGGACGGTGAGCGGCGTGGTCGTGAGAGTGACGGAGTCGAAGTCGGAGTTGTAGTGGTAGCTGGCGCCGGAGGAGTCGTAGATCGTGGCCCGGAGCGTCCCCGAGCCGGGCGCGATCGCAGTAACCACGTAAGTCACGACGATCCGCCCGCCGGCCTTTCCGCCGGAAATGTTCTCCGGCCCCACGCAGGTCCGTGTTGCCGGGTTCCAGCCACAGGCGTCGGCGTAGATCGAGCTCGAGCTGGCGCCGGTCGGGTTGCTGTAGATCCCGCTCGTCGACACGGCCTGCACGGCCGACATCGGGAAGTTCGCGAACGTCTCGAGCTGCTTGTACGCCGTCGAGGTCTCCGCGTAGAGCTTGTACGTGTAAGTCCGTCCAACGAGGATGTTCGCCGGGGCGGAATCGCACACCGTGTACGCAAGGTTGCAGCCGTTGGGCCCGGCCAGCTTCTTCGTGCTGTTCCGGCCCTGCGATACGAGCGGCTGGATGTAGAGCGTCCGCTGGGGCCCCGCCGTGCTGAGGCCGCCGTCCGCCGTGACCGTGATCTGGTAGTCCCTGGACTTCCTGCGCGCGCTCGCCGACCGGTTGAGCGTCACCTCGAAGTACGCGTGGCGGCAGAAGCCCGCCGGCATCGTCCCCACACTCACCGTCGCGCCCTCCGCCGGCCCGGTGAACGAGTTTTGCGCTGTCTTCCAGGCCCAGGTGGCAACCACATTCGTCGCCGGGTCGGAGCCCGTGTTGCAGACGCGAACGCCGACGGGAAAGACGTTCGGGCCAACGTTGACGTTGTTCGAGTCGAGGCCGAGCACATCCCAGGTGATCGGAGTCACCGTCAGCGGACCGGCGGCCGCGCTCGGAGACCCGACGGAGACGCCGAATGCAAGCGCGGCGAGGCCGGCAACGAGGGCCGCGGCCCGTGCGTGCCGGGCGGGCCCGCGGAAGGGAGTAGTCAAAAGGACTCGTTAGGGCAGCAGCAGAGACGCCGAGGAAAGTCGTGCTTTCTCCATCGGTATCGCTGGTTGACCGGCCGGTCGACACCCCTCGAACGAGGGATGGCTGAGAGCTAGACGGCTTGCCGCTGCGCCCAGCGGGCGCGCTTTTTGGCTGCTTCGACCTCGCGGTCCTTCGGCGCGCCCGAGGTCACGAGCTCGGCGAGGAGCCGCCCTGAAGCGACGGCGACCGCGTCGACTGCTCGCTCGAAGGCCTCCGCGTTCGCCCGTGACGGCTTCGTGAAGCCGCTGATCTTGCGGACGTACTGCAGCGCGGCGTCCCGCACTTCCTCTGCCGTGGCCGGCGGATCGAGGTTGTAGAGCGTGTGGATGTTTCGGCACATGGCGAAGAGCCTAGCTCTTCCTTGATCTTCGTACGGGTTACGCTCAAGGCATGGACGACCGGCACCTCGAGCGAAAAGCCGAGCTCGCAGAGCTCCTACTGGACGCGGCACGACAGCTCGGCGAGAGCCTCGAGCCGCAGCGTGTCTACGAGCGCTTCCATGAGCTGCTCACCGACGTCATCCAGCACGACGGCCTCGTCGTCTCGTCCTACGACGACCGAGACGACTTCATCCGCGCCCAGTACGTCTGGACCGAAGGCGAGATTCTCGACCCCATGACGTTGCCGCCGGTTCCACTGAATCGCGACGGAGGCGGCATGCAGAGCCGCGTGATCGTCAGCGGCGAATCGCTGCTCTTCAACGACGTCGCCGAGCGCGTCACCCAACCGGACGGCGTCTACTACAACGTCGATCGGGAAGGGACGATTCAGAAGCTTCCCGAGTCAGGCCCCTCGGGGACGAGCGCCGCGATGATGGTGCCCGTCAAGTACGAGGGGCGCGTCGTCGGCGTCGTGCAGTTGATGAGCGACGACGGGCGGTACTCGAGCAACCAGCTCGAGCTCCTGGAAGGACTGGTTGCGCAGATGGGCGCGGCGGTGCGGAATGCTCGCCTACAGGAAGAGCGTCGGCGCCTGGAGGCAGCCGAGGCGGCGGCCCGCGCCGTGGCAGCAGAGCGAGAGCAGGCGGCGCAGGTGCTCGAGGCTGTCGGCGACGGGATCTTCTTCGTCAACGGAGACGGTCTCGTGAGCCTCTGGAACAGGGCCGCAGAGCTCGTGACGGGCGTGCGCGCCGAGCGTGTCCGCGGACAGCCGCTCGCAGACGTGATCCCGGACTGGGAGGCCCTCGCCACCCGCATCCCGGTTGCCGAGGACGGCGCGATCCCACCGCCGATGACACTTCCGCTCCGAGCCGAGGGGAAAGACCTCTGGCTCTCGTTCGCCGCCGTTCGCATGGCGGACGGAGTGATCTATGCATGCCGCGACGTGACGAGCGAGCAGCGCCTCGAGGAGGAGAAGAGCGACCTCGTCGCCACGATCTCGCACGAGCTCCGCACTCCGATGTCGGCCGTGTACGGCGCCGCCAAGACGCTACTCCGCGAAGACATCGTCCTCACCGCGGAGCAGCGGCAACAGCTTCTGGAGATGATCGCGACGCAGGCCACTCGACTGAGCCAGATCACAGAGGAGGTGCTGCTGACGAGCCGGCTCGACCGCGGCGACGTGCGTGTGGAGAGGGAGCCTGTGGACGTCGCCGACATCGTGAGCGCAACGGTCGAGGCGATCCGGCCACAGCTTCCAGAGTCCGCAGCGATCGAGGTCGAGATACCGCCAGATGTCGGCGCCGCCTCGGGCGACCGCGACCGGATTCAGCAGGTGCTCGTCAACCTGCTGGACAACGCCGTCAAGTACGGCGCCAGTCCGGTGAAGGTCCATGCGTACCGTACGGACGGCGTGATCCGGATCTGTGTCGCCGACGGAGGTCCGGGAATCGGCCTGGCCGATCAGGAGCGAATCTTCGAGAAGTTCTATCGCGCCGACCCGCAGCTCGCGCGCTCGCCGAGTGGAACGGGTCTCGGGCTGTACATCTCGCGCGAGCTCGCCCAGCGCATGGGCGGCCGTCTTGAGCTCGACTCCGAGCCCGGCGCCGGGGCAACGTTCGTCGTCGAGCTGCCGCAGGCTTGATTCTTCTCTTTTTCTTTACCTGATCAGGCTTGGCGTAGCGACCGATCGGTGCCATCATGTGTGGTGTCTAGGGGTTGAGGATTCGGGGGTCACGGGGGTTGACGATTTGCTGCGGTCGGTGAGACCTATTCGCAAGGTCCTGTTTTGCCTGCTCCCAGGCGTTTGCTGCCTCGCCGCAGGGCCGGCGGCTGCGGGCCTGCGGCCCGATCCGCCGCCCAAGCCGCCGCCGCCCCCGCCACCGCGACAGGCCCCGGCGCCGCCACCTCCGGCACAGCCTGCTCCGGTGCAGCCGCCCCCGGCGCAGCCTGCCCCGGTGCAGCCGCAGCCGACTCCATCGCCGGTTGCCAAGACCACAAGCGTGAATGAGAGAGCGGCCGCGCGTCAGGCTGCGAAGGCGCGAGCACGTGCCGTGCGTCTGCGTGCTCAGCGCGCCAGGGCCGCACGAGCGCAGGCCAAGGCCCGCGCTCGTGCCATCCGCCTGCGTGCTCAGCGCGCTGCCGCGCGTAAGGCCGCGGCTGCGGCACTGGTAGGCAGGCGCAGCCCTCTGGCGGCTGAGACGCTTTTCGAGCCAAAGTCGATAGCAGCCGGAGTGATGCCATTGCTCCTGCTCATGGGTGCTGCGGTGCTGCTCTTCAGCCTCGCCGCGGTTCCCGCGCGCGCCCTGCCCTGGCCCTGGGCCGTTCGGGCGATCAACGCCCGGCGAGAGGAGCTCGCCTTCTTGGGAATCGCGGTCCTCCTCGCGATCGCGGCCCTCTTCTTGGCCGGGTAGACCATGATGCATCGCCTCAGCTTCCTTCTGCTCGTGCTGGTTCTCGTCCTCACCGCGCCGCTTGCTTCGGCGGCGCCCGAAGTCGGCGACGACCTGCTGCCGGAGCTCTCGATCGACGACGTGACCGTGGTCGAGGGCGACACCGGCGCGGTCACAGCCAGTTTCACGGTCGCGCTTTCGGCTGTGAGCGACCAGACTGTGACAGTCGATTTCGCGACGGCCGACGACACGGCGACGGCGGCGGACGACTATCTGTCGGCGGGCGGCACGCTCGTTTTCGATCCAGGGCAGACGACGCAGTCGGTGAGCGTCAGCGTCAACGGCGATACGCTCGACGAGCCGGACGAGACCTACTTCGTCAATCTTTCGAACGAAGCAAACGCCACGATCGCCGACGGGCAGGGGTTCGGGACGATCACCGACGACGACCTCCCTCCAGCGCTCTCGATCGATGACGTCACCGTCACCGAAGGGAGCCTCGGCACGACGACGGCGACGTTCACGGTGTCGCTGAGCGCGGCAAGCGGCCTGCCGGTATCCGTCGACTACGCGACCGCCGACGGGACGGCCACGGCTCCGGGCGATTACCTGTCGGCGGGTGAGCCGCTCGGCTTCGCTCCAGGGGAGACGGCGAAGTCGGTGAGCGTCAGCGTCAATGGCGACACGCTTGACGAAACGAACGAGACGTTCTCGGTCGACCTGTCGAATCCGACAAACGCCACGATCGCGGACGGAGCAGGCGTGGGCACGATCATCGACGACGACGGCCCCTCGATCTCGATCGACGACGTGACGGTCAGCGAGGGCGACGCCGGGACCCTGACTGCCACCTTCAACGTCACCCTGAGTGGGCAGAGCCCGCAGGTCGTCAGCGTCCAGTACGGGACGGCGAACGGAACCGCGACTGCGCCGGGCGATTATCTGGCGGCAAGCGGGACGCTCGTCTTCAGCGAGGGGCAGACGGCAAAGTCTGTGAGCGTCACAGTCAACGGCGACGTGCTCGACGAGGCGGACGACGACACCTTCTTCGTCGACCTCTCGAACCCGACCAACGCCACCATCGCCGACGCGCAAGGACTCGGGAAGATCACAGACGACGACCCTCTGCCTGCGCTCTCGATCCACGACGCCGTCCCAAAGGACGAGGGCGACAGCGGCTTTGCCAACACGAAGTTCACAGTGTCGCTGAATGTGCCAAGCGGACGCTCGGTCTCGGTCGACTATGAGACCGCGAACGGGACCGCCACTGCGGGCAGCGACTATCGGACGGAAAGCGGCACGCTCACATTCGCCGCCGGAGAGACGACGCAAATGCTCAACGTGCGCGTTTACGGCGACACACTGGCCGAGGCGGACGAGACCTACTTCGTCAATCTCTCGAGCCCGGTGAACGCGACGATCGCCGACCCGCAGGGATTGGGCACGATCACCAACGACGACGGACCGCCGCCACCGCCGCCACCGCCGCCACCTCCTCCTCCACCCCCGCCGCCACCTCCTCCTCCACCCCCGCCACCTCCTCCAC